>ERZ773075.288-NODE-288-length-43070-cov-12.1536_pt1 | contig 43070 bp, 33 predicted proteins | sample MGYA00580614_ERZ773075 | MGnify/ENA primary metagenome ERZ773075 (study PRJEB29015, sample SAMEA2738021) | human oral metagenome | biome: human oral; feature: human-associated habitat; material: dental | place: China | collected 2043 ...
TCGGCCCGTGGAGCACGTCGCCGGGCGCGGCTGCCCGGCCACGGGTCAGCCGGATCCGCGCGCCGAGGCGACTTCCTCCTTGGGCAGGGTCCTGGCGGGCAGTGTGGCCGGTTTGAAGCCGGGGCGCCCCGCCTCGTAAGCGGCGATCTCGTCCTCGTGGCGCAGCGTCAGGGCGATGTCGTCGAGGCCCTCCATGAGGGTCCAGCGCACGTAGTCGTCGATCTGGAAGGTGCCCGAGACCGCACCGGCGCGGAAGGTCTTGTCCTCCAGGGACACGGTGATCTCGGTGCCGGGCTCCGTCTCGAGGAGCTTCCACAGGAGCTCGCAGTCCTCCTGGGAGATGATGCCGGTCACCAGGCCCTGCTTGCCGGAGTTCCCACGGAAGATGTCCGCGAACTTGGGGGCCAGGACGACGCGGAACCCGTAGTCCTTGAGCGCCCACACCGCGTGCTCGCGCGAGGAGCCGGTGCCGAAGTCGGGTCCGGCGACCAGCACGGAGCCGTTGCGGTAGGGGGCCTGGTTGAGGACGAAGCCCGGGTCGGAGCGCCAGGCCGCGAAGAGCGCGTCCTCGAAGCCGGTGCGCGTCACCCTCTTGAGGTAGACGGCCGGGATGATCTGGTCGGTGTCGACGTTGGACCGGCGCAGCGGAACGCCGACGCCCGTGTGGGTGGTGAACTTCTCCATAGCGTTGCTCCTGGGTCGGTCAGAGGTCGGCGGGCGAGGACAGGGTGCCGCGCACAGCGGTCGCGGCGGCCACCACTGGGGACACCAGGTGGGTGCGGCTGCCCTTGCCCTGGCGCCCCTCGAAGTTGCGGTTCGAGGTGGACGCCGAGCGCTCCCCGGGGGCCATCGTGTCGGGGTTCATCCCCAGGCACATCGAGCACCCCGCGTTGCGCCACTCGGCGCCGAAGTCGGTGAAGACCTTGTCGAGGCCCTCGCGCTCGGCCTGGAGGCGCACGCGCGCGGATCCGGGGACCACCATGACGCGCACGCCGTCGGCCTTGCGGCGCCCCTTGAGGACGCCGGCGGCGGCGCGCAGATCCTCGATGCGCCCATTGGTGCAGCTCCCGATGAACACGGTGTTCACAGCGATGTCGCGCATGGGGGTGCCAGCCTGGAGGTCCATGTACTCGAGGGCGCGTTTCGCGGCCGCGCGCTTGTTCTCGTCGGCGAAGTCCTCCGGGCTGGGCACGGCCGCCGACAGGGGCACGCCCTGGCCGGGGTTGGTCCCCCACGTGACGAAGGGCTCGATGTCGGCTGCTTCCAGGACCACCTCGGCGTCGAAGACGGCGTCGTCGTCGGAGGCCAGGGAGCGCCAGTACTCGACCGCGCGGTCCCAGTCCTCGCCCTCGGGGGCGTGGGGGCGTCCCTTGATGTAGGCGAAGGTCGTGTCGTCGGGGGCGATCATGCCCGCTCGGGCGCCGGCCTCGATGGACATGTTGCAGATCGTCATGCGCCCTTCCATGGACAGCTCCCGGATGGCCTGTCCGCGGTACTCCAGGACGTAGCCCTGGCCGCCGCCAGTGCCGATCTTGGCGATGATGGCCAGGATGATGTCCTTGGCGGTGGAACCCGGGGGCAGGGAGCCGTTGACCGTGATGGCCATCGTCTTGAAGGGGGCCATCGGCAGGGTCTGGGTGGCGAGCACGTGCTCGACCTGGCTGGTCCCGATCCCGAACGCCAATGCCCCGAACGCGCCGTGGGTCGAGGTGTGGGAGTCGCCGCACACGACCGTCATGCCGGGCTGGGTCAGGCCGAGCTGGGGGCCGACGACGTGCACGATGCCCTGGTCGGCGTCGCCCAGGGAGTGCAGGCGGATCCCGAACTCGCGGGCGTTCTCGCGCAGCGTGTCGATCTGCGTGCGGCTGGTGATGTCGGCGATGGGGCGGTCGATGTCGACCGTGGGGGTGTTGTGGTCCTCGGTGGCGATCGTCAGGTCGGGGCGGCGTACGGGGCGCCCCGCCAGCCGCAGGCCCTCGAACGCCTGCGGGCTGGTGACCTCGTGGACCAGGTGGAGGTCGATGTAGAGCAGGTCGGGGGCGCCGTCAGCGCCCTTGGACACGATGTGGTCGCGCCACACCTTCTCCGCCATTGTGCCGCTCATCGTCCGGCCCTCCCCCTGTTGCTCGACCGCGGTGGACCATTCTCCCCGCCGATCCCCCATCCAAGCGCATATCTCATTTCCCGGACCGACAGTCTCACGGAGCGGGATTCCAGTGGTCAGAACCCGTACTGTTTCACATTTCGAAGAGTTGCCATCTCACTAATTGAGACCGAAAATAGGTGCATGGAAGAGCAGACATCGAGCGGCGTCGGAGTCCTCGACAAAGCGGCGCTGGTCCTCAGCGCCCTTGAGCCCGGCCCTGCGACACTCGCGCAACTCGTTTCCACCACGGGCCTCGCACGGCCCACCGCCCACCGGCTGGCCGTCGCCCTCGAGTTCCACCGCATGGTCGCGCGCGACATGCAGGGCCGTTTCATCCTGGGCCCCCGCCTCCAGGAGCTCTCCACCGCCGCGGGCGAGGACCGACTCCTCGCCGCCTCGATGCCCGTCCTCCAAGCCCTGCGCGACCACACCAAGGAGTCCTCCCAGCTCTTCCGGAGGCAGGGCGACTACCGGGTCTGCGTCGCGGCCTCCGAGCGCGAGATGGGGCTGCGCGACTCGATCCCCGTGGGAGCCACCCTGTCCATGAGCGCGGGCTCCGCCGCCCAGGTCCTGCTCGCCTGGGAGGAGCCCGACCGCCTCCACAGGGGTCTGTACGGCGCTTCCTTCAACGCCACAATGCTCTCCGAGGTCCGCCGCCGCGGCTGGGCCCAGTCCGTCGGCGAGCGCGAGCCCGGCGTCGCCTCCGTCTCCGCCCCCGTGCGCGGCCCGTCCGGGCGGGTGCTCGCGGCCCTGTCGATCTCGGGCCCCATCGAGAGGATGGGCCGCCAACCCGGGCGCCAGCACGGACCCTCCGTCATGGCCGCCGCCAACCGCCTGTCGGAGTTCCTCCACAGCGTCGACGAGGCCGACTTCTAGGCAGTGCAGCACGAGTGGCCGGTTCGCCGCGTTCCCCGCGGGTCCTGCCCTCGCTCCTTCTTGGTGTCGCACACAAGGAAGGAAATTAGGAAACACGGGGCCGCGCACAAGGGCGGGATCGCTCCCTTGTGCGCGGTGCGTGCTCTGTAAATCAGGGTTCTTGTGCGCGTACCCCCAGGGGTGGCGGACAACCTGGGGGAAGCCGGACCGGGGACCAGCCCTGACGCGCGTGCGGGCGTTCCCCTGACGCGCGTGCGGGCGTTCCCCTGACGCGGGGCGGGCACAGGCAATCCCCAGACGCGAGGGGGCATCTTTCGTTTCGTTCCTCCCACTGCAACAAAAAATAGGGCATCCCCCGGGCACGGGGGCATCCGAGGCATCCCGTGGTGCTCTCCGCCTTCCGAGGGAATCCCCCAGGCACGCGGGGGGCATAATCCCTCCGAGCTGCAGTCCGAGGCCGGACTGGGGCATTCTCCGGGCACGGGCGTGGGCGCGCGTTGTCGACACGGGCGTGGGTTGTCGACATTGTGAGGGGGTTGTCGACACGGACGCGCGTTGCCGACATTGTGAGGGGGTTGTCGACACGGACGCGCGTTGCCGACATTGTGAGGGGGTTGTCGACATTGTGAGGGGGTCGTCGACACTGCGAGGGGGATATAACGCGCGCTCATGTCAACAACGCGCGTCGGTGCCGACAACGCGCGCTGGTGCCAATAACGCGCGTCGGTTCCTATAACCAACGTCCGCGCCGGTGGCCCTCGCCGGCGCCAGGTGCGACGGTCGCGCAGGCCCACTGGCACGGCAACTTGCCTACCCCAATGGGTGTTTTCCCGCTCCGATGCGGTCGGCCTGACTCAGGAGGCCACTGCAGGACGCGCGATGAGCACATCGATGGTGGCGTTGAACGGCCGTCCAGGCGATCCAGGCAGACTCCTAACACACGGCCCCAGGAGGGTACGGGCTCAGTCGCATCGGGGTAGGCAATTTGCCTAACGACCCCAGGAGGGCACGGACTCAGTCGCATCGGGGTAGGCAACAGTGCATTGGGGTAGACAACTTGCCTACCCCAATAGGCGGTTCCCTACCCCAATGCGGTTCACGGGCCCGCAGGGAGAGCGGCGCGCTAATCCGGGCCCGTTCTCACAGCGATAGCACCTGGTCAGCGAGCAGTCGGGGTCCGGTCGTGCGCCTGACGGGCGCGGCCTCCCTTTGAGAACGCGGTATCGCTTGCAGAACGAACGGCGCTCGCCCCCCTGCCGGCCCACTTCTCAGTGCATGACTCCGACGAGGGGAACCCGAGCGGCCGGGCGCGGCATCAACCAGAGCTAGGAACCCCCACTGGCCAGGCGCGGACCCCGGCCCAGAACAACACAGGACAGGGCCCCACCCAGAACAACACAGGACAGGACCCGCGACCCGAAGGCCGCGGGCCCCGCCCGCCTTCTCACGAAGGTGTCAGCCGATCCACCGCCCTGATGAGGAGAAACGGTAGGTGGTGCCGTCGATGACCTGGGTTCCGGTGGCCATGACGCCGGAGGCGTGCATGTAGTACCAGGACCCGCCAACGGGGACCCAGCCGATGGCCATCGCGCCCGAGTCCGTGAGGTAGAACCAGGAGCCGCGCACGTACAGCCATCCGCGGTCCATCGCGCCCGAGGGGCCGAAGTGGTACCACTGGCCATCGGCCCTGGCCCACCCGGTTGACATCGCGCCCGACGGCGCCAGGTGGTACCAGGTGCCGCCCAGTTCGAGCCATCCGGTGGCCATGGCCTTGGTCGCCGGATCCAGGTAGTACCAGGAGCCGCCGTCGCGCAGCCAGCCCGAGACAGCGGCGCCGGAGGAGCCGTAGTAGCGCCACTGCCCGTCCGTGCTGTCCCAACCTGTCACCATCCAGCCCTGGGCGTCGAAGGCGTAGTCCGCGCCGTCGATCGTGAGCCGGGTCGAGCTCGGGTACGTGCCGTCGGAGTAGCGGTACCACCAGCGGGATCCGTCCTTCATCCACTGCCCGGTGAGCGGCTGGGGGCCGACCCCGCCGGTGGCCTGGGTGAACACGGCGACTGTGCGCGCCGGAACGGTCAGCGTGCCGGTCGCCGCGTCGAACGTGGCGCCCTTGACGACCTCGTCCGATCCGCCCGCCTGGACGTCGCTGAGCTGGAACGGCCGCCCGGCCAGGGCGCCGACCGTCTGGGTCAGGGGCTTGTCCGAGGCGTTGAACACCGTGAGCACGCCGTCCAGGGCAGGATCGGCGTCCGCGCCCACTGTGTCGTCCACGAGCATCGTGAGGGAGCCGGGCGCCGCGCCGCTGTCGGGGAAGGTGACCTTCTGCCCGATGAGCTCCGCCGACCCCAGGGCGAACAGCGGAGTCGAGGCGCGCAGGCGCAGCAGGTCCAGGGCCTGGCCCTTGGCCGACGCGATGTCAGCAGGGGCCGGCTTGAGGGAGGCGTCCTCGAGGAGCGGCCTCATGATCGGCCACTTGTCGCCGTTCTTCGAGGCGACGGGCAGGCCAGCGCCGAAGCCGTTGTCCTGTCCCGTCCAGTCGATGGAGTTGAAGTGGTCGCCCGAGTTGAACGAGTCGCGGTCCAGGGACTTCGAGCGCAGGATCTCCGTGCCCGACGACCAGAACGAGGGCGACTGGCCGAGGGCCACGGTCGCCAGCGACAGGGTGTTCATGCGCACCCGGTCGCCCATCGGCACGGACGTGGGCAGCTTGTACGTGAGCAGGTCGAAGAGCGTCTCGTTGTCGTGGGCGTCGACGTAGTTCACGGACTCGGCTGGCTGGGAGGCGTAGCCGGCCCCCTGGCCGTTGTAGTCCAGTTGCTCGCCGGTCACGGCGCGCCCGTCGTAGGTGGTCATCGCGTAGCCCTTGAGGTTGCCCGTCAGGCCGATCTTGACCAGGTCCACCCTGTGCTGGTAGTCGGCCTGGCGCTCCGCGTCGCTCCTGGTGTCCAGCCCGTTGGGGTCGGAGAACGCCCCCGAGCCGAATCCCTGGTAGACGCGGTGGTCCTCGTCGAAGGGGCCGCCGCCGTGGACGGCGTCGCGGAGCCGGTCGTTGAAGGCGCCGATCCCGGTGCCGTCGAGCTGGCCCTGCGTGGCCTGGGTGAACAGCGCGTTGTTCGCGACCTCGCCGAAGTTCCAGCCCTCCCCGTACAGGTAGAGGCTGGACCCGTCCACCCCGTCGGCCTCCAGCGTCAGCTGGGACAGGGCGGCCTTGGCGCGCTCCATGGTCTGGCGCGAGTGGTGGCCCATGAGGTCGAAGCGGAATCCGTCGACGTGGTAGTGGCGCGCCCACATCACCAGGGAGTCGATCATGAGCCGCTCACTCATCGCGTTCTCCGTGGCCACGTTGGAGCAGCACGTGGAGTTCTCCACCCCGCCCGAGGCGTTGAGGCGCTGGTAGTAGCCGGGCACGATCCTGTCGAGCACGGACTTGGCGTCCTGCCCGGAGGCGGCGGTGTGGTTGTACACCTGGTCGAGCACCACCTGCAGTCCAGTGGCGTGCAGAGCGCCCACCATCTCACGGAACTCGACGGTGCGCCCCCCACCGTTCTGGTTGGCGTCAGTGGCGTAGGAGCCCTCCGGGGCCATCCAGTGCAGCGGGTCGTAGCCCCAGTTGAAGGCGTCCTCATCGGCGACGGCGCTCACAGCGGCCTGCTGCTCCTCCGAGGCGGGCCCCGCGCCCTCGGGGATCTGCGGGGTCTTCTGCTCAGCGCGCTTCTCGGGGATGGTCGCGATGTCGAAGGTGGGCAGCAGGTGGACGGTGTTCATCCCGGCCCCCGCCAGCTCGCCCAGGTGCGTCATGCCGGCCGAGCCGGAGACGGTGAACGCCTTGTAGGTGCCCCTCATCTCCTCGGGCACGGACTGGTCCTTGGCGGAGAAGTCGCGCACGTGCAGTTCGTAGATGGCGCGCGAGGCGTCGTTGCGGACCTTGGGGGCGGGGGTGGAGGCCCACTGGGCGGGCGCGAGCGCCCCGTCCGAGAGGTCGATGGCCACCGAGCGCGTCGAGTCGGTGGTCAGGGCGACGGAGTAGGGGTCGGTGACGGTGTTCGTCTCGACCTTGCCGGTGGAGGGCACGTAGACCTCGACCTCCCACTGGAACTGGGCGCCCTTGGTGATCGCGCCGTCCGCGTTCGCGACCCGCCAGGTTCCGTCCGCGCCAGCCTGCGCCTCGGTGCGCACGGCCTCGTCGGCGGCCTCGGCCGCCGAGCCCGTCGGGTCGGAGGTGTTCCACGTCAGCAGCGACACCTTCCGCGCGGTGGGGGCCCACAGCGCGAAGGAGGGGGCGCCGTCGGCCCAGGTGACGCCGAGGGCGCCGTCGCGCGCGGTGGCGGCGTAGACCTCGTCGAGGACGGGCGCCAGCTGGACCCCGGTGAAGGCGCTGAGCACGCCGCCGCTGCGGCCCTGTGCGACGGCGACCTGGCCGCGCAGCGCCTCGCGCACCTGCTCGGAGGTGAGGGAGTCGCCGATGCCGAGGGCCAGGTAGCCCCGCAGGTTCGGGTGGGCGTCGGTCACCTGGGAGGGCAGGTCCCCGGTCACCGTCAGGGGGTGGCTGTCGCCGCCGCTGACCGCGCCCTCGTCCACGCCGGCGCCCCCTTCGGGAGCGGTGACGAGCGTGTAGGCCAGTCCGGCCTCGCCGGAGACCACCTGCTCGCGGCTGACGCCGTCGGGCAGCAGGGAGACGGGCCAGGCGAGGGTCTTCTCACCCACCCAGTAGGCGCGCTGCTCGCCCACGCCCTTGAGGGGGGCGTCGGCGACATTGATGTCGAGTTTGTGGGTGGCGAGCGTGTACGTGAATGTCACGAGATTGCCGGCCTTCGTGTTGAATGAGTAGTTCGCGCCGCCCGGGGCGCCGTCGACCCCGTAGTTCTCGTTCCACGAGAGCCCGTGGGCGACCTTGAGCTCGTAGGAGCCCGCGGGCAGCCTATCGGTCGAGTAGGTCCACGTCCCGTCGCCGCGCGGCACCATGAGGGGGGCGAGGCAGTCGGGCGCCCAGTCGCCGCCGTTGTCGCCGCGGGTGCAGCCCAGTTCGGACTGCAGGGATCCGGGCAGGGTGATGACAGGGCCGTCGGCGGTGTTCCACACGCGGTGGGTGGCCGGGTCGTAGTAGAAGGTCACCGTGGCCGCCTCGGTGGTGGAGTAGGCGATGTTCGCCCCGCCGGAGGTGCCATTGGCGCCGTAGCTCACATCCCAGGTCCCCCCTATGGCGACTTTGTACTCCCAGTCGCCTTTGGGCAGGTCGAAGGAGGCGGTGTACAGGCCGGACTCGGGGTCGCGCGCCAGGGCGGCGCTGGAGCAGTCGGGCTGCCACTGCGAGGCGCAGCCCATCGCGGTGTTGTGCGAGCCGGGGATGGTGACGAGGTCGGGAGCGGTCTCGGTGGGCGCCCCTGATTGGGCGCCGGTGGGCGGGGTGTCCGCCGCCAGGGCGGGCGCGCCCAGCGACGAGAGGCCGCCCAGGGCCAGCGAGGCCGCGGCGGCGAGGGCGGCGCTTATCGACGCCCGGTGTTTTCTCCTGTGTTTCCAGCGGATGAGAGTGCGCACGAAGACTCCTTCGTCCATTGTGTTGGTCGCCCCGGGGGACGGGGGTGCCTCCACTTTAGAAGCCTCGGATTTGTTTCTGCAAGGTTTCTGCAAAAGCTCAATGGGCGCTCACCAGGGCTCTGTCCGCCGGACGGGCGCGGGTTCACTGGACGGCCCGGCGGTCCCCAGAGCGGCGGCGGGAGCGGGAGCGGGTTCACTCGGCGGTCCGGCGGCCGACGACCGGCAGTCCCCAGAGCGGCGGCGGGAGCGGGCGCGGGCGCCTCGGGTAGCCTGGTGCCCGACGACCGCATCCCCACCACCGCGGAGGCAGACGATGGCACGTCCCCGCAAACCCATTGACAGCGACCGGCGGGGCGCCCTCATGCGCGAGGCGCGCTCCTCCTTCGCGCGCCTGGGGTACGCGGGGACCTCGTTGAGCTCCGTCCTGCGCGCCTCCGGCTTCCCGCGCAGCTCCTTCTACTACTTCTTCGACGGGAAGGAGGCGCTGCTCGACGAGGCCTTCGCCGACGGGCTGTCCCGCCTCGCCGTGTGCGCGCCGCCCCCCGACCCCGGCGCCCTGACCGCCGAGACCTTCTGGCCCCGCCTGTTCGGCTTCGTTGACGCGCTGGCCGAAGCGGGCACCGACCCGGACCTGGCGGCGACCGCGCGCCTCTTCCACATGTCCGACGCCCCCGCCTCCGCCAGGCGCGCGTCCTTCGAGCGCGGGGCGAGGCGGTGGTGCGCCGAGGTCGTGCGCGCGGGCCGCCGCCTGGGCGCGCTCGACGAGGAGCTCCCCGAAGAGCTCCACGCCGAGCTCGTGTGGGCGGTCGCGGCCGCCCTGGACCGGTGGATGGCCTCGCGCGCCGAGGGGCACTCCGACTCCCGCGCCCTCGTGCGCGCGGTGATGGCGCGGCTGCTGGGCGCGCCCGGCGCGCCCTGAGGGCCCGCGCGCCCCGGTCCGGATCGCCCCCCAATTCTTGGACATAGCTGTCCACGAATTGGTAAGCTGGGAACGCCCCGGCGGACCAACCCGCGGGCGCTCACAATGAAGTGGAGGAAGCGCGGATGAGCACAATCACAATCGCCGGGGCGACCGGGTACCTCGGGAGGCACCTCGTCGCGGAGTTCCACCGCCGCGGCCACACGACCACGGCGATCGTGCGGGACGCCGAACGCGCCCGCTCCGCCGGGCCGTGGGGCGCCCCATCCCTGGACGGCCTCGTCGACCACTGGATCGTCGGGGACGTCACCGACCCCCGGACCACGGCCGGAGCCGCCGCCGGGAGCGACCACGTCGTCTCAGCGCTTGGTGTGACCAGGCAGAACGCGGATCCGTGGACGATCGACAACCTCGCCAACAAGGCGGTCCTCGCCTCGGCCCTGCGCCACGGGGCCAACTCCTTCACCTACGTCAACGCCCTCGGCGCCGAGCGCTGCCCCACCCGGCTCACCCGCGCCAAAACCGCTTTCGCGCGTGCCCTCGCCGGATCCGGGATCACCGCGCAGATCATCAACCCGCCCGCCTACTTCTCCGACATGATGGCCCTCCTGTCGATGGCCCGCCACGGCCTGGTCGCCGTCATGAGGCGCGAGGCGCGGATCAACCCCGTGCACGGGGCGGACCTGGCCCGCTACATCGCCGACCGCGTGGAATCGGGGGACGCCGGGCAGTGGGACGTGGGCGGCCCCGACACCCTCACATGGGAGCAGTGGGCGCGCACGGCGTTCCACGTCCTGGGCAGGCGGGCGCGCGTCATCACCGCGCCCCGATGGCTCGTCGGCCCCGCGGTCCGGGCCACGGCAATGGCCAGCCCCCGCAAGGGCGACACCGCCCGCTTCGCGGTGTGGAACATGCTCCACGACTGCGTCGCGCCCGCCACGGGGACGCACCGCCTGGCCGACTTCTACGCCGAGTACGCGCGCGGGCCGCGCTGAGGGCAGGACGGGGGGCCGCGACAACGAGAAGCGGGAGGGCCGCTAGGCCCTCCCGCAGGAGTACCCCCAACCGGATTTGAACCGGTGTTAACGCCGTGAGAGGGCGTCGTCCTAGGCCGCTAGACGATGGGGGCCCACCACCCGGAACCCATGCGGGACCGAGCCGTACCCCCAACCGGATTTGAACCGGTGTTAACGCCGTGAGAGGGCGTCGTCCTAGGCCGCTAGACGATGGGGGCCTTCCCGGCGATCGCTCGCCGGATGGCTGGGGTACCAGGACTCGAACCTAGAATGGCTGAACCAGAATCAGCTGTGTTGCCAATTACACCATACCCCAATGTGGGATCGCCGCTTCCCTTGCGAGCCGCGGGCGACAGGTAGAAACCTTAGCGCACCCCCACGGCGAAACCAAATCCGCAGGAAGTGGCACCCCTCACGGATCAGGCGAGCGCCTCGCGGAGCGCCCGCAGGCGCGCCAACGACGACTCCCGGCCCAGGATCTCCATCGACTCGAAGAGCGGCGGGGACACCTGGCGGCCCGTGACGGCCACGCGCAGGGGCCCGAAGGCGAGCCGCGGCTTAATGCCCATCCCATCGACGATCCTCTGGCGCAGCCCCGCCTCGAGGCGGTCCGTGGCGAACTCCTCCGCCCCCAGGCCCTCGACGAAGGCGATGGCCTCGTCGAGCACCTCGCCCGCGTTGTCCTTGAGCTTGGCGACCGCCTTGGCGTCCACCTCCAAGCCGGAGTCGGCGACGAAGAGGAACCCCAGCATCCCCGACGCCTCGCCGAGCACCTGCATGCGCGTCTGGACCAGGGGGGCCGCCTCGGAGAGCACCTCCTGCTCGCGGGGGGCCAGGGCGCCGAAGGAATCAGCGGACACGAGCCCGTCGCGGTGCAGGAACGGCACCAGGCGGTCGCGGAAGTCCGCCCCGTCCAGCAGGCGGACGTGCTCGGCGTTGATGGCGACGGCCTTCTTATGGTCGAAGCGGGCCGGATTCGGGTTCACGTCCGAGATGTCGAAGGCGCCGACCATCTCCCGCATCGAGAAGACATCCCGGTCGGGGGCGATCGACCAGCCCAGCAGGGCGAGGTAGTTGTTCAGGCCCTCGGGCACCATCCCCGCTTCCTTGTGGAGCAGCAGGTTCGACTCGGGGTCGCGCTTGGACAGCTTCTTGTTCCCCTCACCCATCACGTAGGGCAGGTGCCCGAAGCGGGGCATGGCCCCTGCGACGCCGATGGCCTCCAGGGCCCTGTACAGCGCGATCTGGCGGGGGGTCGACGACAGCAGGTCCTCGCCGCGCAGCACGTGGGTGATCCTCATGAGGGCGTCGTCCACGGGGTTCACCAGCGTGTACAGGGGGTGCCCGTTGGCGCGCACGATGACGTAGTCGGGGACGGACCCCGCCTTGAAGGTGATCTCACCGCGGACCAGGTCCGTGAAAGTGATGTCCTCGTCGGGCATGCGCAGGCGCAGCACGGGCTGGCGCCCCTGGGCGCGGTAGGCGGCGACCTGCTCGGCGCTCAGGTCCCGGTCGAAGCCGTCGTAGCCGAGTTTGGGGTCCTCGCCCTTGGCGCGGTGGCGCTCCTCGACCTCCGCGGGCGTCGAGTAGGACTCGTAGGCGTACCCCGCCTCGAGCAGGCGGGCGGCGACATCGCGGTAGAGGCCCATGCGCTCGGACTGGCGGTAGGGGCCGTAGGGGCCGCCCTTGCCGACGCCCTCGTCCCAGTCCAGGCCGAGCCACTGCAGCGACTCGATGATCTGGTCGAAGGACTCCTGGGAGTCGCGGGCCGCGTCCGTGTCCTCGATGCGGAAGACGAAAGTGCCGCCAGTGTGGCGGGCGTAGGCCCAGTTGAACAAGCACGTGCGGACCATTCCGACGTGGGGGGTCCCCGTGGGCGAAGGGCAGAATCGGACGCGCACGTCGGCGCCGGTTGCGGTTGTTTCACTCATGATTGCCCAATCCTACTCCAGCGCCGCTGTTGCGAAGGCCCACCAGTCGGTCCGGCGCTGCGCCGGGGAGGGGGGCGGCAATAGGCTTGTCGCGCCCGACGCCGCCTATCCGAGGAGCAGCCTTGACAGTCCGCACTTTCACCGACGCCCAGCTCTACCGCACCGGCTCCCTCAAGTGGACGGGCGTGACGCGCTCGGACGGCTCCCCCACCATCGGCGCATGGGTCGCGGAGATGGACTTCGGGACGGCTCCGGAGGTGGCGGCCGCCATGAAGGGCGCCATCGACGACGGCCTGCTGGGCTACCAGCCGCCCTGGCTCGAGGGCGCGGTCGCCGAGGCCACCGCCGCCTTCCAGCGCCGGCGCTTCGGCTGGGAGGTGGAGCCCGGCCAGGTGCGCCTGGCGGCCTCGGTGCTGCCCGCCCTGGAGGCCACGATCCGCCACTTGGCGCGCCCCGGCTCCCCCGTCGTCGTCCCCACGCCCGCGTATATGCCCTTCCTCACCATCCCCCCCAGGCTCGGCCACCCCGTCATCGAGGTCCCCTCGCTGCGCGGGACCCGCGCGGGCGGGCACGGGTGGGCCCTCGACCTGGAGGGCATCCGCGCCGGCCTGGAGGCAGGGGCGGGCCTGGTCGTCCTGTGCAACCCGTGGAACCCGACGGGCCGGGTCCTGCGCGAGGAGGAGCTGCGCGCCCTGGCGGACGTCGTCGGGCAGTACGACGCCCTGGTGTTCTCCGACGAGATCCACTCGCCCCTGGTCCTCGACGAGGACGTCCCCTTCGTGCCCTACGCGTCGCTGGACGGCTCCTGCGCGGCGCACACGGTCACGGCGACGGCCGCCTCGAAGGGGTGGAACATCGCGGGCCTGCCGTCGGCGCAGGTGATCCTGCCCGACGAGGCGATGCGGGCGCGCTGGGACGCCTTCCGCGACGAGGTTGCCCACGACGCCACCGTCATCGGCACCGTGGGCGCCATCGCCGCCTACGAGAAGGGCGGCGCGTGGCAGCGGGAGGTCAAGGACCTCATCCGCGCCAACGTGGACCTCGTGGAGTCCCGCCTGTCCGGCTCCCCCATCGACTTCGTGCGGCCCGAGGCCACCTACCTGACGTGGTGGGGCTTCGAGGGCGTGGACCTGGGCCGCCGCTCCCCCTCCACCGTGCTGCGCGACGAGGCGGGTGTCGCCGCCAACGAGGGCCTGACGCTGGGCGCCGACTACTACAAGTGGGCGCGGATCAACCTGGCCTGCGCCCCCGACGTGGCGCGGCGGATCGTGGACGGCGTGCTGGCCCTCGACGCCCTCCGCTAGCGCGGGCCATCCCCGCAACGGTCGCCCGGTGGTCCAAAATGCGTCTGGGCTTCGCCGCGTTCTAGGGGCACCAGGGCGCGCTGTTCCAAAATGCGTCTGAGTTCGACGCTATCTGGTCGATTCCTGCGATTCCGGGCAGACTCAGACGCATTTTGGACCACCCAACCCACAAGCCCCCGGAATCGCCCGAGACTCAGACGCTTTTTGGACCACCAGGAGTGGCAGACGGCCGAAACTACGGTGCGTGGGAAGCGCCAGCGAAGCAGAGGCGCTCTTATGGGGCGTCCTCTTCCCGCTGGGGGGTGGAATGGGTCGCACAAGCGCGCGGGGCGGGACATTGGGCGGTGCCCTACGGCCAGCGCCCCCTCGGTCCCGGCCGACGGGGAGCCCCCTGCGCCGGTGCAGCCGCTCGCGCTAGCGCGTCCCCCCGAGGCCCCCGGCCCAGCAAGAACCCCTAAGCCGCCAGTGCGGCCTCGATGCCCACGCGCACAGTCTCCCCCGCCCGCGCCGCCGCCTCGACGACGAGGCCCGGGTCCGTCGGGGCGGCGGCGAAGGACAGGTCGGACACGACCGACATCCCGGCGACCCGCACGCCGAGCGCGTGCAGGGCCAGGGCCTCCATGACCGTGGACATGCCCACGCAGTCGACCCCCATGCCCGCCAGGGCGCGCGTCTCGGCGGGGGTCTGGTACTCGGGGCCGCGCAGGATCGCGTAGGTGCCCTCGCGCTGGCACGGGCCGCGCAGCGCGGCTGTCAGCTCCGGGTCCCACACCGCCGACACGTCCAGGAAGAGCGGGCCGTCGAAGGGCGAGGCGCCCGACAGGTTCATGTGGTCGGTGACCGCCATGACGTCCCCCAGCTGCCAGTCGCGCAGGCAGCCGTTGGCATTGGTGAGGACGGCGCGCTCGACCCCCGCGCCCGCCGCCGCCCGGGCGAGGGCTGTGACGGGCCGGGGCCCGTGGCCCTCGTACAGGTGGGTGCGCCCCGTCGCCACGAGGACAGGGCCCGAGGCGTGGTCGTAGACGCGCACTTCGCCCCCGTGCCCGTCGGCGACGGGCGCGAGGCAGCCGGGCAGGGAGGCCAGGGGCAGGCGGGTGCGCGGGGCGGGCCACGCCGCGTCGAGGGCGGGGGCGAGCCCCGATCCCAGTACGACGAGCGCGCGGGGCTCCCCTCCCACGAGGGAGAGGAGGGCGGAGGCGGCGGCCGTGGCCTCCTCGTCCAGGAGGGCCGAGGCGAAACGCGGGTCCGCGCCCCCCGGGGCGGTCATCGCTCCCCCTCGGGGGCGCCCTGGGCGTAGGTGCGCGAGGGCTGGGCCTCCTGGGCGCGCACGCGGCCCGCGCTGGTCGCCCAGTAGCCGGCGAATCCGACGACCAGTGCGAGCAGGATGCCGATGTTGGCGCCCGCCCAGTCGCCCTCGCGCCCGCCGAGGGGGCCCAGCAGGTAGCCCTGCCACGACAGCCACGAGGCGTTCGTGTTGACCACCAGTCCCCATCCGACGAACGAGGCGACCGCCAGCGTCGCCACCGCGCCCCAGTTCACGGAGCCGTAGCGCCCGTCGGAGACGAAGAGGGAGGGCTCGTCGTAGTCCTTGCGGCGCAGTGCGATGTCGGCCAGCATGACGCCGCCCCACGCGGCGATGACGACGCCGAGCGTGGTGAGGAAGGCGGTGAAGGGGGTGAGGAAGGAGTCGGCGAAGAACACGACCACGATGGTGCCCACCGTCATGATCGTGCCGTCGATGGCGGTGGCGACCGGGCGCGACACGGGGACTCCCGTGGCCAGCAGCGACAGGCCCGAGGAGTAGATGTCCATGACGATGCCGCCGATCAGGCCCAGGATCGCGACCAGGGCGAAGGGGATGAGGAACCAGGTCGGCAGGATCGTGGTGAGCGCCCCGATGGGGTCGTCGCCGATCGCCTCGGAGAGCGCGTCGAAGTTGGAGCCCACCAGCAGGACGCCGAAGAACACGAGGACGACTGTGGGCAGCGCCGCCCCGAAGGTCGTCCACCCCACGACGCCCTTGGTGGATGCGGTGCGCGGCAGGTAGCGCGAGTAGTCGGCCGCCGCGTTGATCCACCCGAAGCCGAAGCCGACCAGCAGCATGCACCCGGCGCCCAGGACCGCCGCCACGGGTCCAGCGGGGCGCGCCATGAGGGCGCCCATATCGATGGTGGGCGCCGCGAGGACCAGGTAGACGAGGGTGAGGACCGCGGTCGCCCATGTGATCCACGTCTGCACGCGCATGATCGCCTCGAAGCCCAGCACGCCCGACCCGGCGGCCAGGACGACCACGAGAACGAGGGCGAGGACCTGGGCCACCAGGTGGTTCTCGAATCCGAGGGCGCCCATGACGGTGGCAGTCGCCTGGACGGCCATGATGCAGAGGAAGGTCTCCCACCCGACGGTGAGGATCCACGAGATCAGCGCGGAGACGCGGTTGCCGTTGTAGCCGAAGGCCGCGCGCGACAGGACCAGGGTGGGGGCGGATCCGCGTTTGCCCGCCAGGGCGACCAGGCCGCACACCAGGAACGACAGGCAGACGCCGATGACCGAGACGACGACGGCCTGGGGGAAGGACAGGCCGAAGCCCAGCACCCACGAGCCCCAGGAGATGCCCAGGACCGAGATGTTCGCGGCGAACCACGGCATGAACAGGTCCGACGGCCTGCCCTTGCGGTCGCTTTCGGGGATGACGTCGAGGCCCGCCATTTCGACGGCGAGGCCGCCCTGGGCATTGCCCGGAGTGGGCGCAGAGGAATCGGACATTGATCGCTCCTATGACAATTGGGATCTGCACCATAGAGCATAGTCAGTGCGCGCGCCGCGCAACACCCCCCTGTGCGGGGGCGGCCGCGGGCGCCCCCGGCGGAGCGGCCCCCTCCGCACGGCTGGGAGGGCACTCCCCCTATGCGCGCACGACCGGGTTCGACAGGGTGCCGATCCCCTCGATCGTGATCTCGACGCGGTCGCCGGCCTTGACGGGGCCGCACCCGGGAGGCGCCCCCGTGATGACGACATCGCCGGGCAGCAGGGTGAACGCCATCGAGGCATAGGAGACCAGTTCGAAGACGTTCCAGACCATGTCGGCGCTCGACCCGTCCTGCGCGGGCGCGCCGTTGACGGTGGAGCGGATCGCCAGGTCCGTCGGGTCCAGCCCGGGGTCCACCGTGATCCACGGGCCCAGGGGGCAGGCGGTGTCGAAGGACTTGCCGCGCGCCCACGGCCCCCCGTCCACCGCGTCGCGGGCGGTCGCGTCGTTGGCGACCGTGTACCCCAGGACCACTTGGTGCGCCTCCTCCACGGGCACGTCCTTGGCCAGGGACTTGATGACGACGGCCAGCTCGCCCTCGAAGACCACGTCGTCGGACCACGCGGGGATAGCGATGGGGTCGTCGGGCCCGATCACCGAGGTGTTCGCCTTGAGGAACAGGGGCGGGCGGGTCCTGTCGGCGTCGGGCACGGGCTGGTCGGAGTAGTTGCCGGCGACCCCCACCACCTTCGACCGCGGGATCACCGGGGACAGCAGGCGGACCTCGTCGAGCTCGAAGACGCGGCCCGAGGGCTCCACGGCCGCGAAGAGGGGGTCGCCCTTGAGGCCGACGATCCTGGTGGAGCCGTCGTCGAGGGCGCCGTAGCAGGGGCTCGACCCGTCGGAGAAGCGCACGATTCTCATAGCGCGATCCTAACCGGCACTGCCGGACTTGCGGGCGCGGGACTTCTTCGGGCGTTTCCACACGCGCCCGGGAACGTCGCGGGGCAGCAGCGGGTTGCCCTCCCCCACGAACACGGGGTCGGCGATCCCCGCCCTGCGCTGGTCCTGGTAGTCGCGCAGCGCTCCCAGGCCCCAGCGCATGAGGATGACCAGGGCGATGAGGTTGGTGATCGTCATGACCGCCATCGCGATGTCCACGGCGTTCCACACGACGTCGAGGCTGAGCAGCGCCCCGGCGGTGGCCGAGGCGACGCAGACGACGCGCACGACCCACGTCGCCCACGCCCGGCCGCCGAAGACGAAGGACATGTTCGTGTCGGAGTAGACGTAGGCGGCGATGATCGACGAGTAGGCGAGGACGAAGACGAGGACCGCCATTGGGACGATCGTCCAGGCCCCCAACTCGCGGGAGACCGCCAGGGTCGTCAGGTTCGACGGGTTCACTCCCCGACCGCCCCACACCTCGGCCCCGGCGATGAGGATCACGAAGGCGGTGGCCGTGCACACGACGATCGTGTCGATGAAGACGCCGAGGGACTGGATGAGGCCCTGGCGCACCGGGTGGGACACGGTCGCCGTCGCCGCGGCGTTGGGGGCCGTGCCCTGGCCGGCCTCGTTCGAGAACAGGCCCCGCTGGGTGCCGTTGACCATGGCGGCCAGGATGCCGCCGCCGAGTCCGCCCACGAGCGGCTCGGGCGAGAACGCCGACGTGAAGATCTGGCCCAGGACGGTGCCGAACTGCCCGATGTTGAGGACGCAGATGACGGCGACCATCACGACGTAGACGAGGGCCATGATCGGGGCCATCCACTCGGTGACCCTGGCGACCGTGCGGATGCCCCCGAAGATCACCATCGCGGAGAAGACGAAGACGAGGCCGGCGACTGTGAGCTGGGCCGCCGAGAAGCCGCCCGCGCCTTCGAGGGGCTGGCGCGCGCCCTCGCCGAACGCCTCGGTGAGGGTGCCCGCGATCGCGTTGGACTGGACGGAGGTGATGACGACGCCGCACGTGAGGACGGTGATGACCGCGAAGACGTTGGCCATCGCGCGGTTGCGCATGCCGCGCTTCATGTAGTACGCGGGCCCGCCGCGGAAGGCGCCGTCGGGGTGGCGGACCTTGAAGATCTGCGCCAGCGTCGCCTCGAAGAACGCCGTCGCCATGCCGACCAGGGCGACGACCCACATCCAGAAGATGGCGCCCGGGCCCCCGAGCAGCAGGGCGGCGGCGACCCCGAAGACGTTGCCGACGCCGACGCGGGCGGCCAGGGAGATGGCGAAGGCCTGGAAGGAGGAGATGCCGCCTTTGGCCCCCTGGCGGGAGCCGAACACGGTGCGCACCATCTCCGGGAGCATGCGCACCTGCACGCCCCGCGAGACGATGGTGAGCAGCAGGCCCACGCCCAGCAGGATCACGATGGTGAAGTGCGTGGTGATCCAGTCGGCGATCTGTTTCTCTACCGCGGCGAATTCTTCCACTTCGGTTCCTTACGGTTACTGTGCCGGCGCCGGAACGCCGCCGACGGGACCGCCCGCTGGCGCCGCACCCCGGGCGCCGCCCTGATGTGACGTTGACAGCATGCCACACCGGGGCCGGACCGGTCCGGGGCGTCCACGCCGGGGCGCGGGAAAGCGGCGGCGCGCCTCCCGTCGCGCGCCCCGGCCCGGTGCGGCGCGCGGGTCTGGGACAATGGGGGGATGACCGCGATGCTCAACGCCCTCCTCGACGACCTGGAAGACTCCGGGAGCCTCACCGACGACGACGCCCTCTACGAGGCCTTCGCCGGATGGGCGGAGGGCACCGGACGCCCCCTCTACCCCCACCAGGACGAGGCGCTCATCGAGATCCTCGCCGGCAACCACGTCATCGCCGCCACCCCCACGGGCTCGGGCAAGTCGATGATCGCGCTCGCCGCGCACTTCGTGTCGATGGCCCACGGGGGCCGCTCCTACTACACGGCTCCCCTCAAGGCACTCGTGTCGGAGAAGTTCTTCGACCTGGTCGCCCTCTTCGGCGCCGACAACGTCGGCATGGTCACCGGGGACGTCTCCCTCAACGCCACCGCCCCGATCATCTGCTGCACCGCGGAGATCCTGGCGAACCAGTCCCTGCGCGAGGGCCCCGGCCTCGACTGCGACATGGTCGTCATGGACGAGTTCCACTTCTACGGGGACCGCCAGCGCGGCTGGGCGTGGCAGGTGCCGCTGCTGGAGCTCACGGGCGCGCAGTTCGTCGCGATGAGCGCCACCCTGGGGGACACCTCGCGCTTCGAGGAGGCGTGGCGCGAGCGCACCGGCCGCCCCGTGGCGCTGGTCGACGACGCCGAGCGTCCCGTGCCCCTGGAGTTCGAGTACGTGGTGGACCGCCTGCCGGACACGGTCGAGCGCCTCCTCGGCGAGGGCCGCTGGCCCGTGTACATCGTGCACTTCTCCCAGCGCGACGCGGTCGCCACCGCCAAGTCCTTCGACCGCAACTCCCTGGTCCCCAAGGACCGCAAGGCCCAGATCGGGGCCGCCCTGGCGGGAGTCCACTTCGGGCGGGGCTTCGGCCAGACCCTGCGCTCCCTGCTGGTCCAGGGCGTCGGCGTCCACCACGCGGGGATGCTGCCGCGCTACCGGCGCCTCGTCGAGCGCCTCACCCAGCGGGGCCTGCTGCCCATCGTGTGCGGCACGGACACGCTGGGGGTCGGCATCAACGTGCCGATCCGCACGGTCCTGATGACCTCCCTCATCAAGTTCGACGGCGCGCGGATGCGCCACCTGAGCGCCCGCGAGTTCCACCAGATCGCGGGCCGGGCGGGGCGCGCGGGCTTCGACACGGTCGGTTTCGTGCGGGTCTTGGCCCCCGAGCACGAGGTGGACGCCGCCCGCGAGAGGGCACGCCTCAGCGCGGCGCAGGAGGCGGCCCGCGACGCCCGCGAGGCCAAGCGCGCCGCGAAGAAGGCAGCGAAGAAGCGCAAGGGCCCCGCCGACGGCTCGGTCTCGTGGACGCGCTCGACCTTCGACCGCCTCGTCGGGGCGGCCCCCGAGCAGTTGAGGAGCCGTTTCGAGATGACGCACGCGATGGTGCTCAACGTCCTGGCGGGCGCGGAGGGCGCCGGGCGGGATCCGGGCGAGCACCTCGTGTGGCTGGCGCGCTCCAACGACGACCCGCCCACTGCCTCGAACCCGCACCTGCGGCGCTTGGGCGACATCTACTCGTCGATGCGGCGCGCGGGGGTGGTCTCGCACGAGTCCTCGGCGCGCGCCGCCGCCCAGGGGCGCCCCCGGCTGCGCGCCGCCACGGACCTGCCCGACGACTTCGCCCTCAACCAGCCCCTGTCGCCCTTCGCCCTGGCCGCCCTGGAGCTGCTGGACCCGTCCTCGCCGGAGTTCGCCCTGGACGTGGTGTCCGTCGTGGAGGCCGTGCTCGAGGACCCCCGGCCCCTGCTCTTCGCGCAGGAGAAGGCGGCGCGGGGGGAGGCCGTGGCCGCCATGAAGGCGCAGGGCATGGAGTACGAGGAGCGCATGGAGGCCCTGGAGGAGGTGACGTGGCCGCGCCCTCTCGCCGAGTTGCTCGAGGGCGCGTTCCGCACCTACGTGGCGGCGAACCCGTGGGTGGGCGCCCTGGAGATCTCGCCGAAGTCGGTGGTGCGGGAAATGGTGGAGAACGCCATGACCTTCACGGAGCTCGTGTCCCGCTACGACGTGGGGCGCTCGGAGGGCGTGGTGCTGCGCTACCTCACCGACGCGTACAGGGCGCTGCGCCAGATCGTCCCCGAGTCCATGCAGACCGACGAGGTCCGCTCCATCGTCGAGTGGTTGGCGGCGCTGATCCGGGCGGTGGACTCGTCGTTGCTGGACGAGTGGGAGGCCCTGTCGCAGGGGCACTCGTGGGACCAGGCGGGCGACGCGGACGCCTCGGCGGGCGCGGAACTGGCGTTCGGCGCCGACGAGGACGGCACCGTGGCGTTCAGCGCGAACCGGCACGCGTTCCGCACCGCCGTGCGCGCCGCGATGTTCGCGCGCGTGGAGCTGATGAGCCGCGACGACGTCGACGGCCTGGCGCGCTTGGACGGCGCCGGGGCGGGCGCCTTGGCCGGGGCGGGCCCGTGGAGCGCGGACGACTGGGACCGCGCCCTGGAGCGCTACTGGGCGGAGCACGACTGGATCGGCATCGACGCCGCGGCGCGCTCGGCCTCGATGTGCGCGTTGAACGAGGCGCCCGGGCGCGAGGACGTGCTGGCGGCGCTCCCCGCCTCCGCCTCCGCCTCCTCGGACGCGGACCGGCGCCTGGCCGGGCGCGCCGAGGCGCTGGCGGACCTGGTCGACGAGGCGCCCCCGGGCTCCTACTGGCTGGCCGAGCAGACCCTCGCCGACCCCGACGGCGACCACGACTGGCGGATCGCCGCCCTGGTGGACGTGGCCGCCTCGGACCGCGCGGGCGCCGTGGACCTCGTGATCGTGACGGTTGCCGCACGCTGAATGGGCTCACTACCATGATGCCCATGCAGGAACAAACAGGCGCCGACGCCGCAGCCATCGCCCGGTGGGCGTTCTTCAACGAGATACCGATCCCCGAGGACGTCGGGGGGATCCTCGTCCCCGGCGAGACGCCCTACGCGGCGTTCGCGACCACCCGCGATTCCGCGGTCTTCACGTCGCACCGCCTCTTCGTCCGGGACGCGCAGGGGATCACCGGGAAGAAAGTGGAGATCTACTCCCTGCCCTACAGGGACATCATCATGTGGTCGTCGGAGAACGCCGGAACGATCGACATGACCGCGGAAGTGAAGCTCTGGACCCGGGCGGGCCTGGTCAGGGTCAACCTCGGGCGCAATATCGACGTCCGGCGCATCGACTACCTCATCGCGAACTGCGTCCTGAACTCCCACTGACGCGGGCCCGGGGCCCGACTGGCGGGGCATGCTGGGGCCGACGCACGGGAAGAGGGCCCGGCGGGTGAGCTGACGGGCGCACTGACGCGCGCTGCCTCGTCAGCGCGCGTTGCCGACAGCCCCGCGCGGCCGTCGCCCTCGGCACTTACACGGCGGTTACAGGCACTGACGATGGGCACCAGCGCCGACGCCGACGCCGACGCGCGTTATTGTCACCGACGCGCGTTGTCCGCACCGACGCGCGTTGTTGACATGAGCGCGCGTTATATCCCCCTCGCGGTGTCGACAACCCCCTCACAATGTCGACAACGCGCGCCCACGCCCGCCTCGTGCCCGTGTACCTGCCAGGAGAACGCCCGGGGCGCGCACACGAGGGACCCGACACCCCACATCGGCTAGGCGCGCCTGGGCAGGGTCCCCGATCAGTCCCCGGGGGACGCACACAAGGACCCCGATTTACGCAACACGCGCCGCACACAAGGGCCTGGTTCCGCCCTTGTGTGCGGTGCCGTGTTGTCTAATTCCCTCCCTTGTGTGCGACACCGGGGGATGGGCGCTGAAAACGGACAGGAGCAGGGGCGTACCCACCCGCAAACGGCGGACCCGCCGAGAAAGGGGCTGCTAGATTCCAGCGGCGCCCAGGGAAACCGCGAGCCAGAACAGCGTCCGTGCCAGGCGGCCAGCACGGCGCGGCCGCGGCGCCTGGGGAGACTGCGGACCAGAACAGCGCCCACGGGCCTGGCACCGGCCGGCCACAGGGGCCGCCCCACGACAACGGCCTCACACCCCGCATCGGCTAGGCGCGCCCGGGCCGGGCCCCCCGATCAGTCCCCGGGGGGACGCTGTGCTAGGCGCGCGCCCGGGCGGCCCTGCGGAGCACCCAGTCGACGGCCGCGAAGAGCCCCAGGAACGCCATCGCCCCGGCCAGGATGGCGCCGATGACGGCGAGGGCCTGCCCGTAGCCGATCCGCGTGACGTTGAGGAACGCGTAGGGGTACTGGTGGACGAGCGCGCCCCGGGCCATCGTGTAGGCGACCCAGGCGACGGGGATGGCGAGCGCACGGGCGACCGTGCCCCACGTGATGCCGCCGCGCGGGCCGAAGACGAAGGCAGCGGCGACCATAGCCGCGGGGACGACGACGTGCTGCAGGGGGTTCGTGATGACCGCGATCCCCCTCAGGGCCTCCGAAGGGGCGATCAGCGCCGCGTAGACGATGGCGGTCACCGTGATCATCATGGTGGCGCACAGGTGGATGGCGCGCGTCCACCGCCCCACCGGTCCGCGGCCCCTGGCCAGGCGGGTGGCGATGACGGCGACGACGATGTTCGACAGCTCGGTGAAGTAGGACAGGCACTCGACGAGCCGCTGGGGCGCCCCCGCCCACCCTTCGGGAGCCCCGGCGAAGAGGCCCGGCTCGTAGAACGCGGGCGGCGGGTACCCCCCGGCGGTGGTGATGGAGACGGTGGCGGCCACCCCCGCCCACGCGAGGACCGCGACCACCGCGTAGGCGGCTCGGCCGCGCCGGGAGAGGGATGGGGTGCTAGTGCTGGTCATGCGCCCCACTGTAGCGGTTGCGCCCGCTCCCCGGCCGGGGCGCTCACGCCCGAGCGGCGGGCGCGGGCCGCTCGCCGATCTCCTGCTGGAGGCGCAGCAGGTACCCGTCGGGGTCCTGGACCAGGAATTGGCGGACGCCGATCTCGATGCCGCCCGCCCTGTACCACTTCTCCTCGGTCTCGACGAAGACGGGCCACTGCGCGTCGCGGATGCGGCGCCGTGCTGCGTCCAGGTCGGCGACCTGCACCTCGAGGTTGATCCCCCTGCCCAGGGGAGGCTCGAGGTCGGCGGTGGCCCATGTCCGTCCGGCGTCGATCTGGTCGAGCATCACGTGGGCGCCGCCCAGGACGAGGTACCCGAACCCCTCCTCGGGGCGCTCGTACTCGACGGAGAACCCGACAAGGCCGCACCAGAACCGTTTGGAGGCCGGGTAGTCGGTGACGGCGAGCTCGGGCACGAGGGCTGGTCCACTGGTCATGGGCACACTGTAGCGGAAGCGCGCCGAATGCCCGGGCCGCCGCCCATCAGCCGAGGATGTCCGAGTGCGATCCAGTCCGAACCGCAACGAGCGCGCGCAGTGGGCCGTCCTCTCAGTCATCGCCGATGTATGCAGTCAGTGCGCCAACGCTCGCGCAGCGGCCCGTGCCCGAGCGCGCCTGCACCGCTGCGCGCCCACGGCGCGCGGGTCCTACTGGGCGCACAGGGGGACGACCTCGGCGCCCGCCAGCTCCGCCAGGTCGAGGGGGCTGAGTTCCACGGACAGCCCGCGCCTGCCGCCCGACACGACCACGGCCTCGTGGTCCAGGCAGGACTCGTCGATGAAGGTCCTGTGCCGCGTCGTCTGCCCCAAGGGGCTGATCCCGCCGACCACATAGCCGGTCCGCCGCTGTGCGACGGCGGGGTCGGCCATCTCGGCGTGCTTGGCGCCCGCTGCCCTGGCGATGAGCTTCATGGACAGGCGCGCCAGGGCGGGCACGCAGCCGACGGCGAACTCGCCCGTCGGCTCCAGGCGGACCATGAGGGTCTTGAAAGCCTGCGCGGGGTCGATCCCCAGCTTCTCCACGGTCTCCTCGCCGAACGCCCGGGCGGCGGGGTCGTGCTCGTACTCGTGGACGGTGAAGGGCGCGCCGGCCGCCGTCAGTTCTTCGATGGCGCGGGTGGGCCCGCCGCCCTGCCCTTTGCCATGTTTGCGAGCCATGGCGCCCAGTCTACGGCGTCATAGGACCGAGGCGAAGCGGTCGTCGACGATCGCCGTCCCGAAGGGGAAGCAGGTCACGGGGATCATCTTCAGGTTCGCGATGGCCAGGGGGAGGCCGATGATGGTGATGGCCTGCAGGAAGGCCGTGACCACGTGCCCGATCGACAGCCACAGCCCGGCCACGACGAACCACACGAGGTTCATGAGGGCAGATCCGGCCCCCGCTCCGGGCAACGGGACGACGCGCCTGCCGAAGGGCCAGAGCACGTAGGCGGCGATCCTGAAGCAGGCGACCGAGGCGGGGATGGTGATGATGAAGAGCATCGAGACCAGGCCGGCCAGGACGTACAGGACGAAGAGCTCGATACCGCCGAAGACCAGCCAGATCACGTTGAGGATGATGCGCATCGCCGTAAGCCTTTCAATGCGGGGGCCGAACAGGCCAGTATGCCAGGCGCCCGCCCCCGGAGCCATCGCACGGGCATCGGGATCCTCCCTGGAACACCCATGATTACCAACTACCTGTGCGGGCGCGGGCGCGGGGAGCGCCGCCCTGCCCACCGCCCCTCCCGGCGCCATTCCCACTGCGGCGGCCGGGCGGGCGCGTAGGATCGGGCCATGACGATCTACGAGGCGATCTCAGCAGCCAGGCGCGCCATCGACGAGGCGGCGCGCGCGGCGGGCCGCACCGACCGCGTTGCCCTGGAGCTCGCGGCCAAGACCCGCACCCCCGGTGAGTGCTACGAGGCCGCCGCCTGCCTCGCGCGCCTCGGCGGGCCCGTGCTGGTCGGCCACAACCGCGTCCAGGAGGCCCGCGCCACCGCTGAGGCGGTACGCCGCGTGGACGGTGCCCGCATCCACTTGATCGGCCCCCTGCAATCCAACAAGATCAACCAGGCCCTGGCCTGCGTGGACGCCGTGGAAACCGTGTCCAGCGCGGAGCTCGCCCGTAGGATCGACGCCCGCGCCACCCGCACGCTCCCCGTGTTCGTCCAGGTGAACGTCTCGGGCGAGGCCACTAAGAGCGGGTGCGCGCCGGACGAGGTGGCGCCCGTCGTCGACGCGGTGTCCGAGTGCGCGAACCTGCGGCTCGCCGGGTTCATGACCGTCGGCCTCAACTCCACCGACGAGGCGCCCGTGCGCCGCGCCTACGCCCGTCTGCGCTCCATCCGCGACGGCGCCGCCGCCCGGACGGGCATCGGCGCCGCGTCGTTGGAGTTGTCGATGGGCATGAGCCGCGACATGGCGTGGGCCATCGCCGAGGGGGCGACCATTGTGCGCCTGGGGAGGGCGGTCTTCGGCGCCCGCTGAGACCCATCACGCACACAACGGCCGGAATTACGCAACACGCCGCCGCACACAAGGGCGGAATCAAGCCGCCCAGTGCGAGCAGTGTTTCCTAATTCGGGGCCCTTGTGTGCGCACATAAGCGGCAGCTGCCTGGGGACGGCGGTCTTCGAGGCCCGCTGAGGGGATACGGGACAGCGTTGCGCACCCCCGTGGCGCCCGCCTCGCCCCCCCGGCAGCCGCCACGGCCGGATGGGAGGCGCACTAGGATGGGCTCCATGACCACCGTGCTCGCAGGTTTCACCGCGGCGCTCCTGGCGCTCGCCCCGATCACCAACCCCATCGGCGCGCTCGCCGCCTTCGCGGGCCTGACCGCCGGCGGCGACCCCGGCTCGGTCCGTTCCCAGGCGTGGAAGACCGGCGGCTACGTGTTCGGCATTCTGACGGCTTTCGCGGTCAGCGGCTCGGTCATCATGCGGTTCTTCGGCTTCGACCTGCCAGCCCTGCAGATCGCCGGGGGCATCGTCGTCGCCCACTCGGGCTTCTCCATGCTGGAGAACAAGCGCCGGACCACCACCGATGAGGAGCAGCACGCCGCCGCCAAGGAGGACGTCTCCTTCTCCCCCATGGCCCTGCCGCTGATCGCCGGCCCCGGCTCGATCGGCGTCGTCATCGCCCTGGCCGCCCGCGACCCCTCCCCCGCCTTCCACGTCGGCATCGTCCTGGGGATCCTGGTCGCGTCGGCGGTCATCGCGGCGCTGCTGCGCTACGCGACACCGTGGATCGACAAGCTCGGCGCCACCGGGGTCGGCGCTATCGTGCGGATCATGGGCTTCCTGATCCTGGTGATCGGCGTGGAGCTCATCATCCACGGCATCCGTTCGCTCCAACTGTTCTGAGCCACTACGGGTGCGAAGACCGCGCCCGGCCACGCCCCGTGCCCGACGAAGAGACAGCCGACGAGCCCCACTGCCTACGATAAGAGCGACACGGACAGGCGCTGATACCTCTCCCGGAGCCACGGACGCAGGTCGACGCCCTCCCCGCTGATCTTCATTTCTGTCAGACGAGTGGGCACTTCAACGCGGTCGAGAGCAGCTCCGTACGCGGCGACCATGGAATGAACGGCCTCTTCCACGAGGTCACGTTCAACGCGGCACAGGTCGGCGATGCTCAGCAGGTCGCACAGGCGCACCTCCCCCGCGACCCCCTTGCCGCATAGCTTGAGCGCCATGTCCTGCGGCCGGTTGAAATAGATGGCCGTACACACCAGATCGTAGGCGGGCGACAGCGCCCCGTTGTGCCGGTCCCGGTAAATCAGGCTCCAGTTCTTCAAATGCGCATCGTCGTTGCCGCACAGCATGTTGAAGACCGTCCGGCGCACGCACTCGACGAGTGAGCCACGGTCGTAATTGCGGTACGCCATCTTCATCACGTACTCGACCGACCCGTGGTACTTGCCGTCTCCGCGGCCGGGGAAGTTGCCCGCCTGGCAGAAATCCTCCATATGTACGAGGCCTTCAGCACTCCTGTCGAAGCGCTCGATGCTGAACGCCTGCTCCTCGGATGTCGCCCACGCGGAGCGGGGAATCTCCACATCATCCCGCTGGACAACAGAAAAAGCTGCGCGCATCCATCGCGTTGACGATACTAGTGACGCGCTGCTGGCCGTCGACACAACCACAGCGCATCCGGGCGCGCAGGAGCATCGATGCTGATCGAACCGACAACAACTCTCTGCTCCGGCGCTTCCCGTTTCCACATCAGCAGATTCCCGATTGGATACCCCTTTTGCAGGGAGTCGAAGAGCGCGACAACGTCCTGATTCCCCCACCGGAAGGACCGCTGAAAGTCGGGGATCCTCACGCGACCCGTCGCCACCAGGTCGCGCAGTTCAGCGAGCCTGTAGGCTTCATGTTTCGGCTGCATCGCTTCGCTCGACATGGGTCCATGTTACTCCAACACCGATTCACGGACGGCGCCAGGCGCGCACAGGGAACGCGCTTCTGCCCAACCCGCCCCGGCCTCGTGCCCCGGCGAACCGGGCCCCGCCCCGGTCCTGCCGCGCGCGGCCGGCGGGGCGCCGGCGCTCAAGGGACGCTCAGGGGATGCGGTGCACCCACTCGGGGCGGGCGAACTTCGTCTCGCACCGGGCGCGGGCGACCTCCAGGTCCTCCTCGGTGATCGCGCCCTCGGTGGCGTGGTACTTGTCCTTGAAGTGGTCGAAGAACACCCGCATGATCTCCTCGCGGGGCAGGCCCGTCTGGGAGCGCATGGGGTCCACGCGCTTGACGGCGCTGCGCGTCCCCTTGTCCCGGATCTTCTCCATGCCGATGCGCAGGACCTCGTTCATCTTCACGGCGTCGATGTCGTAGGCCATGGTCACGTGGTGCACCATGTAGCCGTTCGCCCAGCGCTTCTGCGCGGCGCCGCCGATCTTGCCCGCCTCGGAGGCGATGTCGTTGAGGGGCACGTACTTCGCCTTGATGCCCAGCCTCTCCAGGACCTCCATCACCCACTGGTCCAAGTACGGGTAGGCCTGCTCGAAACTCATCCCGTCCACCAGCGCCGTGGGGATCACCAGCGAGTAGGTGATGCAGTTGCCGGGCTCCATGAACATGGCGCCGCCCCCCGTGACGCGCCGCGACACCGTGATGCCGTAGCGCTCCACCCCATCGGGCTGGACCTCGTTCTGATAGGACTGGAAGGAGCCGATGACGACCTGCGGACCGTTCCACTCCCACAGGCGCATGAAGGGCCTACGGCGCCCGGCGGCCACGTCCTCGACCAGGGTCTCGTCCAAGGCGACGTTCACCATGGGATCGACGACGGGGCCGTGGATCACCTCGAAGTCGATGTCGTCCCATGACAGGGCCGCGCCGAGGGCCCGCCGCACCGCGATCCCCACGGCCTCCGGGTTCACGCCCATGAGGGTGTCCCCGCCGTGGAGGGCGGCGGCGACCAGGGCGGACAGCTCCTTCGCGCTCGACGAGGCGGGCGCCCCCTCCAAAGCGCCCGTGATGCGGGTGAGCGCGTCGTCGGGGTCGAGGAAGAAGTCCCCGGAGACCTTCACGTCGATGAGCCGGTCCTGGTCGACCTCGAGGTCGACGACAACGAGTTTCCCGCCGGGGACTTTGTATTCGCCATGCATGGGGCCGATTCTCTCACAAGCCCGGCGGGGCCCGCCGGACGGCGACTGGTGCCAGCAGTGGGGGCGCGCCCCGGCCTCGTGGCGCGGGCCCCGTGGCGCCAGCAGGAGCACCGGGACTGGGCCGCTGGTCCGGGGGCCGGGGGCTCAGATGTCGAGGCGGCGCAGCAGCTCCGCGGGCGGGAGACCACCGTTGACGATGTAGTCGTGGAACACGGGCGAGGCCTGACATCCGGTGAAGACCTCCTCGGGGTGCAGTTCGGCGGTGAAGGGCTCCCCGCCGCCGAAATCCCATTCGACTTCCACCCAGGCGCCGGGGTCCCGCACGGGTTCGCGCGCGACCCTGTAATGCTCGTAAGCGCCGTCCGCCCCGGTGACGCGGATCTCGACGGTCATCGCTTCCGCTGAGCCGCCGCACTGGATGTAGTTCCTGCGCGAGTAGTGGTCCAAGGGCACGTCCTCGGGGTCCCCGGCCCCCGGCGGCAGCGCCCACAGGATCAGCGCGTACCGGCGCGAGCCGTCGAAACGGCGGGGCGACTCGAGGGTCGCGCGGACCCAGTCGGCGAACGCCCCGGGCTCCTGGGAGGCGTCGAACCTCTCAACCTCCCCGATCCCCGCGATCAACTCACTGCAGACGAAACGCCTCATCTCTCCTCCTGCGCAGTACCCGGCCTTGTCGTCCCAGCGTATCGGCCGCCGCCGACTGCGCCAAGGGGCCGCAGCGGCCCGGGCCTGCAGTGCGGGCCGCGCGGGGGAACGGACGCGGCGCAACGGGGCCGCGTCAGGCGGGCGGGGAGCCGACCGGCCCTGCGGATGATCCGGCGCGTCCCTCGTCCAGGAGGCGGCGCAGCAGGGCCATGTCGTGGAGGTCCTCGGGGCGCGGATCGTAACCCTCGTGGAGTTCCATCAGCCGGGAGGCGGTGGCGACCACGACCGAACGCCCGCTGATACTGCCGAGCGTGCGATCGGCGGCGCGGTGGGCGAAGACCTGTGAGCCGAAACCCGCTTGCAGGCCGTCACCCCTTTCGTCGACGTCCATCGGATGCAGATCGACGCCGAGGCCCCCTTTCCTGAGCTCCACGCGGATCGGCAGCCAGTCCACGACCACCTGGTAGCCCCGTCCGCGCAGCCACTGGGACAGTTGGTCGCACGCGCCCGCCTCGACGATGACATCGAGGTCCCGGTGGCGGCGGGTGGCGCGTCCGACCAGCGCGTCGACCGCCCAGCCTCCTGTGATGACATGGACCGCCCCGTGCTGCTCCAACCAGTCGACGACGGCGATCACCTCATCGGCGTGCATACCCCCGTCGGCACCGTCGTTCCCGTTGGCCCGCATCATGGATCCTCCTCCCGCATAGGCACGGCCGCCAATGCGCCGCCGTGGCTCCGCCCGTCAGCGCAGCGCCCTGTTGACGGCGGAGATGACGGCCTTGTACGAGGCGCGGGAGATGGACGAGTCGATGCCGACCCCCCACACGATCTGGCCGTCTATGGCGGCCTCCACGTAGGCGGCGGCCTTCGCGTCGCGGCCCTGGCTCATGGCGTGCTCGGAGTAGTCGAGGATGCGCACGTCCAGGTCGAACTCGTGGAGCGCGGAGACGAAGGCGTCGATGGGGCCCGTCCCCTTGGCGTTGACGGTGACGGGCGCGCCGGAGTCGATGAGGACCGTGGTGAGCTCGACGTGCTCGTCGTCGATGGTGCCGACCTGGCTGGAGCGCAACTCGAAGCGCCCCCACGGCTGCAGGCCGGGGGCCGCCGAGGTGGGCAGGTACTCGTCGGCGAAGACCGCCCACAGGGTGTCCGCGTCGACCTCGCCGCCGTAGGTGTCCGTGTGGCGCTGGACGATGCGGGAGAACTCCACCTGGAGGCGCCTGGGCAGCTCGAGGGCGTGGGCGGTGGACATGAGGTAGGCGACGCCGCCCTTGCCGGACTGGGAGTTGACGCGGACGACCGCCTCGTAGGAGCGCCCCACGTCGTGCGGGTCGATGGGCAGGTAGGGCAGCTCCCAGGGGACGGCGTTCTCGTCCCCGCCGGCCGCGGCGACTTTCACGGCGCGGGCCGCGAAGCCCTTCTTGATGGCGTCCTGGTGGGAGCCGGAGAAGGACGTGTAGACGAGGTCGCCCACGTAGGGGGTGCGCGGCGGGGTGTCCATCTGCGTGCAGTACTCGACGGTGCGGCGGATGGCGTCCACGTCGGACAGGTCGACGCCCGGGTCGATGCCCTGGCTGAACAGGTTGAGCCCCAGGGTGACCAGGTCGACGTTGCCGGTGCGCTCGCCCTGGCCCAGCAGGCAGCCCTCGATGCGGTCGGCCCCGGCCATCACCGCCAGCTCGGCGGAGGCGATGCCGGTGCCCCGGTCGTTGTGGGGGTGGGCCGACAGGGCGATGTGCTCGCGCCGCGACAGGTTGCGGCTCATGTACTCGATCTGGTCCGCGAACACGTTGGGGGTGGCGCGCTCGACGGTGGAGGGCAGGTTGAGGATGATCTCGCGGTCCGCGCCCGGCTGCCACACGTCCATGACCGCCTCGCAGATCTCCAGGGCGAAGTCGCGCTCGGTGTCGACGAAGATCTCGGGGGAGTACTCGAAGCCGAATACCGTGTCGTCGCCGAGGCGCTTCTCGGCCTGCGCGATGACCTCGCGCGTGCCGGTGACGGCCAGGTCGACAGTGGCGGCGCGGTCGGCCCGGAAGACGACCTCGCGGAAAACGGGGGCGGTCGCGTTGTACAGGTGCACGGTGGCGCGCGGGAACCCCACGATGGCCTCCACGGTGCGCTCGATGAGCTCGGACCGCGACTGGGTGAGCACGGAGACGGTGACATCGCCCGGGACGGCGTCGTCGTCGACGAGGGAGCGCACGAAGTCGAAGTCGGTCTGCGAGGCCGCGGGGAAGCCGATCTCGATCTCCTTGTAGCCCAGCCCCACGAGCAGGTCGAACATCCGGCGCTTGCGCGCGGGGTCCATGGGCTCGATGAGGGCCTGGTTCCCGTCGCGCAGGTCGGTGCTCATCCACCGCGGCGCCCGGGTGATGCGCTTGTCGGGCCACGTCCGGTCGGGCAGGGCGACGGGGTTGACGTCGAGGAAGGCCCGGTACTTCGCGGCGGGCATGGCGGAGCCGGTGGGCGTGGGTACGGATGCCGTGGTCTTCATGGTGCAATCGTAGGGGCACCGGCGAGGCGGGGGCCGGCGGGGTGCGCATCGTGGACGGACCGCCGGCCGCCGGGGTGCGCATCGCGGACCGACGGCGGAGGCCGCCGGGCGCAGCCGACGGCCGTTCTCCGGCGGCGGGGGCCCGCCTCGTGCGACAATATGGGCACGCACGCCCCCCACCAATGGAGGTCCCCCTTGAGCGCGCCGGCACTCTTCCAGGCTTTCACCCCCTCGACGAGCGCGGTCGCGGGGAACGTCTTCGCAACGGCACTAGTGGGCGTGGCCCCATTGATCCTGTTCTTCGTGCTCATGGGGGTCTTCAAAGTGGCCACCCACTGGTGCGCCCTCATCTCGCTGACCGCCTCGGTCGCGATCGCGGTCCTCGCCTTCCGCATGCCGGTCGGCATGGCGCTCCTGGCGGGCACCCAGGGCGCCGCGATGGGCTTCATGCCGATCATCTACATCATCATCGCGGCCGTGTGGCTGTACAACCTCACTGAGAAATCGGGCCGCAGCGCCGACCTGAAGGCCGTGTTCAACACGATCGGGCGCGGCGACCAGCGCGCGCAGGCCCTCATCGTCGCATTCTGCTTCTGCGGCCTGCTGGAGGGCCTGGCCGGCTTCGGCGCCCCCGTCGCCATCACCTGCGCCATGCTGGTCACCCTGGGCGTGCCCAAGATCAAGGCCGCCGTCGTCACCGTCGTCGGCAACGCCATCAACGTCGGCTTCGGCGCCATGGCGATCCCCACGACCACGGCCGGCCGCCTCGGGGGCGGCGATCCGACCGTCGTCGCCACCGACATGGGGCACCTGACCTGGCTCTTCTGCCTCTTCATCCCCTTCCTCCTGCTCTTCATCCTGGACGGGGGCAGGGGCGTGCGCCAGCTGTGGCCCCTCGGCCTCGTCGCGGGCGCCGCAGCCGGAGCGGGCCACTTCCTCACCCCTTCCGTCTCCTACGAGCTGACCGCGGTCGTCGCCTCCCTGCTGGGCTTCGCGGCCTGCTACGTGTTCCTGCTGCTGTGGGGCCCCACGACGCCCGAGGAGTGCGCGACCTCGGCCGACGAGTCGGACAAGCCCACCGGGTCCCGCATCGGCCTGGCGCTGATGCCCTACGTGCTGGTCGTCGTCATTATTGCGATCACGAAGCTGGCCAAGCCCGTCGCCGAATTCTTCTCCTCCACGGACGTCAAGATCCACTGGCCCGGTGTCTACGGCTCCCTGCTGGGCGCCGACGGGACTCCCTCGACCGCGGCGGTCTACACGCTGCAGATCCTGTCCAACCCCGGCACCTGGATCTTCGTCGCCGGCATCATCGTCGCCATCGTGTACGGCAAGAACTCCTCCGGCGGCCGTTTCCCCACCTCCGTCCCCGAGATGTTCGCGGTCCTGCCGCGCACCATCTACTCGCTGCGCATGGCGATCCTGACGATCGCCTCCGTCATGGCCCTCGCCTTCGTCATGAACTTCTCCGGGCAGACCACCTCCATCGGCGCCGCGCTGGCCACGACGGGCGCGGCGTTCGCGTTCCTCTCCCCCATCCTGGGGTGGATCGGCACGGCGGTCGCGGGCTCGGCGACCTCCGCGGGCGCGCTCTTCGCGAACCTCCAGTCCACTGCCGCCGCGGGCGCTGGCCTGGACCCGCACATCCTCCTGGCCGCCAACACGATCGGCGGCGGCATCGGCAAGATCGTCTCGCCCCAGAACCTGGCGATCGCGGCGACTTCGGTGAACTCGGAGGGATCGGACGCGGAGATCCTCAAGAAGGCCGCGCCCTACTCGATCGGCCTGCTCCTGGTCCTGTGCACCCTGGTGTTCATCGCCTCACAGGGATGGCTGGGGGCGTACATGCCCTCCTGATCCCCCGCGCGACCTGACCCTGTCCGTTCCCCGCAGACGCCCGCGCAGCGGGCCCGCGGGGCGTCCCACGAAGGAGGGGAACGCGCCAGCGCGCTGGCGCACAGCCCATGCGACTCCCCATTCGGTTCCTCACAGCCCTGGCCTCCTCGGCGTCCGTGGCGGCCCTCGCCTCCGGCTGCGCCCAGGGCGACCCGCGTTTCGCTCCTTTCACCTCGAAGACCGACGCGGAGCCGACCATCGCCGCGCGGACCGACTCGTTCAACGAGCGGATGCCGAACCTGGGCGCGACCGAGGGGCACTACGCGGCGGCGACGACGTCCTCCGGCAGGGGCCTGCCCTCGCCGGACCAGCAGTACTGGTTCACCGGGGTCGCTACGGTCCCCGCCGAGACGATCGCGATGCTCCAACCGGGCGCCACCGGGAACGCGGCCGAACTGCCCGGGATCCACCCGGAGCTCTACCAGTACGTGCCGAAGAACTGCCAGTTCGCGACCATCGCCGCCGACCACGCCAATTCGGTGCTCGACACGGCGAAGACCGATTTCAACTCCGGCTTCGGCTCCTTCAGCGTCACGGGGCTCGCCGCCTCGGCTGACTGCAACCTCGTCGTGGTGACGGGCGAGGGCGTCTTCGGCTGACGCCGCTAAGGTGTGTGGGCGCCGACGCACCCTTGTCGGGAAAGCGACGGCGGTGTAGTCTGTGCGGTGACGGCGCTGCGGGGCGCCCCTCGTGCTGCGGGGCGCCGCCCACGAGCAGAGAGGACAGTCCAATGCCGGATTCCGACGCCTCCGCCCCGATCCCCGCCCCGCGGCCCGGGGCCTCCCTCATGGGGCCGGTCTCCCTGGTGGCGGGGCTCGTGCCCGTCTGCTTCTACTTCCTCGGGCCGCTACTGGGCCGCTGGGCCCTCTTCGATGACGCGCCCCTGGCCTTCACCGTCGTCCTCGCCGCGCTCCCACTGGCCTTCGTCCTCGGCGTCGCCGCCCTTTCCTCCGATGTGCGCCGTGGACGCCGCTGGGCGTGGGCGGGCGCGGGAGGCCTCGTCCTCTCCGCCGCGCTCCCTTTGATCGTCTCCGCCATCCGCTTCCTCGGCGCCCACTAGACGCCCCCCGCACCGAAGGAGCCCCCATGCCCTCCCCGGACCGGGCGCCCGCCCAGGGCGCCGCATCCGCCTCCCGCCCCGCCGTCGCCGCCCTGGCCCTGGGCGCGGTCGCCTTCGCCTTGTCGGTGCTGGCCGTTCTCTGGGTCGGCCCCGTCGTGCTCCCCTGGGTGGCGCTGCCCGTGAGCTGGGCCGCCGCCGTCGTCGGCGTCGCGGTGGTGATCGCGATGGCCCGCGGGCGCCGCAGGGGCATATGGATGCCCGCCCTGGGGACCGCCATGGGCCTCGTGTTCCCCGTCCTCGTCTCCATCGCGCCGTAGCCGGCCGCTCCCCGATCCCGCCGGGGCCTTGTTGCTGCGTATCCGACTCCGTATAATTCCCGTGACCCACGGCATGCGGGTGCCAGAGCGAGGGAAGGGACGACGATGGAGTGGATTCCATGCGGGAGCGGGCACGAGCTCAGCATCCAGGACGGCGCGGTCGTCGCCCGCAACTCCAAGGGCAGGGTCCTCAAATCCGTGCCCGCCGCGGCGAAGAAGACGCCCGAGTGGGAGGACTTGGACGCGGTCCTCGTCTTCCTCCACCAGCACGACGCCGAGGCGGGGGACGCGGTGCAGCGCTGGTTCCTGCGCTCCCTGCCCGTTCCCCGCGCGCTGCTCGCCGCAGTGTGGCCCGACGAGGCGTGGCGCTCGTGGCTGACCGACCTGGTCGTGTCCACCCCCGACGGCCGCCTCGCCGGGTTCCTGCGGGCCGCCGACGCCGACGGCCTGGGCGTGGTCGACCTGGACGGGGAGTCCGTGCGGATCGACGCCGAGCGCGTCCTCATCCCCCACCCCGCCATCATCCCCGACCTCGACGACCTGCGCGAGTTCGCGGCCGAGCTGTCCCTGTCCCAGCGCTTCGACCAGTTGTTCCGTGAGGTCCACCGGCCGGATCCCGCCAACGCCGAACGCACGCAGCTCATCGACTGGTCGGGGGGAGCCTTCGACCAGCTGCGCTTCGCCACCGGGCGCGCCGCCTCCTCCGGTTTCAAGGTCTCGGGCGGCTACGCCGTGTGCCCCGTGTACGAGGACGGGGCGCTCATCACCGCGCGCTACTGGATCGGGGCCGACGCCCCCGACTACGAGACGGAGACCGGGGACCTCCACTGGGTCCGCTCCGGCGACCCCGTCCCCATCGGGCAGGTCGGCCCCGTCGCCTACTCCGAGGGCGTGCGCATGGCCACCCGCATATACGCCGGCCGCAAGCCCGACAAGACGGAGGGCGCCTGAGCCCGGCGGCTGCGCCGGCAGTGAGGATCCGCAATGATCGACGACTCCGCTATCGCCGCCCTCGGGGGCGTGTCCGCCTCGCCCGCGCCCGGGGCTTCCCCCGCCCAGGCGCGCGCCTACACCCACCCCGCGCTGCCCGGGCGCACCGTCGTGCGCCTCACCCCCGACGACCTCGCCCAAGTCGAGGACACCGCCTTGGCCTCCCTGGGCTTCGCCCGCACCGGCGACCCCGCGCCCATCGGCCACACCCGCACCAGAACGACCGGCTTCCCCGAATGGCCCATCCTCACCGACCCCGCCAACGCGCGCATCGCCGTCTCCGTGGTCCCGGGGCTGAGGAAGGCCGCCAGAACGGCCGCTGCCTCGCCGGACAGGTCGGTGCACTGGGACCTCCGCGGCCTCGCGTCCACGCTGGCGTCCTCTGCGCCCCATTTCCTCCCGGCGTTCTACGAGGAGGCCGCCCGGATCTACGTCGGCCTCAGCGACCGCGTCCAAGCGCTCGCGTACTGGAAGAGCGCCCGCGAGGCCGAGGAGGCCCACGCCCTGCCCATTGACGAGGACCACAGGCACCAGGTGTTCCTCGAGTTCTCCCTGGCGGGCATCGTCTCCGTGGCGGAGCTGAGCGCCGAGTGCTCGCGCCTGCTCGCCAGCCGCGGCGCCGAGCGCGCCCTGGAGGACTTCTTCGAGCTCACCGTCGAGCGCGTGCGCGGCGGCCTGCCGCCCTACGCGGACCTGGGGGCCGACCTGCGCCGGCTGTCGGAGGCCGCAGGGGCCGACCCCATCGACACGGAGCTGCGCCTGCTGCGCCAGATCCTGCCCTCCCCCATCATGTCGAAAGCGCCCCTGGCGTTCTGGCGGGCATTCTCAGGGGCGCTCAAAGCCCTCGTCGAACAGGATCCCGGGGCCATGCGGACGCTGGCGCGGACGTTCCCCAAGAGCATCCAGCCCGACAGGTGGGTCGCGGTCCTGGACTCGCTGGGCGTCACGGACTACCTGCTGGGCGGGGACGCCGACTGCCGCGCGTGGGTCGAGGACTACGCGGAGGTCATCGAGGAGCAGAGGGACAACCACTTCTTCTCCGGGAGGATGGTCTTCTCGCCCGCGCTGTGCCGCCTGGTGCGGCGCATGCCGCGCCTGGAGGGCGCCACCGTGGCGCTGCGGAACGACTCGCAGATCGAGCCCGAGTTCATCGACGCCCTGGCCGGCGCCGGGGCCCGCGTCTTCTTCCGCCCGCGCTACAAACAGTTCGCCGACGAACCGGACCCGGACCTCAAGTTGGAGCCGTGGGCGGAGAATCCGAAGCGCATCGACCTGACCGCGCTGGCGCGCAGCGAGTACGTGCGCCTCGTCGAGAAGTCCCTCCTCCGGGAGGGGGCGGCGCGCCTCGACCTGTTCCTGTCCCACGCCGGAACCCGCGCGATGCTCAGCGCCGTCGCGGAGCCCCGCCTGGGACCCCACCCCAGCCCCGCGAGGATCGAAGCGGAGGCCAGGCGCCTCAAACCCCTGTTCTCCCCCTTCAGCGCCCCCTCGTTCAGGCCGCAGTTCGAGGCGCTCATGGGACACTTGGACGAGGCCGCGCTCCTCGCGGACCACCTGCGCGACGGCCTCGTCACCGAGTACACGTGGCCCGCCCTGGAGGAGGCGATCGCAGAACTCGGTCCCGATGCCCGCTTCCACGAGTCCTTCCCCGCCGTCGGGGTGTCCTCCAACGGGCGCGTCGTCTGGGTCGACGGGGAGCGCCGCGTGGCGGAGGCGCACCCGGTGCCCCCGCAGGGAACCCGGGTGTTCCACGAGGACTACGTGCTCGTCGGATCACAGACCATGTGCGCCACATCCGACAGCGACGGCCTCGTCACCATCGCGTGGGTCGACGGCCCCTCCGCCACTTCGTCCACAAAGTACTACCGGATCCACAGCCGGCAGATGGAGACCACGACGCTGCCCGTGCCCGGCGGCCGCCTCGTCGGCGACCGGCTGATCCGGCCGTACGACACGACGAACCCCTTCCCCAAGCGCGGCCCCGTCCTGCGCGACGGCGACCGGTACTGGTGCGTGCGCGGCGGGCGCCTGCGCGGGATCGACCCCGGATCGGGCGCGCTCGCCGACGCCCCGCTGCCCGACGCCCTCATGGCCCTGATCGCGCCCTACCTGGCGGAGGGATGGGAGCTGCGCCCCGACGGCGTCATGTGGTGCCCCACCACTGACACGACGCGGGATTCCCACTGCTCCACCAGCGGCGGCCGCCACGTGGGCGTCCTGCTGGAGCGCCACGGCACCTTCCTCCACGTGGGCGCCTCGGGCGAGGCGGTTGAGACGAGGAAGCCGCAAGGCGTATGGGCGCGCATGGAAAGGCCCGGCGGGGGGCACTGGCTGCTCACCGGAACGGACCGCACCCAGCTCCTGCGGGAGGCCGACAGGATGCCGTTGACGGACACGGCGGACGAGGTCGGGGGCACCCACCCCTTCCACTCGGTCCCCCACGCCGCCTGGCACCATTTCCGCGTCCGCGACGAGGAGGCGAGTCGGCGCCTGCGCGGCGCCACCACGGAACGGGTCCGCGCGCTCGTCGAAGCGGTCCCCCTGGTGGAGCCGTCCGAGCCGTCGTGGGCGAGGACGCGCCCGGGCGCCCTGCGGGACGCTGCGAAGGTCCTCACCAAGCGGGCGCGCAGGGCAGCGAGCGAGCTGCTGGGCTCGCAGGATCCCGTCCTGGTCGACTCGGTCGTCTGGGCCGCCGAAGCGGTCAAGCGGATCGTCGCGGAGGCCCGGGCCGCACTCGAGGAGGGCCGCCACGCGCTCTCCGATCCCCGGACCCAACGGACTTTCCCCCACTGGGAGGCCTCGTGCGACGCGCTCGCATGGATGCCGGGTTTGGCCACGGATCTGGCGTACTCCTCGATCACGACGCGCCGCTCGGTCATCGCGGGACTGGCCAAGTGCCTGGCGGGAGAGCAGGACCGCGCCGGAAGCGGCCAGGACTCCCTGCGCGTCCTCCTGGCCAATCCCACCGCCTTCCTCTTCTGCGCGGCGCGCCCGGGCGCCTCCGAGTCCTCCGTCGGAGCATCGGCGGCGGCTTTCGGCGACCTGGTCGACTGCGGGCTGTACTCTCCGACGGGCTGCCTCTTCACCGCCGCGCAGCGCCCCCGCGACGAGTCGGACCGCGTCATCGGCCCCCACGGGAAACCCGCCGTCAGACTCGACACCATGTGGGTCGACTCCGGAAGGACTCACGTCGACGTCTTCTACTCCCCCTCGGGGACAGCGCCGAAGCGGCTCAACGGCTGGCCCACCCGCATCCTCTCCCGCGCGCCCGGCGTGGAGGGGGACCGGATCGTCGAGGCGTTCAAGGCGCTCCTGTCCGACGGGGCGCCGCCGTGGGACCCGGAGGCCGCGTCGCGCCTGGCGGAGGGCACCGGATGGGAGCGCCCCGCGGCCGCCGTCTTCCTGGCGGGGCTGCCCCTGCCGAATCCGAGGAAGGCCCGGCGCCTGGACCCGGAACTGCGCACGCTCCTGGGCGTCACAGTGAAGGAGGCGGAAGCGGCGATGGCGTTCCTGGCCTCCCTCGGAGAGGATCCACTACTGCGCCTGGCGGGGGCAGCCGCCCACGACCCCGTCCGCTTCGTGCGCGAGGGGGCCGACGTCGACGCGGTGGTCGAGGCGTGGCGCCGCGAGGACGACGGCTCCTACCGCCTGCCCGGCGGAGTCCTGGCCGCAGCCGACAGGACGGGGGTCCCCTACGGGGAGCGCGCCCTCATCGCCCTCGGCTCCGAACCCACGTCCTCCAGTCTCGACATCTGGTTGTGGGCGGCGGCGCTGGCCCACCGGGACGACCCCCTGGCCGGGTGGCTGGCGGACGCCTACGAGGCGATGAAGCGCGCCTGCGCGACCACCCCCGTGGTCTGGAAGGTCAGCGACCTCCGATGTGAATTCGACAACCGGTGGTCTCAGTTCTGCGCCGCTCTCACGGCGGCGGAGAGCAAGGCCGCCGCGACCCGGCACTCCTCCGCGCGGGGGCCATGGAGCATCGAGCCCGCGGAGGACGGGCAACTGGTCACCTGGGATCCGCGCCACGTCCACGACTGGCACACCGAGAGGGAGCGGGCGCTCGACCTGCCCTGGGGCGTGCGCTACGACCTCGGCTGGCGCCTGGATCTCCTGTCGGGTGTGTACGGGGCTGTGGCTGAGGATCTGCGGGTGGTGCGGCCCGGCGCCCCCAAGGACCCCCTGTCCAGCGCGCCCCACGTCGTCGCCGACGTCCAAAAGGCCCTGGGCCTGCCCCAGGACGCGGCCCGCTACTGGCTGCAGATCCTCGCCCTGGCCGACCCCACCGACGCCAACATCCACACCTGGAACACCTGGACCCGCAAACAACGCCTCAAAGCCACCGGGCCCCTGCTCGAAGCCGGACTGCTCGTCCAGGCCAAACGCGCACGCGCAGGGCGCACCGCCTTCCTGCCCGGAGGATGGCAGGAGGCCACCAGCCCCCACAAACCCATGGAAGTGTGGAAAGCCCCCTTCTACGACCTCCTCCACACCCCCAAAGTCACCCCCCGCCACCACACCGTCACACCCCTGACCACACTCACCACCCTCTACGAAGACGCCTGGCACCGCTACACCACAGGCGACACCCCCGGATACACCGAACTCCGCACCACCCCCTACCGCAGACGATGATGGGAGGACCCATGGACACACCCCCCGAGCCCGGCGCCCAGCAGGTGCCGCCCCCGGAGTCGCGCTACGCCGACGAGCTCGCCCGCCTGGCCGAGATCGGCGGGCCCAAGCCCCCCGGCTGGCTGCTCACGCCCTCGGCCGTCGTCTCCTTCGTGTGCGGGAACGCGCGCCTGGGGGTGTCCCGCAAGTTCGTGGGGGACCCGGCGCTGGTGGAGCGCTGCGTCATCACCCTGGCCGGGGAGCGCGCCCTGCTGCTGGTGGGCGAGCCGGGCACCGCCAAGTCGATGCTCTCCGAACTGCTGGCGGCAGCGATCTGCGGGACCTCCGGCCTGACGGTGCAGGGCAGCGCCGGGACCACCGAGGACCAGCTGCGCTACGGGTGGAACTACGCCCAACTGCTGGCCAGGGGGCCCAGCGAGGACGCGCTGGTCCCCTCCCCCGTCCTCGCCGCGATGCGCTCGGGGCGGGTGGCACGGGTCGAGGAGATCACCCGCTGCCTGCCCGAGGTGCAGGACGCCCTCGTCTCCGTCCTCTCCGAGCGGCGCCTCGCTGTGCCCGAACTGGGCGAGTACGCCGTCCACGCCGCGCCCGGTTTCTGCGTGATCGCCACCGCGAACCTGCGCGACCGGGGCGTGACGGAGATGAGCGCCGCCCTCAAACGGCGTTTCAACTTCGAGGCCGTCGCCCCGATCGCGAGCGCCAAGGAGGAGGTCGCCCTGGTCATGGAGAAGACGGAGCGCGCCCTCGCTGCCGTGGGCGCGCCCGCGAGCGCCGACCGCGTGGTCGTGGAGGCCCTGGTCACCGCTTTCAGGGACCTGCGCGGCGGGGTCAGCCAGGAGGGGTGGTCCGTGGAGAGGCCCTCGACGGTCCTGTCCACCGCCGAGGCGGTCGCCGTGTCCGGTTCCATCGCCCTGGCGGGCGCGTTCTTCCCCCACGCCAAGGACGGGGTGCGGTTGATCCCCGGCCAGTTGCTCGGCGCGGTGCGCAAGGACGACTCCGACGACGGGGCGCGCCTGCTGGACTACTGGGACTCTGTCGTCAAGCGCCGGGCGGCGCAGGGAATGCGCACGTGGGAGCAGCTGTGGGAGCTGCGCGGCGCGCTCGAGCAGTGACGGGGGCGACGGGTGTGAGCGCGGACGGGGAGGTCGCGGCGCTGGCAGCCTCGCGCGCGCCGTTCCTGATCGGGGTGCGCCACCACTCGCCCGCGCTGGCCGTCGCCGTCCCCCGCTTGCTCAACGGTTTCGGCCCGGACGTGCTCGCGGTCGAGTTGCCCGCGCAGGCGCGGGCGTGGGTGGACTGGCTCGCCCACCCGGAGACGGTGGCCCCCGTGGCCCTGGCGTTCAGCCGCGGCGAGGGCATGAGCTTCTACCCCTTCGCGGATTTCTCCCCGGAGTTGGCGGCTCTGCGCTGGGCGCGCGGCGCGGGCGTCGAGGTCGCGTGCGTCGATCTGCCCGTCGGGGCCGGCCCCGGCGACGGGGGCGCCGAGGCGGGGGCGCAGCCGGGCGGCGGCCTGGGCCCGGCGG
>ERZ773075.293-NODE-293-length-42507-cov-4.60899_pt1 | contig 42507 bp, 56 predicted proteins | sample MGYA00580614_ERZ773075 | MGnify/ENA primary metagenome ERZ773075 (study PRJEB29015, sample SAMEA2738021) | human oral metagenome | biome: human oral; feature: human-associated habitat; material: dental | place: China | collected 2043 ...
ATAATATAGCGGAACGATTTTAGAACGTCTTGTGAGAGGCGTTAGTTTTAAATTATAATGCATGTCATGTATTTTCAAGGATTCCGCAATATATCTGATTTTCTATGTTCCCATATCCCCCTATATCGCCCTATTTCATCCCCCTTCCGGCTGTCAAAAAGCTGTCAAATTTACAAGCTAAAACAAATGGGACGGCGCACAAAGCGCCACCCCATTTTTGCCTTTACTCTTATTTAGAAGCTTCTTGTCCCTCTATATTGTTCTTTCTGTATTTACGAATCCTTAACGCATTTGCAGATGGTGTCTCCCCTTTGTATGTACCCTTCATATAAGGTAGGTAACTGTGGACTGCGCTCTTCGAACAATTCCACTCCATGGCGATTTCGCGGATTGTCTTTCCGCTATTCAACGCCATAAGAGCATCGTTTGTCTTATTATATTGCAGGACACCGCAAGTAATTAGTATCTTACGAACTTTAGCGTGAGATATGTTCAACTCTCTTGCAACTTCTCTGATTGATTTGTTCCTTTCATACGCAAAAACGACTTTTTCAAACATCATATTATCGCATCCTTATTCATTTTTTTATTGACTGCCTCCATGATGAAGGCGGTCATGGACTTCCCTGCGGCCTCCGAGGCCGCTTTGATCTTCTCTTTTGTCCCTTTTTGGACACGCATAACAATTTGCTCGTAGTTTTCCTTGTTATATTCCCGCGTACGAGCAATTCTGTTTTCAACCCAGCCCACAGAATCACCTCTTTTATTTCAACTCGCCCTTGTTCCATTTCCTCCCAAGGAAGTGGAGGGACAAGGCGCGGTTGTCAATCCAAAACCGTGCCTCGGTCTGGCCTTTCAGCCAAACGAAGAACTCAGCGAATTTTCCATCGGCCTCGGCGGCGGGCTTTCCTGCCTTCTTCTCGAGGTCTGCAACTTCTTTGAAAATTTCGGCGCGAAGCGTTTCCGCCCACGCAACTTGTTTTTCCGTACCGACGAGGGCGGGCAGGTCGTACGCCGCAGCGGTTTCAGCAGCCTTTGCCTGCCGATCTGCTTTGTAGCATGCGGGGCAGACGCAGTTGTTTTCCATCCATTCGATCTTTCTTTCACGCTCGCTGGTCTTGCCGTAGAGGTTGACCGTTTCCGTATGCCCACAGGCATATGTGACATCGTACTTTGCCATTTTCGATTCCCTCCTTAATAATGCAAGCACTGCGGAAACGGTGGTGCCCCACCGATGTAATCTTTGTAGTCCTCCTTGCATTCTTCGTGCATGGAGTTACATACTCGGTAGTCTGCGACTGTCCCCCAATCGCAGGCGCCGTCTTCTTCCATGGTCTCAGGGTCGTAGTCGTCGAGGATATCCCAGAATACTTCGTATACGGGGATAAACCCGTCCTCATCTGCCTCATCATCGGGGCAGAACGCGTCGGCGACGTAATACCCGCGAGAGTCTGCGGGTCCGGCGAGATAGGCCTCCTGCATAAGGACGAAGCGCTTTCCGTTCTCATGTTCGCAGTCATGCTCGAATTTCATTTTGATTTCCTCCATTTCTTCTGGGGCTCTCGCCCCGCTGATCTTTATCTTGATTGTATTATAGCATTGCAATTATATAATGTCAACAGTTTTTTTATCTTTTCCAAAAGAAAAAAGAGGCTTAATAGCCTCTTTTTTTTGCTCGCCTCACGGCAAGACTTGTTTGGATATTATATCCGTTTTAATCCAACACACCTAACTAGGTGAGACACTTATAGTATAATCAATCGTTTTAATGTTGTCAACATTAAAATAAGCCCCAGAGCCGAAGCCCCGGGGCACACACAAATACCATAACTTTTAAGCTTTAGTCATATACATCCAGACTTTCTTGTCCAGCTCATATTGACCTATATCTAATAACTCTGCTGCTTTACCATATATAAGACTGGCCTCTTGGTATGAGCAAAGAGGGATCCCTGCCAACTCCAAAAATGCAAATAGGTGCCGATCTATAGCTATCGCTTGATCACCTGCAAGTATTTTCAGATAATCAATGGTCTTGGGCCCAATGCCATCAACCCCTCTTAGTCGATTTACATTGTTTTCGGCGTCAAGCCATTTTACAAGCTGATCTTCATTTTCGATGCCGTTGTTATACAAAAACCATGTTAAATCTTTAATGCGTTGTAGCTTTTTCGGATTTTTCCAAGCGATAAGTTCTGTAAGAGGAGCCACTTGCATCAAAATAATGAAATCACATGTCGTCTTGTAGTCCGGATATTTTGTGAGGAGTTTAAGAACACGTGGATAGACAACATGATGATAATTCAAACCTGCCTGTAGTATAGAGTCCGTTATTGTTGCTCCCATGTGATAGTATGGCTTCCTTTTGGCAACTGGTGCAAAGTTTTTTCCCCGAATAAAATTGGCAAGTTTTTCTGCGTAATTGCATAGTTCCCTCTCAAGCATGCTCCATACCTCCTTAAACCAACTAGGGGAGACGCCACAAAACATCTCCCCCAGTCGATTCAACTATTCACCACTCGGCGACGTTATACATGACGGTCGCACCCTTATAGTGCGAACCGTCAAAATGTGCAAGTGCCTCAAAGCGCCCCTGCTCATAGCCGACGGTCATCATAGCCTTGCCGTCGATGACAGATGCACCCGCCTTGATCTTATGCGCCTTATTAAGGTTGATTTTATACACGTCGACTTTCTGCTCTGCCGGCGGCAGGTCTTTGCCGTCCTTATCCTTTGTGATCGGCGTGACCACAGTCCGGTCGGTTTTCTCCCGCGCCACCCGTGGCAGTGTCGGGTCGTCCGTCTTGATCTGCCGCTCGACGACCTGCGCGGCTCGCTTGACGTTCGGTGCGCTGACATGGTACGTTACGGTAGGCGCACGCTGTCCCGCCTGCACGTCCGCAAGCCGCCGCTGCAGTGTCTCAGCGTTACGCTTGGAGATGTCCAGCTGCGCCTGCAGTTCTGCCTTGTCCTGCGTCTGCTCCTGTGTCAGGACTGTGGGCTTTTCCGCCGCTGTCTGATCTGATGCAGAGTTTCGGCCAACGGCGTATGCAATGCCGATAATCAACAGGCACAGGATCACCAGCAGGGCTGTTTTGTTCTTTATAATGATATCTTTCACCCGTTCAAACATATATAACACCTCCTCACTGATTAGCATAAAAATTCGCTTTGCCGACGATCTCACCCATCTGCGCAAAGAGATTCCTACCGGGGCACGCCGTCCCCATCAGCTCTCTGTGCCCGACGATGTGATCGCGGTCAATCGGCAGTCCGTAATCCGTGCAGACGTTAGCCAACAGCATCGCGGTACTCTCAATCTGCGTGGCCGTCGGATATCCGATCTCAAAGTTTCCGCAGACGTGTATTCCGATGGTGTGCGAGTTCTCTCCTGCTGCATGCGCGCCGATGGTCCAATGCGGGCGACCAATCTCCACCGTGCCATCCTTGCGGACGACATAGTGGTACCCGATGCACGTCCACCCCTGCGCCTGATGCGATGCGTTGATCTCCTCCGCGGAGAGGTCGTCATCGGTCGGGTTGCCGGTGTGATGCAGGACGATCATATCCGTTTCGCGGCGTGTGCTCAGTCGCCCTGCATCATACGTCAGATTCAGATCTTTCAGATGTACTCTTTCCATTGTTGTCCTCCTTTTTCTTTTCGTACTGGTCGGGGATTCCATTCTCGTCGCGGTCGATGAATGACTTTGCGAGGAATCCGATGACCGCAATCCACGCCGCCCCGCTGATCTCGTGGAGGAAATTCCGCATCTCCACGAGATCAGGATGCATTTTCGTGCTCCAATCATAGATCCATGCGGCGACGTAGATCATAACGCAGATCACGATCATTGCCGCATACCATACGATATACCGCATGGCCGCATGGCTCTTTGTCATATCACGCAGATATTTTCCTGCGCGCCCGAACCACTGTGAGACTTTGAGCATTGTCTCACCTCCCTCCGAGCGCCCACGTCAGAATCGACGCGAAGATGCCGACGATGGTCGTACTCATCCCAATCGTCCAACAGACGTCATGTTTAAATTCGTCCAGCCGATGATGCGCGGACTTTGTGCTTTCTTCCAGACGGGCAATCCGCTCATTGATTGCATAGAGCTGATCACGTCCCATCGGCAGTTTTTCCGCAAGGATCTTAATCTGCGCTTTGATGCTCTCGAGCTCGGCCAGTATTTCTCCTCTTGCCACGTTGCGCCTCCTAATTGTTTCCTTATACATAGGGGCGCTATTCCGACGGAGTAACACCCCTACTCCCTGTGATTACACTTCTTTCTCCGCATGCTCCGCAATGTAGAGGGCGACATCCTCTTGATAGATGACAGGCACGACTTTTTGGCCTTCCGCCTTGCTCTCCTCAGAGATTGCGTATTTTTCATGACGCACGAGGAACGCATAGACGGGAATCATATAGCTGTACTTCTTCATTTTTTCTCACCTCCTTTCAGTGCTTGCAGGGCCTCTTCGATTTCTGTGAGACGCACTTCTTGCGCGGCGACAGCTTCAAATATGGATACGCGTTCTTCGTCGGCTGTTTCTTCCGTCGGATGCGTATCCTCTCCCTTTGGCTCCTCCATTTTTGGAGGACTAAGGACAAGTCCGATATTGGGGTCAAATGTGACAACATAGCCGACTTTACATTCCACGCCCGTAACGTCTACCCAGTAGGTAGAGGGTGAGAATATGCTTCGCCATGTATCAAAGTCGCGTTCATCTTCGTGGACGGAGCGGACTTTGCCATATAGGATTTCTGCGTATTTGTTCATTGTGCTCTCCTTTTATGCGGTGCCGTTGGGCGTCTCTTTATTGATGCTGTTTGACCATGCGATGGTGATTGGTAATGGTCCACTTCCTATTGGTTCTCCGTGTATGCCGCCTGCTTGAAAAGTGAAATTACCAAACACTGTTTTGACTATACGACCGCCAGCATGACCCGCAAATACATAATTTGATTCGTATCCATACGTTTTCCCTGCTTCTACTTTTACATAGCTAGTGATTTTCTGTTGGTTTACGTTTAAATATGTCAGCTGCAAAACAGCAACACCTTTCGGGACGGTAAATGTTCCCGTTCCTTGCACGGTGATACTCCCCGGCGTGATTCCACCCTGCTTTAAGATCGCAAGCGATACTCCGTTTTTCTCCTGCCGGCCGCTGGTCGCTTCGCTTTCGGTGACAGCCCCCAGCGCTGTGAAGCAGTCGACGCCGTCCACATGGAGCGGCAGGACACCGCCCATTGCGTTCGCTTCTTCTTTTGTTGAGTAGAGCGTGCAGGATTCGACGACGCCTTTGGTATTTTGCAGTTTGAGTTTTTTAACCAGTTCCGCCATGATCTCACTCCACCCAGATTTTTGTTCCGTTGGCAAACGTCAGGACATTTGTGCTGAGTGCCGACGCCGTCGAGGCATTTCCCTCTACTCCGCCATCGGCTTTGATCTTTCCGGTAGCAGTCAGAGTAGGTACCGTAAGCGCCCCTGTCATAGTGTCGCCGGATTTTACGACGAATTTAGAGGCGTTCTGCTGGTCAAGCTCTTGGAACTTTTTATCCAGATCGGCTTTTGAGTATGTTCCGACAGCTTTCTGTGCGGCGGCGGCAGATTCTGCGGCGCTTTTTGCGCTTTCCTGTGCACTCTTTGCGGCAGATTCGGCTTTGTCGACTTCGACGTTGATTCCGTCGATGTGCTGTTTCATGGAGGTAATATTTTCCTCCATTGCCTTGACGTGCGTTTCGGATGCGGCGCTTGCCGTTTGACTTTTGCCGGCTTCCTGTCTGCTCTGCTCTGCTTCCGTTCGCGCCGTTTGCGCTGCGCCCGCGGCGGATTCGGCGGCACGCCGATGTTCCGCTGCGGTATTTTTTGCATCGGTTGCGAGGACAACATTGAGCGACGCGTTGCTTTCACTTTCCTGTGCGTTCTGTGCAGCCTGCTGTGCCGCAGATGCGCTTTGCTGTGCGGCGCGGAGATTGTCAGAGGCGGCCGCGCCGGTCTCGAATATCCGGTGCACAAGTTCCGCGGGGTCAATCCCGCTTCCATGCTGGACCATGACCGCCCGCCCGATGGCCTCCTCATGCTCCTGCATGATGGCTGTTGCCTTATCCGCCATCGCCTCGATATACGGCAGCGGATATTTCTCTCCGAGATCGGTCAGCTGATCAACGGACGTTTTACGATAGATTGTGATATTCTTTCCGGCCGGCAGTTTCGGCGGCTGTGCATGTTCCGCGGGGGTTTGTCCGGGCGCGTAGCCCGGATAGTGGACGACCTTCGCGGCCACATCCACAAAGTAATCCCGCGTGATCTCCGTTGTAACCTCCGTCGCTGTATCATAGATGGCAACGTGGATGTTGTCCGCGGACGATATCGCAAAGGCGAAAGGGAATACGGTTGTATTCCCGTCGCCGCGGTAGGTCACCGAGGTTTTCCGATTTTCGATCATGTGAGTTCTCCTTTCCCTGATTCACTTACCGCGCACCGCGCGTATTCTTCTTTGGTTTTTTCGGCTTTTCCGGCTTCGGCGGCGGCTCTTCTGCGCGCAGTTTTTTGTCAAAGAGGACACTGCGCATGACGTTGCGGAAATCCTTGTCGTAGTAGTTGTCAGTCTCCATCATGTCTGCCGCATATTGCAGCGCCGAGAATATCCCATCCGTGATCGTATTCGTGACGCCCGTGCTTGCGGCCGTGAATGTGCTCGTCGCTTGTGCCGCGGACTTTGCGATATCCAGATAACCGATTTCCTTCTCCGGCTTCTTGTACTTTTTCGCTTCTTCGTACGCCTTGCGCTGCTTCGGCGTCATCTTCTTAATCCGCTCGCGCTCCTTTGCCTCCTTCTCCTCGCGTTCGAGGTCTTTCTTTCCTTTCTGAATCATGAGATTTACAGTCGCCTGCACCTGCTTTGCGCCGCGTGTGAGCACGGATCCGAGTTCAAAATTGCGACCGTAGGTCGTGCCGTCGAATACCGCGCTCCCGATCAGCCCCGCAACATCGCGGACAATCGGCAGGGTTCCCGTTCCCGTGGAGAGGAGGTTCTTGCCAAATACGCTCATAAAGCGCTCATAGTCCGATACCTCTTCTTTTTTTGTCTCCCCTGTTTTCGGGTCTTTGACCGTCCGATACCGGTCTTTCTCATCGTCACCCTCGAGGCCGAGCGCGAATTTCAGCCCGGCGCCGATGAGCGTTACGAGCACGATGCGATAGATAACGGCACGCGCGAGCGGCATCCATACGTGCATATACTTGTAGCCATGCGCATCGTATTTGCCCTTAAAATGCGCTTCGAGGATCGCATTAAACTGTGTATTGAAAAAGGAGTAGAAGGACGTGAGCATCTTGACGGCTTCATTTCGGGAGCGCTGGATCTCTGCGAGGTCTTTTGTCTGCCCCGAGCCGAACACATCACGCACGGCCGCATCTGCCTTCTGCACGGCGCGCAGCTCTGCTTCCTCGATGATTTCGCGTCCCTCCCGTATCGGCAGTTCGGATGCACGTTCGAGCCGGTGCCCTGCTTCATAGAATTCCTTTTCTCTATCCTTGATCTTAGCCTCCCATCTCTGCTGCTCTTCGATGAGCTCCTGGTCGGAGAGCGCCGCATATCTGGATTCCCGCATTCTTTCAGGATCCATATACCGGCGTTCCTCCGCCTCATCCCGCAGATAGTAGAGTTCCTTGCGCATATCATAGGTTTCTGCGCGCAGACGCTCGACGTTCTCCTGTGCCTCCTGATACGCCCGCTTGTTTTCTTCGTTCTCCCGATTGATCTCTGCGAGCATCTCCGGAAATGCGTTTTTGTAGGCACGGCACCAGAGGGGCTTAGACAGCATGAGATCGGTTTGCGCGAGCGCCCAGTAGGCATTATCCCGCAGGAATTCCACAGGCGTATACGTCGGGTCAAAGAGGCGCTTATCATGGCGCAGATCGCGTTCCATGTTGTTGATGCGGTCACTCATAAATATGGACTTATGGAGGAGATCATCCATCTCCTTTTTGTTGGCGTAGTAGTCCGCAATCGCAGCGTTTGCCTCCACGGCGCCGAGCTTATCCATCATCGGCCCGATGTTGGATGCGTTTTCGACGACCGGCCACAGCCGCCATCCCATGATTGCCATGGTAGAGTTTCGGCGCAGCGCCGCCATCGTCCGGCTGATTGCCGTTGCTGCACGGTCACTGCTGCCGTCCGCGGCGATTGCCCATGTATCCAGCACCCATTGATCGAGGCTGTTCCAGAACGGCATGCCATAGGTCGATGTGACGTATGCCTTAAACTCTGCATTCCGCACGATGCGATGTACGTCGCGCGCCGCGATGCGGAACGCGATGTTATGCGCGGCGTTATAGACATGCTCTTGCAGGACGCGGAATTCGAGGAGCAGCGGTTCTTTGACATCGTTCTCCGAGCGCTCCTTTACATGGCTGCGCCCAGTCCCGAGGACACGCGCCCCTGCGAGGGTCTTTTGCGCCTGATCTTCGACCTCCTTTTCCTTTGCCTGCGTCGATTTCTCCGGATTGTATTTCAGCGGATAGTATCCGCCCCGCAGGGTTATTTCCTTTCCGTCCGACGTTTCGACGCGGAATGCGGATGCGGGGACTTTGCCGAGATGCGATCCGTTGAGTTTTTCTTCAACTTCGGCGGTCTCTTTCCAGAATGTATCCACGAAATCCCAGATCTGCTGCACGGCCTTCCAGTCGCGCTCTGTCATGTGCTTTGCGAATACTCCCTGCACGTCGAGCCGCTGACCGATACCGTCGATGACGCGCTTGCGGTTGGTCTCCGAGCCCCAGTTGAGTGCGAGGCAGAGGATGTTCTCCTTGCTGAGCTTATCGCCGCCGACGTCGATGTTGCGGTCTTTCCACTCCATGCGCTCTTTTTTGGAGTAGGAGGAGAGGATGCGCTCGAGCTCTTTTTGACTTTGCCCGAGGAGTTCCGCTTCCCGCATCTGTGCCCGCTCGTATGTCCCGTAGAGGTATCTGTGTGCCTCTTCGCCGAGCAGACGGATGAGGATTTCTGGCTTCATGAGCGGCATCGCGCCCTTTTGCCCGAGGATGGCCAGCTGCTCTCCGATTCCGGGGACCTTCGCGAGCCAATCGCTGTACCCGAGGCCGCCGGTATCCGGCGAGACCGGATGCTGTACGACGCCTTCGGGCGTCAGGCTTGTTGTCGACGCGAGGATTTCCCGGACAATATCGTCAAAATCCTTTCCGCCGACACTGAGCATGCGGTTCTTGTCGCGCCCGATGGTATAGAGGGCCTTTAGCATATTGACAGCCTGCGAAAACTCACCGAGCTTCATCTTCCGATAACTGCTGTTCTCCTTCGAGAGCATTTCGAGGATCTCTGTCGGTGCGTCTGCATCCATGTCGAGGTTGTTCTTGTAGCTTTCAAAGAGCGCGCCAAGTTCGACATATCCCTCCGGCTTTTCAATATCACTCCCTTTGAGCCCGAGGAGGTACGCGATATGATGGAGCCAATAACGTTCCGCAGCGGCAAGGCGTACCGTCCGCGCGCCAAGTTTACGCTGCACGTCGGCTTTCATCTGATTCAGTTTTTCTTCGTTCTTTGTCGCTTCATAGGCACATGCGGCCGCAAGCGCCTGCTGTTCCTTCTCCGCATAGGCGATATCCCAACGCTCCTGTGAGAGCGCCTTATCCACCGCCCGAGCATGCTGCCTTTCCTTGCGGCGGAAATATGCAGGATTACAGGATTCGCTGATCGGCAGATCGGCGAGCACCATGCGGGCCTGTTCACGGATAAATTTATCGTTCTCCCAAACCTGCTGATCAAAGTTCTTGCGCCGCCATGTTTTCTCATTTTCCCTGCGGAGGGATTCCCGCACGCTTTTATAGTTTTGATTCCAGAACGCCTGCAGCTTCTTCTGCATTTCTTTTTTGCTGGTCGCACTGGTTATATCTTCGAGGCGCTTATATTCTTCCGGCGTCCACTTCCCGCTGCTGCGCAAGTTCTGCACGGCCGCCATGATTTTCTTCATTGCTTCGCCGCCCTGCTCTTTGCGCAGGTCTGTATTCTCCGGCACATCATTCAGCGCATCTTCGACGCCCTTTACCGCATCCTGGATGCGGTCATCGAGACGGCGCATCAGCCGCTCTTTGGCACGCATGCCCGCCGCTTCGAGCGCAACGCGCCGATGATAGGCCTTCGGGGTCTGCATCGCCTTTGCGATATTTTCATCCGTCAGCCGTGCCTGCAGGATTTCTTTGTCGAGTCCGTGCGCGTATTCATCCATGTACTCTGTGAGTTCTGTCTCAAGAGACTTCCGTTTTGCACGTGCTTCTTTGTACGCCTGCATTGACGGGAACCAGTTGCCGATGATTGCCTCTGCTTCTTTCCCGCCGTTTTTCAGCGCCATTTCTGCGAGGTAGACCGGATCGCTTTCGAGCTCCTCCCGTTTGCGGATGCGCTCAGCTTCAACCTTCTCGTTGTATTCCTCCCGCGCTTCTTTTTTCAGATCTTTCATGACCTCTGTACGCAGGCGGTCTTCTGCGTCTTCGCGGGATTCTTTCAGCCATTTCTGATAGGTCTCTGCGATGCTCTCACCGAGGAGGTTTTCGAGTGTTTCCTTTCCGCCGAGGCGTTCGATTGGGCGATAGCGCTCGTCCAGTTCCGCCGCCTTGATTTCCTCCTCCGAGGCAATCATGCGGGCCATGACGGCCTCGACCTCTGCAGATGGCTTTCCGCCGACGTTTTTCACAAAGTTATAGATTTTCCGCAGGAACATCTGGAACTTCCGGAATACGCCGCGCAGGGCTTTTGACGGGGATTTTCCTTCGCGCAGATAGATTTCGAATCCGCGCGCGAAACGCTCCTGCCGCCATCTCTCCTTTGCACTCTTGATTGCGACTGCATCGCCGGCCTTTTCCGCCGCGATGATTGCCGCCTCATGCTGCCGGAACTCCTCTGCCCACGGCGTATCCTTGTATTCCTCTGCCGCGCCCGACTTCCACTCCGCCCACTCGTTGACGGTCTCACGATCTTTCGCGGATGTCTCGTCCATTTCTGCGAGCTCGTCGAGGTCCGTCAAGAACAGATGCCCCATCTCATGGAGCATGGTCGATTCATTCGCGCCCTCAAAGAGCGTGATGATGCGTTTTCCATTCTCCTGCGATATTTCGCCGTAGACTTCTCTTTGGACAATCTGATGATAGATATTCGCATCATCTGCAGAGAATGCACCGCTGTTTTCAACGGACTTGATCTGGTTGGACTCAAACGGGATATAGACCGTGTGCTCAGTACCACCATGCTTCCCGCCGGTATCGCGGATTCCGTCATACCCCTTCTTCTGCAATAGTGAAGTCACCCAGTCAGGGATTGTCGTCCATGCATACGCAGTGCCGTTTTTCAGATCTTCTTCGACCATATCCACATATTCCATTGGGTCGAAAGAGTTTTTATCCCACACATCGACACCTTGCTCATACAGTGCTCGAGGTGCTTTCTTGGCGGCTGCGCGCAGACTGCGAATGAACATTTTAGTAACATGCTTTGATGTATCGAACGGATTCTTCATTGACATGAATACATGAAATACGCCTTCCTCGGTATAGTTTGGGTCTGCATAATACATCCCCTCAAACGTTTTTTCATCAACACCTGCAAGTTTCAGAACCTCAAGAAAATCCTGTTCGTTGCCAAATAGAGCCCCGCCGTTAAGCCACCCTTCCTCTAACGCACGGATTCCGTTATTATCGAATCTCTTTAGTGCGTAGGAAAAATTACCAAGCCCGTCATTCGCATCCTCATCATAAACAATGTTTCCATCATCATCTTCTGTGATATGGCGAGCGTTTCTGATAATCTCATCCCGCTTTGCAAACGGCAAGTACCCCCAATACCGGTAAAGCGGAATATCTTGACCGTTTTTCATTTTGATTCGGAATTGCTCTTCGTATGGTCGCCCCTCATCAGAAGTATCTTCCTTGCTCTGTGAATACCCTTCTGCGACCGAATAAAGATCAGTAAAATAAGCCATCGGGCCCGACGTCGCACGATCTTTGCGGAACACACTCCCAACGCGGTCTTTTCGTTTCGTTCCATGATAGACGACTTTGGGCTCGCCGTTCTCGTCCAGGACCTTGGAAGCAACCGTAGAATCCGCTTCCCAATCCCCGAACCATGCCTTGAACGCAGACGTACGCACCGCAAGCCACTGATCCTCCGTGAGCTTTGTATCCTCTCCGTTCGGGGCTTTCATCCACTGTGCTGTGCCTTCATACTGTTTTCGGACAGATTCTTTTTGTTCGGATGGAACATCAACCGCAGATTGATAGAAGCCTGGATTCTCCTTTTTTGCCGCTTCGAGATCGACTTCGGTCTTTACATTTTGTCCAACACCTGATACAATAAACTTAGATAAAGCATTGCTTATTGCAGCGACCGCCGGAGAGCCGTTCCGGTAGGGCTGCAGCCAAGCGATGCTTTTATTTTTATTGATATAGAGAACATTATTAGCCTTGAATTGTTTATCAAACCATTTCAGTGAGGGCTTATCTCCCTTTTTCCCTGCTGTTTTCCCAAACGCAGAATTAATTACGTTGACGATTCCACCGGTCGATTTAATATCCTTACCGATTTCAACCGGAGCAACAACCGTCGCCCCATTAGTATCTTTGAGTTCAACAACAAAAACATAGCTCCCCGCATCGTTCCCTCGTATAATCATCAGAGGGTCTGCCATCTTACGTGGGAGCTGACGCAGGATATCTAGTGTCATGCCCTTATGTTTCGGATTTACCGAATGCGCGAAGAAGCTGCCGAATACATGGAGCGAATCATATGGAATATTGATGAGCTGCATCACAAGCGGCACGTCCATCACGCGGAATAGTTTTCCGTCCTTTTTGGCTTTCCACTTTTTCTTATCCGCCGCATCATAACGGTCAATCAACGCGTTCCAGTTCGATTCATCCCGTGCAAGGCGTGCCTCTGCAGACTGCCCCGCCGTCTGATGTGTCCCCTCCTCCGTATACTTCCCGCCACTTCGGAGCCCAAACCGCTCCTGCATATAGTCCATCGCAGTGTAGTTCTGTTTGCCCTCTTTCTCACGCATCACACGGGCAAACTGATCTGCGTGATGTGCAAAGAGGAGCGCATTCATACGCGCCGCGCGCGACTGCTGTCCGCCGATTGCTTTCAGCTGCGCCATGATCTGACGATAGACGCTGTACGCCTCCGGAGAGAGCCCCGCCGTTCCCTTGATCTCGGCCGCATCGACCTGCATCATGCGGTCTTTGATGTTCTCAAGGGTCTGGATATAATCGTTCAGCTCGTCGAGCTGTCCTTTTGCCCCCTCCATTGCGTCTATGTCTTCCTGCGATGCCGGCGCCCATCCTTCGATTTTCGGCGCGGACGCATCACCGACGGTGAGCCGATAGGCAAGGTCCATGAGCTCGCCCTTACGCGGCGCACGACCGTTTTCTTTATAAAAATCCTGGTACCAAGGCTCATTATTGGACACACGGATTCCGCGGCCATCCTCTCCGTTCTGGATGATGTCAACACCGTTGCCCATGCCACGCTGCAACGCGTCCATTGCCGGACGCAGGAGTTCGTCACGGTCTGCCACAAATTCGTTATAGAGTTTCCGCCATCCGCTCGCAGGGCTATCCTGATCCTGCGTGATTGCCGCGATTGCCATCTCACGCTCGCTGCTGCGGCGCAGTTTCTCCTTGTCGCTTGCATGGTCCGGCGCTTCCGGGAACCATTCGTTTGTGATTGCATGGATGATGTCGGTCTTTGCCTTTATTGCGTTTTTCTGCGCCTGTTCAACTTCATCACTGAGGTCTTTGGCATTCTTTTTCATGCGCGCCAAAGAATCCGTCTCCGGAGAAAAGGATACGGATTCGAGGAGCTGCGGGGATGCCGCAGACTGCGCATATTTTTCAATTGGGACAAAAAGATGCCCACCGTTTTTGATTGTATTCTCTAGCTCTTCATCACGGATGCCCGCGGCCTTCGCCACCTCTTTCAGGTCGGCAAGGCCGTTTTCTTTTTGCAGAGCCGTTTCGGTGTCGATGTAGGCATTTTCAAATCCAGTGCCGCTGGCCTGCGCACGAATGATCTTCTGCTGTACGTCGGGCGCGGTCTGCTTCAACTTTGCACTGGATGCGACCTGCTGCAGACGGTCAAGCATGATTGTCCCTGTCATCGTCCGCTGTGCGGCGATATCTTCGCGCGTCTTTTCCGAGGAGAGCCACTGCGCATGACGTACGACGCCGGGAACGGCGCCGACGGAGGACGCCATGCCGAACCCGAGGCCGACCGGGAACGCCTCTGCGCCGGAGACAATGGCATTAACCGTCATGTCTCCTATGCTGTATGCCTTATCTGCCGCACGGCCATCGGAGGATGCAACAATGCTGTTATGGATGAGATCATCGGAGATGGACTGCGCGCTTTCCTCCGCGGATTCTGTGCCCGCGATTTTGAGCGCGTCTTTGATGTGATTCTTCGCAAAGGCCGCGACGGATTCCCGCTTGCCGATATCATATTTTGCCTGATCGACGATTTCGCGGATCGCCTTTTCTGCGTATCCTTCTGCCCCTTCTTTTCCAAGGAGATTCAGCCCGCGAAACTGCTTTGCGACAAGTCCAAAATTCGCCGTCTCGATTGCCGCGTTTGCAGCGCCTCCGACAAGCGCATACGCGCGTGCCTGGTCATCAGTAAGGAGAGGATTCCCATCCACATCCTTCATTGCGCGGTATTGCTCGAATCGCGCACCGATCTCAGGCTCCGCCATCCCGCGAAACACGCCTTCACGCATTCCCGCACCTGCGGCCGCACGGATGAGCTGATTTCGCGAAGCATTCGCGAATGTTGCACGCGCGGCAGAAGTGATTGCCGTACGCGCAGACATAGACCGCATCACGCCTGCAGCGAAGCCGACGCCTGCGCCTCCAACACCACCGATCAGTGTTCCGCCGCCCGGCTCGATTGCCGTACCTGCCGCCGCTGTTACGGCCGCGGTTGCCTCCGCCATGATGAGGCCGTCGCGGATGCCTTCGCGTACGCTTTGCAGCATCTCAGGCCCCGATGCCGCCATCCCGCCTGCAATCGCCGCGAGAGGATCATCCCAAAAGGACGGCATTGTCTTTGTGTCCTCTTCGATCATCTTGTCGAGGTCTGCTGCGCGTTGGAGGTCGTTATCGTCCGCTGTGCCGAGGAATACCTTATACATGAGATTGTTAAATTCGAGCCTCTTATTTCCGAGTTCGAGGAAATGCGTGAAGGTCTCCACAATCCCATGCGTTTGACGCACGGATTCGATATCATGGAGGGCAAGCGCAGCATCACGCGGGTTCATTTTCGCGATATCGCGGATCTCCGGGAACTCCTGCCAGACGGCTTCCATTGAGAAGTTGTCCTGCATCAGTTCCCGCTTTTTTTGTGTATAGTCGTTGATCTTGAGCGCCTGCTTGTAGGCGATATCATCATCGATAAAGGAATCCGCAGAGATTCCCGTATTTGCTTCAATCTCGCGGGCCTTGCGCAGTTTCTCTTCATCCGTCATGAAGTAGTTGACAAAGGTCTCCGTGCCGCGCAGGTCTTGTGCAAACTCGCTTCCCTCGTCTGCACTCTGTTCGATTTGGCTGCCGATATAGGAGCGCAGGGGACGTGTCGTGCGGTCTGCTACGATGCGCACAGGAGACAGCACAAAGTCCGCTGCCGAGCTGCCGAGTTCGTCCACGGTTTCCTGCACATCCGGGCGGTTCATGAATTCATGACGCGGTTCATTGGACGCCATACGTTCATCGAGGAATTGCCCGTAAGCATTGGCAAATCTTGTTCCCGATGTAATCGCCGTGGTCACTACGTCATTTGCCGTATCCTTTACGGCGTCCCATGCCTCACCCGCAGCATCCCATGCCTTTTCATAGAGCGGTTTCGCCGCTTCTGCTTCCGCCGCTGCGCGCTCTTGTTCCTGCTCCTGTCTTTTTTCCTGCCGCGCATTCGCATCGCTTAGATATCCTTCAAGGTCAAACGCCATGATGTTCTCCTTTAGTCTATGCCCTGCTCTTCTTCGCCTTTATTTTCTTCCGGGTAGTAATACGGCAAACTCATCACGTCACTTTTTGCGAGCAGAGCCGTTGCCGTGATCGGGTCTGCACCATGCGCAATGAGATTTTCATAGGCCTTTTTCCAGCCGCCGTTTGGATCTTCCATATCATCTGTGATGGCCGACCATAGTTCTTGATTGTTTTGCAGTTCCTGAAACTCTTCGCCGAACCATCCTGCATTATCGAGACGCAGCGCCGCATTTTTATAATCAATGAACTGATCCGATGAGATTTTCCCACCGGTCATGATACGTGCGTTCATTTTTTGCAGGCTTTCAAGGTCCTTATCCGGCTTATAGTTTCTTCCACCGCCGCTTCCCGCGCCGTGTGCTGTGCCCGTATTCTTGTTGACGTGGTAATATTGAGCAATCGCATTCTCAAGGCCATTACGCTCCGTCATGTCAAGGTCCTGCGCATTCAGCATAGAGATTGCTCCGCTGTAACTTCCCGCATTCTGTGCGGCCTGCATAATCCCATCGATATATTGGTGACGCTGCTGCTGATATGCTCTCTGCAGATCTCCGCCCTTTGCTTCGATCAGCTTCATAAGACGGTCACGCTTTTCCGGGTCATAGGCACTCACGCGCCCGCTATTCTTTGGACGGATGACCAGTGCAGGAACAAGTCCGCCGCCAATTTCGACGCTGTCCCCGTGTGTGACTTTTCCATTGCCGCGTATATAGTTCCCGTTCTCATCGGTATAATCCGCGGCACTCGATGAGTTCCCGAATACGCCGCCCTTTCCATCGGAGGCAAGAACATGATGTGCATTCTCCGGATCCGACATATCCGCACCCGGCGGGGAATAGATGATCGCAGCTCCCGCCGGGATATCCATGCCAGAGGTATACGGTTCAACGACCACAGAATCATCCGCACGTGCATCTCTTAGGAGTGTCGGCACATAGAGAACGCCCTTTTCTGCCTCTCTTGCGCAGAATCCGGAGAGCGGTCCCGTCCCCTTGAGATAGGCTTCTACGCAGCCGTCGCGTTTGTTGTCCATCTCTTTCCCGAGGATTCCCGCAAAACTGCGTTCCACATCTGCAGGAGAAGCCCCCGCCGCTTCTCTTGTTGCCTCTCTCCCGTATCGCTCATCTGCATACTCATAGGCTTTCGTCAGATTAAGCGTCTTACCATCCCAAACACCAGGCATCTTGAGGATCTCATCTGCCTCTGTATCCATCTCTTTTGCCTGCTGCTTTTGCTTTCCAACGCGGGCGAGCTTCCAATAGGTCGTCTGATCCATATCCGGTCGAAACTGATTCAGTATCTGATCGGCGCGGTCATAGTCCTCGTTTTCGAGTGCCGCACCTGCCGCCGCCGCGGCGATATCGGTTACCATCTTTCGCCGCTCTGTTGCCAGCTGCGCTCCGGGCCATCCTTCCTGCTGTGCACGTGCCTGCAGGAGTACGTCGCCGTTCTTGACGTACATTGTTGGTGCTCCATTCACCTGCCATGTCAGCGCCGCCTGCTGTGCATTGGTTGCGAGATTGGACGCAAATGTCGCCTGCTCGACCTCTTTGCCCTCCGCCATCTCTTTCGAGGCTGCGATGCGCTGGAAGTTCGCCATGTTCTCGTTGAGGTTGCCCTTGAGCGCAAAGCGCACACGGTCGTTATAGTTTTTGCTGACCTCTTCATAGGTCTTGTTGATTGCGTCTGTTGTACGGTCGATGAGCCCCTTTGCATTCTCTCCAACGCCCGTGGTAAATAAGCCCTGCTCTCCATAGAGCTGCTGCGTGAGGCTTGTCATGATCTCGTTGCGGGCCTTCATGACGTCGGCGGCGTCCATATCGTCCTGCCGCTGCGCCATGACTTTATTCACCTGTCCGATTGCGGCGGCCATCTTATCATAGCCTTCATCACCGCTTGTACCGTAGGCATGCACATCGCCTGATACGCGTACCGCCGGCGGGTGCATGGTATTCGGTTCAACGGCCTGTTGATAGGTCGAGAATTTCATGTGTTACCACCTCCCGAGCGGCTTATAGTTTTTCAGGATGAGGCCCGTATCTTCGGTATTCCTAAATGGTTGGAAGAAAGACGATGTATTGTATCCGGCCGGCGGCGTCGTGAGAGGATTCGGCCCTGCCTGTTTCGCCGTTCCCGCACTCTTCCACGGCTGCGCGGCGCCGTATACGCTTGCGGCCGTTCCGAGGATCGTTGAAAGTCCCGTCATCCGTGATGTGCGGCGCGCCTGACGCAGGACATTTCCAGCGGCCGCATTGGACTGATTTGCCTGATTGATATAGTTGCTCTCCGCAACGCGCGAGCTGTAATTGTCGTTGCGCTGATTCATCAGGAGGTTTGCCGCATCCTTGTTGTAGGCGTCATATCCAGACGACAGGATATCCATCGCAGAGCCTCCGAAGTTCAGCCCGGCCGCTCCAGTCTCTGCACGCTGCGCCCCTTCTGCAATCCTGCGCCGGGCCCGCAAGGCCTCCTGCTGCTGTGCATAATTATCCGCGATCTGCTCCTGCTTTCGATTTTCAATGCGCGCGTTCTGCTGTGCCGCATCCGCCTGTGCACGGTACATGGACGCCTGCGCATTCGCCTGCGCTCTTATTTGCGCCTGCTGTTGCCGATATTGGAACAGTCCGCTGAGTGCCGTGAGGCCTGCTACCCATCCGCACATGTTATTTCCTCCCTTCGCTTTCAATGGTAAATGGGATAAATTGTTCTCCGCCGATTGTGATTTCCCGGTGGAAGATTGCGCCGCAGTATTTCAGCCACGCAATCGCATCTTTGTTAAATGCCCCGACGGCGTTGTAGAGGACGCCATATTTCTTTGCCCATTCAGTCAAGATGCGCTTGGATTCGACGGCGAACGCATAGCGATTTTCTTTGATGCGATCTGTGCCGAGGCACCAGATGAGACGCCCCGCCATCCCCGGCAGTTCCCGATATCCCCATATGGCGATCAAACCGCTGCGGTCGAAGGCTGCAAAGCATTCCTCCGACAGGAATACGGAATCGTATACTTCGTTTTCAATGGACCCGCTTTCCGCAACGCCCGCAGCGAGTTCCCTGCGGTCCGCAGCGCGCAGTTCTCCGATGAGCGTCCGGACAAGCTGTTCTTTTTTCTTCTGTTTTGTGATCTTCTTGATCTCGTAGTTAGCCACCGAATGATACCCTCCTTATGATTGCCGAGAGGCTGAACGGATAGGGGGTGTCATGCGTAATCACCGTACGCCCTTCGTTATTCCATCCGCCGGCCGGCAGGGTTACTTCTTTGTCCCCGGTATAGAGAATGTTTTCATCGAGCTCCATGCGTTCGGGGTCATAGACGATATCATCCTGCCGCGCTGCGCTTTGACCGATACGCCCGCCATAGGATTTCGTAAGACGCAGGATTACGTTTGTGACTGTTTTCCTGCGTCCTTGTACGGTTCCGCTGTCGGTGTTTCCGACATCCCAGTTCGGCTGTTCGAGTGTCATGGTATAGGGCAGGCCGACGGTGATTCTTTTCGCGGCCTGCGGCAATTTCGCGTCTGCATTCATCGTTATCCCTTCATAGAGATACCCATCCGCCATGATGACAACATGCTTTCCATCGAGGATATCTTTACCGGGGATCTCTGTCTGCGCCGCAGGATAGGTCACTGTAACGGCCGCATCCTCTATGATATAGTCTTGTTCGGATTCCGATTCTCCGTGCGGGGCAAAGTATTCGAGATAGCGGACGGTCTTTCCGCCGATGCTGCGCTCGACAACAGCATAGATTCGATCATTGTTTCCGGCATTGACGGCGCAGACGGCCTTATATTTTCCGTCGGTGACAAAGTGGCTCCACGCATAGACTTTCTGGTCAATGACATAGGTCAGGCAAAGCATTTGCCCGTCATCGGTGACAAAATAAACGAGACTGTCCGGCTCCTGTGCATAGGCGGCGCTGACAATTTCCCGCCCTCGCAGCAGATGTTTTGCGAGGAGGGTCAAATCAATGCCGATATAGCCGTCAGTCTCATAGGAATACCCGGTATCCCGGATGATGGACCCGCGGCGCTGGATGTAGATAATGCGGTTGCCGATGCGCAGCGGAGGCACGCCGCTGCATCCGTAGTTCTCCTGATTCTTCGGGGTGATGTTCGTCGGCTTTACGGTCTCCCCGCCCGCAATGGTCCACGTATTTCCGTCCGTGAATATAACAAGATCATTGCCGACGTCCATATGGCTGATGCTGTACGCCTGCCGCGATAGGAGGTCTGCCGTGACGGCGCTGTCATCGGTAACGGTGCCGGATTCTTTTTCGACGCCGAAATTCTCGTAGTCACCGCTCCGGCTCATCCAGAGACGCTGCGGATATTTTCTGCACCCGCCGAAGCAAAGGCGATCCTGGAAAAACGCCGCGCAGCGCGGATATCCGTTGATTTTGCTCCACGCGCCCCAATACCAATCTGCCGTTTCCTCTAGGCCGCCGAGGATCTTATCCACTTTGGCAGATGCATGCTGTGCATCGGTTACGCCGGTAATGGTCACATATCCCTCATGCCGATAGGGATAGGCAGAGAGATCGGCGTTGCATGTTCCGCCGGTAATCCTTGTGCGGATGCGCAGGAGGCTATATTCATCCACGTCTCCCGATTCTGTGGGGTTGTAGTCGTTAGTCGACGTATAGGTGCGCAGGTCAACCCATGTGTTTCCGTCGTCTTTGGACTGCTGCACAATGACCTGCCCGGACCATGTTCCGTGCGTGATGATTTTCCATGTTTTCCCAACAATGACGCTTCGCGTATACATGTACTCATCATCTATCTTAAATTCGCGTTTGTAGCCATTGCTCAAGGAGATTTCTATTTTCTGTTCTCCTTGTATTCCGTCAATGCGTAGGACAAAAACTTTTTCGTATCTATCCCCGTTAATCGTAGATGGCAGGGTCATCGAATCTTCCCAATCTCCCGCCCCGCTTTTGCTCCATATATCTGTCCATCTGTAGTATCTTGTTTTTTTAAAAATTGCTATTTTATAGCTTGAATACGCATTGACCGTTACATTGCAAGATCCTGTTCCGGTCTTTTTGATCTTACATACCGTTCCCGCCGATGCCGAAATTTCTTGTGTTGTATATGATTTAACGCTTGCCCCGGCGGATACGGATACCGTTCCCCCGTTGACATACTGTTCTATTTTCATAGTGTCGCCGATGCGGTCGTCCGTGAATATGTCTTTCGCCGCGGTGATCTCGATGTTTCCGTCGCGTCCGGACGGTTCGATTGTTGCCGCTTCGTCGCTGTTGATATCCCCATACGCCATGCGCGTCCATGCGATCTCTGAGATGCGCCAATTCTCTTCGCTGTACCGTGAGAGTTTCTGAACCGGGAGTCTTCCCGAGCAGATATACATAACATCGACGGACTGCACAAAGCGTAGGTTCCGGAGGTCCCCTGTTTCAAACGGCGTTTCAAGCTCGACGGGCAGCCGGTTCCCATCCCGCCATATGCGGATGTACTTTTCCCCGATTTCAAGGAGATAGGTAATTTCTACGGTGTACTCAAATCGTACCAAGATCGCGTCGCGGTCATCGTATTTCATGCGGCCGGCATAGATGCTTCCCGGTCTTTTGTATACGGGCCCATAGGGACGGATGATTGCGTTCTCCGCCTGCAGCAGGGCAAGCTGATATTTTTCAAGGTCGACGCGCGATGCGACTTCCCCGGAGATTTCTCCGCCCGTAAATGCGGGCTGAATGGCATAAAACGGCCGCGGCTCTGCCATGATGTGTGCCTCCTGTCTTTACGAAAACCTCTCGTTTGCGTATTTGTTTGGATACTGCGTGCGTCGCTCTTTTTCGAGGACGCTATAATATCTCGCATTTGCAACGGCCTGCTGCGCCAGCTGCATATGCTGGACGACGATATTCGCATTCCCCGTAATTCCCATAGCGATAGAGGATGCAAGGAGATGCGTAAGTGCTTCCGTGAACTCTTCGCTGAACAGTGCCGGATCTTTTATATCGTCTGTGTACTCCGCCCATGCTTCTTGTACATCGGTCGCGATTGCCTTTCGTCCGCCGCCGAGCGTCACGATCTCAAAATCCTGCCGATCTGTTTCTTTCTTTCGTGCATGCTCATTGTCATAGACATAGAGGACACTGAGACATTCGGCCGGATAGGCATAGACGGCATCCCATCCGGGAATGCTGTCCGTATATGCCGCAAGCTTTGCGATGCATTTGGCAAATCCCCACGGATACGCCGTCAGCATGCGGCGCCGGTCATGGTCATAGTGGATTTTGCACTTTCGCGCTTCTTCGCTCTCATCGTCAATGCTGTTGATTCTCCCCTGCCCGATGTAGGAGAGTGCCATGTTGCAGATCTCTGTGCTGTTCATTTGGATACCTCCTTGCCATAGTGTCATAGCTGTTATGGCACTATGGCAAAGGCAGAAGGTTTTTCCTTCTGCTCTTTCCCGCCCTGATCGGGCACATGGTTATCGATCGATGTTGTCGTCGAGGACAAGGCCTGCGGTAACGGTTCCCTTTGTATAGGTGCTCGTCCCCTTGATGCGCAGATAGCCGAGGTTGCCGCGCGGCAGGTGCACCGAAAGCGGTACCTGATCATAGGTGCCGAGTGTCTTCGGCGACGCGAAATTCTCCGTTGCCGAGGTCTCGAGCACGGTCTTAAATGTTCCCGTCCCCGCACCCTTTACGCGCAGGACGAGGATCGTCGGGTCGCCGGCATCCCCGGGGCCGACCTTCAGAACATCGGAATCGACGTTCCCGTTCGTGAGGGGCTTTGCGTTATAAAACAGGGTTTCTCCATCCAGAATCGCCATGGTGTTTTTCCTCCTTCCGTCATGCCGTTGCGACGCCGGTCTCCTCGTCGGAGATGGCATCGCACTTTTTGATCTCAATCCCACCGAAGTAGAGGCGCGGCACATCCGCCTGCAGCTCCTGCCGCGTGATGTGAACGTTGTTCTTATCGAGCAAATAAATCTCGAACCAGTTGTAGAGAGCCTCCGAAACGTACATGATAACCTTCTTGTCGCGGGACTGCAGGTTACGGATACGGTTCTTTGCGGTGACGAACTTCTCAATGAGCTTGAGCTTGTCATCGCTCTTCATGGAGCCGGTGATCTTTTCCACGTCGATGTTGCGGACCGCTGCATTGGCGCGAATATCGCCAACAGCAGCGTACAAGTCTTCGATGAAGTCCAGCTTTCCAGTTAAAGAGTGTGACGAGTGCCTGATACTCCTTGCCGTCGGGGTCGGTTACGGTCTGTTCGCCAAGGTCGCGCTGCGTGAGACCTGCCTTCGAGTTCTTCGGGTAGATACCGTTCGTTGCGTGCGTCCCCCAGCCTACGAGGAACGCGGACGTGTTCTTTGCGCCGGCGTTCGCCGTCATGCCGCCAATGACCTGATAACCTGCGGTGTTCTTCTCTCCGCCGATCACGGGATAACGCATCGAGAGACCGTTAAAGGTATCGAGGTCATCGTCTGCGTTGCCGTAGAAGATGTTTGCCGCAATCGCATCGGAGAATCCACCGACGAATGCGGCGTCCTCGCTGCGGCGGAACTGCTCGCCGTTCGAGGCAAGCGCGATCTCCTCGATATCCACGCAGGAGCGATCCTCGAGGATGATGCAGGTGTCCTGCACCTGCTTTGTCGTGGACTTGTGCCGACTGACACCGCGATTGATGCGGCGCACCGAGGGCTTCGGCATGGATGTACGGATGGTGGTGCGGTTGCCGGTCGGCAGGTTGCCCATCTTCCACGTGATATCATCCATGATCGGATTCGAATTGAGGAGCGATTCGATAATGAAATCGATGCTCCCGTCGGGTGCGAGGCGTTTCCGAAGGTCGGAAAGCGTCAGCGCCTGCGAGCCAAGTGTTGCCATAGTTGTGTCCTCCTTTTAGGTGTACTTCTTGAAATCGGTATTGGGGTAAATGGATTTCTCCACTCCGGCCCCTCCGGAGCGGTCCCCGCCATCCTCTCCGATGAGGTCGCCGAACGCCGCCATGAGACGAATCATCTCAACGCGGTTTCCGGCTCCCGTCTCATTGAGCATGGCCGTAAGGCCCGGGATTTTTTCGGCGAGCGCATTGCGTGCAGCGGCTGCCTTCGCAACCGTAGCGTCGAACTGCCCGCCGAGCTGCGTGCGCGCCTCCTGTGCCCATCCTTCCTGCGTTTCGCGGATGGCCTGCACGGCCGCATCGACGCCCTGCTGCATGTACTGCATGCCGTATGCGGCAATAGTGTTTGCCTGCTCCTGCGAGAGACCTGCCTTTTTGGCAATCTCCCCAAACGCCGCCGCAGACTGCTCGTCATAGTCCATGCCTTCGGGAACAATCCCCTTAAAGTCATAGGCCTCCGGTACGCCCGCGGACTGTTCGGGTGGATTCTCCCCGTCGCCGCCGAGAATGGTCTCTGTGCCGCCTGCACCACCGAGATTTTCCTGCGGTTTCCCGCCATCCCCGCCGGCCTCTGCGCCGCCCGAGTCGGATGCAGCAGGTTCCGCAGCACCCGCGCCGCCGTCCCCGCCATCGCTTTCTTCTGCGAAACGCTGCAGGTCGAAGATCCTCTCTTCTGTCATATGGTTTCCTCCTTCTTGTCTACCGCCGAGATCATCTCTTTGATCTCCTTCATCAATGCGTGATACTCGCTTTCGGCTTTCTGTTTTGCCGCGAGCGCCACGAGGTCATCTGTGATGATGTTTTGTATATGCAGTCCTACGCGCCGCTCCCCCTCCATGACGAGCAGGCGGTTGACATTATCTTCCGGGAACGATCCGCCTCCTATGAGGTGACAGCGTTCGAAGAGCCGCATTAGGAACCATCGTCCCTCCGGCGCGTCGAGCAGATAGAGGAGGGCCGCACGGTCTTTGGATTCGATCTTTTCCGCAGCAATGCGCCGCATCTTATCCGCGGAGCTGATTTCGTATTCCATGGATTCCTCCTATCCGACCTGCGTCATACCAAGGAGCTGCTGCAATGCCGGATTCCCATCCTGCGCGGCTTCGGTTGCATTCTTTGCCGCCTGTGCAGCGGGCGCCGCCATCTGTGCCATGGCCGCCGCCTGCTGCATCTGCCGTTCCTCCTCTGCAGCTTCTTGCTTTTGCTGTTGGATTGCCTGATATTCGTCGTCGGTCCGCTTGATTTTCGCGGGGGCGCCGACCATGCCGATGTAGCTGTTTGCGGTTTCGTTCCAGTCCATCTTGTCAAGGATGTCCGGATAGAATTGCGCAATCTGCGCGATGAACGCTACGGCCTGCTCGATGTTGACCAGTCCGCTCATCTTTTGTGCCTGTGCAAGCGGACTGATGTACTCAATCTTGATTTCCTGATCGCGCAGGATTTCTTGCGCTTCTTCGTCCTCCGGCTCCGGGAACATGCGCTCCCGGTCGAGAATGTTGTAGACACGCTCGATGATCCGCCCGAGGAACTCGAACTGCATGCGCTGCACAACAGGGCCGAGGATGTTCATCTTCTCCTGCGTGCGTTCGAGGACTTCGCGTGCGGTCATGGCCTTTTCTTGCTGATCCAGCATCATGAAGAGGTCGGCGCTGTACGCGCGCTTAATGCGCGTGGTTACATCCGCGACGACCTCGCGCAGATGGTCGAGGTTTCCCTGCACCTGGAAGAGGGGCGTTACCGCATCTTTTTCCTGCACAAACGTCTTTCCGGCCGGCACCAGATTGATGCCCTTTACGGCCATGCTGTCATCCGCTATGACCGGCGGCTTTACTGCCAGCTCGACCATGGTCAGCTTGTCCTTTTCAAGGAGATGCAGGATTTTCGCATCGCCTTCCGCGAACCAGCCGGGCCCCTTGCCATAGCTGTCATTGCCGGAGATGAGATACCGCGCCACGGGCACGGGCCATTCGTGGAACCCGCCGACGTGCAGGAATTCATCTTCCGTGCTCCCCTCTACGTAGTAGATAGAGGCGTAGGGCAGATGGAAGTTGCCGAGTTTCTTCGGGTCATAGTTCCGGTTGGGGCTCACGTACCAAACGACGGTATGATTCGCCTTGATTCCCGGGCCGTTTGCAAGTTCTGCGCGGATGTTGTCCGGCACGTTTTCCGCACCGAATTTGTCCACGAGCTGCGCGGCGCTCATCTTGTAACGGCGGCAGAACGTTTGAATGCTTCCGTCCGGCCCATTCTCCATGGCATAGCTGCCAATGGGATACGGAACAAAATGGACGCCATATTGGCGGTCGGGGAATATTCCGAGCGGTGCTTGCCCGAACGCGAGCTCGAGGTAGCAGCTGTGGACGGCGGTGTAGAAGTTGCTCTTTTCGAGCACGTCCGCGATGATGTCCATGCGCTCGTCAAGGATCCTGCCGAGGTCGGAGTTATCCTTGAGGTCGATGTTGGCAAAGTCGAGGCGGAACCATTTGCGGCTGGGCGGCGTAAGGCCTCCCATGACGCCCGCCGCAAATATCTGGTTGCTGTCCCATGCGCAGTTATGCCAGACGTTGGTATCCTTGCGGCTTCCCGCATTGCTCTCATCATCCATGCCGTCAAAGCTCCCGAGATACGGCAGCTGATATTCGCGGATGGATTTCCATCTGGTCTCATAGGTGCTGCGCTTATCGATGAGCTGCTTGACTGTCTGCTGCACTTCCTTGCGGCTGATGGAGAGACGCGCCGCGAGGTCGCTTGCACGGATGAGCGGGGGCAGGCGTGCTCCCTGCATGATTTGTTCCTGCATATTTCCTCCTTATCCGAGGGTTGTGCGTCCGCCGCCATTGGCGAGCGTTCCGAGAATGGTTTCACGGTCGCTGCTGAGCATTGTCGATGCACGACCGCGGCGCCTGCGCTGACTTGCAGACGCGTTATCCTGCGATCCGATATCCGATGACTGTACGGCCGTCGGTGCCGGGTCTACTTTCGGCGGCGGTGTATAACTCACGCTGCTGCCGCCTCCTCCGCTGCACATAGGATCACCTCCTTTCGGTGTCTTGATTCCAGGCACTCCTTTTCAAAAGGGGTCATAGTCGGTGTTGCACATGGTATCTTGCCGGCCGCTTTCAACGCGGACGGGATATGCAAAAGTAAGGGCGAGCGCATCCGCCTTGTTGGGCGATGCGAGCCCGCGCTTTTTCATATCCTCCTTGCTCTCGAGTTGGAGCTTCCCGCTCCGGTTCATAAACGCTTCGGGACCTGCGAGGTCATCGCGGAGCTGTGCATCGTCCGGCAGAGCGCCGATGGTCTTAATCCAGTCCTTCATCTCTGACCACATTTCCGCGCGCTTGTTGGCGTAGTAGGGGTCCCGCGGTTTCGCGGCAAAGGATACGAGGTTCCATGTCCGCCTCATGTTGCGGCCGACGGAATAGATGCCGGTGCCGTAGCCCTGGTCGATGTTGACCGCCGCGGCACGGTATTGGTCCTCGAAATACGCGATGATCTCCGCCATGTGGACGTCATCATCGTTTTTCTGGTAGGTCGCGAGATGCTTGCACATGGAGCCTTGCCGGAGGAATATCTCGAGGCTGTCCTCTCCGGTCCATGCAGGATCAACGCCAATAATGACGGGGGCAAAGTCGAATTCGTGCTTGTGGATTATGCGCTTTGTCGCCTCTTCGATGAGCGCGCCCGAGATGAACTGCAGTTCGGAGGCCGACGGGAATTCGCCGCGAACACGGACTTTGAAGAAGTCGCTGTCCTCTCCTCTGGTCTCCTGCCATTCGGCAATGAGATCTTTGTTGCTGATTGCAACGTCGCGGCTGTCGATTTTCCTGGTTCTCCAGAGTGCGCGGTCACGGTGAAAGCAATCGTAGAAGCGGCCGCTGGTACGGGTCGGATTGCCGAACGCGCACCAGATGATCTCTGTGTCCGCGTCCGTCATCGCGCCCTCTGCAACTTCCCAGATGATGTTTGCGATTGCGGATGCTTCGTCAAAGACAAGGAGAATGCGGTTCCCCTGATTGTGCAGACCGGCGAATGATTCGCTGTGATGCTCGTTCCATGGGATTGCGTCAATCCGCCATGTCTTTTCATGGCCGGGGGTGTTGGAGAAAATCGCGGTGGCCGTGTAAGTGAACATGTGCTTTGCGATAAAGCACTCATACCATTTGGACAGCTCCGCCCATGTCTTGCTTTTGAGCTGCGTGTCCGTGTTGGCCGTGATGATGCCGCGGGTATCTTCATGCGTTGAGATTGCCCAGAGGATGATCCATGCAACGAGCGCAGATTTTCCAATGCCGTGTCCGGATGCGATTGCTTCGCGGATGACTTTCCCGGGTGTCTTTAGCCCGTTGCGGATATCTGCGAGAAGGTCCAGCTGCCAGTCCTGCGGCTGCTGGCCTTCGAGCTTATCCGCGCCCCACGGGAATGCGCCATGGACGAATGCCACGGGGTCATAGGCGAGTTCGGCGAGGAAATCAATCATGCTCTGCTGCGTTGTCTGCTGCATTTTTGATCCGTTCCCTTGCCTCTTTGAGTGCCTGCGCTGCGTTTACGGTGATCTCTCCGCTGATTTTGGTTTCCTGCCGGTCGGCGTATACGTCCGGTTTTGCGCCTTTGAGCAGGAGGATGAGGAGTGCATCGCTCTTTTTCCGGTAGCTGCCGACCCGCTTGCCCTTGTAGTAGATGCCGCATTCGTCGCCTTCGACGGCGGGGCGGCGGGCTTCTTCTTCGAGGAGGTCGCCCGCCATCTCTTTTGCCTGTGCGAATCCTTTTTTGTATTCCGGATCTTCTTTGAGCCAGTTGTAGTGCGTCTGCCGCGTGATGCCGCACGCCTCCGCCGCAGCTCCGATGGTTCCCTCCGCGATATAAGTATTTAAGAATCTATTTTTTTGCTTGCTGTTTACGAATCTGTAAACTTGCTTTGCCATTTCCAGCGTCCTCCTTTCCCTTGCGCTGTCTGCGTTTACGGCTGTTTTTGTCCGCGGTCATTTTTCGGTGATTCCATGTGTAAAATGACCGCGCCATTTTTCGGTGCAATTTTTCCGCCCGTTTTTGGGCAAAAGAAAAAAGCCATATGCAATCTGCACATGACTTTCACTGTATTTATTTTATCACGTATTTTCGGACTTTTTTCCCGGAAAGTTTTAATCCTGTGTTTCCGCTCTGCTCTAAGGATTGCGGGATTATTGCGTTTTCTTTTTGCGTTTTTTCTAATCTTGCGCGCTAAAATACACGCATGAGCCCCATCTGACAGGCACACGCGAGGGCGTATGATCGGATATGACGCAACGTCTCGTAGTACGTATTTTTGCTGATATAGAGTTCACGGCATATCTTGTGATAGCCATGCCGCTTGAGATATTTCCGGATATAGATTTGCTCTGCAAGAGATCCGCGGATGCTGCTGCGCACTTCGCTCTCGACGCGCGCCCAGTTTTCGAGCTCTGCTTTATACTTTCCGTCTACTTCCAGCAGATCATCATTTCGGATCGCCGTCCGCTCCGTCGGATTTCTTCCGCCGGCCGGATCGTATCGTTTTCGTCGACGCTCCATGCGTGTCACCGCATAGAGCATTTGATCGATGCGGTTGTAGATTTTTTTGTCCATGCCCTCTCCCGGTTTCGATTTTTTCGAAATATGCGATGGTCAGCGGATATCCTTCCGCCGTGTAAGTGCTGTAAGATAGGTCTTTGATCAGACGGTATCCCTTCGGCGGATCGATTTCCGTCTTGTAGGCCTCCGCCCGTGTCACCTTTGTTTTCTTCGGGACGGTCCGCAGGAGATTCCGGCTTACTTGTATGCGTCCCGAGTGCGCCGCGACTTTCTCTTTTGTGAAATAGTCCGCCAGCCGTTCCGCGTCCCGCAGATGCCCGCCGTAGAGCTTGACTTCCACATTGCCGTGCGGCCATGCCTTTTTTATTTTTTCGAGCTCTGGTTTCCCAAGCGCCGGCAGGAGAATGTGACCGTGTGGCCGACCGCTTCCCGTCAGATTCTCGAGCACGGATATATATCTCGCCGGCATTCCCGCCTTCTGGTAGATTGCGCGGATCCTGCGCTTGAATTTCTCGAATTCCTTTTGGATTGTTTCCGTGTCCGGAACCTCCCGGAACGTACAAGTGAGGTACCAGTCCCCCGCCTCGAAGTTATCCACAAGGAGACGGGATAACTTTTCCGCACGGAGACGGCGATTCACTTCCAGCTGCGTCTGCTTTGTGACATTTTGCCGTTTTGCTCTTTTCTCACGGATCTCCGGACGGAGCGGCAGCGCTCTCTGAGAATAATATTTCTTTTCGATTCTGAACCTCTTGTTGTTTGATTCCCAGATCAATTTTAGGTAGGCCATCGCAGCTTTCCTCTCCGCACGTATATTTATGTTGCTTTATGTCGCTATATTAATTCTTTTATCGAGCAGATAAGGGGATAGGGTATCCCCTTCGATTTGAGAACACACGTATTTATATTTTCTCAGCGGACGCCGCCGAGAACTCTGCTCGATAAAATTCTTCTATATAATATAGAAGGAAATATTTTTCATTCGTCTTTTTTGGAAAGCCAAACACAGATACAACAGAAGAACAACAAGAGGATATACACCCCGGCAATGGCAGGTGCAATAAAAGTCAGCAAGCCAATCAGCAAGCCAATCACCAAGTAACCGAGAACCACGATGATCGGCAGCGCAAGGATGCATCCGATCGTTATAAAGATCTTTTTTATTGTTTTCATTTCTGCTTCAGCTCCTCGTCCAGTTCGATAATTTTCGATATCATATGGCGTTCTCATTTCTGTATCCCCTCTTCCATATAATGAAGGAAACTGTTCACTTAATTGTCTCAGTTACTTCATCATCCTGATACGGTTCTCCCGATGGCCACTCAACCCCCTCAGAGGGTCTGCACATACATGGACCTTCTTTTTCCTCCATCTTCCGCACCTTTTCATCCAGTGCAATAATGATCTTTTTGAGCTCGCGGTTATCATAGGAGAGCTGCGCTATATTGCGCTTCAATATGCCGATTTTGTCGATCACTGGATTTATTTCATCATGCAGCTCACCGATTGCCTTCATAAGCGCACCAAAATCCACCATCGGTTGATACAGGCACTCATTCAAAATCGGGCGATCCAGTGACGCTTTTATTTCATTGATATTATAGGACGGGTTCATTTTTATGCCTCCTCTTCATGATAGCCGCGCATCCGGTTCTTCTGGTTTACACGGCGCTGCCACTCATCACGCTCCTCCTCATCACATCCCAGCGCGTCAAGCCATGATGTGCAGAGGGTGATAACGTCTGTGATCTCCATGATCAACCTTTTTTTTACATCCACCAATCCATAGTTATCATGGTCTACTGTCCCATCTTCATCCGCATTCTCTTCGAGAATCGCCGCCTCCTGGAGGACCTCATTCGTTTCCTCCGACAGCTTCGCCATCCACGCCACCGTAGATGCACCACGGAATTTCTTACACGGAATCGGTTTAATCATTTTGCTTTTCCTCCTCGAAATAGAATCTCACAGGATTACCCGTGATCTTAATGAGACCATATGCAAGAGCAAGTCGGAATATGAACAACTTTTCGAGACGCCCGACAATAAGCCCGAGCTCTTCCCGCAGTCCCTCTGTTCTCATCGTGGACTTGTAGAAATTGCACGAACGACACGCAGGACGGTAGTTCACAATCTCATCTTCACCGCCGAGATAGACAGATTGAACATGATCAACCTGCATGTCCTTGATTTCGATCTCCTTGCCGCAATAGGCACAGCGACCGCCGTACATCTCGTAAACCTCTCGGCGCATATCCTTTGGCACGGCTTTCCGCTTCCGAGCCCCTGTAATCTCCTGTTTTTGTGCCCGCATCACATTCCCGATCTCCTCCCGCGCCGTCGGGTCGGGTTTCTTGCAGGGCGTGTATTCGTCCATGTTGTCGCCTCCTCACATATCAAGCAAGGCATACTTTACTGCAAGCTCATAGTGGGGCATCGTCCACATTCGCCCACTAACTTCATCACACACAACAAAACTATTAGGATGTATCTTTGTCCCTGGCACGCCGCAGGTATCTGCTTCCCCGTTCGCAATCCACCATCCATCGTCGTTATGGAATATTTTTGATGATGCAATCGCCTCAAGAAACCACGGCGATATTTTCGTTTTGTCTTTCCCTTTTGAAACCGCCTCAAAAAAGTCTTCACCATCAAAATAGACAGCATCTACAAGTCCTGATCTGGGACGATATATTGCCATGTCTTTTCCTCCTCACCCGCAGAGCTCATCTCTCATCTCATCAATCAGCTCTGCCGCATCTTCTCTGCTCATGCTCTCAATCGGGTAATCCTCAAAGTCATACCCGAGTTCATCCATCAGCGCCTTCAATCGCTGTATCTGCTCACTTGTCGGCTGTTCCATTTATGCAACATCCTCTTTCTCAAACAAATTCTGCTGTGCGCGGTCCCCATTGATGTACCGCCATGCCTCCTCCTCCAGATTTTCCAGAGCACGCATGAGCCCTTTGCTCATGCAAAAATCGGATTCTTTATCCGCATTCGGCCGTGCCGGCGTATTGAGAATAAGCGGCGATTTACTCGTATAGAGCTCCTTCAGCGCCGTTATCGTCAGATACTTTGTCTTCTCGTCGTCCGGATGCAGCTCGCAGATCTCCACCACAAAAAACGCCAACGCCTGCAAGCATAGCTTCAGTTCCTCCCGTGGCACATCTTCGCAGATCAGCGTGTACGCATCATAGCTCTGCGTGGATTCTTGCCACGTCTCCCAGCCGAACGTATACACGCCCTTCTTCACCTTTATTTTTGTGATCCTGTGTTTCATTTTCCTGCTCCTTTAGCGGCTCACCGCTTCGAGAATCTGATACAGCAAATACGCAATAACAATCAACACCAACGTTTTCATTTCTAGTTCACCTCCTCTTTAATTTCCTCCTATCTACGCACCAAAAGAGCGGTGATGCGCCGCTCTTTCTTCTCACTCCACGCGGCGCCCCGTCTTCAAATCATATAGGTGCTCTGTTCCTTCTATCGGTACCTCAATCCAGTGTGGATTTCCAGTGTCATGTGCCCATTTGACGAATGCTACTGTTAGAGCGTCTTTCAGTTCTTTGCATTCCTGATCTGTCAAATCACGAAGAAAATCATCGGAACTCTTTGGCCGTATCTCATAGGCATCCTCTCGTAAACTTTCAATTACACGGTCAACCAAAATAGGAGGCTCATACCTATTTGTTTCCGCAATATAGACAGTTTGCGCACCTGGATTATTAGCTCTCGCCACACGCAAAGCATCTGACAAAGAGTAAAACCTTGTGCTCCACCTTTCATCGTCAAGTCGGTAGATATAAGCATATCCACTCATGATCTCACCTCCTCTTCCAACGGCAGCCATATCTTTATCTCCGGATTCTCGTATATGTTTCCAATTACATTCGCCATATTGGCAACATCCTCTAAGGCATGCACCTCGCCGCCTCCCTCAGCAACGAATTCACCGTCAAAAAATTTCACAAAATAGCGCTCCCCAAATTCATCTTGAAGAATATCTCCCTCGTAAATTTCTTCCCCGAATACATCATCCACACCGGTGTACTGCATCAGATCCACATGTTCGAATATTTTCTCGATGATGTCCATTTTCTTCATCTCCGGATCCCATACCCGGAATTTAATCTTTCGCATTTTATTCCTCTCCTAGAAATTATGCACTCTCTCGTTCTTCCGCGCCGCACAGTTCCGGCAGATTGGCACGTACAAGTGCTTCCGCAAATGGCGGCGGGACTGCATTCCCGCATCGGGCGACCTGCGCCGACTTTGGATAATGCCTGCCGTCCGCATCGCGGTCAATGATGTAGTCCTCTGGAAAGCCCTGCGCCCGAAACAACTCTCGCGGCGTGAGCATCCGCATCCCGATATCGACAATCTGATACGCCTCACCACCGACGACCACAAGTCCGAACCTATCTTTTACCGTGATTGTATGCAGCGGCCCCCTGAGAGATTGACCCTCTCCCTGTCCGTAATACTTAACCAAGAACGCCTCAACAAGTGCATTATGGTCAACGGCTGTAACCGTCGGAAGTGGCGCCGTTACCTCTACACCAGCGCTTTGATAGCCACCCGCAAAATACTTGCTGATAAATGCGGTGACCAGTCCGTAACGATTGGACGCATCCGCCGTCATGAGCGGGCGATCTATTGACTGACCGCGCACATCCTTATCTGACTGTTCGCCGTGATATTGGATGAGCAACGGAGCAAGTCTTTTATCCACGATGTACGGATGCGGATTGTCGAGGACAAATTTCTTGAGCCCCCGCGCAATGCGCCGCATCGTATTTTCGCAGAGCGGCTTCTTCCGGGCAAAGATACTCGGACACGGGATTGACCAGTCAATAATCTCTGCCGCTGCCCGCCACGGTTGCAGAATTCTGCTTGCAACAAATAGCGTTGCAGGATCCCCGTGCGTCGCCTCCGGCCACATAATCGGCTGGCCATCGCATCGGGCGATGAGAAAAAACCGCTTGCGGATGGTCGGTGCTCCATAGTCGCACGCCCGCAGCTCGTTCCATTCGACACGATATCCATAGCGTTTGAGCGCATGGACGAAGCGCCGGAACGTCTGCCCTTTGCGCTTCGGGTCGGGGCGATTGTCTAAGAGAGGCCCCCACGTTGTGAACTCCTCGACGTTTTCGAGTATTATGACGCGCGGCCGCACGAGTTTCGCCCAGCGGATTGCCACCCACGCGAGCCCGCGAATCGCTTTCTCTACGGGCTTTCCGCCTTTTGCCTTTGAAAAGTGCTTGCAGTCCGGCGAAAACCATGCAAGACCGACAGGACGACCTGCGCACGCCTCCACGGGGTCAACATCCCAGACATTTTCGCAGTAATGCTTACTGCTCGGATGGTTCGCACGGTGCATCGCAATCGCTGCAGGGTCATGGTTGATTGCGATATCAACACTCCGACCTGTTGCAAGCTCAATCCCCGTAGACGCGCCACCCCCGCCCGCGAAGTTATCTACGATCAACTCCATGTTCCGCTCACCACATGCGACTGCCGGAACTCCGGCAGGATCGACAGCTCGCCCGCGCTCGTACAATAGCGTACCAGCATTCCCTGCTCCTGCGCCGCTTTCAGCTCCGCCATACACCCGCGGCTCTCCTTATAGTTGCCGCTCATAACGACACTATCGCAGGCGATCAGCATCTCGATGCAATACTCCATCACCTGCTCATACGACATACCCGCAAGCGGATCAAACGCCGCAAGCGGATTGAGAAACAAAACATCCGGATGCAGCTCCTGCAGCTTTCGGTGTATCTCCGCTGCCTCTTCCTTGTTCTTTTCCTCATCCCCTGTATAGGGATGAGAGATATAGCACCATTTCATGATACCGCCTCCTCAATTTATCCAACGAATCACAGGATCCCCCTTGAACCCCTTCTCCCACACATACCACGCATAGGCTATCGCCCTCCCCGAATTCTCCTTGAATTGCCCATTGAATCCGCACATGAGACGCTCCGAGCTTACATAAACCGTATGCGGCGGATATTTCCGAAAGAACACCTTGCGCTTCTTGCTCTCCATGAACGTCAACTTGAGAAACATTGCGACCTTCTGACCGTCCGCCATAAGTTCGATAGATTTCTCCGCGAACTCCATCGCGTACTTATACGGCGGGTTCGTTATGATGTCATAAGGATGGTTGATAGGGGGGGCAGTGCACGTAAGGAAATCGAGTGGTGCATGTCCACCGAATCCACGATCAATCAAATCCGTGCTGATGACTTGATATCCATGCTCCATCAACACCTTTGAGATATGCCCCTCTCCACAGGCCGGTTCCCAAATAGTTGGTGCAAATTCTTCCTGCTCAAGCAGGAGTTCGACCGCGCGCGGCTCTGTGGCATAATAGTCATATTCTGCACGCTCGTGTGTCGCATGCCCTTCTGCTCCGAACGTCACAAACGCCGCCTGACTGTTTCCCGTCCAATCTCTCTTTGCATTCTCTTCTTTTTTCATCGGCTCAGTTCCACCCCATCTTTCCGCGCCGAATCTCCATGGATCCGCCGAAACTCCTGGAATCCGATCAGCTGGATCATCTTCTCTGCCGCCGCATGTGTATCCATCGCCGCCATCCGGCCATGCGTTATAATCTCAAGCTCTTTCTTTTCTCCCGCGGCTTCGGCAATGACATACGTTTTCCATTCCGTCCGCATTACTGATTCAAACTGATATGTCGTGACCGTGATCTTCACGTCATTCCGCGGAGTGAACGTTGTCCGCCGCAGGTTCCGCGTCCCCAGATTCATCATCTTTTGCTCCATCGCAATCCTACCTTTGCATTTTCCTTCTGTGCGTGTTACAATTAACGCGCAACATCTTTTCCTTCTGCGCTCAGAGTGATGCCAGCCACTCAGGGCGCTTTTTCTTTACTCAAAATCTTTTCCAGCTCCATGAACACCTTTTCTATTCCTTCTTGTGGGACTTCTTTGTCGCACATCACCTGACGTGCAATTCCATCCAAAACCGCCGAAGCAGTCATAAGGCGGGCAACTTCTAACTTTGCATCATCTGTATGTTTTGCCCGTTCGGTGATGATGTTAATCGCCGTAGGAATGATGTCATCTACACAACCTCGCATAGCAATCCCACAAGAATCATCCAAATCTGCTACACAAATATATAACTCGCACGCATCGAAGGCCCCGACAGCCTTTTCAAAATCTTCCCTTGTCATTCCTGCTCCTCCTTTTCAAGCGCCCGTACCGTCTCGAAATATGCAATCACCGCCAAATACTCCCGGCGATATTTCAATGTTCTTTCCTTTTCCTCCGGGTAAATTTCATTTATGCGTTCCTTGAACTCCTCCAATGTCCCGCCCTTGTGGGCGTTCCAGCATCCGCACTGCACAATGTCATCCGTCACGTTATATGCTGTGTAGTCCTTCCTACTTCCGATTGGGCCAGCTTGCAATATTGTTTTTGGGAGTTTTGCACCGCTTAGCTTGGCATTGCACAGGTTGGCATCGCTTAGGTTGGCACTGCGCAGATTGGCACTGCTCAGATTGGCACCGCGCAGGTCGGCAACGCTCAGATTGGACCTGCTCAGATTGGCACCGCGCAGGTCGGCAGCGCTCAGATTGGCACTGCTCAGATTGGCACCGCGCAGATTGGCCCAGCGCAGATCGGCATCGTACAGATCAGCATCACGCAGATTTGCACCACTCAGGTCGGCACATTCCCCGCCATCTTTACCTGCAATCCACCGACCATGGCTTTCTATGATCTTTTCCAGATCTTCTTGTTTCATTTCCCGCTCCTCCTCACGCGAACTCGTACCAGACGAGCTTAGGAGCACTCTCCCAATGTTCCGGGTTGGGGTCGTCCGTCGTGCCCCAGTTGCGGAACAGGACTGCCGCCCCCGATTCCGTCTTGTAGACGACCTCTGCGGACTCCTCATGGAGAGCGCGGCCGCAGTTGTGAGTGTCGTGCGCTTTCCATATCGTCCCTGCCTCTGCTGCACGCAACTCAGTGTAGGAAACCTCAACGAGCTGGCCGCCCCCATTGTAAGAGTAGCCCTCCAATTCGAATGCCGCGGCTTCTTTCTTGACTTCCATTTTCATTTCTTCTCCTCCTTATCTCCCTTGACCCAGTACGTCAAGACGATCTGATCACCGGGATAGATCATCCCCTTGCGTTCGAGGAGCCAAGGGTTAAGCTCCTCCATCCCCGACTTGTACTCGAGGATGTAGCGTTTTGTACCCGTGTTTTTTGCCGTGTACTCCTCCGCAATGCCCCAGAGCGTATCTCCGGGGCGCACGGTGTAGACCTCCTTAACGAGCACCGCCCCGCCATCATCCCAGGGGTTACACGCCCCAGAACAGAGGGCTGCGACCGCAAGAAATGCACCGCCGATAAAGGCACTCTTCGCAAATTCCCTAATCTTCATTTCCTCCATCTCCCTTCTTTCTCCTCAAACTCCTGCGCAATGTCTTTCAATTCCGCAGCTGCAGCCAAAAGCGCCGTTCTTGTGTTATCTACACAGATTGCCGCCCTTACAATCTGCAGGATGCCCAGTTTTATCACCTTCGCAAAAGGCCCTTTCGCCATAGCATGGATTCCATGTTTATCGACAACAGCCATCGAGCACTCCGTACTCAGCTTTTCGATTGCCCACATCAGGAATCCAATTATCATCTTTTTCATCTTTTTCCTCCTATAACAGACATACCAATCACCTTGCGCGGACGGCCGCGCTTTCCTCCGGCCGGCAGCTTTCGCGCCGCCTCCGCCGTCATCTCTGCGCGTTTGAGATTGCGCCCGCATGCCGCCGCATCCGACAGCCATTCCAACAGCGACAGCCGCGGGATTTTGAGCGATTTCCCCACCGTAAACACCGGGAAATCTCCCGGGCCATGCAGCGCATGATGCGCCAACGCCCGTATCACATCGCGCCCGATTCCCGTCAGCGCCGCCGCCTCCTCCACTGTCAGCACCGCCTTTTCCCAGATTGGGACAGTCAGCTGCGCCGTTTCCATCCTCTCACCTCAATTCTCTTCTTCCTCTTCTCTCTCAAAATTAACCGTCGAGGCATATTTCAATTGCCACTTTGTTTTTTTTAATACGTCTTCCGCATCCCTACACGAAAACCCATTCAGCCTCTCCAACAGGTCTTCAACGGCCTTCCTTATGTGCTCTGGTGTCTCGAAGCTCTCTGCCATCTCATGGATGTTTGTTCTCAGCCCCTTCATCTCTGTCACCTCCCTCCATGTTTTTCTAAATATATCCGCAGCGCGTACCCGACTGCGGAGACCTTATTCGCCGCCTCCACGATTTCAAGGAGTGACGGCACCTCCTCCGGAGACAGCTTTCCGTCCTCTGCAATGGCAAGCAGCATTTCCCCTTTGCCGCGCATCCCCTCGACCGCATGGAGGAATCGGACGCACAGCCGATCCAGTTCGTAGAGATCGGCCACCGGCACCATCCTCCGCCCGATAGGACAGCTGTGTGTGCAATGATAGTTGCACAGCTCCGGCGCATGATACTCATCCGCCATGAGCATCACTTCCTCCGGATACGGATCCTGTGTTCCGATCTCGATGCGCTGCAAGCGTTTGCGGTCGATCCCCGTCCGCTCGCTCGCCATATCGCGACTTCCCAGCACCTCATTCCCTTTTGCCGCTTCCATACGGGCCAAATAGTACCTATTGGCCGCTGTCGACGGTGACAGATTGGACATTTTCTTTCCTCCCCTCTCGCGGTAGGATTGACACAAGAACAATTCTATCCAGCATCCACGGCCGACAACATATCGTTGTCAAAGATGTCAAAAAAAATTCGCTCCATTGAGATACCGCTATCAATCTCAATGCGTTTCATAATCGCCACTTTTGGATTTCGTTTTCCTTTTTCCCATGCATCCCAAGCCTGCTGCGTTACATTGTACTTTTTAGCCATATATTCCTGTGTTCGATTCCCACGGTATTCAATAAGCTTTTCTCGCCTCATTAATACTCCCTCCTTTGTTGTCGATTAACAACTTCTTGTTGTCTTTCTTCAATCTATCATTTTCGTTGTTATTTGTCAACAACAAAATTGATAATTTATTATTACAACTTTATGTTGTAATATAAGGGAGGAGGTGTCATAATGTTATGGGATAGACTAAAATCCTTGCGGGCAACTCATGGCATAAGTCAAGCTGATCTTGCTAAAAAACTAGGTGTAACTCAGCAAGCAGTAGGTAGATGGGAACGTGAGCAAACATCTCCTGACTATTTTATGTTAAAAAAGTTATCTCAATTCTTTGGAGTCTCCATTGACTATCTTTTAAGTAACGATGATAACGGTTCGCCCATGATGGTCCACGAATCCATCGCGCCCTACGGGAAATCCGCAAAGCAGGAATCTGACTTAGATATCCTACTCGAGCGCGGCGGATATCTCACATATAGCGACAAACCGCTGACGGAACAGCAAAAACAAATCCTTCGGGAATTTGTGAAGGTATTAATCAAGGAGGAATCATCAGATGCGGAGGCTCCTGCCAACCGTAATTGACGTTATTCGCGCGCACGAAAGCAATAACCCGGAGACCATCCTCCGGGAAATGCATGTCAAGATTTATCCGCACAACATCATCTTTCTGCCGGATGCGTTCTATGTCCGTCTCGGACAGATGCAGAGCATTTCCATCAAGACTAGCCTCTCGGAGGATGCGCGGAACGTCGCCCTTGCGCACGAGCTCGGACACATTGTCCTCCGCCATCGACTGGATTCCTTTGTGCATGCAGATCGTTTATCCACCGCGCGGCGCGATGAAAAGGAGCTTGCGGCGAACAAGTTCGCCTTTCTCCTTCTTGCGCATACCTGTTTGCGCAACAACGTCCGGATGATCGACAGCATCCGCGGCGAGAAGCTATTATCCCTTGCCGACACCGCATCCCTGCTGAAACAGTTGGAGTGTGCGGCGTGTGTGTATGAGTGATGAGGTGCCGAATATGCAAGTTTTTGACAAGCAATCCTTTGAAAGCGAATACACCCATTTACAATTTTTCATGCTTTTTTTCTTTGGGGCTTTTGGCTTTCTCATTTATTGCCTTATAGTTTCAGACGTTACGATAGATACATTCTCTGTTATTTTTTTCTCCACATTCCTCGGCGTTTGTGGTTACCATTCCAGAATAAATCTCTGTTTGTCGTATATAAAAGCACTAGAAAATGCTATTGCATTTCAAAAAAAACGATATAGTGAGTTGGAAAACGCTCGGCAAGAGCAAGAAACAGCGGCCTCCGACATAGCCTATTTAAGAGATATATTTCCAAGTATTGATGCTACAATCGAAAAACATCACCAAAGAAAGCGGGAGTGGTGGCAGGAGCCCGAGAAAAAACCGCGAGAATATAGAACAATCGAATCTTACGAAAGTGAGATTCGCGACCTTGAAAGGCAAATTCGTCAATTAAAACATAAATTGAACCCATCTGAAGTAGAGTTCATTGAAAGACATTATTAACGACTGCTTTCAACACCACCACATCAAGTAAACGCACAGTTTTTCGCAAAAAACAAAAGTAATCACGCAGTTTTCTCGAAAAATCACAATGAGCTGTAAAGGAATCCTTTTTGCATAAAACGCAAATTGCTTTTGTGGAGCAAACGATATCTAAGTCCACAAATCAATCTTTTCATAGAGCAAATAATATCTAAGTCCACAGAATGATAAATCTGTGGACTTATTCTACGAAGGTGATCACCATGCCGACAAAAAGAAAAGACGGACGCTACCAATCCAGCGTCACCGTCGAGAACCCCATCACCGGGGAAAAAGTCAAACGCTATATCTATGCATACAGCTTGCGGGAACTCGAAGTTGAGCGTCGTCGTGTCCTCGCCGCAAACATTTCCGACTTCTTGCAGCAGGAGACCTTTCACAATTTCGCGGAGGAATTTCTTGCCGCAAAGCGTGACATCGACAAGCTCGAGCGGTCGACCATCTCCACTTATCGCATGTTTTTTGATAACCATATCCTCCCCGCCATCCCCGAAAATATGTATATTGCAGACATAAAACCCGCGCTCATCAAAAAACTCCTCTCCCAGATCAAAGGTGACGGCAGCCGCAGAACCGTATATAGTCTCCTTGTCTCCATCTTTAAAGCCGCAAAATTCGAGCAGCTAATCGCAGTAAATCCAATGGACTTCGTGCGCAAATACAAAGATACGCGCAAGCAGGCCGGTATCGTCACCCCCGAAATTTATCATGCTCTGCTCTCGGCAATCACAGGATCACAGGCCGAATACCTATTTAAATTTGCATGGGATACCGGGCTTCGGCGCGGTGAGATCGTTGCGCTGCGCTGGTCTGACTTTGATCAGGATCGCTCTATTATCCATGTCACAAAATCACGTAAATACGCGCGTGGAGAATATGAAGGAATGCCGAAAACACAGAGCAGCATACGCAATGTTACGCTGACAACCGCCGCCGTCAAAAACCTCCTCGATTGGAAAAAGATTCTCGCGGAACAGCTCTTTGCAAAGGGGATTCGTCTATCTGATGCAGATTATATTTTCCGCTCCCTGAGAGATATCACAAAGCCTATGACGCTAGGCTCTCTATCGCACATTTTTTTCAATCTCAAGCGCCGCCTAAACCTTCCCGACAATTTGCGTTTTCATTCTTTCAGGCACACGCACGCTACATTACTCGCGGAGCAAGAGATCAGTGCAAAAAAAATTCAGGTGCGTCTCGGTCACGCCTCCGCTGCATTTACCATGGATCGCTATATCCACAACACAGATCGCATGCAGGACGGCATCGCCGAAAAGATCGACCACATCGGCGAAAAATATGGCCGATAAATATAGTCAGGCTGTCAAAAAAGCTGTCAAAAACAAATCCAGTAAAACAGCAGGTTTAATTGTTTTCTCTCAACCCGCTATTTTACTGGATATTTTAATTCATTCAGGATCTGATATTATCCCTATTCTGTTATTTTTAAATTAGCTTAAAAGAAGACTATCATTAGCGAGCTCGCTTCCCGCTGCCTG
>ERZ773075.294-NODE-294-length-42436-cov-64.3337_pt1 | contig 42436 bp, 40 predicted proteins | sample MGYA00580614_ERZ773075 | MGnify/ENA primary metagenome ERZ773075 (study PRJEB29015, sample SAMEA2738021) | human oral metagenome | biome: human oral; feature: human-associated habitat; material: dental | place: China | collected 2043 ...
CGCTCCGTGAGTACCTCGGACGAGGACGCGGCCGCCTTGTCGATGCTGACTGGCTCCGGGCCTGGACCTGGCTCGCCAGGTCAACCAGACGGCCAACCGGATTCGGGGCCAGTCGTTCACCCAGACCCCGCCCCGCCCTCGAGCAGGTGCTGGGGCCCTGGCCGGGCGCACGACGCCGCCGGAGGGGCCCGTCGCCGCCTGGCCCACCCCGGCCGAGTTGAGACGAGCGGGGAAGGCGAGGATTGACGCCAGGCTCAAGAAGCACGGGTGCAGGCGGCACGCCACCTGGGCCGGCCAGATCGTCTCGGCCCTGGAGCGCCAGAGCGTGGTGGTCGCCGGCACCGACGCCGCCGCAGTGGTGCTGCCGCACCTGGCGAGCCGGCTCATCGCCCCACGCGCTCAGCGGGCTGATGTCGCCGCCCAGGACAGTGGCCCTGGCGGGGGGCCCACCCTCATGTGCCAGGTCCTGACCACCCGTGCCCGGGATCAGGGGTCCCGGCCGCCGCCGTCCTTGCTGGCCGAGACCCTGGGCAGGACCTCCAGTCACCGGGGCACAGCTGGCCTCCTACGCCGGCCTGGCACCGGTGACCAGGAGATCGGGCTCATCGATCCGCGGTGAGCACGTCTCCCATGGCGGCAACAAGCGGCTCAAACGCGCCATGTTCGCCTCCGCCTTCGCCTCCCTGCGCTCCGACCCCGTCTCCCGGGCCTACTACCAGCGCAAACCAGGCCAGGGCAAACGCCTTGGGCCAAGCCGTCCTCGCCCTGGCCCACCGCCGCATCCCGACCCTGCACACCATGATCCGCAACGACACCCTCTACGACCCACAACCAGCCACGAAACCACCCACCGCCACTTGACACACCACACAGGGACACCCCCCGACGCGCCGGCGGGCGACTCGGAGACCCGGCGGCTCAACGTCCGGTCGCCGTCGGGGCGGCGCCACGGCGGCGGTGGGCGCGGCGCTGGGAGAGCCGCTGGGCCACCAGCAGCGCGGCGCACACGGCCAACCCCAGCAGGCCGAAGCCCCAGCCGGGTTCGGCCAGCACCAGGCGCCGCCCGGACCCGAGGAGCGCATCGGCCAGCAGAACCAGGCATAGCACCACGTTCCGCGCGATCACGGGCGGTCCGACCCGTGCGCGCAGAATGCTGCCGTAGCAGCCGCAGTCCGTCGTAATACCGCGGGACAGGACGCTGCCGGCCGCCCCGGCGAGGAGCGCCAGCAGCACCCCGGCCACGACCTCCGAGGCCGGTAAGAGGAGCCCGAGCACGAGGCAAGCCGCCAGCAGCATCTCCACGACGGGGAGCGCGAAGGCGATCGCCTCGGCGACGGGGCGCCTGACGATCCGGTATCCGAGCACGTCAGAGACTCCCGCGCCGTAGTCCTGGAGGAACTTGCCGTAGGCACTGACCGTCAGCAGCACCCCGGTGAGGATGCGCACGACGGCGAGCGCTGTCTCAATCACGACGTCCCGCCTCCCATCGTCTCAAACGCATGCCAGTGTCGAGTTCTCGCAGTGGTTCCACAGGCAGTAACTGCACCAAACCAGTCCGCATACAGGAGCGGCGGCACCAGCCCAAATGCATGCGCCACAGCATTCGAAGAAGCCCTTGTCAACCTTCGTGCACACCCACTGAGGACGAGTGAGCACAGGACAAGGAAACTCATCGCCATCTGCCCAGCCATTGGGGTCGGACCCCGCAGGTGCCATTGTCAATGAATCCGCAGATCGCCCAACCTCTTGCAACTCGATATAGCCACCATCCGCGCTGTCCGCCCAACGCATCACGCGCGAATCCACCACCTCTCCCCCGTCAGTGGAAAGTAACTGCAGAATCAAGGCATAACGACCATCATTCGCACCAACACCGACTCTCCGAACAACGCTGCCGTCATCGAGCGCACCCTGCGCAACTAAGAAAGATGTCGGAGTCAGACCACTGAGCGCTGACACCTCATCGCTCGTCAAAGCCGACGATACATCAATGAGTCGTTCTGACGGGATGTCCTGCTCCCACCACTCACCCGAACCTGTTGAGCGCTGCAAGGCTCGAGCCTCCGGAAACACAGTCACCCCTCCGGAAACACAGTCACCAATGCCCCGAACATCGCAGCGCCGAGCCCGGCCTTCAACATATTACGTCGCTTCACCATCGAACACCTCTCAGGGAATTGAATGCGGACACTCCACTCGGGCCCGCATTCGCCCCGTTCACCTCTACGCGAACATGTCATTTCTTATGATACTACCAAGTCGACCCATACGTCAATGAGTCGATCAACAATCGACGTCAATAAACGCACCCTGTGAGGGAAGAGGGAATTCGTATGGAATTAGGTGCATGATTCCATGGAAGAAGTTCGACGTTGCAGAAAAAGAGAAGAGAAGATGAGGATCTGCGAGGCGTCTCGAGCGGACCAGCCGCCGACCCTCCTGAGCTCGACCGCCTCTCCCATGTCAGGAGGCCACGGATCCGGCACCCGACCGCCTCGCGGGCGCCCCACCCAGGTGCTCGCCGCCGGCGCCCGCTGCGCGCCGAGGCGCGGCGCCGTCTCATCCCGTCGTTCGCCGTGGGCGCAGACCCTGCGCCCCGGGCGGAAACCGGGGCGTCGAAGTGCGACGTCCGCCCCTCGGCGTGATCTCATTGGATCCATGAACACGACAAGCACCCCCGTCACCGCCCCGGTGACTGCGCCGACCCCCACGGCCTCCCCCGCGAGGGGCTCGTCCGCCGCTGAGCGCGAGCTCACCACCGCCGACCGCTGCGACGCCTGCGGCGCCCAGGCCTTCGTGCGCGTCGTCCTCGCCTCGGGCGAGCTGCTCTTCTGCGGCCACCACGGCCACCGCAACATGACCGCCCTGGAGCGTCAGGCCCTGTTCATCCAGGACGAGACCTCGCGTCTGATCGCGACGGACTGACCGGGGGACGAGCTCCCCCGGGACGGGGCGCCCGCCCACGAGAGGGGCGGGCGCCCCGTCGCGTCCATCGAGGCCGGCCCCATATCCATCTCCATACCCATCGCGGGCCCCCGCCTAGACGGGCGAGCGCTCCATGCGCCAGGCGGCGTCCCAGAACATCCACTCATGACGGCAGGCCGTCGCGAACGACGCGTGCATGCGCTCGCGCTCGCCATCGCCGGCCGCCCGCGCCAGCCGGTCGGCGATGGAGCGCACCCGGTCGGTCGACCGCTCGAAGCCGGGATCGGCGTACGTGGCGATCCAGTCGCCGTACGGGTGAGCGCCCAGGTCGCCGGCCCGCGCGATCATCCCGGCGCCGACGTCCTGGTAGATCCAGAAGCAGGGCAGCACCGCGGCCACCGCCACGCCGTAGGACCCGAGAGCGCAGCGGGCGCGCAGGAAGTCGGTGTAGGCCCGGCACGTCGGCGAGGCGTCAGCACCCGCCGTCAGGTCCACGTGCGCCGCGTGCAGGGCGCGCTCGACGACGACCGCCTCCCGAGCCGCATCGCACCAGAAGACGAACTCGTCGGGCTCGTCGCTCAGCGCCGCCACGCCGGCCAGCGCACGCCCGTACTCGGCCAGGTACAGCGCGTCCTGGGCCATGTAGTAGTCGAAGCGATCCCTGGTCAGGGACCCCTCTCCCAGGCCCCGTACCAAAGGCAGCGCGTCGATGGCGTCGCGCACCGGGGCGGCGCGCTCCCAGGCCTCGGCGGTGAAGGACGCGGTCGCCGCTCCCGGCCGAGCCGGAGGGTCAACCGAGCCATGAGCGGCATGCGCGTCACGCATGCCAGTCGTGTCGGTCGTGCCGGTCATGTCCCTCTCGGCTCCCCCCAGTCCTCGTCATTCTGCGCCCACAGCCGGTGGAAGTGGTGGACGGGACCGTGCCCGTGCCCGACGCCCAGGGCGTCGGCGTGCTCGATGGCACCGGTGAGGTAGGCCTTGGCGTCGCGCACCGCCTCCAGCCAGGTCGCCCGGCGCGGCCGCAGCGAGGCGATCGCCGAGGACAGCGTGCAGCCCGTCCCATGAGTGTTCTTGGTCATCACGCGGCGCCCGCGCAGGAGGACGGTGGAGTCGGCATCGGCGTAGACGTCCACGGACTCCGGAGCATCCGCGGTGCCGGCCGTGCCAGCGGCGAAGTGGCCGCCCTTGACCAGCACCCGTTGAGCGCCCTGTTCCACCAGTCGCCGCGCCTGAGCGCGCAGCGCACCCGTATCCCCCGCGGCCTCCTCCCCCAGCAGGACGGCCGCCTCGTGGAGGTTGGGAGTGATGAGATCGGCCACGCCGCACAGCCGGCGTACGGCGCCGACCGCCTTTTCATCCAGGAGACGATCGCCGGAGGTGGCGACCATGACCGGGTCGAGGACCGTGCGGGAGAGCCCGGGCAGGTACTCCCCCACGGCGTCTGCCAGCTCGGCGGTGGCGAGCATGCCGATCTTGGTGGCATCGGGGACGATGTCGTCCAGCAGCGTGTCCAGTTGCAGGCGGACGAAGTCGACGGGCACGGCGCGCACGCCCGTCACGCCGCGCGTCGACTGCGCGGTCAGGGCCGTGATGACGCTCATCCCGTAGGCGCCGAGCGCGCTCATGGCCTTCAGATCGGCCTGGACGCCGGCGCCTCCGCTGGGATCGGAGCCGGCGATGGTCAGGGCGGTGACGGTCCTCGATCGAGCCTCCGAGCGGGTCATCCCCGACCTCCCCCGTCCCAGGCGGCCCGTAGGCCGACGGCGGCCGCCCGCGGATCCTCGGCCGTGCAGATGGCCGAGACGACGGCGGCTCCGTCCAGGCCACCCGCGCGCAGGGCCGGCAGGTCGGCGGCGGTGATGCCGCCGATGGCCACGGAGGGCAGGTCGGTCAACGCGGCCATGCGAGCCACGCCGTCGGCACCGAGGCCCCTCGGGGCATCGGCCTTGGTGGCGGTGTCGTGCACGACGCCGATGCCGACGTAGTCGCAGGCCCCCTCCGCCCGGGCGGCGCGCAGCTCGTCGGGGGTCGCAGCCGACAGCCCGATGCAGGCGTCGTCTCCGATGAGGGCGCGCACGACGCCGGCGGGAAGATCGGACTGGCCGACGTGGACGCCGGCCACCGGAGCGCCGAGGTCGCGCGCGGCCAGGAAGACGTCGACGCGGTCGTTGACGATGACGGGGACTCGATCGCCCACCGCTCCGGCCACGGCTCGGACCTGGGCCAGGAAGGGGCCGCCGTCGGTGCCCTTGGCGCGCAGCTGGACGCAGGTGACTCCGCCGTCGACGGCGGCCTCGACGGTCTGGAGGACGCTGCGCCCGCGCGAGCGGCACTGGCCCTCGTCGGTGACGAGGTAGACGGACAGGTTCGGCACGGACCTCATGCCGGCTCCCGACCAACGGTGTCGGCGGCGCTGATGGTGATGGACCCCAGGTCGTCCGTCTCCAGGTCGTACAGGGCGTCGAGGAAGGCGGGCTGGAAGGAGCCAGGGCCCGCCGACCGGGCTTCGGCGCGCTTGGCCGCGGCGCTGTAGACCGCGTGGCAGGCGACCGTGCAGGCGCGGGTCGTATCGGCCCCGGCGCACTCGCCACGGCTCCCCCCGACGTCGCGCGCCCGTCCCGCGGCGATGAAGGCGGCGATGAGGGCTCCCAGGGCGCAGCCGCCGCCGGTGACGCGGGTGAGCATCGGCGAGCCGCCGACGATGCGGGTCACGTGCGCCCCGTCCACGATCGCGTCGACCGGCCCGGAGACCGCCACGACGCATCCGAAGCGCTCGGAGACCGAGTGGGCGGCATCCATGGCGGCCTCGACGTCGGCGGCGGTCTCGGGCCCGCGCCCGCCGCCCGCGCCGAGCAGCGCCATGATCTCCGAGGCGTTCCCGCGCACGACCGCGGGCCCCATGGCGATCAGCTCGCGGGCCAGGGCCGTGCGGTGGGCGAGCGAGCCGATGGCGACCGGGTCCAGCACCCACGGGGTGCCCGCCTCCCCGGCCGCCGTCGCGGCCTCCAGGGCGGCGGCGCGCTGCTCGGGCTGAGGCGTGCCGAGGTTGATCAGCAGCCCGGAGGCCGCGGCGGCGAAGGGCCCGGCCTCACCGGTGATGTCGACCATGGCGGGGGCCGCTCCGACGGCGAGCAGGACGTTGGCGGTGATATTGGCGGCCACCGAGTTGGTGATGCAGGAGACAAGGGGGCCCGTCTCGCGGACGGTCTGGAGGATGGAGTGGGCGCGAACGCGCTGCGTCATGCGACATCCCTTCGTCAGCATTGTCTGAACAGGTTCAACGGGTGTGTTCTCAGCCTCGTGGGCACCCCGTGTCGATGACCGACCGTAGCACGACGGCGGCCCCGGGGCACCAGGGACCCGGGGCCGCCACCCGAGCGATCGTCAGTCCAGGTAGTCGCGCAGCACCTGGCTGCGCGAGGGGTGGCGCAGCTTGGACATGGTCTTGGACTCTATCTGCCGGATGCGCTCACGGGTGACCCCGTAGACCTTGCCGATCTCGTCCAGCGTCTTGGGCTGTCCGTCGGTCAGGCCGAAGCGCATGGAGACCACGCCCGCCTCGCGCTCCGAGAGCGTGTCGAGCACGGCGTGCAGCTGCTCCTGCAGGAGTGTGAAGCTGACGGCGTCCGCCGGGACGACGGCCTCGGAGTCCTCGATGAGATCGCCGAACTCGGAGTCGCCGTCCTCGCCCAGCGGCGTGTGCAGGCTGATGGGCTCCCGGCCGTACTTCTGGACCTCGACGACCTTCTCCGGGGTCATGTCCAGCTCGACCGCCAGCTCCTCGGGCGTGGGCTCGCGGCCCAGGTCCTGGAGCATCTGGCGCTGCACGCGCGCGAGCTTGTTGATGACCTCGACCATGTGGACGGGGATGCGGATGGTGCGCGCCTGGTCGGCCATGGCGCGGGTGATCGCCTGGCGGATCCACCAGGTGGCGTAGGTGGAGAACTTGTATCCCTTGGTGTAGTCGAACTTCTCCACCGCGCGGATCAGGCCCAGGTTGCCCTCCTGGATGAGATCGAGGAAGAGCATGCCGCGCCCGGTGTAGCGCTTGGCCAATGACACCACCAGGCGCAGGTTGGCCTCGAGCAGATGGTTCTTGGCGCGCTGGCCGTCCTGAGCGATCCGGTGCAGCTCGCGGCGGTACTTCGCCTCCAGATCGTTGCCCTGCGTTCCCAGCAGGTGCTCGGCGTACAGGCCGGCCTCGATGCGCTTGGCGAGCTCGACCTCCTGGGCGGCGTTGAGCAGCGCCACCTTGCCGATCTGCTTGAGGTAGTCCTTGACCGGGTCCGCGGTGGCCCCGGCGGTGACGACCTTCTGGGCCGGCTCGTCGGCCTCGTCGGAGTCGGAGACCGTGAAGGAGCCGTCCTTGTCCCTCTCGGAGCGAGACTTCCTCCCGGACTTCTTGCCCGCCGCCTTCTCCGCCTGCTCGCGCCGGATGCGATCGAGCTCACCGGTCAGGGCGGCGATGGACGGGCTCATCTTGATGCCCTTGATGATCCAGCCGCGGAAGATGAAGCCGTTGCTCGTCAGGAACTCGCGGGCGACGACGGGGCGCTCCTCCTCGGGGATCACGAAGCGGGGCACGGGGCCGTGGCCGTAGGGGGCCAGGGTGATCGGGTCCTCGAGCGTGCCGTTGCCCGAGAGCTCAAGGCCCTCGACGGTAGTGCGGCTGCGCACGTACAGGGTCGCGCCGGGGGCGAGCTTGACCCCCTTGAGAGCGGCGGCGGTGTTGAAGGGGTTGCGCTTGGTGCCGTCGCCGTTCTCCTCCAGGCTCACGTCGAGGTAGTAGTCCCGCAGCTCGGGAGCGGGGTCGTCGTCCTCCTGCGCGACGGCGTCGTCCTCGCCCTCCTCCTCGGCGCCCGAGCCGTCGTAGTCGTCATCCTCGGAATCCTCGACGTCCTCGGAATCGTCATCGGCGTCATCATCAAGATCGTCGAGATCGAGGTCCTCGTCGTCCTCGGGGATCTCATCGACGTCATCAGCGCGCTGGGTGCGCTTCCGCGTGAGTGTGGAAGAAGGCACGGAGTTCCTTTCGCGTGGGCGGACCGATCGGGGTGAGGCGGGTGCCGGTCGGCGGGGGGCTCGATGGCGCACTCACGGCCGACGCAGCAGGAACCTCTCAACTATAGCGTTTATTCCCACCTCTTCGCTCCGGGGTCGGGACCCGCGCTCCGCTGGACCGGCCTCCGCCCCGTTACGCTGATCCGCATGACCGTTCTTCCCCCCGCACTACGGGCAGTGCGCACCGTGGTCGGCACCAGGCTCGCCCACGTGCTGGGCGTCCACCGGGCCCGGTGGGCCGACGCGTCCCCGGCCTCCGACGACCTGCTCGACGCCGCCGAGGCCCTGGTGTCCTCGGGCAAGCGGATGCGGGCGGTCCTCGGCGCCGTCGGGCTGGCGCTGGGCACGCCGGGCGCGGGGGCTCCGGAGCGGGACGGGCTCATGACGGGCGTCACCGCCGCACGTCTCGGGGCGGCACTCGAGCTCTATCAGGCCAGCGCCCTGGTTCACGACGACGTCATCGACGCGGCCCTCACCCGCAGAGGCCTCCCCGCGGCGCATCGGCGATACGCCGCCCAGCACGCCGCCTCCAGCTGGCGCGGCGACGCGACGACCTACGGCGGCAGCGCCGCGATACTCCTGGGGGACCTGCTCATGTCGCTGGCCGGCGCCGAGATGGGCGCCGCCGTCGAGTCGCTCGCCGGCGGGGCGCGAGCGGCCCCCGCCCGGGACGCCTTCGACGCCATGACCGCGGAGGTCGCCGTCGGGCAGTTCCTCGACGTGCGCAGCGAGGTGACCCCCCTGCCCGCCCCCGACGACGATCCACACGTCGCGGGTCGGGCCATGCTCGACTCGGCACTGGCCGTCGTACGGCGCAAGTCCGCGCGCTACTCGGTCATGCACCCCCTGCTCATCGGCGCGCTCCTGGGGGGCGCGACCACCGACTCGCCCCTGTACGCCGCGCTCCGGACCTTCGGGGAGGAGGTGGGCATCGCCTTCCAGCTGCGCGACGACGTCCTCGGCGTCTACGGGGATCCCGACCAGACCGGCAAGCCGGCCGGTGACGACCTGCGCGAGGGCAAGCGAACCGTCCTGCTGGCCATGGCGTGGCGGCGGACCGACCGGAGCGGCCGGGTCCTGCTGTCCCGGGTCCTGGCCAACCGGGACGCGTCATCCGGCATGATCGCGGCCGCCTCCGACCTCATCCGCGACTGCGGCGCCCTGGCCGCTCACGAGGAGGAGATCGCCGCCCGCGCCCGGACCGGTCTGCGCGCCCTGGACGACGCTCCCCCCGGAGCGCTCGACGAGGTCGGCCGCGCCGATCTCTCGGCCCTGGCACGGGCTCTGACGGCGCGCGACGCCTGAGCGCCGCTCCGCGGACCGGACGGGCCCGCCGGGTCCTGACCCGCCTCGCCCCGTCGGAGCCTTAGAATCGAGCCGTGGTCAAGGATCCTCTCACCGGTCGCCTGGTCGACTCTCGCTACGAGATCGTCGACCGTGTGGCGCGTGGCGGAATGGCGACCGTCTACCGGGCGCATGATCGCCGGCTCGACCGCGTCGTCGGGCTCAAGCTCATGCACGCCCACTTGGCCGACTCCCCCGATTTCGTGGCCCGTTTCCGGCGCGAGGCACGGGCCGCGGCGCGCCTGTCGAACCCGGGTGTGGTCGCCGTCTACGACCAGGGTAGCCTCGACGGCGTCGCCTACCTGATCATGGAGTACGTCGAGGGCCCGAACCTGCGCGACCTCATGGCCGCCGGTCCCCTGTCGGTGCGCGAGGCCCTGGGCCTGACCGCCCAGATCCTGCGCCCGCTGGGCGCCGCGCACCGTGCGGGCCTGGTCCACCGCGACGTCAAGCCCGAGAACGTCCTGCTGCCCGCGGACGGCTCGGTCGCCAAGGTCGCCGATTTCGGGCTGGCCCGCGCGGTCACCGAGGCGACGCAGACCACCACCGGCAACGTCCTGGGAACCGTCGCCTACCTCGCCCCCGAGCTCATCACCTCGGGATCCACCAGCCCGCGCGCCGACGTGTTCTCCGTGGGCGTCATCGTCTACGAACTGCTCACCGGTGAGCAGCCGTTCGCCGCCGACGCCCCCGTCCAGATCGCCTTCCGCAACGTCCACGAGGACATCCCCCCGCCCTCGGCCATGGTCCCGGACCTGCCCGCCGAGGTGGATGAGCTCGTGTCCACCATGACACGGCGCGATCCGGAGCTGCGCCTCCAGAACGCCGACGAGGCGCTGGCCCTGCTGCGCACGGCTGCCGCGACCCTGACCGAGGAGCAGCTGCTGGTCAAGCGCGGCGGCGGAGCCGGGTCGGTGCGCACGCAAGAGGTCCTCGCCGCCAACGCCGAGGCCGCCCGCACCGCCATGGGGGCCCAGTCCCCCGAGGAGCCCGCGGACCGGAAGGATGCGGGCCAGGAGGAACAGGATGCGGCGCCGGGGGCCGGACTGCGCACGGTCTCCCTCCCGATCGGCTCGATCGGGCCGGACGCCGAGGGCACCGGTGAGGGAGGTACCCGGCGCCTGGCGCGCGAGGAGCTGTCGAAGGCCGACGACCAGAGCACGATCGCGGTGCCGCGCAGGGACTCGCGTCGCATCCGGCGCCGCGTTCTCCTCGGGGGAGCCGCGACCCTGCTGCTCGGCGGCACCGCCGTCGGAGGCTGGTACGCCTGGTACGTCCTCAAGGGGCCCGGCCGCTCCATCCCCGTTCCCGAGATCGTCGGTCGGACCGCCGAGGAGGCTCAGGAGGCGGTGGAGGGCGCGGGGCTGACCTGGGCACCACCCGATCGCGACTTCTCCGACACGGTTCCCGCGGGCTCGGTGATCTCCTCCAGTCCGAGCCCGGGCGACGGCGCGCGCATCAACCAGGCGGTCAAGGCCGTCATCTCCCGCGGCGTGGAGCAGAAGAGGGTTCCCGATGTCGTGGGCAAGACCCAGGACGAGGCCACCGGGGCCCTCGCCGATGCCGGTCTGAGCGTGGGCGCGATCACCCAGGAGTACTCCAGCACCGTGGCCTCCGGCCAGGTCGTCTCCTCAGACCCCAAGGCGGGGACGAATGTCGATCACTCCTCGGCGGTGGCGCTCGTCGTCTCCAGGGGGCGTCAGGCCGCGACGGTGCCCGACGTGACCGGTATGACCGTGGACCAGGCCAGAACGACCCTGGAGGCCGCCGGCCTCAGGCTCGGCGCCCAGACGCAGGCGTTCTCCGACTCGGCGGCCTCCGGCCTGGTCATCTCCTCCAGCCCGGCGGCCGGCGCCACCAGCGCCTATCAGGGGGACTCGGTCGCCGTCACGGTCTCGAAGGGGCCGGAGATGATCACGGTTCCCGACGTGAGCGGGAAGTCCCAGGCCGAGGCCAGAAGGACCCTGGAGGACCTGGGGCTCACGGTGGAGGTCAATAAGCGCCTCGGCGCCCCCTTCGACACCGTTCGGTCCTCGGACCCGGGCGCCGGTACCAGCGTCAAGGCGGGATCCAGCGTCAAGATCAATATCTTCTGAGTCCCCCGAATCCCCCGATGGATCCTCTTCCTCCGGGTCCTGCGGACTCAGTCGCACAGCATCTCGGCGACTTCGAAGGCCATCTCCAGGGACTGCTGATGGTTCAGGCGCGGATCGACGAGCGTCTCGTAGCGCTCGGCCAGGGTATCCTCGTTGATGCGCTCCCCCCCGCCGAGGACCTCGGTGACGTCGTCTCCGGTGAGCTCGACGTGAATGCCCCCGGGCACCGTGCCGAGCGCACGATGGACCTCGAAGAAGCCGCGGACCTCGTCCATGACGGTGTCGAAGCGACGGGTCTTGTACCCGTTGTCGGAGGTGATGGTGTTGCCGTGCATCGGATCGGCGACCCAGGTGACCGGGCGGCCGTCGTCCATGACGGCCTCGACGAGAGCCGGCAGGACCTCGCGGACACGGCCGGCGCCCATGCGAGTGATGATCGTCAGGCGCCCGGCGTCACCGCGGGGATTGAGATGGTCGATGAGCGCGACGAGCTCGGCGGGCGTCGTCGTCGGCCCCACCTTGACCCCCACCGGGTTGTGAACGCTCTCCAGAAGGGCGACGTGGGCGTCCTCGACGCCGCGCGTGCGCTCCCCCGCCCACAGGAAGTGGGCGGAGGTGTCGTACAGGCGCCCCGAGCGCGAGTCCTCGCGGATCATGGCGTCCTCGTACTCCAGAAGCAGGGCCTCATGAGCGGCGTAGAAATCGACTTGGCGCAGGGCGTCGAAATCGACCCCGGCGGCCTCCATGAAACGCATGGCGCGGTCGATCTCCTCGGCGAAGGACTCGAAGCGCTTGTAGGCGGGATTCGCGGTGAACCCGCGGTTCCAGGAGTGCACCTCGCGCAGGTCCGCGTAGCCGCCCATGGTGAAGGAGCGGATGAGGTTGAGAGTGGTGCCGGCGCGCAGGTAGGCGTCGAGCATGCGATGAGGATCGGGGACGCGAGCGGCTCTGGTGAACGCGTGGTCGTTGACGGAGTCCCCGCGATAGGCGGGCAGGGTAACGCCGTTGCGCGTCTCGACCTCGGCGCTGCGGGGCTTGGCGTACTGGCCGGCCATTCGCCCGATCTTGACCACGGGGGTGGAGGCGCCGTAGGTCAGCACCGCCGCCATCTGGAGGATCGTCTGGAGCTTGAGCCGGATGTTATCGGCCGTATTGTCCGCGAAGGACTCGGCGCAGTCGCCCCCCATGAGCACGAAGGCGCGCCCCCGGGCGGCCGCGGCCATCTGGTCGCGCAGGGAGTCGACCTCGCCGGCGAAGACGAGCGGGGGTCGAGTGCGCAGATCTGCGCACACCGCCCTCAAAGCAGCCGTATCCGGGTAGGCCGGCTGCTGGGCGGCCAGGCGCGAGCGCCAACCGGCGACTGCCCGGGGGACGGTCAGGTCGTTCATCACGCCCGTCAGCATAGGCCAGCCGGGAGTATCGCCCGGGATCGGCGCCGCATCACGGGACGAGGCTCGAGGACGTGAGTCCCTCCCCCGGACAGGATCCCGCCCCGAACCGACTCACTCCCGGGGGCGGGGGAACCGTGCTCGAGGACCGCCCGCTCACGAGCCCGCGGAGGTGGCGACGTGCGGAGCGTCGCCATCACCGCGGGCGAGCACGCGGCCTCTCGATGGGCCGGTTCGGGCGCGGCCTCAGTGCTCGGGCGCGGCCTCGGCGGGCTCGACGCCCTGGCCGAGCTCGTCCATGAGCGCGGTGAACCAGTCCTGGGTGATGTCGAAGGGCTTGCCGCCGGCGATGCGCGGGAAGGCGATCGCCGCGAGCACATCGTCGTTCTCCTCGTCCTGGCCGATGACGCCGGACTGGCCGCGCAGGGCGCACTCGACGGCGAAGTCGCACATCCTCTTGATGAGGGCCAGGTCCTCGGCGTTGGCGTGAGCGGCCCGCGAGTAGTAGCCCGACTTCTGGACCATGACCTTCTCGGCCCCGATGAGCTCGGCGAACTGCTTGGCGAACCACTGGCCGGGGTTGATGGTGTCGAGCTTGACGTGGCCGAAGGGGTCGCGCTGGACCTCCTGGCCGGCGGCCTCCATCTCCGCGATGATCTCGGGGACGCCGGCGCCCTCGGACAGGAAGATGTTGACGTTGCCCTGCTCGTCCATGATGGCCTTGAGACGCTCGGCCTCGGCGGCGATGTCGAGCTTCATCTCGGGGACGAAGACGGCGTGGACGTCCCAGCGCTCCTTGGTCAGGCCGAGGGAGGGGGCCCACTGCTTGGTCTGGAGCAGGTCGTGGTAGCGGCGGGCGGTCTCGGCGGTGAGGTAGCCGCAGTTGCGGCCCATGCACTCGTGGACGATGAGCATGCGCGGGTTGGAGCGGTGCTCGCCGATGACGTTGAAGGCGAAGCCGGCGCCCTGCTCGGCCGCCGTCCAGGCGCCCAGCGACTGGCGGATCGGGATGATGTCGTTGTCGATGGTCTTGGGCAGGCCGACGACGGTGAGCTCGTAGTCGTTCTCGTGGAGGTAGGCGGCCAGGTCCGCGGCGGTGGTGTTGGTGTCGTCGCCGCCGATGGTGTGCAGGACATCGACGCCGTCCTTGCGCAGCTGCTCGGCGGCGAACTCCAGGGGGTTGACGCCCTCCTTCACCAGGCCGCGCTCGACGAGGTTCTTGGCGTTGGTGAGCTTGACGCGGGAGTTGCCGATCGGGGACCCGCCGAAGTCGCGCAGGATGCCTGCGTTCTTGCGGCCCTCGTCGTCGATGACGATGTAGTTGCCGGTGAGCAGGCCGTGGTAGCCGTACTGGTAGGCGATGATCTCGACCTCGGGGGCGACCTCGGTGTAGCGCTCGATGAGGTCGCCGACGGCGGCGGACAGGCAGGGGGCGAAACCGCCCGCGGTGAGCAGGGCGACACGACGGATCGACATCGTTGGCCTTTCGTTGACTGCGAGGAGTGACAGGGTCATCCTAGCGGGACGACGCCGCCCCTCCGCCAGGGCCCTCGGACCCGGGGCGGGGCTCGAGGTCCACGAGCAGGCGCTCCTCGACGCGCCGCATGGTCAGGTCCGGCGCCACGCGCAGCAGGACGTCGACGTGCTTCCAGACGGGAGCGTCGTGGAGCCAGGAGCGGGCGAGCGCGGAGCGGGCCAGGCCGAGCCACCGGTCACTCTCGGTGGGCTCCGCATCGGCGGAATCGGCCGAGAGATCAACTGCATCGATACATGCCGCTGCGAGGCGCGGCGCAGTTGGCTGTGCCGAGAACCCTATCGGTTTGACCCAACTCAATCAGCGCATCCGCCACGTTAACCAGAAGTCGCACGCGCTCTTCAGGCCTCTCGATACGTTTGCAGGGGGTCGGCGAAGCCGGTTTAGGTGGTTGGTTGGTTTATTGGCTTGATGGCTCGTTTTGAGCGTCTTGCCAGGGATCTGGTGGCGGCGGCGATGGACGCTTCGGGGGCCGCGGAAGAGGCGGATGAGGCTGATGGCCAGGTTGCAGCGCGGCCATGACCCACGGGCCGTTGCCGGTGCGCAGCTGCTGGCGATCCCTGGTCGAAGACCACGTCGCGTACCCGGTGGAGCCGGTTCTCCATCGTCCAATGCCCCTGGACCCAGGCAGCGACCCGCTCGGACTGGGCCTGGGTCATAGGCAGGGAGCGGACCCGGGTGGACCACCTCCACCGACCTGCCCTTGCCGTTGCCGCCCTTGCGCTTCGTGGTGGTTCGGGTGCGGCGGACCCGGATCATCTGAGCAGCCCCGGGGAAGTCGATCCAGGCCGGAGCGTCTGCGGCCTCGAGGGTGCATCGCGACCTCCGCCCGTGACCGGCCTCAACGCTCGAGACGGCCGGGACGTCCCTCCAGGTCAGGTCCCTCAAGACGCGGTGCAGGGTCTTCTGGCTCGCCTTGACCGTCAGAAGGTAGTGGCCGCCTCGGCCGACGATCCACTGAGCGATCTGAAGCTGAGTGCGCATCGCGTCAGCGGTGACCACCTCTTTTTGCGTCGCATCGAGCGCCCTCCGGCGGACGCGGATCGGGGTGCGACGCGGTGATAATCTTCACCCCCTCGGGAAGGGGCTGCGGCAGCAGCGAGAGTATCGACTTGGCATCCGCCCCGTCTGGATTCTCGAAGCAGGAGTCCTCATCGATTCCATCGATGAGGAGGACCGGGGGTTGGGGAGCACTATCGGAACAGCACACTGTTGCCGCTCGACGCAGCAGTTTGCGGAACTCGGTGCGCTGCGCCCGCTCATGCACGCGCTCGATGTACTCGTCTTTAATAATTTTCGTGAACTGCGCACCCCCATGACGAAGACGAAATTCCCCCTTGTCGTTCCCATCGCCACCGATGCGGCGGATGAAGAAGGACGCCATGTGAACGCCGTCGGGCGGATTCAGTGCGACGTGCTACATAACGGCCGTCTTGCCACTGACCATGTCCTCCTCCATGGCGTACCGGGCATCGTCCGACCTGAACACGAACGATTTAAGACCGGTCATCTCCACTTCTCGTTCTTCCAGATGATTCGGAGCGAGCTTGCGAAGCACGTCGATGTGCTAATCGCCGATGAACGCGTCGGAATCCTCGGGAATCATGAGCGCCCCTCGGGCTGCGGCGCGTGAGTCGGGAACTCCCCCGCCCTATTGCAGCGCGTGCCCGCCCCGCAGCCAAGCCACGAGCGCCCCGCCGTCGTCCGCTGGAACGTCCCTCACCCCGCGAGGGCGACGCCGTAGAGGATGCCCCGCATGAGGGCCGGATCGCCCAGGAAGTGGACCATGGCGTGCGCGATGAGCGGCGGGGTCAGGCTCCTCCTGCCGTACATGTGGAGGGCCGAGAGCAGCCCGAACAGGACGAAGCTGGAGATCATGTACGAGGGCCAGACGTGGTGGCCGACGACACCGTGGTAGACGCCCATGACGACCCCGGTGGTCACGATCTGGACGAGATGGCCCGTGCCGCAGCGCTCGAGCCGGTCCAGGATGAGGCCGCGGACCGCGATCTCCTCCCCGAAGGCGAGGATCACGCCGACACCCATCATAATGGGGCGCTGCCACGGCCAGGCGAGGGGGTCCCCGCCGCGCGCATAGCTCAGCCCCGCCCACGCCAGACCGTAGACGACGGCGACGGCCACCGCTGCCCCGCGAGTGGGGCGCTTCCATCCGAGTTCGCGCAGACCCTCGCCGTGCAGGCGCTGGCGCCACCACACGAAGCCGATGACGACGAGCACACCCGCCAGGAAGATGACGTCGATGATGAGGGCCGCGTTCAGGCTCGTGCCCCACGAGTCGTAGACCCACTGGGCTCCCGTGAAGAAGCAGGCCCCGCCGAGCACGGCCCAGAGCACCGCGACGGCGAGCCCCACCTCGCGCCAGGCCTCGGCCCGGCTCAGGGGCGGGCGGGATCCGCCGGGGGCGGGGAGACGGCCGGGCTTCTTCCGCTGCGTCATCAGTGCTCGCTTTCTTCACGTTTCGTGATCCAGAAGAGACTCAACGGTAGTGCAGCGCCGCGCCCCGTGTCCACCGGAGCCGCAGCGCCCCCGCGCCCCCTCCTCATCCTGGCGCGACGGGCGCAGGATGAGGGCATGGCACACGCTTCCCGCCCCTCCGCCGTCGGCCGTTACACCCTCGCCTTCCTGTACGGGCTGTGCGGGGTCGAGGAGCTGCCCGGCTCCTACCTGGTCGAGGTCTTCGGCGCGCTGAACATGAGCGCCTCGGGCGCGCGCTCCTACCTCGCCCGCGCCGTGGCCGACGGCCGACTCGTCTCCCAGCGTCGCGGCAGGCAGACCGTCTACGCCCTGAACGGCACGTTCCTGAGGCGGTACCGAACCATCGAGCACAGATTCATCAGTCGGCCCGACTGGGAGGGGCGCTTCCACATCGTCATCTACGACATCCCCGAGACCCGGCGCCCCGAGCGCGACGCCCTGCGCACGGCCGCGTTCGCCGACGGCTGGGCCTCGCCCCGCCCCGGCGTCCTGCTGGGCATGCGCCCGCCGGGCGGCTGGGCCGAGTGCGTCGGATGCTCCACGGGACGCCTCGACATCGACCTCGGCACCGCGCGGGACCTCGCCGCGCGCGCCTGGCCGCTGGACGAGGCGGCGCAGCAGATCCACCGCCTGGCCGAGCACCTGGAGGACGTCAAGGATCGCTGGCGCGACCTGGACGCCTCGGACGACTCGCGCCCCGCCCTCCTGGCCCGGGTGGCGACCGCTCACGACATGCTCAGCAGCGCCACCTACGTGTGGGGCACGCTGCCCGCCCTGCCCGCCCAGATCCTCCCCGCGGACTATCCGCACGACCTCTTGGCCCGGATCAGCGCCGAGCTCGCCGGCCCCCTCATGGAGTCGGGATCACGAGCCTCGGCCCGGCTGCTGGCCGAGCACCAGATCCCCTGAGGAGACGGCGCGGGCCGCGGCATCATCACTCGCGCGCTGGCCGAGTGCCGTCAGCAGCCACAGGGCGGCCACGACGACCTGACCGAGGACCCAGGCGGTGTACTCGGTGCCGACGTGCTCGTCCCTGTTGAAGGGCAGCAGGATCCGCTGAAGCTCGGCACGACGGTCATGGCGCAGCGCATTGGGGGAAGAAGGCCCCATGGTCACCACGTAAGAGAGCATGAAGCCCGCCAGCACGGCGGTGCAGACAACGGCGACGGCGTAGAGAAGCTCTGGGGAGTCATCACGATTCACCGTTATCGCGCCGGAATCGTCGAACGCCGGCAGAGCCGCCCCGCCACGAGAGCCCTGCGCGCGGTCGTACGCGATTCGGGTTGAGAAGAGCCACTGAGAACACATCGACGATGGAATCGTGTCCGCTGCTCCGAGATCCTCGATTACGAGAAGAAAGACCCCTCGCCCGAGTCCCTCGCGCAACTGATCTCACGCGTCTGCGAATCGGACACTGCTTGTTTCGTGCTGTCGAGGGTGATGCGCCCCAGCGTCTTGAAGCGCTTGATCAGGGCGTTGGCCCGCTCCGCGGGGACTCGCATGGAGGCGATCAGCTGGTTGCGCCGCCTGGTGTCGGAGTCGGGGCAGGGATTCTTGACCGGGTCCTCGGGGCCTTGATGCCGATGTCGATGTCGGTGCGGCCCTTGTCCGCCAACGTGGGCAGCCCCGGCACGGCCGCCCTGTACGGCTGGGGCAGGACATGGGCGCGCGGCGGTGATGGTGCGAGCCGCGACCCGGTCGGTGCGGATCAGGGCGCCGTCCAGGCGCAACAGGACGCGATGCGCCTGACAAGACTCGTTCATACACGACTTGCACCAAGTCCGTTGTTCTCCGCGTCCGGCGGGCACCGGACGCCCCTCAGGCCGCCCGTGCTCTGCGATCCAGAGCAACTGGGCGAGGCACTCGGACAGTTACGGGAGCTCGAGAGGACGCGCTGAGATACCGGACGTCTGCTTGTCGCGATATGAATAAGGCCGCCTCTGGAATTTACTCACCATTCTGTTTCGACCACTCAAGTATCGGGCGCCCATACCTTCATCAAGCACTAACTTCCAGCAGCGGACTCGCCCTCGTCGTCGAGATTCTTCTTGTCCTTGCCGCTCTTGTCCTCGGGCGGCTCGGGCACGGGGACCTCGGGGGCGGGGCGGCCGCCGGGCGCGGCCACGGGCGCCGCCGCCGGACGACGCAGCGCCTGGGCCTCGAGCATCTCCCTGACGACCTCGTCGGCGGACTTCTTCTCGGCATCCATGGCCCTCTTGACGTCGGCCGCGTAGAGGTCGACGTACTCCTGACCGGACAGGGACATGAGGGAGTACATGATCTCGTCGGTGATGGAGCGCAGCACGAAGCGATCGTTCCCCAGACCCTTGTACCGCGAGAAGTCGAGGGGCTCCCCGACGACGATGCCGACCCGGTGGCGGGTGGAGGGGATGGCCCGGCCGATGGGCTGAGCCAGATCCGAGCCGATCATGGCCACCGGGATGACCGGGGCGCCCGTGGCCAGGGCGATGCGCGCCACCCCGGTCTTGCCGCGATAAAGGCGGCCGTCGGGGCTGCGGGTCCCCTCGGGGTAGATGCCGAAGAGCTCCCCCGATTTCAGACGGGCCACTCCCGCCTGCAGGGCGGCCTGCGAGGCCTGTCCGCCGGAGCGGTCCACGGGAATGGTGCCGACCGCGGTCATGAAGTTCTTGACCACCCATCCCTTGGCCCCCCTGCCGGTGAAGTAGTCGGACTTGCCGATGAAGGCGACCTCACGATCCACCAGCAGGGGCAGGAAGAAGGAGTCGATGACGGCGAGATGGTTGGAGGCGAGGATCGCCGCTCCTTCAGTCGGGATGTTCTCCTCCCCCCGGATCCACGGCTGGTAGAGCATCTCCAGCGCGGGCCCAACAGCGGTCTTGATGCCTCGGTACCCCACGGGACCTCCTGTGCTCGGCAACTGGCTGGGCTCTCCGCCGGATCCGCGCGCGCCCGCGCGGGAAGGTGCGGGAGCGGTTGGAACGGCGCCTTCGTGAAGTCTAGCCTCGCATTGTGGCCGACCATGCACCCGCCAGTCCTCCGGGCGGAGAATCCGATGATCCTCTCACCCCGTCCCCGGCCGCCCCGCCCCGTCAGGGCCTCTCGGACTCCGCTCGCCCCACCGGGCTGCAGGCCTCCTTCGAGGACATGGGCACCCCTCTGCGGGAGACGACGTTCGTCGTGATCGACCTGGAGACCACCGGGGGCGCACCGGGCGCCCACGCGATCACCGAGATCGGCGCGGTTCGCGTCCGCGGCGGCGTCGTGGAGAAGGAGTTCACCACCCTGGTCGACCCCGGTGCCGCCATACCCGCGCAGATCACGGTCCTGACCGGCATCACGAACGCGATGGTGGTCGGCGCCCCGCCGGTGGGCGACGCCCTGTCCTCCTTCCTCCGCTGGGCGCGCCTGTCCGACCCGAGCACGGTCCTGGTGGCCCACAACGCCCGCTTCGACGTCGGCCACCTGCGCTCCGCGGCACGCGAGCTGACGCTGGCGTGGGAGGAGCCGCGGGTGCTGGACACCCTCGCCCTGGCGCGCAGGGCCTGGAGGCGTCCGGAGGTGCCCGACCACCGGCTGGGAACCCTGGCGTCCTTCGTGGGATCGGCCACGAGGCCGACGCACCGCGCCCTGGACGACGCGCGGGCCACCGTCGATGTCCTTCACGCGGCCCTGGAGGCCCTGGCCCCGCTGGGAGTCACCCACCTGGAGGACCTCGCCACCGCCACCGACCCGGTGCCCCCGCGTCGCCGCGCCAAGAGCCCCATGGCCGACGGACTGCCCACGGGCCCCGGCGTCTACCAGTTCCTCTCCCCCGCGGACCAGGTCCTCTACGTCGGCTCGGCGGTCAACCTGCGCCGCCGCGTGCGCTCCTACTTCACCGCCGCGGAGAGGCGGACGACGATCGCGCGCATGGTCGATACGACCGCTGGGGTCCGGGTCATCGAGACGGCCACCGAGATCGAGGCACGGGTGCGCGAGCTGCGGCTCATCGCCGAGCTCTCACCTCCGGCGAACCGCCGGTCCAAGGCGCCGCGCCGCATGCCCTGGATCCATCTGGTGAGCTCGCCCGGGCCCCGCCTGGCGACCACGACGGTGCCGTCGATCGACGACGCGCTCTCCGTCATCGGCCCCTTCCCCTCGCGGTCGGCCGCGCAGGAGGCGATCCGCGCCGCGGAGTCGGTGCTGCGGCTGGGCGCCCGGGATGGGAGGGGTCCGACGTCGGTCACCCGTGCGGACTCCCCCGTCGACGGCCGTATCGCGATGCGTGCCCTGTCGGGGGATGCGGACCTGGTCGTCAGGCCCGTCCTGGAACGCGTGGAGGGGCTGGCGGCCCGGGAGCGCTATGAGGAGGCGGGGGCGTGGACCGCCCGGCTGCGGTCCTTCCTCCGGGGGGTGCACCGAGCGGAGCGGGCGCGCCCGCTGCTCGTCTGCCCGCACCTCATCGCCGCACGGCGACGCGAGAGCGGAGGCTGGGAGCTGGTCGCGGTGCGCTGGGGACGACTGGCCGGGAGCATGACGACGCCGGCGGGAGCGGATCCGCGTCCCGCCGTCGAGACCCTGCGGGCCACGGCGCAGGTGGTCGAGCGGCCCGGGCGCATCGGGGCGGGAACGAGTGCGGAGGAGACGCTGCTGCTGGCGGACTGGGTGCTGGACGCCGGAGCACGGCTGGTGGAGGTGGGCGCCACCGGCGGCAGCGGTGACGGCGCCGATGTCGCGGAGTCCGACGTCTGCGCCGCCCTGAGCTGGCCCATCGGCGCGGCGGCCCGGTACCGCCGAGTCATGGACTCGTCCTAGCGGGGCCGTCCCGATAAGGGCCCGGCACGGGTCAACCGGCGGGAACGACCGTGCCGGGGCGCGCCTGAAGGGCCCTGGTCACCCCCTCCTGGAGGGCCAACGGGTCGAGCGGGCGGGGCACGACGACCTCGGCCTTGGACCAGGCGGCGAGCCAGTCGTCCTGAGGGCGGGCGGTGAGCAGAACGACCGGCGGACGCCTGTCGAGCTCGATCAGCAGCTCGTGCGCCAGACCCATGCCGCCGAACTTCTTCGTCTCGGCATCCAGCACCAGGGCGTCGAAGGGCGCCTCGCCCTCCCGCGCCCGGTCCTCGAGCGCCAGGCGCACGCCCTCGGCGGTGGCGGCCTCCGTCCAGCTGACCAGGGGCAGGCCCTTGGCGGGGCGCCGCCCGACGCCCTCCCTCACCTGGCGGCGGACCTCGGCGTCGTCGGAGAAGACGAGGAGCTCAAGGCGGGCGGTGGCGACCTGGTCGGCCATGCTGTCCTCCAAGACGGGACGGAACGGTTCTGCGGTCAGTGTAATCGCAAGCCCACGCCTGTTCGACCCAAAAATCAGTGACTACAATAAATTAAGTCCGCATCAGCGAGATCCGTCTATAGGACTGTCTCCGCAGGCGGACCCGCGACCGACCCACGAAAGGCATTCACCATGGCCGTGTACACGCTTCCCGAGCTCCCCTACGACTACGCAGCCCTCGAGCCCCACATCTCCGGGCGGATCATGGAGCTCCACCACGATCGTCACCACGCCGCCTACGTCGCCGGCGCCAACACCGCCCTGGAGAGGCTCGCGGCCGCCCGCGACGCCGACGACTTCGCCGCCGTGAACCTGTGGGAGAAGAATCTCGCCTTCAACCTGGGTGGTCACATCAACCACTCGATCTTCTGGAAGAATCTCGCCCCGGGCGCCGGCGGCGAGCCCGAGGGCGAGCTGGCCGAGGCCATCAAGGACTCCTTCGGCTCCTTCGAAGCCTTCAAGAAGCACTTCGCCGCCACGGCGCTGGGCATCCAGGGCTCCGGCTGGGCGGTGCTCGCCTACGACTCCGTGTCGGGCGGGCTCATCGTCTTCCAGCTCTTCGATCAGCAGGGCAACGTACCGGTCGGCACCATCCCCCTCTTCCAGGTCGACATGTGGGAGCACGCTTTCTACCTCGACTACCTCAACGTCAAGGCCGACTACGTCGCCGCGATCTGGAGCATCGTCAACTGGCAGGACGTGGGCGAGCGCCTGGCCGCGGCGACCTCGCGGACCCCGGGACTCATCGTCCGCTGACGCCGGACCTCGGCACGCCGTGCGAGCGGCCGGTCCGCCCGCCACCAGCATGATCGCCCCGCAACCGTACGGTTGCGGGGCGATCGTCGTGCCGCGGGCCGATGACGGGAGGTAGCGGCCTCAGCCGTCTCCCCTCGCAGCACCCGGCGTGCGCGGGGAGGGCGGCGTCACACGGCGGCCTCGATATCCATCACACTGGCGCGGGCGGGAACCGGTTGACCGCGCTGGTCGTTGCCCGCCGGCATCAGGACGATGACGCGGGAGCCCACCGGCAGACCCTTGAGGCCGGTGAGGTTGGTGGCCAGGGCCATGGGAACGAGCTGGGGCTGCTTGCTGGCCCAGGAGGAGGCGGGCTGCGAGTTGTCCCAGGGGGTGAAGGCCATGTTGGCCAGCAGCACGGAGTCATCGCCGACCGGCTCGCCCGTGCCCCGGGCCAGGACCATCACCTCGGGCTCCGTGGGTTCCGCGGCCTCCGAGTCGACGGTGATCGACGCCTCGGCGCCGAGATCCCCGGTCACGCTCACGCCCCTGTCGGCCGCGGCCTGCTCGCCCTCGACCACCGCGTCGGCCGTGCCCGTCGCGATGTCCTCGGCCGTGCCCGCGTACCTGATCTCGACGACGAAGACGAGGGGTCCGGAGGGCTTGCCCTGGCTCGCGTCATCGCCATAGGCCTGATCCGCGGGGATGGCCATCTCCAGACGATCGCCCACCCTGTGCCCGGGCAGCCCGCGACGCCACCCCTCGATGAGACCGGACTCGGTCAGCGGGAACAGCGCCGGGACGCCTCTGCTGTACGAGGAGTCGAAGACCTCGTCGGAGCCCCACTTCCAGCCCGCGTACGAGACGGCGATGAGGTCGCCCTCGACGACCTCATCGCCATCTCCCTCGGACAGGGTCTTCACGGTGAGGTCCGCCGGGGCGTCCGCGCCGCTCCAGCTGAGCGTCGGCTGCGCACCGGGGTCTCCGGAGACCTCCGGGAGGGCCTTGAGGTTGGGGTCGGGGCGACTTCCGGAGCAGCCCGAGAGGATGAGCGCGGCGGCGAGGACGAGCGACGTCAGCGCGACGAGAGGGGTGCGGCGCACGAAGTCTCCTTGAGTACACGTAGGATGACGGCACCGGTGGGGACCGGTGCTCAGCGGGAGGCGCCGCATCGCCGGCCGGCGAGCGCGGGCTCTGTCAGCGGCGGGTCAGTTGAACGACTCGCCGCAGGCGCAGGTTCCGGCGGCATTGGGGTTGTCGATCGTGAAGCCCTGCTTCTCGATCGTGTCGGCGAAGTCGATGGTGGCGCCCGACAGGTAGGGCACGCTCATGCGGTCGACGACGACGTCGACGCTGCCCATCTCCCCGCCGCCCGTCGAGAAGGAGCGGACGGCGTCGCCGTCGAGCAGACGCTCATCGAAGTAGAGTTGGTAGACGAGGCCCGAGCAGCCGCCGGGCTGCACGGCCACGCGCAGGCGCAGATCGTCACGGCCCTCCTGAGCCAGGAGGCTGGCGACCTTGGCGGCCGCGGTCTCCGTGAGCAGAACCTCGTGCTCGGGGACCTCGGCGGTCGTGCCGGTCGCGGTCAGAGTCGTCTCTGCCATGTCATTCTCCTTGTACGGTCGGGTACTCACGCGGACTCATGGTTCCCGAACGCCCCGGCGGGGCGGCTTGTTCCCTCGGCAACCCTACCCGCTCATCCCTCCGCACCCACCGACGCCCGCCGCCGACGTTCGCGTGACGGCACTCACCCGACCGGCGCCTCCGTCCCGGGTGGGCGGATCGGGTCAGGCGAGCGCCACGAGCTCGAGGTACTCCCGGCTCCACAGGTCCTCGTCGCCGTCGGGCAGGAGGAGCACCCGGTCGGGCTCAAGGGCCTCCACGGCGCCCTCGTCGTGGGTGACCAGGACGACGGCACCGGTGAAGTTCGCAAGCGCTCGCAGGATCTCCTCGCGGCTGGCCGGATCGAGGTTGTTGGTGGGCTCGTCCAGAAGCAGGACATTGGCACTGGAGACGACCAGGATGGCCAGCGCCAGGCGGGTCTTCTCACCGCCCGACAGGACGCGCGCGGGCTTGTCGGCGTCGGCGCCCGAGAAGAGGAAGGAGCCCAGTACGCTGCGCACCTCGGTATCGTTCATACCGGGGGCGGCGCTGCGCAGGTTCTCCACGACCGTGCGCTCGTCGTCAATGGTCTCGTGCTCCTGAGCGTAATAGCCGATCTTGAGACCGTGGCCGTCGATGACCCTCCCCGAGTCCGGGGCCTCGACGCCGGCCAGGAGCCGCAGCAGGGTCGTCTTGCCGGCGCCGTTGAGGCCCAGGACGACCACGCGGCTGCCGCGGTCGATGGCCAGATCGACACCGGTGAAGACCTCGAGCGAGCCGTAGGCCTTGGACAGCCCGGCGGCGCGCAGTGGCGTCCTGCCGCACGGGGCGGGTTCGGGGAGACGAAGGCGCGCGACCCTCTCGTCGATCCGCTCGGCATCCAGGCCCTCCATGAGCCGGTCGGCGCGCTTGAGCATCTGCTGCGCGGCCACGGCCTTCGTGGCCTTGGCCCGCATCTTCTCGCCCTGGGCGCGCAGTGCCGCGGCCTTCTTCTCCGCGTTGGCGCGCTCACGGCGACGCCGGTGCTCGTCGTCGGCGCGCTTGTCCAGGTAGGCGTCCCAACCGAGGTTGTAGACGTCGAGGACGCCGCGCGCGGCGTCGAGATGCATGATCTGGTTGACCGTGTCGCGCAGGAGATCGACATCGTGACTGATGACGATGAAACCGCCGGAGTAGGCACGCAGGTGATCGCGCAGCCACAGGACCGAGTCGTGGTCGAGGTGGTTGGTCGGCTCGTCCAGCAGAAGCGTGTCGGGCCCCTGGAACAGGACGCGGGCGAGCTCGACGCGGCGCCGCTGCCCGCCCGACAGCGTGCCGATCCCCTGATCCAGGACCCGATCGGGCAGGCCGAGCGCGGCGGCGATGCGGGCCGCCTCGCTCGCGGCGGCGTAGCCGCCCGCCATGGTGAACTCGTGATCCAGGCGCGCGTACCGGTCCATCGCCTTGGCCATGGCGTCGCCGGCCGTCGTGGCGATCCTCTCCTCCGCCCTGCGGATGCGGGTGAGCAGGGCGTCGATGCCCCGGGCGGACAGGATCCGGTCCCGGGCGGTCTCGGTGAGGTCGCCGACCCTGGTGTCCTGGGGCAGGTAGCCGACCGAGCCGCTGCACGTGATGGCGCCCTCGTACTCGACGGCCTCCAGGCCATGGCGCTCATCGGCGTCGGCGACGGCCCGACCGGAGCCCTGTGCGACCGAGGCAGCGGCCAGGAGCTTGGTCATCGTCGTCTTGCCGGCGCCGTTGCGGCCGACCAGTCCGATGCGCATGCCCTTGCCGACTCGGAAGGCGGCTCCCGCGACGAGCCGTCGGGCGCCGATGCGCATCGTGAGGTCCTGGACGTTGATCACGTGCGCCATCGTACGGGCGCGGCGGATCGTTCTCCCGCCCCGTCACGGCGATGAGGTCCCGGTGATCGGTCACATCGCGCGCGGTCCGCCCGACGCCGCCCGCTCGACGCGGTTTCAGTCCCACCAGAGCCAGGTCCCCAGCGGTCCGCGAGTCCAGTGGCGGGGCAGGGGCCGGATCTCGTCGGGCGTCGCCTCCGCGTCCAGCTCGAAGCGCCCGCGGACCGCGTCCCACAGGGCGCGGCACGCGCAGTACTCATCGTGAACCTCGCTGACCTTCAGCTCCAGCAGGTCCGGGTCCGAGATCCACAGCCCCTCGACCGTGACCCGCTCGTCGGGCCGCTGCGGACCGATGGCGTAGCCGGACAGGCGCACTCGCCCTCCGGCCCGCGCGCAGGCGCGCAGGAGCGCGCCCAGCGTGGGCGCGAGGTTCTGGCGGTCCCGGAGCTGAGCGGGCGGAAGGATGCTCAGGAGTCGCCGCGCAGTGCGCGGACCGAGATCGTGGAAGGGGGTGTAGTCGTCCTCCGGCTCGCCCGCGTCGGTGATGAGCCCGCCGGGATCGCGGCCGTACTCGGCGGGGATGATCGTGGACCGCAGGTCGTCCCGGCAGCGGACGAGCTCGTGCCACACGCCGGCCCTCACGGTCCAGCCGCGCGGCCCGTACAGGCCGGTCTCCTCCCCGTCCCGGTGATCGGTTCCGGCCGGGGGGACTCCGGCGGGACCGGCGTCGGCCGCTCCGCATCGGGGCGGCGCCTGGTCGACGGTCGACGTGGCGGTCGTCGCGGAGGCGTCCGCGCTCACGTTCTCGGTCGTGTTCATGGTTGTGCTCGTCGTCGCGCTCATGGCGATGGCTCCTCGGGGTCGTGCGACCGGGTCCTGCCGGCCGCGGCCGGAGCGGCGTCATCGCCGCCCGACACGAGTGTGAGGGCGAGGAGCCCGATCCCGCCGACCGCCTGTGACCGTGCGCGGTCCGGGGCGTCACCGACCGGCCTGTGGAGCCCGGCGGCCGCGTGCCCCCTCCGCGCATCCGGATCCCCGATCTGACCACGTATCACCATCATCGCGCTATCCTGCACTTCAGTCCCCTTCCTCGGGACGGTCCCAACTCCTGGTCCCGCACCTCATCCGTACTGCCGCGGGGAGGGCGACGACCAACGAAAGGCCCTCGATGACAACAACAACCTCGGCCCCGGAGGCGATCATCGCCGCTGTCGGCGGCCCGGATAACATCACCCACCTCACTCACTGCGCGACGCGCCTGCGGTTCCAGCTCAACGACGCCTCGGTCGTCGACACCCCGACCGTCGAGAAGATCCCCGGTGTCATGGGCGCGGTTCCTCAGTCCGGCGAGCGCTACCAGATCATCATCGGCGGCACCGTGCAGTCAATGTACGAGAGCATCATGGCTCTGCCGGAGATGAAGACCATCGGCACCAAGGCGGCCTCCAACGACGACGTCAAGGCCGCCGCCCGGGCAGGCGGGATCCGCGGGAAGTTCTCCTGGGTCGACAACTTCTTCGAGTTCCTCTCCGACGCCTTCCGCCCGATCATCGGCGCGCTGCTGGGCGCCTCGATCTTCATCACCTTCATGGCCCTGATGGGCACGCTCGGCCTCATCGACAACTGGGCCGACTCGAGGGTGGAGCTCCCGCCGACATGGGCGTTCATCAACCTCACCTGGCGCTCGGTCTTCTACTTCCTGCCGCTCATGGTGGCCTATAACGCGTCCAAGAAGCTCGGAGCCGATCCCTGGGTCGGATTCTCCGCCATGGCCGTGACGATGCTGCCGGGATTCGCCGCGCTGGGGAAGGTCGACCAGGCGACGAGCATGACCTTCATGGGGTCCGAGATCACGACCGTCAAGCTCTTCGGTGCCATTCCCCTGACGATCTTCGACTACGGCTCGCAGGTCTTCCCGCCACTGCTCATGGCCGCGGTGCTCGGGCCGCTGACCAAGTGGCTCAAGAAGATCATCCCCGATGACATCCAGTTGATCTTCGTGCCGTTCTTCGCCATGCTCGTCATGATCCCGCTGACGAGCTTCGTCCTGGGGCCGATCGGCGTCTACGCCGGTGCGTGGCTCGCCAACGTCCTGCAGACGATCAACAGCATCTCCCCCTTCATCTTCTGCATCATCATCCCGCTGGTCTACCCCTTCATGGTGCCGCTGGGCCTGCACTGGCCCATCAACGCGATCATGCTGCTCAACATCCAGCAGAACGGGTTCGACTTCATCCAGGGGCCCATGGGCGCCTGGAACTTCGCCTGCTTCGGCGCCACCGCCGGCGTCATGGTCGTCGCCATGCGGCACAAGGAGAGGGACATGCGCGTCACCGCCACCGGTGCGCTCTTCGCCGGCCTGGTCGGCGGCATCTCCGAGCCGAGCCTGTACGGTATTCACCTGCGCTTCAAGCGCATCTACCCGCGCATGCTCGTGGGCTGCGTCGCGGGCGGCATCATCCAGGGCATCCTCGGCGGCGTGACCACCAAGGCCTTCGTCTTCACCTCGCTGCTCACCATCCCCGCCTTCAACGCCGACGCCCAGGGCGTGGACGCCACCAAGTCGATCTTCATCTACGGCGCATCGGTCATCGTCTCCTTCCTCATCGCCATGTTCCTCGTCATCGTCTCGGACTACCGCACGCCGGAGGACCGCGCCGAGATGGACAGGACCAACGCCGAGAACGAGGCCGACCTCGCACTGGAGGCCTCTTCTTCCGCCGCCTCCGATTCCGCCGTTTCCGACGACGACTCGACCTGCGAGGACGACGCCGGCGAGGCTCCCGCCGAGGAGGTCGAGCCCGCTCTGGTCCCCGGGACGGTCACCGAGGTCACCGCTCCGCTGACCGGCTCCGTCATGCCCCTGGAGGACGTCTCCGACCCGGTGTTCTCCTCCGGCGCCGTCGGCCAAGGAGCCGGGCTCGCCCCCTCCGGCGACATCGTGGTGACCGCCCCCGCGGACGGCACCGTCGTCGTCGCCCCCGCCTCCGGACACGCCTTCGGCATCAACCTGGACAACGGCATCGAACTGCTCATCCACGTCGGCCTGGACACGGTCAACCTCGAGGGCAAGGGCTTCGACGTCAAGGTCAAGCAGGGCGACCACGTCACCGCCGGCCAGGAGCTGGTCCGCGTCGACCGCGCCGTCATCGAGGAGGCCGGCTACCCGCTGACCACACCCGTGCTCATCACCAACACGGCCAAGTTCGCCTCCGTGGAGGTCATCGCCGACGGCGACATCACCACCGGCGACCCCCTCATCCGCGTCACCGCACCACCCGAGGACTGAGCTCCGCTCTCTCACGCGTCGCCCGGTGCGCCGCCTTCCTGACGGCGCCCGACGGCATCGGGTCGTCACCCCCGGTTCCCCGGTTGCGAGCACTCGAAGTGCCCGCAACCGGGGAACCGGCTGTCTCGCAGGGCTCGTCGGGGCCCGGCGGGGCATCGCCACTCATGACGCCGATGCCGGCCGATCCCATGGGTCTCCCAGGGCTCTCGCCGACAGGCCCCAGGAGAACGAGTGGCGACGGCCCGCGGAAGGGCCGTCGCCACTGATCGATGCGAGCTCGCACGGACGCGTGCTCCGATCCCTCCGAGACCGCAGGACAGGGCGGGGCGACGAAGCGCGCGCCGTCACGAGGGAGGCGAGCCCGCGCCGGCGCCCCTCCGGCGGCCGGCGCGCGACCGTCGTCTCACTCGACCCCTTCGTCCTCGACGTCGACGTATCGCTCGGGCGCCTTCTCCTTGGCGCTCAGCGTCCCGGCGTAATCGGGGACCTCCAGCTGCAGGGAGCGATCGGTGCGCTGATAGCCGGTGGACGGCGGCCTCTTCGGGAACGTCATCTCGGGCCGCTCGACGTGATGGTAGGGAATGGAGCCGAGCAGGTGATGAATCACGTTGATGCGCGCCTTGCGCTTGTCCTCCGACTCCACGACGTGCCAGCGCGCGGACTCGATGTCGGTGTGCACGAACATGTCGTCCTTGGCCCGGGAGTAGTCCTCCCAGCGAGTGACTGATTCGAGGTCGGTGGGCGAGAGCTTCCAGCGCCGCATCGGATCCGTCATCCTCGACTTGAACCTCTTGTACTGCTCCTTGTCGGAGACGGAGAACCAGTACTTGCGCAGCAGGATGCCGTCGTCGACGAGCATCCTCTCGAAGACCGGGCACTGCTGGAGGAAGCGCCGGTGCTCCTCGGGGGTGCAGTAGCCCATGACGTGCTCGACGCCGCCCCGGTTGTACCAGGAGCGGTCGAACAGACGGATCTCGCCGGCCGCGGGCAGATGCGCGATATAGCGCTGGAAGTACCACTGGGTGCGCTCGCGCTCAGTTGGGGCGGGCAGCGCCACCACCCGCGCGATACGCGGGTTGAGGTACTCGGTGATTCGCTTGATGGCCCCTCCCTTGCCGGCGGCGTCGCGGCCCTCGAAGACCACCACGACTCGGGCTCCGGTGGACTTGACCCATTCCTGCATCTCAACCAGTTCCGCCTGCAACCGCAGCAACTCCGCCTCGTACAGGGAACGATCCATTTTGTGGTGCTTCTTTGCCATGCACCAGAGTATGGCACGGATCACGTCCTTCTACATCCCGTGCGCATGCCCGCATCTCAGGAACCGCCCGGCTGAACGGCTCCGGGCACGCGCATCACCGACCGGGCGCGCGAGCGGTTCCGAGCACCTCGGGCCGGGTTGCGCGCCGGAGGGGCGGTTCAGGCGCGCGTGCGCAGCGCCCAGAAGGCGACCGCGGCGGCAGCGGCCACGTTGAGCGAGTCCACTCCCCCGGCCATGGGGATGCGCACGACCCGGTCGGCAACGGCGATGGTCCGCCGGGACAACCCGTCCCCCTCGGTGCCGAGCACGAGGGCGACCCGCGAGTTCGCCGCGGTGCACGCCGGTGAGGCGGCGAAGTCCTCCAGGCTCACCGAGTCATCGCTCAGGGCCAGAGCGGCCACCGTGAAGCCGGCGTCATGCAGCTCGTCCCCGGCGGGCCAGCGGGAGATCCGCGTCCACGGCACCTGGAAGACGGTGCCCATCGACACCCGCACGCTGCGCCGGTACAGGGGGTCGGCGCAGCGAGGGGTGACCAGAACGGCATCGACGCCGAGCGCGGCCGCCGAGCGGAACGCGGCGCCGACGTTGGTGTGGTCCACCAGGTCCTCCAGCACGGCGACCCTCCGGGCGCCGCGCCCGCCGCAGGCCGAGGCGAGCAGCTCGTCGACGTCGGCCAGGACGGGCCGGTTCATGGCGGCCAGGGCGCCCCGGTGCAGGTGGAAGCCCGTGATGGATTCCAGGAGCCCCTCCGGGGCTATGAGCACGGGGACGGGCCCGCCGTCCCCGCGTCCGCCCGTGCCGGCGGCGGCGGCGATGACGGGCCGCATCTCCTCCAGGTGCCGCTCGGTCATGAGGAAGGAGCGGGGCGCGTGGCCGGCCTCGACGGCGCGGGCGACGACCTTGGTCGATTCGGCCATGTAGAGCCCGCGCTCGGTCTCGATCCGGCGTCTGAGGGCCACGTCGGTCAGGCTCGTGTAGTCGGCGAGCAGGGAGCCGGCGGTCGCCCCGATCGTGTCCGAGGCATGCGCACCGCCGTCATGGATGACGTCCGGACCGCAGGAGTCGTCGAGGCGGATGATCATGGGCGGGACCGGTCCCTCGAGTCCCTTTCGACCTCGGCGAGCAAAGGGTTCCCCTCGACGGCGGGGGCCTCGGCCGAGGCGGGACCGGACAACCGGCTCCGGTAGAGCTCGCAGCGGGCGCCGCAGGCGGCGATGAGCTCGTCATGACCGCCCTGCTCCACGATGCCCCCGTCCCTCATGACCGGCAAGACGTCGACGTCGCGCAGGGCGCAGGTGTCGACGCCGGGTTAACGTAGCACGGCGGGAGGAGGGAGACGATCCGGACGGACCGGCCCCCACCTCCCGCCGTCCGACAACACCGCGGGCGGATCAGGGCCTCGGCCCCGGTCCGGTGGGCGGGATGGAGGGCGGAGTGACGCCGTAGTCCCCGTGGTGGCCGGCCGAAGACGGTGTCGTCCCGGACTCGCCGGGCTCCGACGCCCCGTCATCCGGGGCGCTGGAGCCGGATGAGGTGGTGGTGGCGTCCGCCACCTGAGTGGCGGACTCGACCTCGCCGCGCGCCTGCGCCAGGGCCTCCTCCGGGGTCTGCAGGCTGGTCTGCGCCAGGTCCGACGCGATGCTGAGGGTCGAGTCCATGCCGGACAGGTCGACCGCCGGCTGGCTCCCGGCGTCGTCGGAGTCGTCCTGGTCCGGGCCCGACGGGGGCCTTCCTCCCAGAGCACCGGCGATGCCGTCGAGGGCGGCGGTGAACTCGGTGGGGACGATCCACATCTTGGAGCTGTTGCCGTTGGCGATCTTGGGCAGGGTCTGCAAGTACTGGTACGCCAGCAGCTTGGGATCGGCATTGCCCCGGTGGATGGCGTCGAAGACCTGGAGGATGGCACGCGACTCCCCCTGGGCCTTGAGAATGGCGGACTGGGCCTGCCCCTCGGCGCGCAAAATGGCCGACTGCTTGTCGCCCTCGGCCGTGAGGATCTGGGACTGCTTGACGCCCTCGGCCGTCAGGATCGCCGCACGGCGATCGCGCTCCGCGCGCATCTGCTGCTCCATGGCCCCCTGGATTGAGATCGGCGGGTCGATGGACTTCAGCTCGACGTTACCCACGCGGATGCCCCAGCGGCCGGTCGCCTGGTCGAGGACGCCTCGCAGCTGGCTGTTGATCTGATCACGGCTGGTCAGCGTCTGCTCCAGGTCCATGGCACCGATGAGGTTGCGCAGGGTCGTGATCGTCAACTGCTCGATGGCCTGCAGATAGCTGGCGATCTCGTAGGTGGCGCGCCTGGGATCGGTCACCTGGTAGTAGATGACCGAGTCGATGTTCACCTGAACGTTGTCCGAGGTGATGACCGTCTGCGGCGGGAAGGAAACGACCTGCTCGCGCAGGTCCACCGTGCTGCGCACGCGATCGATGAAGGGCATGAGGAAGTGCATGCCGCCCCTGTACTCGGCCTGGAACCTGCCCAGCCGCTCGACGATGATCGCGTAGGACTGCGGAACGATCCGTATCGCCCGGACCATGGCGACGATGACGAGCACCAGGAAGAGGATGAGGAGCATGATCGGGATGAACTCGAGTCCGTCCATGAACAAGGCCTTTCGGTTGCGTGCATCGGTTCTGGTTGCCGGTGGGACATCAGGGATGCCGTCGGGATTGAGCGGGGGACCCGGTGACGAGTCAACCGAGTCGGCGGGGGATCAACGGATCCCCTGGCCCTGCTGGGGCTCGACCACGGCGATGGCCCCGTCGATTCCGGTCACGCGGACCGCATCGCCCACCCCGAGGCTTGAGATCCCGCCCTCGACCCTCTCGGACAGGCGGGCGCTCCACTCCTCGCCGCCCAGGCGGATGCGGCCCCCGTGGACGTCGACCGCCGTGAGCGCGGTCGCTTCGCGCCCGATGAGTCCCTCGGCGTTCGTCCGCGCGCCGGGGGAGCCAGCGATCAGGCGGCGTTTCGCCCAGGGTCTGACGGCGACCAGGAGGAGCACCGAGATCACGGCGAAGACGAGGGCCTGGGCCCACAGGGGGCCGCCCAGCGCGGCCGCCGCGGCACCGCCCAGCGCCCCGCCCGCGAGCATGAGGAACGTCAGGTCAACGGTGAGCGTCTCGATGACGCCCATGACAAGGGCTGCGCCGAGCCACCAGAGCCAAGCCATCGTGTTTCTCCTTCGTGAATGAACGATTCGGCGCCCGAGTGCGGCTCAGGCGAGGTGACGGGCCGTGGAGCCGGCGGAGGATCCACGAGCGGTGTAGCGGCCGCGGTCCAGAGTGATCTCCAGCGGCAGGCCGAAGACGGCCGACATGGCGGGGTTGGTGAGGACCTCGTCCAGGGGGCCCGCCGCCATCCTCGCGCCGGCGCGCAGCGCGAGCGCGTGCGTGAAGCCGACCGGGATCTCCTCGAGATGGTGGGTGGCCATGAGCATCGACGGCGCCCCCGATCCGGAGATGATATCGGTCAGGGCCGCGAGCAGTTGCTCGCGGCCGGCCACATCGAGGCCCGAGGCGGGCTCGTCCAGGATGAGGAGCTCGGGGTCGGGCATGAGCGCGCGAGCGATCTCGACCCGCTTGCGCTCCCCGGAGGAGAGAGTGGCCCAGGCCCGTTCGGCCAGCTCCCCCGCGCCGAGCGCGCCCAGCAGGGCGCGTGCGCGCTCCACGTCGGAGTCGTCGTACTCCTCGCGCCACACGCCGATGCGCCCGTAGGAGGCGGAGAGCACGACATTCAGCACGAGCTCGCCGCTCAGGACCCGGCCCGCCAGCGCCGAGGAGCACAGGCCGATGCGGGGATGGAGCTCGGAGATGTCCACGCGTCCCATGCGCTCGCCCAGGACATCGACCGCCCCAGAGGAGGGGAACAGGCGCGCCGCGGCGATGCGGGAGACGGTCGTCTTCCCCGCGCCATTGGGCCCGAGAAGCACCCAGTGCTCGCCCTCCTCGACGGTCCAGCTCACGTGGGCGAGGATCGGTACGGTCCCGCGGTGGAGGGAGACGTCGTCGAGGCGGAGCACGGTGGTCATGGGCTCACCCTATCGCGTGGGGTGACCTGAGTCCCACGTCGGCGTCGGGATGCCGCCCCACGCCCCGTCGAGCCGCCGTCGGCGTCCGGGACTCCCGGCAGGGTCTCGGGAAGACCCGGCGACGACGGAGCGGCTAGGGTGCGGCGGCGTGAGCCCCTTCGACCCGCCCGTCTCCGTCGTCCTGGCCCTGTGGGCGCCCCTGCCCTCCTCCCGCGGCATCGCCGTCGTCGAGGGCGCCGACGGCGCCCATGAGGTCGACGACTCGGCCTCGCCCTGGGGTCTGGGGAGGCTGTCCCTGGGACGATGGTTGGCGGCCTTCGGCCCGCTGTCACGGGTATCGGCGGCGCTCGCCTCCCCCGCCGACCCGCTGCCGGGCCTGGCCGCGGCCGTCGATGCCGGCGAGTGCGTCCTGCTCGAGGCGGTCTCCGGTCGTCGAGTGCTGCTCATCCCGCAGGCGGCGGGCACGAGCGCGGTCTGGCGGGCGGAGGAACTGCTCGTCCCCCCGCCTCCGCTCGACGCCGGGCAGGCCCGGCGAGACGTCCACACGGCCACCCAGGAGGCGATCGACGCGCTCACCGGAATGGACCTCGCCCGCGAGCGCCCCGAGCTCGCCGACGAGCTCACGGACCTGATGACGGCCGTGGTGGACCCGCGGCTGATTCCGCCGACCCTGGACGGCAGGCGTCGCGCCCTGCTGGAGCGCTCACTGCGGCTGGCGGCGCTCTGCGAGGCGGCGCTCGACGACGACGGCGCGGCGGCGACGGCGGGCCAGGCCAGGCGACGGGCGCAGGTGCTGCGCCCCCTGCTCACGACGGCGCGGCGGGGGGTCGCCGCGGCCACGGAGTGGTGGGCCGGCTGACCCTCACGGCGACTCGTGCGAGGACGTCGCCGCCCGAGCGGTGACTCGCTCGTCAGAGGTTCGCGGCGGAGGTGCGCAGTACCTGTCCAGGCGACGACGTACGCGGGGCGTACGTCGGACGCCGCGCCCCGAGGTCGCGGGTGGTGCGGCGCGGGCTCAGCCCAACGGGTGCTCCAGCGCCCATTGGTAGACCTCCATGGTCCGCTCGGCGATCGCAGTCCAGGAGAAGTGCTCCTCGACCCGCTTGCGCGACGCGATGCCCATCTCCTCGGCACGAGCCTCGTCGGTGGCCAGGGCGGTGAGCCGCTCGGCGAGGTCGGCGACGAAGCGATCCGGGTCGATCGGCGTGCCGGTGCCGTCCTGCACCTGCTCGATCGGCACCAGCAGGCCGGTCTCGCCATCGACGATGACGTCGGGGATACCGCCGGTGGCCGAGCCGACCACGGGAAGCCCCATGGCCATGGCCTCGAGGTTGACGATGCCCAGGGGCTCGTAGACCGAGGGGCACACGAAGACGTCGGAGGCGGCCAGCACGGCGATGAGCTCGGGGCGCGGCAGCATCTCCTCGATCCAGACCACGCCGGTGCGCTTCTCGCGCAGGCGGGCCACGAGGCCCTCGACCTCGGCCTTGATCTCGGGGGTGTCGGGGGCGCCGGCGCACAGGATGACCTGGACGTCGGCGGGCAGCTGCTCGCAGGCGCGCAGCAGGTGGGGAAGGCCCTTCTGGCGGGTGATGCGTCCGACGAAGACGACGGTGGGGCGGTCGGGGTCGATACCGAGCCGCTTGAGGGTGGCGGCGGCCGCGGCGTCGGTCTCCTCGCCCTGCGGGTGCTTCCAGGCCTCGAGGTCGATGCCGTTGTGGACGACCTTGACGCGCTCGGGGTCGATGGCGGGGTAGGAGCGCAGGATGTCCTCGCGCATGCCGTTGGACACGGCGATGATGCCGGAGGCTCCCTCGTAGGCGGTCTTCTCCGCCCAGGAGGACAGGGCGTAGCCGCCGCCGAGCTGCTCGGCCTTCCAGGGGCGCAGGGGCTCCAGGGAATGGGCACTGATGACGTGGGGGACACTGTGGAGCAGACCGGCCAGGTGACCGGCGAGGTTGGCGTACCAGGTGTGGGAGTGGACGAGGTCGGTTCCCTCGGTGCCCTGGGCCATCTCCAGGTCGACGCCGAAGGTGCGCAGGGCGGCGTTGGCGCCGTCGAGCTCGGCGATCTCGGGGTAGCCGGTGACGCCGTCGTCGGCGCCCTCGGTGCCGGGCTCGCGGGGGCCGCCGAAGGCGTGGACGCGGACGTCGGCCAGGGGGCGCAGGACCTTGGCGAGCTCGTTGACGTGGACTCCGGCGCCGCCGTAGATGAAAGGTGGGTACTCCTTGGTCAGCAGGTCGACCCTCATGGGTGTGCCTCTCCTCTGTCTGCTGGATGGACTGACCGCGCCTTCCTCGGCGCAGGACGGGCGCCTGCGGTGGAGCGGGCGCCACATCCGACGGTATACGTACACCGGACCGGGTTGGACCTTTCGACGCCGGTGGTTTCCACCGAACTCTTGCGTATGGAGCCTTCGGAGGACTGAGACGGGGGCGGATCTAGATCGAAGGTCCGGGTCGAGGACCGGCCCCTCGTCCTCCTCCGGGGCTCTGTCAGGGTCGCCAGGCTCAGCTGTACCCGCCAAGACCGGCGAAGATGCGCCCCGCCCGCCCCCTCGGGCAGCGGCGGCGGCCGGCTCGGGATTGGTCCGAATTGTGATCTGTTTGTCCCCGCAAGTGCCCTAAGCAACGTAAGGTAGGCCACATGGCTCAACCTCGCGTACTCGCAATCGTCCTCGCCGGTGGCGAGGGCAAGCGTCTCATGCCCCTGACCGTCGACCGCGCGAAGCCCGCCGTCCCCTTCGGTGGCATCTACCGGCTCATCGACTTCTCGCTGTCCAACATGATCAACTCCGGCTTCCTCAAGGTCGTGGTGCTCACCCAGTACAAGTCCCACTCGCTGGACCGCCACATCTCCAAGACGTGGCGCATGTCCGACATGCTGGGCAACTACATCGCCCCGGTGCCGGCCCAGCAGCGCGTGGGCAAGCACTGGTTCCTGGGGAGCGCCGACGCGATCTACCAGTCCCTCAACCTGCTCGACGACGAGCGGCCCGACTACGTGGTCATCACCGGGGCGGACAACATCTACCGCATGGACTTCTCCCAGATGCTGGACCACCACATCGCCTCGGGCCTGCCGTGCACCGTCGCCGGCATCCGCCAGCCGCGCTCCCTGGCGGACCAGTTCGGCGTCATCGAGACCGACCCCGACGATCGCGGCCGGATCAAGGCCTTCGTGGAGAAGCCCAAGGACACTCCCGGACTGCCCGACTCCCCCGACGAGATCCTGGCCTCCATGGGCAACTACATCATGGACGCCGACGCCCTCTCGCAGGCCGTGACGGTCGACGCCGCCGACGAGTCCTCCAAGCACGACATGGGCGGCAATATCGTCCCCTGGTTCGTGAACCAGGGCTCGGCCGGGGTCTACGACTTCAAGGACAACGACGTTCCCGGCGCCACCGAGCGGGACCGCGACTACTGGCGCGACGTGGGAACGGTGGACGCGTTCTACGAGGCCCACCAGGACCTGATCTCGGTCACGCCGGTGTTCAACCTCTACAACTCGCGCTGGCCCCTGTTCGCCGGCTACACGAACTCGATGCCGCCGGCCAAGTTCGTCTACGGGCACCACGAGCGCCTCGGCCACGCGGTCGATTCGATCGTCTCCCCCGGGGTTATCGTGTCCGGCGGCGAGGTCATCTCCTCGGTGCTCTCCCCCGAGGTCCGGGTGAACTCCTGGTCCTCGGTGCGCGAGTCGGTCCTCATGGACGGCGTCAACGTCGGTCGCAACACCGTCGTCAACCGCGCCATCCTCGACAAGTACGTCGTCGTCGAGGAAGGCGCCATGGTCGGGATCGACGCCGAGCACGACCGCGAGCGCGGCTTCACCGTGACCGACTCCGGGATCACCGTCGTGGCCAAGGGGCAGAGGGTCTCCCGCTGACAGGCCACGGCTGAGCCCGCACCGGGCACGCGCTGAGCACGCGCCGCCGCCCCGGGGACATCTCGATCCCCGGGGCGGCGGCGCGTCCTCCGACCCGCGTCCCGGTTAGCATCGGCGCATGACTGACGAGCCGGCCGCCCGCGGCCCGCGGACCTCGGGCGCCGGGGCCACGGGCGCCCTCGCCGATCTCGGTCCCGGCCTGCTGGTCATGGACGTGGACTCCACGCTCATCGACCAGGAGGTCATCGAGCTCCTGGCCGAGCACGCCGGCGCCCGGGAGCAGGTCGCCGAGGTCACCGCTCGGGCGATGCGCGGCGAGCTCGACTTCGCCGCGTCTCTGCGCGAACGCGTGGCCGCCCTGGCCGGGGTGCCGCGAAGGGTTCTGACACAGGTGCGGGACGAGGTGCGGCTGACCCCGGGGGCGCGGGACCTCATCGACTCGTTGCACGCGCGCGGCTGCCGGGTGGGAGTCGTCTCGGGCGGTTTCGAGGAGGTGGTGGCGCCCATGGCCCGTCGCCTGGGAATCGACCACGTGGCGGCCAATCGCCTGGAGGTGTCCGGCGGGGTTCTTACGGGACGGGTACTGGGCCGGGTCGTGGACCGGGAGGAGAAGGTTCGCCGCCTGCGCACCTGGGCCGAGGGCGACGGCGTGCCGATGGAGCGCACGGTGGCGGTCGGGGACGGCGCCAACGACCTGGGCATGATCACCACGGCCGGTCTGGGGGTGGCCTTCTGCGCCAAGCCGATCGTGGTCGAGCGGGCGGACGCCGCCGTGCACGTGCGGGACCTGACGGCCGTGCTCGACCTGCTCTGAACCCGCCCCGGATCCGCCGATTCCGATCCTGTCCCGAGCCCGGACCTGCTCCGCGTCCGCTCGACGTTACTCCGGATGGACCGCGAACGGAGCCTCTCAGCGCGGTGCGGTGACGATCTCGGTGAGGTGGGCCCCCTGAGAGGAGAGCTCCGACCAGGGACCCGGAACCGTGAGCATCAGCGCCGTGGCCGTGGGCACCCCGAACGAGACCTGGGCCGCCAGGTCGTCGTCGGCATCGTGAAGCATGTGGGCGAGGATCGAGACCGTGGGCTCATGGCCGACGAGCACCACCGCGCCCGTGGCCTCGGGCAGGGGGGTCAGCAGGTCGAGGATCTTCAGGGCACCGTTGTGGTAGATCTCGGGCTCGACACGGATCTCGGCGGGTTCAAGACGGTCCTGAACGGGGAGCGCGGTCTGCCGGGCGCGCTCCGCGGGAGAGACGAGCAGAAGGTCGAGGCGGCCGATCCGTCTGCTCAGCGAGCGGGCGAGCTTATCCGCCAGGGTGCGGCCCTTGGAGGTTAACGGGCGCTCGAGATCGGTGGGAGCGTCATGGCCCGCCTTGGAGTGGCGGACCAGGACCAGGGTCTTCCCGAACTTCTCAGTCGTCACGTGGCAACCCTACGGCATGCCCGGGGAGGCGTGCGACGTGGGCCGATGTGCCCCGCGCCCCACGAAACGATTGGCGTTCGTGCGCCGAAACGGGACGGGCCCGGCCGGTCGCCGGCATGTGCCAGCATGGCCCGGTGACCTTCCGGACCCCCGCCGCCTCCACGCCCTCCCCCATGCCCTCCGCACCGCCCCGCCGGGAGCGGGCAGGCGCCGCGCCCCTGCGGATCGGGCCGATCGAGGTCACCACGCCCGTTGAGCTCGCGCCGATGGCGGGGGTGACGAATGCGTCCTTCCGGCGCTTGTGCCGTCTGGCGGGCGAGTCGGCGCTGCCCGCGGGCCTCCGCCCCCCGTGGACCGGCCCGGCACCGACCGGGAGCGGCGACCTGATCGCGCCCGCGGGCCTGTACGTCAGCGAGATGGTGACGACGCGCGCCCTGGTGGAGCGCAATGAGAAGACCCTGGCCATGGTGCGCTCCGACCCCGACGAACGGGTGCGCTCCATCCAGCTCTACGGGGTGGACCCGTCGATCGCGGGAGCAGCGGCGCGCATCCTGGTCGAGGAGAACCTGGCCGATCACATCGACCTCAACTTCGGCTGCCCGGCCCCCAAGGTGACGCGCAAGGGCGGAGGAGCGGCACTGCCGTGGAAGAAGGACCTGCTGGCCGCGATTCTGCGGGAGACCGTGCGCGCCTGCGAGCGGGCCGTGCGGGCGGCTCGCCGCGAGCGCGCCGTGCCGGTGACGGTCAAGACCCGTATCGGCATCGACGAGGACCATGAGACCTACCTGGACGTCGCGCATGCCGCCGAGGACGCCGGCGTTGCGGCGATCGCCCTGCACGGCCGCACGGCCCGCCAGCACTACGCGGGTCGTGCGAGGTGGGAGGCGATCGCCCGGCTCAAGGAGGCGACCAGCCTGCCGGTCCTCGGCAACGGGGACATCTGGACCGGGGACGACGCACTGCGGATGATGCGCCGCACCGGATGCGACGGCGTCGTGGTGGGGCGCGGCTGCCAGGGACGGCCGTGGCTCTTCGCGGACATCGTGGCGGCCCTCCACGGGTCGGCGGCCCGCACGCGTCCCGACCTGGACGCCGTCATCGCCGTCATCGAGGAGCACGGGCGGCTGCTGACCGCCGAGATGGGCGAGGACCGGGGGGTGCGGGACCTGCGCAAGCACGTGGGCTGGTACCTCAAGGGCTATCCCGTGGGCGGACGGGCGCGCGACGCGCTCATGCACGTGAGCACACTGCCGGATCTGCACGAGGCGCTGACGGCCATGCGCTCCCGGCTGCCCGAGGACGTGCCCTACCCGGGCGGGACGATCGAGGGGCCCCGCGGTCGCGCCGGCACGCCCAAGCGCCCCCGCCTGCCCGACGGCTGGCTGGACTCCCCGTTCCTCACCGAGGAGCAGCGAGCGCTCCTGCTCGACGCCGAGTCCGACGTCTCCGGGGGCTGAGACGGGGACGCCGCCCGGCGTCTGCCGTCCACGGACGCGGCACGAGCCCCGGAACGGACCGCGGGGCCGAGCGTCGTGCGCGCCCCCGGAGCGGGTCCGGCCCGGGGCGCCGGGCGCCTCGAAGCGGAAACGAACCGGCCCGACGCGGGCGTCTACTGGTCCCGCGAGGAGGGATCGGACGGGGGAACCGGGGTGGTGCGGCACAGGAGCGCGGCGACCGCCGTGGTCGCCGGGATCGCCAGCACCAGCCCGATGGAGGACACCAGTGTGCGGATGATCTCCTCGGCGATCTCCCCGGACATCAGCGTGTCGACGACGGCCCGGTCGATGAGCGAGGCCGCGAGGATGAGGGGAAGCGCGGTCCCGGCGTAGGCGAATGCCAGCGTGTAGACGGTCGAGGCGATGTGGTCGCGCCCGATGCGCATGCCCCCGATGAACAGCCGCACCCGGCTGAGCGACGGGTTGGCGGCGTGCAGCTCCCACACCGACGAGGCCTGGGTGATGGTGACATCATTGAGCACGCCGAGACCGGCGATGACCATGCCGCAGGTCAGCAGCGCCCGCAGGCTCAGGCCCGGCACGTTGGCGGCCAGCGTCAGCGCGGACTCCTCGTTCGCCCCCGTGAGGTTGGCCGCCCCGACCCCCCACAGCGACAGCAGGACGGTGATGACCACACCCACGATCGTGCCCAGCAGGGCCGTGGTCGTGCGCACCGAGACGCCGTGGGCGATGTAGACCGCCAGCAGCATCATGGCGCTGGCGCCCACCA
>ERZ773075.297-NODE-297-length-42180-cov-11.0342_pt1 | contig 42180 bp, 30 predicted proteins | sample MGYA00580614_ERZ773075 | MGnify/ENA primary metagenome ERZ773075 (study PRJEB29015, sample SAMEA2738021) | human oral metagenome | biome: human oral; feature: human-associated habitat; material: dental | place: China | collected 2043 ...
CCCCGTCGCCGGGCCGGCGCGGCAAACGAGCCTCGACCTGCTGAGGCTCGGCGGACGGCTTTTGGCGGTCGGCGACGCCGCCCAAGCCGGCGACCCGATGGTCTCGAGCAATTCGCTGTGGCTCAAGGGAATCGGCATCATCGGCTTCAATCTGGGGGCGTTCACGGCGGCGAATCCGCGGACGACCGGAGTCTACCTGCGGCGGTCACTCAGCCTCGTGGCTTCAGGCCAGGTGAGGGTGCACATAGCCGAGCGCGCCCCAATCCGCGAGGCGCCGCGGGTCCTGGCCGATATGGCCGCGGGCGCAACCGTCGGCAAGGCGGTGCTGGTGCACGAGAGAGAGCGATGACGCTGCCGGAACTGACTTTGCGATCGCTCCCAGCCGCGCCGCCAGCTCTTCTCGCAAACAACAGGACTCTCCCACCGTCAAATCGCCGCCTCCCCTCGCAACGGCGGAGTCCAGCGTTCAAAAATCAAAAGCATCCGCCCCAAAAACAGAGTCGGCCCTAAAACAACAACAGCCGGCCTACGAAAGGAAAATTCATGAAGGCTCTTCAGATCACGAGCTACACGGGCCCCGAGGGCCTCGTGTATCAGGAGGCGCCGGCCCCCAGGCCGGCCCGGGGTCAGGTCACGATCGACGTCGAATATGCGGGGGCGAACTATGTCGAGGCGCTGTTCGCGGAGGGCCTGGCCTCTCGGCCGCTGCCTTGGACTCCGGGGATCGAAGCGGCGGGGCGCGTCCGTGAGCTTGGCGAAGGCGTGGAAGGATTATCGGTCGGCGAACCGGTGGCCGCGCCGATCACGATTTTGGGCGCGGGCGGCTACGGGCAGGTGGCTTTGGCGAAGGCTCCGCTCACCGTCCCTTTGCCTCCCGGGATGGATCCCGCTCTGGCGTCGGTCGTTCCCTCGAACACCACGACTGCCTTGGCCGCCCTGGAGCGGACCGTCCGCATTCAGCCTGGCGAGCATGTGCTGGTGCAGGCCGCAGCGGGAGGGCTCGGCACCCAGTTCGGCCAGATCGCGCGGTTGTTTGGCGCGGGCAGGGTCGTGGGGGTGGTCGGCTCAGAGCAAAAACGCCAGGTTGCCCTCGACCTCGGATATGACGAGGTGTGGCTCCGCGACACGCTTCCCAGCAGGGATTCCGGCCAGTTCGACGTGATAGTCGATCCCGTCTCCGGCCCCGCGCGGCCGGAGAGCCTGAGGCTGTTGCGCTTCGAGGGCCGGCTTCTTGCGCTCGGCGACGCCGCCCAGGCGGGGGATCAGCAGATTAGCACCAACACGCTGTGGTCAAAGGGCATCAGCATTCTCGGCTTCAATATCGGCGGCTTAGGGGACGCCCACCCCGATATCGTCGGTTCCTATTTGCGTCGCGCTCTCACGCTGGTGGCAACGGGTCAGGTCACCGTTCCCGTCCAGGAAAGGCTTCCGATCGCCGACGCCGCCCGGGCCTTGACCGCGCTGCGCTCGGGAGGGACGATCGGGAAGTTCATCCTGGTGCACGAGCGCGACTGACACGGCGGAAAGGGCTGTCGCCACCGTCGCCCGCCGCCGTCGAAAACTCCCTTTTTCGCGGCTTTGCCCGCCCGATTGCCTCGGCATCGCCGAGCGGCCGACCGCGCGAACGGTGTAGGGTACACCAATAGCGCCTGTTCACGTATCAGGTGCCAACGGTTCGGTTGCTTGCCGTACCCGCCCATAGAAAGGGAGAGCTATTATGCCAAATTCCCCGACTAACGTCGAGGACGACATCGTCGGTGCCGGACGCATGATCACCAGCCGGTGGCGCCCCAGCACCCTGCGAACAACCCCGTCGCGCGAGGACCGCGGGCTGTTCGGCCACCCCCGGGGCCTGCCCTGGATGCTCAACGTGGAGATGTGGGAGCGCTTCTCCTACTACGGGATGCGAGCCATCCTGCTGTACTTCATCGTCGACACCGTCGGCAACGGCGGCCTGGGGCTGAGCAAGAACTCCGGCGAGGTCATCCTTGCCGTCTACAGCGCGGCCGTCTACCTGCTGGCCATCCCCGGGGGCATTTTCGCCGACCGCGTCATAGGGCCGTGGCTGTCCACCCTTTACGGCGGGCTGGTCATCATGGCGGGCCACGTCTGCCTGTCGATCCCCGTGCCAGCCGTTTCCTGGCTTGGAATCATCCTGGTCGCGGTGGGAACCGGCTTCATCAAACCGAACCTGTCGACGATCGTCGGAGGCCTGTACGACGATAACGACCCCAGGCGCGACGCCGGATTCCAACTGTTCTACATGTCAATCAACGTCGGGTCGCTTGCCTCTCCCATAGTGACCGGCTGGCTGCGAGGACACTACGGGTACCACGCGGGATTCGCCTCTGCCGCTGTCGGCATGGGGTTCGCGCTGGCCGCCTTCGTCTACGGCCGCCACCGGCTTTCTGCCTTCGCATTCACCGTTCCCAACCCGATCCGCCCCTGGGAGCGCCGCAAGCTTGTTATATCCGCTGTGGCCGCGATCGCAGGAACGGCGGCGCTGGTCACGACCCTGTATTACCTCACCGGCAGCTTGCTTAACGCCCTCTCCGCCACAATGCTCGTCGTCCCGGCAACGGCGGCGCTGGGCTACTTCATGCTCATGTTCCGTTCCCCGAGGGTCACCTCCCGCGAACGCACCCATCTGCGCGCCTACATCCCCTTGTGGATCGGCGCGGTGCTGTTTTTCATGATCTCCGAGCAGGCCGCCGGCAAAATGGCAACCTTTGCCAAGCAAAACACCGACGGGAAAATCCCCGTGGTCGGCTGGGTCCTCAGCCCTGAGACCTATCAGTCCATCAACCCGGCCACAATCGTTGTGCTGGCGCCGCTGGTCGGCTGGCTGTTTACCAGGCGGGCGGGGAAGTTCCCGTCGACCATCGCCAAGTTCGCAATCGCAGTGCTCTTAGTCGGCTTGTCTGCTTTCATCCTCGGCTTCGGGTTCCAAACGTGGACCGGCGGCAAGAATCTTGCGCCATGGTGGTTCCTGGCGGCAGTGTTCATCGTGCAGACCGTGGGCGAGCTGTTCTTGTCTCCGGTGGGCCTGTCCACGACCTCGGCGCTGGCGCCCAAGAACTTCGCCTCTCAGGCGATGAGCCTGTGGCTGCTGACGACCGCCACAGGCCAGGGGCTCGCCGGTTTCATCATTTCTCAAACCAAGGACATCCCGAACTCGACGTATTACTACGGTCTGGGCGCGGTCACGGTTGCCGTGGCGGTCATCCTGTTCGCCGTCGCCCCGTGGACCAAGCGGCAGATGGCCGACGTCGGCGCATTCTCTCGGGAGTAGCGGGGCCCCGTGGCTCTGTTGGTCTGAACTCCGCCGGTTTCGCGGCAGCCGTCACCGAGACGGCTGCCGCAGGGTTTTCCGATGTGCCAGCTCGGTTTCACCAGAGCATCAGATCGGTTTCGCCAACTCGCCAGGTCGGTTTCGCCAACGCATCAGATCGACAAAGGCTCGGCTAGTCGCGGCGGACCGATTATTCGTGACAGCCCGGCTGTCGACACCAGGCCGAGCCATTCACAGCGTGCCCGGCAAGTCGCGGCGGACGGCTAGTCGCGGCCTTCCGTCTCCTCGAATTCGGCGCGGGTCGGCATGTCGAAGTTGAGAGTCTCGCTCCAGCGGAATCCGAGGGGGTCGCGGCCGGCGTCGTACTTGTCGTCGAAACGCAGGCCCGCGAAGGGACCGGCGCCCTTGACGCTGGATTCGTAGACGACCGCTGCGGCTTCATTCGTCTCGTTTGGGAGGGCGTCGATGGATTCGCCGATCCACGTGCACATCGAGGCTTCGGCTTCGACCATCTCTCTCATCATCGCCTCGTCGCCGCCGGAGAGGATGTCGAGTTCAACGGTTTCGAGCTGCACGTACTTGTTCATGTGCAGATCAAGGAAGGACCGAGTTGAAATCGTTTCATCGAGCAGATTAGGGGCCTCGAAGTGCGAGCTGCCCGAGACGAAGCGAATCACGTCGATGAACCTCAAGAAACGGGCGAACCCGACGTCGTACTCCCCGTTTATGGCGTAGACCTTGACGTCGGGGGCGCCTTCGAGGCCGTTGGCGATGAGGGACGAGCAAATCTGCGTGTTTCCCGAGGCGAGGATGCGGTAGGAGATCGGAACGGTGCCGGGCCACTCGGAGAGCCCGCTGGCTCTCTCCGGGCGGTCGAAATAGCTGACCGGCCGATTGTCGAGGCTGTACAGGTATGCGCGATTGACCATGTGCGTTCCTTTCTGAAGCATGTGCGTCCCGTTCTGGACCATGCGCCTTCCTTCGTCGGCCACGTGCGTCCCCATATTGACCACGAGCGTCCCTTTTGTTGACCACCCGTGCCCCGTTGCTGACCACGCGTCTCCCTTTGATGACCACACGTGCCCCTTCGCTGGCCACGCGCGTCTCTTCGTCTGGCGTTCCGTCCCCGGCTGTTCAAACTCGGAATCCGCGGCGCGGAAACGACCCGACGCAGCGGAATCCGCAGCGAAGCAACCCGACGCAGAGGCAACCCAGCATGGCGGTCTCCGCAGCCTGGCGGCAAACTGATGTGGTATAGTTCATGCAACGCAACGCACCTCCGCTGCGCGGCAGCGACCCGGCAGCGCAACGCCTCCAGCACCGCAGGCATCCCCGATCTGAAACCGCCCATGCCTCCAGCATGACGGATGCGTCCGACGCTTTTCCGCCAGCCTATCGCTCACGGATGCTCTTCCGTCTCCGTCAGAGGGGCCGCTTTCAGAAGCGCCATCGCTGCGCCCGCATAAACTCGAAGAAGGTCACACATTCAACACAGTGCTCGTCAGCGACATTTGGAATCTTCTGATTCCGATCTTCGGTCCCCGGCCCCTTCCGCTTCTCTTCGGTCACGACTGTTCTTTGCTCATACTTGGCATGCGCAATGATGAATGGATCACCGTTGTTTTTCTGCCCCTGGACCCAACCTGGATGGTCACGCGCAATCAGATTCACCGTAAGGATCTCATCGTCAGTCGTTCCGCAGATAAACCCTTCAATTTCCTTCGCCCAAGGCGCAAGATCATCATTGCCCCGTTCGAGTTCGCCGTAGGCAACTTCGCAGATACAGACCTCACGATTCTCTGCCGCTCTCTCCATCGCCTCCCAAAGCGAGAGAAAGAACTCGCGCGGATATCGACGCTCCATAGTGATAAGAACACTGGCATCCAAAGTAAAGCTCATGCGCCGTTCTCGATCCTGTGGTACTCGTCAATCATCTGCTGAACCATGGGAGTCTTCGCGTTCAGCAGATAACTCGCTTCAAGCCAATCGACTCGCTCGTCTTCCAACGCTCGCGCAATCGTGCCGACATAACCGGAGCCCAGGTCTCGGAAACGAAGCCACCAAGCAGCCGGGCCCCCGCCCGCCTTCTTCTGTTCTTCCCTGCTAAGCTTCCACCGCCGATCACTTTCTACGCGAATAGCATCCAAATCCGCGTCGGAGATTAAGCCAAGCGTCTTTAAACGAATAGCCGCGGCGAGAGTGCTGACTTTGAAACTCTCGGCGACCGTTTCGGCCATGACCCAAGAATCTTGGACGACGTCGGACACGAGCCCTGCAACCCCCGCCTCGGGCATCAGGAAGTTTGCAGCGAAAGCATTTGCCAGCGCTTCTTCGTTGCGGCCTTCCTCTAGAGCGCATAGACCGCTTGTGCGGTTCGCCAGATGCGCCAGTTCGTGAAAAAGGGTGAATGTCTTCCCGTTGCTCGCATCAGAACCGTTGAGAAGGACTATAGGAAGAGGGTCGTGGTAGATGGACAGCCCGCGGAAAACGGAGTGATCTATCCTGGTCGTCTGAAAAACGAGGAATCCATGGTCTTCAAGGAGCCTCCGCCAATAATTGAAAGGCTGCTTTCCGTGCTTGCTTTCCGGCAAGAAGTCATGAGCAAGGCCCAGCAATCCGCGCATCTCGCGCGCCCGGGCTTCGATGTTTCTTCCGCCGATGTGCCCGACAAGGGATGGTGCCACTATGGGCCCCTCCAGTTCCAGCACGGCCTCTCGGTACTGCTCCGCCCGACGCATTTCCCGCGCCAACAGAGGCGGAACGGGGCCCCTGCCGTATCCACGAAAATCGGCGGCGCTGGGCACGTCGGACTCCGCGGGAGGCATCGTGAAGAAGAAAGCGAGAGTTCTATCGAGCTTCTTCCCTATGAGGCGGAGCTGCCTGAGCGTCGGCGTCGCGCTGCCCGTTTCGAAAGCCTCTATTCGCGCTTCAGAGGTTCCTACTGCCCGGGCAAGCTCGCCTCTCGCCATGAACATGCTTTCCCGCGCCCACCGAAGAGTGGGCCCGTTGATCGGCATATCCGTCATGGTTTTCCTCCCCAACTGTCGAGGCCATTGCTGCGGTCCTCTGTTTGGGCCCGGCAAGGAACACCGGGCCCTCTCATTCTAATCGCTGCCGCCGACGCATCTGAACGGCCCCTCGACACACATGAGCGGCCTCTCGGCCGATATGACCGGCTTCTCGGTAGACAATCGGCAAGTCTCGATCTTCCTTGCTCACGCCGTCGGCATGCTCCGCTTCACCGCTAGCTTTCTTTGCCGTTCCCGCTCCTCCCCGGCTTGTACTGGTTCGCCCCGTTCGCTCTGCTTCGTCGTTCGCACCTATTTGCTGTTCGCAACGAACATTCAGGCGTCCAGATGACGCAGCAGCTCACGCGGTCGAATCACGCCGTCCTCAATGCGGGCGCGGAAGACAGGCACCGCCGCCTCCCCAGCGAAGGCCTCTTCAGGCTGCAAACGATCATGTGCTTAAGACCGCCGTTGCCCCAGGAAGCGGACATCCACGCGTCGGGGTCGGCGACGAGTTCGCGGGCGACGGCGCACTGCTCGGAAGAGTCCATCTTCCTGCGTGATTCACACTTCCACCGGCATCGCCTCACTAAAGCCGCCGCACTGCATGCAGTTGGAGGACGCAACGGAATCGGCAGGAACGTCGTCAACGCGACGCACACTCTCAAGCAGAGCCCGCAACACATGGCGAAGCGCTTGTCGCCGTCCAGAAAGTCCGACTAGGTCAGACACTACGTAGTGCCGTCGGTGAAAGACTGCGGCGTCTGGAATTCATCGAACCCGTGGTAGGCCCCTCTGTCGATGACTCTGTACGCACAATGCCCCATCCTGACTCCCATTCTCTCTGGTTCGCGTTATCCCAGGCTTCCCCTCCCTCGGCTTTCCTTACCCCAGGCTTTTCCCCGGTCCCCAGTTCCTCCCGTCTCCGACTCTCGTTTTCGCCGCGGCGATGGGCACCAGGCTATCGAAGAGAGGCAACCGCTGTCAGCGAGTCCGACGTCGCACAGCCTGTCCCGAGCTGCTCGCTCTCACCAGGGCCACTTGTCTCACCTCCAAATCATCAATAGCAGTTCACGGCTCCAACGCAATTGGTCGCGGTGACAGAATTACTACTAAGACGGGGTTCCCGTCAAAGGTGGAGAGCCGTCATCCGTAAATAATCGACGGCTAAGGATGCGCCCTATTGCTGATTCTTCACGCGTCAGCCTCGCGGCAAGCTAAATCGTGACAATAGCCAGTTTCATGACGCTTCCATAGCCCTGTCGGGATGCCGGTAAGAGCCTCCAGATTATAAACATCGGCATGCGAAAAGCGATGCCTTGCCGTCAAGAAGCGCACGAACACGGTTGCGGCTCACCCCTAGCCGCCGTGAGAACCCTGCGGTGTCAACGTCTTTCCTTCCATTCACTCGATTTCACCGCGTTCCGTTCGTTGCGTTCCGCTGAACGCCGCCGTCCCACCGGTGTCTTTCGCCGCCTTGAGACGCACCCCGCGCTCTCCGTGCTAGTCGGAGCTTCCGCCAATCAGAGCTTCCTTCCATTTCGGCCAGTACGCGCGGTCGGAATCAGCGATTCTATAGCGCTGAAGACTGCTGCGAGGCCGCTTCGGGTTGGCTCGCTCGATCAAGCCAAGCACGAGCAGGTCAGGCAAGCGCCGTCGCCACCAGTCGCATATTCAGCAGTAACTGGACAACGTCGGCCGGCGATCGCCACCGACGGCGTCCAGTCCAGACGGCGATCTGTCTAGACGTATCGAAAGAAACCAGGCGAAATTGTGCAACAGACAGTCAGCTGTATAGCAGATGCTGAACCACGCAGCCTATGCGAATGGCGGATCCTGCACACAAGACCGTTGAAGCGGATCAGACCTGCAGGAATGGAGCAAAATTATAGAATGTCGGTGCCTATCTGTACCTATCTGTATGGCATCTTGGAAAGAGTGGGGTGAATGGACGAAAGCGCTCAGAATCAGCGTGAATTCGCTGAAGAAACTGCATCGCAGGTCATTCAGCCTCGAAAGAAGAGTCCGACTGTCAGGCGCACCCTGTGGTGGCAGGCCTGACCCTTCTCGCCCCGCGTCCTTGGCGCACTTTGCCAAAGACCTGGTCACCGGGTTCTTCGCAAACTGCCCGATCCCTGCTAGCCCGCATACAACCATCGAAGCAGAACGCCCCATTTTTTAGTGACCGACTAAACATTAAACCTGCCCTGTACGCGGCGAGGCACACGGGACCGCCCTTGTCTTTGACAGCACCGGCCTGCATCGCAGAAGTGACGAAGTCTCAGATTAGCTGCTTTCAAGAGCTCTTTGGCTGACACAGCATACACATCTGGGACTTGTAGCTGCCACAGTCTCCTCCCTATTCTTTAGACTCAGGATCAGCGAGTGGCTCAATATAATAACGCGGATCGTTTATATCTTGATTCCTGGTTACTCTGCTAGTCTCTCGTTTTGAAAACCATCCAATGATCGGAGAAAGGTCACCCGAGCCTTCCGATTTCGGATACGTCACATCCTCGGGTTTCCCTCCTTTGTCAACAAATCCAAATGACGCACGTTGGAACGCACGCACCGGGAGGGAGTCCTTAAAACCCTTGGGAAGATGCTCTAAGAAGGATTTAAGCACTTCCAAGTCAGCCAACGAACCGTTATGAACCCCATCAAAAATACCTAAACATCCGCTGAGACTCCTATAGGCCGTCGCTACGTCGCTATTTTCAGCGAAACGAACATCAATCGCCCTGATCTCCACACTCCCCAATCCGTAGGGTTTTCCATGCCCTAGACGATGGTAGCCCACAACATGCTCGCTTCTAGAAACAAACTTACTGCATTCACCGTCGGGAACCAGGCGCTCTGGCGTGAGGAGCCAAAGAAGTACAGCCAGTTCTTGCCGCGTAACGTTATCGAACATAATAGTTGTGGTAAATGCGGCGCCAGGCTTGAGATACGAGACAAGATGCGTATTCTGCGTCCCGGGTTCGCCGTCATCAGCTACAGCAGCCCTAGAAGGAAGCCCCTTGTTGCTCAGCTCGCCGCGATGAGTAGGGTACGCTTTACGAATTAGCGACATATTCTTTTTAAACATCTCCCCTCGAGTCGAAGCCTCGTCAACGGTCTGACCTTTGAGGCCACGTAGATAGGGGGCGCCACTGGAAGGCTTGGGAGTGGCGAGGGGATTGAGGACCCACTGGTCCCCTTTTCCGGACCGCTTCAGACCGTCGCATCCAGACACGGGAACAACAGGACAAATAGTGATATGTCCACGATACCCAGGAGAAGTGCGGCGTTGTCCGTCCTCTTCGCGACCGCCGAGTTCATCGTCGTGAGCAAATCCCCACAAGCGCTCCGCAGGAGAGCATTCGTCGAGACTCTCTGAGGGAAGCATTCCTGCCTGCTCCGCTAACTCATGTGGCGGGACCCCCACAACTCGCCGACCGACCTGCGTTGGCGTTAAAGACACAACCCTGGGGGAGTTCTTCTTCTTCGACGAGCTGATCTCCGCAAACAGCGGAATCCCCATAGAATTAGGCTCTGCCGCTTTTTCCCGCAGGTAGTCCTTGATTTCGCCCCGAGTGACGTTGTCGCCGCGAGCGGCAAGAATATCGGACACTAAGCGATTGTTGGGATCCTTGCTAGTCCGTGTGCCGGTTCCCGGTTGAACGCCTTGACTCCCCGCCTCGCGTTTCTTAAGGGCGCGGCACTCGACGATGTAACTGTTAAGAACCTCGGCAAGCGAGTCGATCACGGGATTGCTTCCTTCGGCATCAGGACCGACGTCGATGTACTGGGCTTTTTCAGGGTCATCAAAGAAGCGGTCAAAGAATAAAAACTCATTGACCTTCGTATCAATGAGTGGCTCGCTTGCGTCATCCGGAGTCGTACGCACAACTACGCCTTCATATGACCCACAAGAATTGGATGACTTATCCTTTCCACCCCCTTTTCGATGGGATTGGCCTTTTTTCGTGTCAAACAGGGTCTCCTGGATGCCGCCTTGTGTCGCAATGCTCTTAACAATAAACCGATCGTTATCGAAGAAACCTTCTTTCACAAGCTTTACCTTGATGTGGGCCATATGAGGGGCGAGCTCGCGGGCCCTTTCCACACGTCGACGAGCGGCCTCTTGGTCACCACAGGACTTCTTCTTACCTCCCCAGAAGACTAGTTCGCTGCCTTTGTCGTCATAAAACGCCACTCCGGCTTTTACAGAATCGGGGATAAAGGCCTCACAGACGATTGGAGGCGCAGAATTCCATTCCTCCTTTTTGGGAACATCATTGTCCCCCAGCATAACGCGCACACGATACCCTTTGCCTTCCTGATAAGACAAGAACACCGGATAGAGAGCGAGCGCCTCCGCTGCTGAACGACGGTTGATGATTTTGTGCGAATGATCGCCAAAGATCCTGAAACGTGACATCGTCACCGCTTCGTAGGCGCTCGCAAGAACCCCTTTGAGCGTCGTCACTGGGATATCCGCGTCGTTCCAGTTCTGCGCCCCCTTAGGGTTTCCGGATCGAGACGAGACGGCGAGAGCACCGCTATCAGTCTGCATTCCGGGCACGGTGGCGGTAGCCGCAGTGATACGCACATCGATCTCGCCTGAGACGAGTTCTGGAACCAGCCGGTCATGCCCAGCGGGAAGGGCGTCTTCGTAGAACGATTCCCCTTCCGGAGGCCTCAGAGCATCCGTTTTTTTCTTTAACGCATTCCTAATGGGCGTCGGTATTCCGCTGTAAGCCTGATGAATCATGCTAGTGCTCCTACAACAATCTGATCGGCATATTCGACATTGCCGTACTGAGGTTCGACGACGAAGACTTCGATCACGGATAAACCTTGTGAGTCCTTCGTCATGACACTGCTAGGGCGCAGAAGGCACGGCTCTGGATCCGTTAACTTGTCTTGAGCCGTGCCGATTGTGATCCGGCACGAACCGTAGCCGTTGATCCACCGGATTTCGGTGGCGAGAATCGGGGAGTCAGTATCGTGCTCGGTGTTCCATAGCCGCAGTTCGTATACGAGATCGGGTTTTACCGGCTGCCCCTTGCTCGAATCCTCGTCTGCGATTTGCAAGGTCGATCCGACGAGGCGGACGGCGCGAGCGCCGGTTGTCGTCAAAGCCCAGCCTTGCCACGACGCGTGTCCCGCCTCGGCCAGGCAGTCGCTGAGCGTTTCCGCTCCGTTCGCGACGGACCACCAGGCTTTTTCTAGCTCTTTAACTACGCGAGTCTGCGTTTCTTTCTCAGCCACAAGCGGTCTCCTCGTCATCCCTCTCATCTCGAATAAGCGCCTCGGCCCATCCGTTCGCCGGCGCAATCTCGCGTGCATGGGACAAGAGCTCCAGAGCCACATTGTGGCTCTGTTCGCAGAGTCTGGCGACCGGGTCCCCTTCCTTCTGCGTCTGAGGCGCGTGCGAAATCCACTTCTCGTAAACGGCAGAATCGCCCCCTTCGGACTCCTTGCCGCATCGCATCCGCCCCCAGGTCACTTTCGTAACAGCAACCTGCCCCGCGCCTCGTGTGCCGAGTCCACCTAGGCTCACGTGGCCTGTGGCCATCTCAGCCAACACCAGAGACAACAAGCACAGAGCAGCGCGTTGCTGTTCGCTGTTAGCCCCTAGGAGACGCGGACGGACGTCTATCTGAATCGGTTCCCATTTTTCGCACAGAACCTCGTCGGTGGCGAAGAGGCGTCCGCCGCGCTCCTCGTCTCCGACTCCGCGCTCGCCGGACATGGCTCCTCCGGTCCATCGATCAATGGCAACATGGTCGCGCCGCGCAATCTGTTTGACAGATGCCCGAGAATCCCGCACCCGAAGGGCACCTTGATGGCGGGCGTCGCCGAAGAGACGGCGCACGAGACGAGGGTCGGCCACGATCTGTTCATGGGTCGTTTTCGTCTGCCAGCCAGTTCCCTCTCCCGCCCCGGCAAGGACGGTCCTTGCAATGCGACTCGCCCTATGTCGCAGAGCCCCGCGGATCGAGGATCCGGGAATGACAGGACAGCCATCTTCGACGAGCGGCTCCAAGATGTTCTTCCGTTCATTCTCACCGATCTCTTGTTCACGCTCGGCCTCTTCACGCGTTGTGGCGGCGGCGCCGACGAACATGGCTCCGAGCGGGCGCCAGTCCACGGAGATGGCAAAGGATTCCTCGTCTGCAGGAAGCGCCGACTCAATCGATTCAGTGCTGGAAGCATTGGCGAGCCAAGCTGTCAGACCGTCAAGCGTATGAAGATCTTCGACATGCAGAGGCAGCGCTTGATCAGGATCTGTCGCTGCCTCGACCAGGCCCCAGCCGACATTCGTCCGTCCTCCGAATGCAATAGCTCCGGAACGGATCAGACCGAGGCAAGTCTTCAAGGCGCTCCGAACGGCATCGACCTCCCAATGATGACGGCAATCTGCTCGCAGAACGATGGTGAAGCGAGTGCCGCGAGGGACGAGTTGACAGTGGTAGAGGGAGCCGTCCGTGACGCTTCCCGTGAACCGGTTGATCGCATTGCCTGTTCTGCGATGCTCGGCCACGTCGAGAACACAGTCATCGACGGCGATGAGAGAGGAAGAGTCTGACGAGCCCCAGGCTTGGCCGTGCTCGGTCCCACAGGCCGCTTTGAGGACACCCGCGATAGCGGTTCCTCGCAGCACGATCTCGCCGGACGCATTTCTGGCGAGCAAACGATCCTGACCGTACTCGTCCTTCTTTCCCGTCTCGTTTACTTGACGCTCGGCAACCGGATCCAGAGCCCCGTAATGCAGGGGCGAGACAAGGCGGACAGGCATTTCGAAACGCATGCGCTGGAGCATTACAGACCTTCTTCCTCTTCTGCCACCGTCAGTTTAGGCTCATTCGCCCAGTTGTCGGCTACGACGAATCTCCCGTAGCCTTCGGCCGTCCTAAGCCCGATGCCGATGGCGCCGAGCAGCCCGAGTCGTTGGCGCACCTCCGTGAGATCGTCTCTGCTCGTATTCAGATCAAGCTGGATGACTGAACCAGCTGCCAAGCCAACGATGCTTGCGCGTGGGCGGCTGCTCACCTGGTGATAAGAATCGACCCTCGCTGCACGTACCGACACGGTGGTTCGATCGTCCTCAGCAGGCAGTGCAGCCTTGACTCCATGGCGGCGAAGCTCCGCAGGAAGATCGTCGACCGTGCCAGGGCCCAAACGCGAGGAGGGCAGCACAAGGTCGGAAGTAAGCCATATTGTGGCGAGCTCCCCGCCCTGGGGAGGCACTTTCGGAGCTAGTTCCGCCAGCTCGCCGACTGTCACAGTGGCGCCTCCGTACTCGCTACGGCGACGCCCGCCTAACCGGGCAGGGCCTTCGAGAAGGTGCGCCCATGAGCCGCCTAGTGCCCGTTCAAGGGCTGCGCTCAGGTTCTGATCCATCACAATTTCCCCAACGAGAGTTTGGCCGGCCGCGATGGCGTCAACAGTGTGGAAGGTCCCCTCCTTGGCCCTGCGGTCTTCCTCCAATGCGGTGTGGATACTGGATTCCAACGCAATCTCACCCATGTAGATCTTAGAACCGTCAATGTCGACCATTCCGCTTCTCACCGACTTGAAGGGACCGTCCTCTGAGGGAGGCTCTCCTGCAAAAGTGTTGTACAAGAGCCCATTCTTTTTCTCCTTGGATCTGCTCAGGCACAACGGCACTGGGTCTAACCGCCGGGGCTGAGCAGAAGTTGAACGCGGCGAGGCCAGGCGCATATCACTGACCTTTAATCGGCCCGCCGCCACTCCGCCCGCCAGCTCCGCGAGAATTTCATCCGGCAGACCGCGACGTCGCCCCTCTTGCAGCAGCCGATTATGCACCCAGGCAAGAACCGAAGTGCCACGCAGAAATCCGTCCGATCGCAAGGTGTTGAAACGCCGCGTCGTCGTCGCATGCAGGGGCTGGTCCAGCGTTGCCGATAGCCCCGCCTGAATCCAACTATCGACATACGCATTATTGATTGCCACGGAAGTGCGACGGTGCCGACCGATGGGAGCTGGCGGCAAATCAGGTTGAAGCTCGGCAACAGCTTGAGCGCAGTCCTTGGAACGGGCACCCTGCAAGGTCAGTTTGCAGTTGCCTCCGCCGCGATTTCTACCGGAGCCGACCGCCTCGACAAGTCCCACGGAAAGCCCCAACAGAATCGTCGCGCTGCGGCGATCCTCGTCGGTCCACGCCACGTCAGCGCCGTTCCCGTCTTGCGGCAGAAGCGACAGGCGAGCGCGAAGCTTGCACGACGACGCTCTCTGGATGAACCGCAGAAAGTCATGCTTGGCAACGCCGTCGGCGTTGATCGCAACCCCGGCCTGGGTTGTTACTGACTCCGCATTTTCCGCTGTCTCGACATAGTGCGCAGGCGAGATGGCAACAAGAGCGGAGCCGCTCGCTTCACCGCCGAAAAGGCCGTCGACCCAGCCGACCCAGTCGCGCTTCCCCCGCGCAGCTTGAGGAGAATTGTCTTCCTGCTCAAAGCCGGCCCTCGCGGAATCGAGGGCGATTGCGACGTCGTGCGCGGCAGCGCGCACAAGTCCGGTCATCTCTGTTCCCGTGACATAGGGCCGATTATGGGAGTCACGGCGAACCGCCGAGTCCACGCCTCCAACGATTCCTGCACCGGAAGACAAACCCCAGTCCGATAGCAGAGCGACTTCGAGAATACGTTCTTCACCGGTTTTCAATGTGCGGATGGCTGACGAGGTCACGGCTCTTGCCTTTCGGAAAACTGGACGGGGACTGGTGGGACGCCGAAAGCAGCTGCCGGAAGGATGTCCCTGGCCTGCATGACATCAAGAAGGAGGCTGCGGCGGGCTTCGACGGCGTTCCCGCCACTCCAGGGACGCGCCGTTGCGGGCACTTTCCCTGTCTCTTCCACCCAGTAAAGAGACCTTTCCGGGCCGCTCACGTCATCGATCGCTTTTCTCTGCCGATTGGCGTCGGCGCTCTCGCGATTGGCGTCGGCTCGTTGGTGCAGCAGCTCCCATCGGTTCTTCGCAGTTGAGGGTTCGTCGATGAGAACTTGGCGCACTGCGGCCTGCTGGCTGCGTGACAAGGACTCTTCTTCGCCTTGAGTGGCGACGATGTTGACCGTTTCCTTAAAACGACCCCATGACCGATATTCTGTGAACTCGGAGGCAGCAAATCGATCTTTTTCGACATAGAACGGGCGAGCGGTGACGGTCTCGTATTGCTTTCGACACTCAGACATCTTCACTGTGGAGGAGTCGTAGTGGACGTGGAAATCCAGCATCGGGATTCGGCGGGAAGCGTCTTTTGCATGACCGCACAGGAACTCGGCCATTAGATAAGCGTCATAGAAGGGAAAAGTAGTCTTGACGATGGCAACTCCCACCGCTGCCGCCAAACCTTCGGGGTCATTGCCGCCTCGCCGTCCTTCTACGAGGTGGCGCAGGATCCCATCCTCGGCCGTGATCTTCTCGAAGCTTTTCACATACGCTTCCGCGAACATGAGAGCGTAGCGTCCGTCGGTAATCACCGTAACGTCATCACCGCCAAGAACGACCGGAACAACCGGAATGACCGGAGGTTTCCTGGGCCTCCCCCGATCACCGTTGAGGTAGTCGTAGGTGGCAGATCTCAGCGTCTCCGTCCATGCTGCAGCAAAGGCCGCCTTCGTCGCCTCTTCCAGGCGAGATGAAACGCTGCGGGAAAAGGACTCGACATGGCCGTTGTCGAGCAAATCTTCATCGTCGTTGTCGAGCGCAACCTCGTACATTGCTTCTTCAAGATTGCCGAAAACAGCTCCCATGCCATTGGCATCGGCGTGAATTACACCGACCCAGCTGAGCGGCTTAGCACTGGTTTCCTCACCTCCCCCAGCGGTATCGTCTTCATTCTCTGTCTCATCGGCGTTGATGAGATTCTCTAAAAGATAAAGATGGGGAACCAGACGTTTGGAAAACTCTTCTCCCCAGGCTTCTTCTCCCCACGCTTGGAGGATTTGGGGGTCGTCGCCGACCCTGTAATCTGCAACGAGGTTGAGGATCTCTTCTCGCCCGTCCTTCGCATAATGGCGTTTGACTCGAACTGCTTCGGCGAGGGGACGGTCACGACTAACCCCCAACCTCTCCCACTCCTCTTTGACGCTCGCAGGCATCCCCGAATCGACGCAGGGCACGGACAACGGAGTGGAAGGAAAGCGCGCGATCGGCGAAGGACGCTTTCGCCTATACTTCGCAGCAAGCTTATGGAGCTGCGCAATCTCCCCTTCGGAGGCTCTTTCGTCGGCGATTTCCAGATAGACGCCCGAAACATCCATGCCTGGAGCCTCGACAGCAGCGCGCGACGTCATCCGCGTGACGAGTCGTTTGGCGTCCTGTTTTTGGACGAAACGGGCAATGACTTTGCCGGAAGTTTTGGTGATGGTCACCGGCGCGCCAGCAGACCAGTCGCTCCCCTCAATGAAGCGGTCGTACCACTCGGGTAGCCGTTTGAGTAGCCAAGAGGCCCCAATCTGGTCGCGCTGACGCTGCGTGGCAAAGATATAGGCCTGGTTTCCGTTGGTCTCAACCATCGCGAGATACATCATCATCTCCGTCCAAACAACGGCACGATTGTGTGCTCTAACACAATCTTACCAGGTGTCGGTGCGGCGAGGAGAGGATCTAACGAACAGATTCACAAGCCGCTCCACTTAGTCGTAGTCATCGCGAAAGACCATGCCGAACCCAACATCCAGCGACGTGCCTCGCCAGCCTCCACGGACGTTCTGCACCGCCGACGCCTTACAGCGGACGTAAGTCCTGCACTTCCGCAAAACATCCTGGACCACTAACGACCGCGCTCATCCATAGGGACATGACTAACGAAACGACGCCATGCACTCCACCCGCGTGGAAACCAGAAGAGAGCGGAGTTTACCGGATAGCATTCGCAGGGAGACGGCATCAGGGGTACGCTAGGAGCTCTCGAAGTTAAGGGTTGATCATGCTGCTTGTTCACGTCGCCGGGTTCGCCGACCTCGGCATACTTCTGACCGAAGCTGACCCCCGTAAGCCTTCGAAAGAAAACGGACGCCGACGCGACCAAAGTTTGATTAATAGAGAGTATCGGGACCGCCTGAAGGAACTCGAATCTTGTCAAACCGGCGACGAGCTTGCCAGTCGACTTCTCGACCTTAATTTCATTCATGCGATAAATATGGCTGATGGCGATGTTCCTGAAAAGAAGCCAGGAAGCGCTCTGCGGAAAGAATTAACAGCGCTGTCCGAACTCCGGGCTAGCCTCCAGAACGGCGGAAACGACGAGTCTGTCGAGATCCTTGTCATCGGCGTGGAAGACAATTTGACACCGCCCGATCGCGCAACGCCAACTGACCAGTTAGCGAGGTGTCTCGTCGATGCACTACGAAAGACGTCAGCCAAGGTTGCAGAAATTGTAAAAGCCGAAGCGGTTCACATTCTCGATGCTTGCATTCTGCCAAGTCTGAAAGTCTGCCGTGAGAGCATCGAAAAACTGGAGCATCAGATCGGAAGTCACACTGGCCATGTGCTGCTTGCATTGGCAGGAGGAGCGACAGCGATCTTCGCGGAGATAGCCGGGGTCACGGACGCAACTCACCCAAGCGGATGGTCGCTCGCACTCGTCGACCGCACCGAAGGAGACTCTGCGAATGGCAGCACCCCGCTTGTGGACATGTCCGTTTCAGCCGACCCTCTGCGCGGGTGGCTCATGGGCATTGGGCTGCCAACCGTCCTCGAGAGCGCTTCCAATAACTCCGACGTCGAAGTCACGGAAGCCGCCGAGGCGGTCCGTCGGGCTATGGGAGAATCCTCCTCGCCCACCGCCAAAGACCTGGCACAAGTTCTGTGGACAGACGCAGCTCGCGGCGATCTTGCAGCAGGCATGGCTTTACGGGCCTGGATAGTCGCAGAATACAAGAGCCGCAGAGATAATCATGATTACCGCATCAGCTACAAACGCATGCTGTCGAATTCCGATCTAAAACAGAAGTTAGGTAAGGTTCTTGGAAAACTTGAGCGAAATGAGGAAGAACTCGAGGGACCAGAAGCGTGGCTCCTCAGTCAACGTCATCTAAAGGAGTTGGGAGAGCGCGCCACTCACGGCCTTGAATCACCAGAAGCGGATTCTGAATCTCGCAATCTCCAAGAACAGATAAGACGCTCCGCGGGAAACCCGCCGCCATGGCTCTCTCTTCCGTCAGGGCAGGTATGCCTCCTGACCGCCCAAGGCGAACCTCGCAACGACGGTCACACCCCTCGAGACCCAATCGTTTCAACTCTCCTCACTTCCACGCCGGACGAAGCCCTTCGACACGCCTGTTCCATTTCCGGCCCCCTGACGCTGAGCACTTTTATTGCCTGCTCAAGCTCAAGTTTCGACGAAGGTCAAAGGGTTGCCGACCGCATAAGAGATCTATCTGATCGTGATAAATTACGGAATTCAATCAACTCAAACTGTATCGAATTGTACAACTACAAACATTCCACAACAAAAAATGGAGTCGCAGCGAGCACAGTCAGATCTACCTTAGACAAGCTACGTCGAGCAACTGAAAAATGGCTTGAGCAACAAAGTCCTCGACCACGCGCCGTTCTTGTGACGACAGTCGGGGAGAAGCCCGTCGTCATCGCTCTTCTCAGTGCCGCCCAAGCCTTTGGCGCTAAACATGGAATTGCGGTGTTCCTTCTTTCATCATTTCGGGAAAAGACTAGGGAAGTTCTCCAGTTCCATCAGTTCGGCCTCCATCGAGACGTTCGCCAAGCACTGCTGGAAGCCACATCGTATTGCCTGGACCGCTTCGATCTGCGGTCAGCCAGTCGCCTTCTCATCTTGGGCGACCATGAAATGAGAAAACTTTCGTGCGAGGCACTCGATCTCGCCGACCAAATACGTATTGCTGTACGAACGCAAGATCTTGACAGTTCCGTCGAAATTATCCTTGGAGTGATGAGCGCGACAGCGGAACTCGTAGATCGGATTCCGCCCGACGCGCAAGCGCGTCTTGCCACTATTGTCGCAGAGCTAATTAGACCGCCTAAGAAGGACGCACACGACCCCAACTTCAAAGAGCCCGTCAAACTTGCATGCGCCCCCGGTGACTTCGACCGGAGCTCCGAATACAGAAAGGGCTCAAAGGATCTCTGTGCCGAGCCCGCAGCCAACCTTCTTCGTCTACTTATGCGAGTACGCAATAAACTTTCAGTCAATCATGGCGAAAAGACGCTTGCCGATGCCGCAGAAGCGTCTCTTCAAAACTATCAGCAGAGAAACGGATTCAGCTACTCAGACTTACTTCGTCGCACTATTAACAGAATTAAGCATGAACACGGAGCCGTCCCTGGAGACTGGGCCGCCAAGCTAAAGTCGCTGAACAAACGAGTGGACGCCCTGCGCAACGCCAGCACAGGAGAGAGCGGCCATAGTCGCGAGGGAGCAGCACGCTGACTTAGTGACTTGATTTGGCGATCTGGCTCCCGAAAAATCGTGCGCCAAGGCCTGGAGCTCGGGAATAGAAGCCCTCGATTGGAAACTTGAGGGAGAACGAAGGACTTAACGAGCGGTGCCTGGGAGTCCCCAGAGAGCAGGAGGTGAAGAATCGACGCTTCACTGCCGCATAAAGCCGTAGAATCACCTTGCCGGGCTGTGAGGAGGAAACCCCCGTCTCGACGATGGCGTTGGCCGCGTCGATCACCTTGTCGGGCTGTGAGGAGGAAACGCTCACGTCGCAAACGCCTAAGACGGAGATCGAATGGACAGTCACACTCAACCCACGGACAGCAGCACTGAACCCGCAGAGGACAGCGCCAAACCTACAGAGGGCCGCGCCGAACCGCCGGAGGACAGCGCTGAACCAGCAGTCAGCAGTAGAAAACAAACAGACAGCTCCGACGCCAACCCCGCGTCCGAGGATTGCGTCGGATGAGAAGGCGGTCGACGTCGTCGAGGGGGCATCCGAAGCCGACGAAAGGGCAGCCGATGTCGGAGATCAGCAACCCGACGTCGATCAGCAGGCGCCAATAGCCGACCCGTTCGCAAACGCCAACCCGATCCTTGACGACTATGAATTCAACGGAACCGTCTTGGCGGCTCGGCGATGGCACGGTCTGCTGTGGGCTTGGAGGCGAATCTCGTGGTGGACCGGTCTGATCTTCCTCTCCCGGTCTGATCTTCCTCTCCCCCGCGGTCATCGCCTCGGTCAAGCGAGAAGGCGTCCGCTCGTTCTCCGATGTCTTTCCGATTCCAATTCGCGCATATCTCGCGCAGGACGCCATTCTTATCATCAACGACAGGTTCGACATCCTGTTTGCCATCGGATTCATGTGTTGGTTGGCCGTCGTGCCTTTGCGGGTAGCTTCCGCGGTGATTGAAGAACACACCTCCATCAAGGTTCAAGAAAACACATCTCTTGAACTCGGATTGAAGCACCTTCCGGGGTTGCAACCCCTGGCGGCATTCACGACCCTAAACGGGTCGTCGTCACGATTCTCACGATCGTCGTCATCCCAATGGCCATCTTCGGTGCGCTTCTCATGCCAGGGCATCTATATCTTCTTACCATCTAGGGCCTCTTGACCGTCTAGTCACTTTGGACCATGGTCGAGCATCTGCCGTTCCGATGAGCGCCCGCACTGGAACGCTTCCCCTTACCCGCGTCAACGGATTCTTCTTGAAGGTGAAGCGATCCTCTCATAGGTGAGGCAGTTGCCCTGTAATCGGCCTTGCACTGACGGATTTGGCTTCCCGACGTCGGCACTCATCCCGAAGTCCAGCGATCCAAAACGGGAGCTTCACCGCGCAACTGGCTCAAAACGATCTGCATGGCTGCAGCCGACTGCCGACGGCCGCCGACAGACAAGCTTCCACGCATCTTGCAGAAAAGCAAAGGATGTATCGCACAAACGCAGCCCTATACAGATAGAGCGCGCATCTGCGCAAAACACAAAGGTTGCTTCGGTTAGAAGCCTTACATGTAAGACACAGCATTCCACTAGCAGTTACTTTGTAGTATTCTCGGGTCTATCGGCAGCGTTCGACGCCGCTCAATTCGATCTCGATAACTCACACCTAAGGGAGTAAAGAAAATGACGACAAACAATATAAACAACTATGGTTTGCAGAATTCCAACAGCGGTAATCAAAACAGTACTTCTATATACAATACAGGAACTTTTAAAAACGTCACGTATTATGGTGAGTTACATAAATCATCCGGTGACGAAGGCGCAAGATGGAAACTCCTTTCGGCAGCCGTCGGCATCATTTCCGCAGTCGTCATCGCTTTCGGACCGGCACTTGTGAAGGACGACGCCACTGCTGCTGAAAACTCCAGAACGACATCGACTCAGGCCAAATCGGAACCGCCGACAAGTGCAACACCTAGTACACCCTCCCTCTCCGACACCACCAGCGAGGGTGCCAAAGACCCGGTCGATGAACCAACGCCCGATGTCACTAACACGGCGCTTGACAATCCTGAAACTTACAAACCAGACAATATCGACATCAAAATATACGATCAGGGCATTTATGGCGGAGATAAAATCGGACCAAATAAGTTTCAGATAAAAGACTCCGAATTAACTTTATATTACTATTGGGAGGCTAAACACGGAGGTTCAGCCATTGAATCGGACAATTGTGAGATGATCACTACGGTGTCCGGTCCAAACGGTTTTTCAGGAAACAAGACCTCGAAGTGCTCGATATCCTCTTCATGGTCGGAGAAACTCAAGTTCACCGCCCCTGGCGATTACACCATCAAAGTGACGGACAGGCAGAGCAACGTCTCCGGGGAGATCAAGATCAGCGTTCTCCAATAGTTGACAGCTTTCCGGAATCGGCTAGTCTGTTCCTCACTTAGGCAACCGCTCAGTCATATTGCAAGGGGCCGCCGATACAGGAGCTGCCGCCTGCCTGCTTCAGGTCGCATCGCCTTGCTTGTCTCAACGACGGCCAACCCAGTGCCTCAGCGGGAGTCTCCACTTGCTCCAGCGCCAATTCCCGCACGCTCAGTGAGGGTCGTCGCCCACCCGCACGCCAACCGCTTCGCAGCGGCACTCCTGCACGCTCAGCCTCAGTCAGCGGGCTTTAACGGCTACAGAGTTTGATTCGGCGACTCCCACCGGGTGGAGAGCAGCTCGCCGCTCCGCAGCCGGTGAGGACGATTCATTGGTGGCTTTTCAAGCTGAGCTTCAGCAGTTTCGCCGCGTACAGCATGCATCCCGCGGCCCAGCAGACCACACAGACCAGCACCGCCATCGCCCACTTGTAGTACTCGTAGTTGAAGAACGGCAGGGCCATGGCCGTTATCCACGCGAGCACCAAAGGGATCGCCGCCTGAAGCAGCGTCGCTCTCGCAGTCCTCAGCCTTTTCTTCTGGTCGGCCGCAGAGGCAGAGGCAGCGGTGTCGGGCGTTTGCGAAGAAGACGACGTCGGAACGGATCCTGATATGGGTGTCCGAGAAGAGGACGAGGTTTGCACCGCTCCCGACGTCGGAGCGCTCGCCGGTGTCGGAAAACGATCTGCGCCCGAATCCGCGCCCGGATTGTTTTCACTCAAAGACATGGGATTCCTTCCGCTCAATTGGTCCAGCCCGTCCGATGCCACTCCATCGGATGAGATCTTGCTGCTTCTACCAATATATACACTTACGTAATAGCTGTGAAGAGCTGCTGCAAGAGGCATTCGACACCTCAAATGCAGCAGGAGAATTTCCAGGCACAAGCGTCGAAGAAACTACTTTGATGGAGAAAACACATAGAGTTATGGGCTGAAATACACCGAGCGAAAGAGAATGATGACTTCGCGGTCTTATACGCAATTTGGAATGCCTTTGAAGGCGAACGATACAGGAAAGAAACTCAGTGGCCCTTGCTGACGTAGACTCGAAACAGTGGGAGCCGTTGTTGGACTTGATCGCGAGCTTGCCTCCTGATCTGGCCGCTGACCGTCCGTCATGGCCCGGCCCGTCATGGCCCGGCCCTGCGGTGCCGCGTGTGACTCGTAAGGTCACGTTCACCTCTCTGACCCGGGCCCAGCGTGCTGACGTTGCCCGTCTCTACGCGATCGGCGTGCCAGTGCGGGATATCTGCGCTCGTTTCAATATCACGAAGAACACGGTCATCCGGCTTCGCAAGCGGGCCGGGGTCCCCCAACGGCAACGTGGACTTGATGAGCCTCAAGGGGATGAGGCCGAAGCGATGTACGCCTGCGGCACGTCCCTCAAGGCCATCGCCGAGCGCATCGGCGTCGGCGTCGGCGCCGTACGGGGATGCCTGCTACGGCGTGGGGTAAAGATGCGCAAGAAGAACGGGGCACGATAGGCCGCGCAAGGGCCGCATGGCCTTTGTGTGAACCGCGTCTTTTGATTCCCGCCAAAGACAGTGGGGCGCAGCGACCGTTTGTCGGGATGGGCGAGCGCGTCAACTCGATCACAGCTCACGGGCGCTTGCCCGGTTCGGCGTTTGGCAACGCCCGTCTCAGCGCAAGGGCCATGGGCCCTTAGGTCAATGACCGCACCATCGTCACGGCGCAGGCTGCTGCCAGTGTCTGGCTTTTGACCATGTCGGCGTGGATGTCGCCGGTCAGCACGACGATGAACGTGGGCCAGGTCTCGCCTCGCCAGACCAGCCGGACGGTTGTCTCTCCCTCAAGCTCGACGACGGTCGGCTCTGCAAGCTCGTGCTCGTGCCACAGCGCATCAGGCTCGGAGGCGGCCGTCCAAGTCGCGGCAAAAGGCGCAGGCTGCACTTCACCGTCTCGCCACAGACTGAGCTTGGGCGGGTGCATGTGGATGTGGCGCTGCCAGCGCAGCTGGACGGTCAGGCCGACTCGGCTCTCGTCCATACCGATGAGGATGAGCGTGGCTTCCGGGACGGTCTGGGTCGTCCAGTGGGTGGAAATGAGCCTGGCCAGCTGGAGCAGGCCGCGGTCGCTGTAGCGCCGGGCTTGGCGTTGGTCGAGGAAATGCGCAGCCCCGAACTCTTCAAGCCGGGCCAAGTGAGTGTCGGCGTAGGTGCACAGACCGAGGGAATAGCTGGCGGCTTCCACCGCCGTTATATCGTCGTCGGAGTCGATCAGCTCCATGACCTTGTGGGTCAACTCCACCAGCGCAATCTCGGGATCGCCGTTGCCCAGCAGATCACACATGACCGGACACTGAGCCATCGCCTGCGGCGACAGCCCGCCCGGGCGCTTACGAGCAGCGCGGAGCTCTTGGAGGATGGCCTCCTCCGCGAAACGGACGCGCCCGCCAAGGATGTCGCTGCCACCCATAAAACCAGCCTAGCCGAGGAGGCCAGGCCCGCTGACTGCATCCGCCGTTCAAGTCTGAAGCAGTCCCCACCGCGGATGGAAGCACAGTGTTTGAGGACTCTAGGGCGTCGCGGCGTCCAACCGAGGACTCTGTCATCAGAGCGTGGCGCAGGGTTGTCCAATGCCGGAGCTACACACCGCCCCCTTGCGTATCGAAAGAATGTTGAACAGTCTGCGATTACAACAAATGCATAGCGCCCCTTCTCCGTATATGCCATAGCTGCATGTGTATGAGCAACAACGGGATCAACGGCATCAGATCGATCTGGCCGCAACAGGCCCGCGACAAGCCGCAGGCGACTCGTTCGTTCACACGCACACCGCGCCGTCGAAGCTGTCGGCTCTTCCGCTCAGCTTACGTAGACATCCGAGACATGTAGGAAACATCAGGTTGCGTCTTCTAGCTGCGCTTAGATGCATCGCCTGGCATTCCGCTCAAGAACCCAGCTCCAATCGGGTGCTAAAGATGACATCCTTAAAACAACGATGCTCCGGGAGGCTTTAACCTTGATTCGGCCCGCGGGAAGAATGGATGTGCACAACTCGAAGCATGCCGTCTTCCGACACTCCAGACAATTGGCTTATCGAAGTTCGGCGACCTGCACCGCCCAGAAAGACATAATCCTTCGCTAAATCATTATTTGAGTATAATTAGGTCTGTTATGGATCGAATGGACTCGCCTGGTTTAGTTATCACGAGACACTTGATAAAATTGAGTACGAAAATATCGGTAAGGAGTAGTTATGGAAAAGAAAATTAAGAGATGTGGTTGGGCGAACCATAATCAGCTTGAACAGGAATACCACGACAAGAAGTGGGGAATACCGATGTTTGAGGATAGGGAACTGTTTAAGATGCTTTGCCTAGAGGGAATGCAGGCAGGACTTAGCTGGTCTACAATATTAAAGAAAATGGGGTCACTCTGTGAAGCCTATGATGATTTCATCCCTGAAATAGTTGTAAACTATGATGAAAAAAGGGAAGAAGAGCTTCTTCAAAACAAAGGAATTATACGCAATCGTTTGAAAGTGAGGTCTGTTGCAATCAATGCAAAAGCTTACTTTAAGGTACGTGAGGAGTTTGGCTCATTCAGCAGTTATGTATGGTGCTTTGTAAATCGTAAGCCGATTATCAATTCTTGGAAATCAATAGAAGAAGTCCCTGCAAAAACGGAGCTGTCAGACAAGATAAGCAAAGATTTGAAGAAAAGAGGTTTTAAGTTTGTCGGCTCCACCATTGTATATGCGTTTATGCAAGCAGTAGGAATGGTTAATGATCACCTTTTAGATTGTGATTTCAGAAGAGCGGAAAGCTTTTCGGGACGCTCAAGTTGAGCTTCTAACGCTCAAAGATCGCAGTCCTCAGACAAACCCATCGAGGCCATAAGCCTTCTATGCAATTCCGATACAGGGCGACCTTGGACTCGATGCCAACGCCGCCCCGCAGGTAACTGTGGAGGTTATTGAACTTGCTTTCAAGATCGATGATTACTGTGGAGCGAAGCTGAAAAGCGAGAAAGATCGTGAAGCATTTGCTCAGATAGTCCACGAAAAAGCTATTGACCTTTGCCGAAACTATGGACCAGAAAACTTCGAGACGCACTTCTAGTGATGTCTAAAAAGACATTAGAGTTACTTCATGATTATCTTTGCTAAATTTGACGTAAATTAATCGACTGTTGACGGAAGCGGTCAGAGCATTTCGCTTGATGACCGACCGCAGGGTTGGTTTCACCACGTAGTGTATTATGCGATGCGGCTGCTCTATATTGCGGCGCTGTCAATGACGCATGTGCCATTTGTGCCACTAATAACGAGTAACCTACACCACTTCATACTTTACGCATTCCGGCAAACGGTATAGGATGGAAGAAGACAGACAGCGAAAGCAAGGAGGCGATATGCGGACAGCGATTGTGAAAAGTCTGCTCAGTGTCATAATGATAGCGGTCGGATGCCAGCTGGTGGCTCCGGTGCCAGCCCAGGCTGCTGAGCGGAAGACAATCTCGGTCTATGTCAGCGACGAGAATCTCCCAAAAGTGACTGACGAACATCTGAAGATGATCGATCGGCTCATCGTCCATTTTGGGCGCATTTCGGCCGATGGGCGTCTAAAGCTTGATGCATTGCCGCACCTTAAGCAGGCGGCTACGCTGCAGCGGATTCACGCGGTCAATCCGCGTATCTCCCTTATTCTTTCAATTGGTGGCGGCAATGATGCCGCGCGGAGGGAGTTCGATACGATGGTGCGCCAAGCAAGTACCCGGCATGCCTTTGTGAGCTCCGTGAAGGAGGCGCTGCACGCTCATCAGTTAGACGGGGTGGATATCGACTGGGAGTTTCCAAAGGGGAGCCAGCAGGCTGACCTGATTGCTCTCTTGCGCGAATTGCGCACGGCAACGACCACCGGTGGACGCCGGCCAAGTATTTCGATGACAGGTGCACCAGCCAAGTGGTATGCCGAGCAAAATAAGTTTGCTGAGTACGAGCAGTATCTTGATCAGATTGCAATTATGACGTATGACATGCGTGGGTTTGGCTCGTTCAAGACGCACGCTGGGCACCATGCTGGGCTCTATACTGCACCTGATGACCCGCTCGACCAAAGTGCCAACTCGGCAGTGCAGCACTACCAAGCTCATGGCGCGCCAACAAAGAAATTGATGATCGGGGCGGCGTGGTATAGTCGGCGGTTTACCTCAGTTCCTGGGGTGAATCATGGACTGCACCAGCCCGTTGGGGACACCCAAAAGGCTGGCGAGTACCACACCACGTATGACCGGCTCGAGCGAGAGTATATTAACAAGAATGGCTACACTCGCTACTGGGACGACGCAAGCAAAGCGCCTTATCTCTACAATGCCGCGCGGCGTGAGTTTATTAGCTACGACGATGCGGAGTCGATGAAGTATAAGGCAGAATATGTCCAGCAGCACAACCTGCAGGGGATCATTGTGTGGCGTTATCTCTCCGACCCACAGAGTAATGATGCGTTGCTGCGGCAACTCGACCGCACGCTGCATAGCGGCGCTGCGACAACGTCGGCCCAGCCGCAGTCAAACCAGCCACAGAATACCGGCTTGCCGTCGAAGGCCATGCATATCTCACAGGCCGAACAGTCGCAGCCAAGCCAACCGCAGCACGAGGCTGCATTGGCAGCTGCTGGCGACAATGTTCCGCCGCTATATTATGGCGGAGCGGTGCCGATTGTGCTGGGTGGAGTTGGCGGCGCAGTGTATGTTTCGCGCCGTCGGCGCGTGGCACGGCGTTGACAATGAATAGTTTAGAAAGTGAACTGTTTAGAATATGAAGACAAGAAGTAACCGAAATCGAAGAGACGAAATACCGCGTCGATGATGCGATGGCTGCTGTTAAGGCGGCCCTAGCTGAGGGTGTCGTGCCTGGCGGTGGCGCGACACTGGTCAATCTCGCGACGAGCTACACCCACGCTGGTGGTGCTGATGCATCGGTGACCGCTGGTGAGGGTTTGCCCATTCACGCGCTCAAGCAACCGTTCCGCATCCTGCTAACCAACTCTGGCCTCAACGCTGATGAGTGTTTGCCACAGGTGAAGGCAGCGTGGCCTGGCTTTGGTATTAACGTCAACACACCGGGCGAGCTGATCGATCTCAAAGCAGCTGGCGTGGTTGACCCCGTTCGCGTTACCAAGGAAGCACAGCAAAATGTTGCCTCCATCGCTGGCACCGCAATGACGATGGGTGCGCTCGTCGTCGACCTACCTGAGAAGGAAGCGGTGAGTCTGCTCGTAGCGTCAATCGTCCCGGGCTGCAGAGGATGTTGGCCTACCTGGCGCAGGACGGTGGGGTTGACTATGTCATTGTCCACAAGTTGGATCGCCTGGCGCGGAACCGGGCGGACGATGTGGAGATCAATCGGGCGTTTGACGAGGCCGGCGTGCGCCTGGTGTCGACCTCGGAGAATATTGACCAGACTCCCGGCGGCATGCTGCTGCACGGCATCATGAGCTCCATCGCCGAGTTCTACTCACGCAACCTGGCCGCCGAGGTGGTCAAAGGCCTCAGTGAAAAAGCCCGCGCCGGCGGGACCGTCGGCCGGGCCCCGCTCGGCTACCTCAACAAACAAGGCCGCGACAGCCAGGGCAGGGAGGCCCGGTGGGTCGACGTCGACCCTGTTCGCGGCCCGCTCATCACTCAGGCTTTCACCGAGTACGCCACCGACCGTTGGACGCTGTCGACTCTCACTGACCATCTCACCGCTCACGGCCTGACCACTGTCCCCACGCCCAGCCGGCCCTCCCATCCCCTCGGCCACAACAAGCTCCTCGCCATCTTGCGCAACCCTTATTACCGCGGCATCGTGACCTACCAGGGAGTCCACTACCCGGGCACGCACCAGCCCCTCATCGACGAGGCCACTTGGCAGCGCGTCCAGACCGTCCTCAGCCAGCACCGCCACGGCGAACGCCAACGCATCCATAACCACCATCTGAAAACCACCGTCCGCTGCGGCCAGTGCGGCGGCCGGCTCATCGTCCATAACGCCAAAGCCAGAAACGGCCACATCTATCCATACTTCGTCTGCTCCTATCGCCAACGCCACCGCACCGAATGCTCTTTTAAAGCCGTCCTCATCGACGACGTCGACGCTCGCATAGCCGATCTCTACCGCCACATCCGCATCACCCCCGACGAGCGGCGCGCCATCGAGAAATACCTCCGCATTGAACTCGACCGCCTCTACGCCCGCCAACATACCCACACCCGCACCCTGACCGCCCGCGCGCGCACGCTCAAAGCCCAACAAGCCAAACTCCTCGAAGCCCACTACGCCGACGCCGTGCCCCTCGACCTGTTCAAAGCCGAACAAGCCCGCCTCACCCGCGAACTCGACCAGATAAGCCGGGAACTCGCCGCCCTGACCGCCGACCGCGAACATCTCGAACACCGCCTCGAAGAAGCCCTCGCCCTCCTTGAACACTGCCACCGCCTCTACACCCACCCGAACACCCCGCCCAGCCTCAAGAAACTCCTCAACACCGTCTTCTTCACCGACATCCTCATCAACCCAGCCGACAACACCCCAACCACCCCGTCCGGCACCCCACGACGCCCCATCCACCCACACCCCCGACCGCCCTTCGACCACCTCGCCACCCCAACCCTGCGACACCACGCCAGACTCACAAACCCAGAAGAAAACAGAGGCAGCGACGGCGACCGCCGGAACAACACCAACCACCACAACAACGACGACAGCCGGAACAGGCACAGCAACCAAGACGCCTACAGCCAGGACACCCACGGCCACAGCGGCCGGACCATTCAAAACAACAGCAGCAATAATGGGCCAGACACCCACAACAACAGCGGCCAAGGCAATGACGACAGTCAAAGCCATGACAGCAACGAGACTAGAAACCGGAACAGGCACGGCAACCAAGACACCCGCCTCGCCCGGACCATTCAAAACGACAGCAGCAATAATGAGCCAGACACCCACAACCGCAGCGCCCACAGACAACACAACAAAAGCCAAGACAACCGAGGCCAAGACGCCGCCCCTAGCCAAGAAAACCAGGACCAGACCACCCGCAGCCACAACACCCACAGCCAGGACAACACAAAAACCCTCCAGGAAAACCTCCCAGAGGGCAACAAACAAATTAAATTTGGCAATGTTTCGTGTAAGACGACGATGGTGGAGCTAAGGGGATTCGAACCCCTGACCTTCTCATTGCGAACGAGACGCGCTACCAACTGCGCCATAGCCCCTAGGACTCCAGTAGCTTAGCACCTAGGAGCGCTTCAATTCCAACGCACGAGTGTTGGATCTGTCGCAGTCGCGGGCGCGCCTGCGCCTCGAACGGGGCGGCGGGGCGCTTTCGACGAAGCGAGCATGCATTCTTGTTGGCGGGATGGACAGGCTGGTCGCTACGGACATGCTCTGCAGTAACCGAGATGCGCGTTTGGCGGGACGGACTGCACTGTTGGAATCGAGGGTGCGCGTTTGAGAGAGCGGACATGCGCGGTCGGGATCGAGGTGCGCGTTAGGCAGGGCGGATGGCGTTGTCGGGATCAAGGTGCGCATTTGGCAAGGCAGACAGGCCCTGTCGGGAGAGGGATGCACCCCGACGGCGCGGACATGCGCGGTCGGGATCGAGATACGCGTTTGGCAGGGCAAACATGCCCTGCCAAACGGAGCCGTGCTTTTGGCGGGGCGACTAGGCCCGGCGGCGCTCCAGCAGTGCGTCCAGCACCGAGCCCCCGCTCAGCACCTCGGACGAGTGGCTGACCACCGAGGCCTCGACCGCGCGCTCGACCTTCGCCTGCGCCTCCCTCGCCTCGGCCGGGCTCAGCGGCACCTCGCCGGGAGCGCTTGGCATGACCACGCCGGTTGCGACGTCGTACCTCTCGCCGATCACCTGCGGACGGTAGGGCACGGGCGCCGTCGCCGAGGCGGGCGCCGCGTACGGCTTGACGACCTTGCGATCGACCGATCCCGGCTTGAGTGTGTAGGAAGGCATTTCGGCGCGACGGCTAGAAGCCCCGGCACCGACACCGGCATCGGCAGAAGCATTGCCGACGGCGGGAGCATTGCCGACGACGCCGCCCGCACCCCTCGCAGCGGGGCCGATGTTCCCACGCACGGTCGCGCCGCCGCGAGCGCTGCGCGAGGCGGAGCCCCCTGCATAAGAATCGTGGGACGAGCCATTGGAAGCAGACGAGCCCTTCGAACTGGCCGAAGAGAAGCCCGTGCCGGAGCCCGCTCGAAGCCCGGCGTTCGAGGCGACGCCCTTGCGTGCGCCGACTCTGGGAGCGCTCGAGGCGTCGGGCCCGACGCGACCGGCGGCCCTGTCGGCGGACTGACCGTCGCCATACGCGCCGAAGCCGCCGCTCTTGCCGGATGCGCCCGCTCCCGCTTTGCCGCCCGCTCCGGCCGCATCCGAGATTCGGGATGCCGCCTTCGAACGCTCAAAACGCCGGCGAAGCTCGCCCTCGATCCGGGCGGTCGCTGCGGCCTTCTGCGCGGCTGCCTTCCTGGCGGCCGCGCGCCGAGCAGCGGCGCGGGCCCCGTCGCTTTCGCGGACCTCGACGCGAGCCCCGCGAGCGGCCTTGTCCAGAGAGGCGCGCGCTTCGACGTCGGCCCTCTTCTTGGCGGACCTGCGCGCGGCGTCGGCGGCGACCTTGCGCCCTTGAGCGCGCCGCGGGCCGATCTCGGCGACGATGTCCGCAAGCTCTTCGCGGTCCGCGGCGTCGGCCTCAGCCGCCTTGCGGTAGACGTAGACGAAGCCTGCGCCGTACGCGAGCGTCGCCGCCGTCGCGATTCCAGCGAACAGGGGGGATGCAAAGCCGATGGCCGCCCCTGCCCAGAGAAGAACGGCGAGCGTGGCTACAAGCGCCCCGCCGAAGAAACCCCGTTGAAGGTTAGCCGCGCGCTTCGACATCCGCGCCCTTACGCGGGCGCGGTCGCGCGCGAGCTCACGCACATCCTTCGTCACTCGCCCCCCAGCCATGTCAACCTCCGGCCGTTTGAAGAACACCGAGCCGCGCTGGCCGTCGTCATTGGGACGATCGGCGCCCGGTGCGTCGCTCACCTTGAGCATTCTCAGGTCCTCGGAGTAACGATCCTCCAGCGGTGCGTTCGCAAGAATCTCCCTGCGCTTTGACAGAGCAGGGATGACGAAGGCGATCAACAGGACAGTTGCGCCCAGTACGAAATACCCCTCGAAACCCACGGCACCACGCTAACGGCAGGATGGATCGCGCACCATGAGGAGGAGCCGCGTGTTTCCAAAATCCATCCATGGGTGTAGATGCCCATGTGGCATGTAACTCTGGAATCGCATTACCACTCCTTTAAGCAGGCCCCGTTCCGCACGGCAGGCGCCTCCCCTTCCGCGCGGTTTTCCGCGCCTCGCGGACGCGTTCGCTTAAGATTACCGCCTGGAAGCGCGCGATCCGCCCAATCTGCGCGGATCGCACTGAGAGTTGCGCGACACGCGACGCGCCACTCCGACGAAAGTATGACTTTCGTCGGCCTTCGCCCGAGCCCGCTTCGACGCCTGCCGCTCCCGATTTGCTCCCGACCAAGTCGTTTCGGCGCGATGCCGCCTTTTGCGCAACCCCGCGCCGACGCCGGACGACGTCGAAGCCCTCGCTTACATCCGACGCCGGAGTGCGGCAACCGCGTGCCGAGACTCCCGTCGCACCCGTCGCCGGCCTGCACCGCACGAAACGCCCGAAGGCAACGCATCCAAACGGCCGGATGCCGCGGACTTCGGGGCATTCGATCCGTTCGCGGGGCAGCCGCACGGACGCCGTCGCCGCGGCAAACAGCGGCGTCGCTTCGGCAGTCAACAAAGGATTTCACCAGATTTCCGTAAAGGATTTTTCAAGGTCGGCAAAGGCTTGCGACGGTGCGATTGCGGCGTCGTGCCGCGCTTGTCCGGGGCGACGCCGGCCTGGCAAGCCTCGCAGCGCGGCCCCTCTGCCGTGCCGACGTCTCTTGTTTCGCCAAAGATCTCTCTATCTTTTCCCAGGGTCGTCATGAAAGAATTGAGCCATGATTACAAAGACGGTGACTCTTCCGAACGTCGCCGACCTGGATGTCGAGGACGCCAAACAGGAACTCCGCAAGGTCGCGCGCAAAAACCGGAGCAAAAGGTCGTTGCAGGCACGCGAGGACTTCGCCAGCACATGGGTTGACACAGCTTTGGACTTCCTAGGCGACGCGCAGGTCGTAGCGGCCTATGTGTCGATCAAGGAGGAGCCGCCCACGCTCGCCCTGTGTGACGCCATCGTCGCCTCGGGAAAGCGCCTCCTGCTGCCGAAACTCGGCCCGGGGCTCACGCGCGCCTGGGGCTGGTACACCGGCGCGCATGACCTTGACGTCCTCGCCCCGGGGCGCCCGCCCGAGCCCAGCGGCGAGGCACTTGGCCCGGAGGCCCTTTCCCAGGTCGACGCTCTGCTCGTCCCCGCCCTTCTCATAGGCCGCGGAGGGACGCGCTTGGGCCAGGGAGGCGGTTGGTACGACCGCATCCTCAAGCAGATCAAGGACGACGCCAGGGTCGGCGCGATGGTCTACCCTGACGAGGTGGTCGATATGGAACTTCCGCAGGACGAGATGGACATGCGGATACCCTTTGTGGTGCTGCCAGAGTATTGGACGTCAACAGAATAAGCCCGCGCCCTCTGCGCCGCTTGGCCGACGTCGTTTCACGCACTGGTCGAGGCTGCGACGCCTTTCGAGGCGGCCCAACGTCTCTCGAAGCGACTCAAAGCTTTAAATGACGCAAACGTGAGCGGGTTTCACATAGATGCACACGCATACGCATAGCCAATCGAGAACAAACTTAAGAAATCACGTGGAAATCACTCGCAACGCGCGAGTCCCATAACGTCGCAGGGGCGTCGGCTCTCCATTGGGAGGCCGACGCCCCTTGTTCGCCCGATGCGAGCTGCGCCTCCGATCAACGCCCTTTTCCATGCAAACCGTGCACCTTCCCCTAAAGCGAACCGCGTGGCGCGCCACGGCGCCGCGGAGTAATCTTGGCCCTCGGATAAAGTTCGCTCTAGCAGGAGGCCCTTCGTGCCCACCTATTCGTATCGCTGCACCGAGTGCGGCAACGAGTTTGACGTTCGCCAGTCGTTTTCGGACGAGCCTTTGAAGGTCTGCGAAGCGTGCGGCGGCTCGCTCCGCAAGCTCTTCAACTCGGTCGGCATCGTCTTCAAGGGCTCGGGCTTCTATCACAACGATGCGCGGGCCTCCTCCGGCACGCTCCACTCGAAGAACTCGGAAGGGCGCGAAGCTTCGGATTCGGCCGGATCGAAGTCCGGGGAGAGCGCGAGCTCCGAAAACGGGAATGCGGGCGCACATTCGGGGAACGCGAACGCGCATTCACGAGACACGGGCTCACAAAGCGGGAGCGCAGACTCCGGCCGAGCAGCCGGCTCGGCGGGCGCTTCTACTTCGACAAGCGCCTCCACTTCGACAGGAACCTCCACATCGAAGCGTCGCGGAGCAGACCCAGCCTCGGGCAGGCGCGGCACGGGAAGCTCCTCCCCCAAGAAAGTCGGCTCGCCCGCGTAGAGTTCGGGCCCACAGCTTGTGCGGACGCGCACCTCGTCCACAGGCGCGCTTCCTTCGGGAACGACGACGGCGCACACCGCCGTAGCCTGGCGGCATGAACCTATCCCGAATTCGTGCGACCCTTTGGAAACTGCGGCACATGCTGTTGGCTGTCGCGGTCCTGACCTCGCTGGCTGCGATCCTTTCGACCATACGGGGGCTGGCCCCTGCGACGGTCAGCGTCGTCGTGGCGAAGAAAGACTTGACGCCGGGAACCGCTCTTAGCTCGTCGAATCTCACGATCGCAGAGGTATCCGCCGAACTCGCTCCCGAAGGATTGACTCGCGCCTTCGAAGACCTCAACGAACGAGTCCTCATAACCTCCGTACCCAAGGGCGCACCCGTGACGCGAAAGATGACCCTTTCAGACGACTTTCTCGCTTCTGCCCCCGAAGGAACCGAAATCGCCCCTGTGGTCGCCGACGTCGGCGGAGCCGACAAGCTCCTCACTCCGGGGCGCACCGTTGCCCTCTACGCACCGCCCGGGGAGCACAGCAAGGCTCGCGAAGCAGTGAAGATCGTGGATAAAGCAACGATCGTCGGGGTGGGGCCAAAGAATGAATCGACATCCTTTGTTAGTGATTCCTCTCACACGTCGGTGTTGTACGTTGCTGTGCCTCAAAACACCATTAGCCTGGTTATCGGTTATGGCTCAACGATGCCCATGCGGGTTGTGGTCGTTCGTTAACCCCATGGCGCGTGACCATCACGTCCGCGTTGCAAAAGGGCGCGCGGGTCATCCACCTAAAAGAAAGAGATGGATTCACCATGATAGAGGGTTTCAAGAAATTCATCATGCGCGGCAATGTCATCGAACTCGCCGTCGCTGTCGTCATTGCCGATGCCTTCAGCCCAATCGTCAACAACCTTGTTGGCAAGGTGATTAACCCGACTATCGGAGGGCTGTTTGGAAAACCCAACTTTAACAACATAGGCGAGTTCCATGTTGGTGACGCAACGGTTCAGCCCGGCACCGTGCTCACCGCTCTGATCGCTTTCCTCCTCATTGCAGCCGCAGTCTATCTGGCGCTCGTTTTCCCAATGAACAAGCTCAACGAGCGCATGGCGAAGCGGAAGGGCCTCAACGCCGAAGAAGCAGAGGTCAGCGACGAAGTCAGGCTCCTGACGGAGATTCGCGATGCGCTCGCCGGCGGCGGCTACATGAACGGCGGCGGTGCCGCGGGTGGCGGCTACACGGGTGGCGGTTATCGCCAGTAACGAACGGCCACGCCCAATAAGGACCGCTAGATTGACACGATCTAAAGTTGAAATCTAGAAAGAGGTGCCCCGGAGTCATTCCGGGGCACCTCCGTTTCATGACCAGCACTTCGACAAGAAAACTGCCTGGGACGGAATCGCCGGATAGAAACTGTCTGAACCAGCATCCCGACATAAAACTTGGTGCATGATCATCGGTTTGAGAGCCCAGTGAGACGAGATTCGAGCATCCACCCCGCTGAAACTCGAGAGTTTATCGCGAGGGAATCTGGCTTACAGCGTGCCGAAATGCGGCGGTCGGTCTCCGAGCAAGCGGCGCTCATTGGCGTCGCGAGCGGCAACGGCCGACTCCTCGCACTGGAGGGAGCGGGTCTCACGCAGGTCGTTGAGATGCAATGCTTCCTCGGGGTTCGCGATCTCGCCGCGGGCCAGGCGCTCGGCGTCGACCCTCGACAAACGCACTGCCGCGCGACGCTTACGCTTCGGCGCCTGCGATTGCCCGGGCAAGTTTGGCCTTGCCGATTCGAGAGATCGATTCTGCGCCGGAGCTTCGGCAGCTGGATCTGACGTTGGCGAATCGCCGCTGGCGTCGGCAAGCGACTCGCGATTCGGATCACCGTTTAAGTCCGATTCGCCAGCCTGAAACGCTTTCACTTTCGCTTGCCCCTGGAAGCGGAGCGTGAAGCCGAACGGCCGACCCCGGGAGCGGACTGAGAGGCGCTGGAGGCCGAACCGCCCGCCTCGGAAGCCGCCTTGGATGAATCCGAGGGAGAACGATCGCCTTCAGACACGGCTTTAGAGGAGACCTCAGAAGCGGGGTCAGCGGAGTACGGAGACTGCTGGGAAACCTCTGGCGACCGCGGGGCGGACTCGGAAGAACGCTGAGCTGCCTCGGAAGAACGCTGGGGCGCAGCCGAAGACGAACGGGAACCGGGAGCGGGAAGCGAGCCCGTCTCCAAAAAAGCCTCGGAAGAAGAGCTCGAGCCGGAGAACCGGGAGACGGCGCCGTGGGAAGCACCGGAATCTGAAAGCGCGTCGGAGCCGGAATCGCCGAGGCCCAAGCCAACCGCCAGGCCGGATCGGTCCACGACGTGGCCCAGAACCGTATCGACCTGCATGCCCCGTCCCTTGATGCCCAGCTCCTTGCGCAGAGCGTCGACGAACTCTGGGCGGCTGCGCTCGGCGCCGTCGGCGGCTATCCATGCGACCATTTCGTCCAGTTGATCGTCCGTATACGCGGCAAGGGAGAGGCCCTTCGCGACGTCCGGGCGAGGGCCGCGCTTGACCGCCGCCTCACGCCTCAGCTTTTCAGCCCAATTCGGGTCCTTCGGAAGAGGAGCCCCGCCGGTGACAGTTTCGCCGCCAGGAATGGTGTCGCCGCCGGAGACAGTTTCGCCGCCAGTGACAACTTCGCCTCCGGAGACAGTTTCGCCGTTAACGACGACTTTGCCGCCGGTGACGGCTTCGCCGCCCGGGCCGTCGGCCGGCGCGGCCCATTCGTCGCCGAGCACGGGAACCCTGACGCTGTCAGAAAGCTCGAGCGCGCGGGCTCGCTTGATCGCGTTGACAACGAGCGAGGCCTGGCCCTCCGGATCGATGAACAGCGAGGTGGAGAAGGTCCTGATTACAGCCCAGCCCCGCGATTCCAGCCGCTCCAGCCAGTACCTGTCCCTGCGCCGCACCGACGGCTCGTTTACGTAGGCTTCGTCGTCGACCAAGACGGCGACCCGCCACGTGCCGGGAAGCTCGACGTCGCCGGCGACGAGCGGAATCCTCACGCCGTCGTCGAAGCCGAAATCGGAGGCCACGGCGTACCCGGCGCGCACGAGCCTGTCCCGCAGGTCCGTGAGGAGGGCGCCTATCGGCTCGTCGGAACTGGAGGGGTCGAGCGGGACCTCGCGGCCGTCCGCCCTGTCGATGAGCTTCTCCAAAAGCCGCGGGCCGGGCGTGGACAGCCTGTCCGCGCCGATCTCGCCGGGGCCGAGGGAGGAGACGATCTTGAGCTCGGAGCGCGCGGCCTCCATGGCGTCGACGAGGCCGGTGAGCCCGCCGGCCGTCGAGAGGGGCCCGAAAGTGTGCAGCACTCGCCCGTGCACCGTCTTGCCCAGGCCCACGGTCAGAATGATGGAGTCGCGGCGCAGGCCGCCGGTCTGCGTGAGCTCGAGGACGGCGAAAGGCTCGACCCCGCCTTTCGAGACGAACTCGGCCAGCTGGGGGGAATCGGCGGCCAGCCGCGCAAGGGCTTCGCGTATGCGGACCGCGTGGGCCGGAGAGACGCAAACGACGGCGAGGGATTCGCCGGGCCGCGTCAGCACATGGTCGACGACGGCGTCGACCGCCGCGTCGACTTCGACCTGCGGCCCCTCGACCATGCCCGACTGCGGATTCGGCACGCCGCGCCCCTCCACGAGCACAAGGCTGGGCTTGCGGCCGCGCTTGGCCGACGGCACGAGCTCGAGGACATCCGCATACCCCTGTTCGCGCAGCGTTTGGGTGGCCAGCTCGTCATGCTGGGCGCGCAGCGTGGGAAGCTCGCACACGGGCAGAATGTCCGCGAAGGCTGCGATCGTCGAATCCCCGCCCTCGGCCCGCGCGCGGCGAAGATTGCCCATGACGACGATCTGACGGCCGCGCATGAGCATCGAAACGGCCGAAGAGAGGCCGCCGGCGTCCTGCTCGTCCATGATGACGATGTCGGCCCAGGGCATAGGAGGCACGAATTCGGCCGTGATCATCGACGGAATGACCCACACCGGGCGGGACGCCTGAACGAGCCTCGGATAGGTGGCGATCGCGTCACGCAGGGCGCCCGTCGAGTAGCGTTCGAGCTGATCGTCGAGTTTGAGGGTGTCCTCACGCCGCTTCGAGATCGTTTCGCGCATGATCCGCACGACGGCGCGGGAAACCGGCCCGGCCAGCGTCTCGGTGTGCTCCCGGTCGAGCCTGCGCACCTCGGCGGCGAGGACGGCGAGGTTGGCCGGCGTCGTGCGAGAAAGGGCCGGGGAGCGCCCGACGAGCTGCTCGAAAAGGGAGGCCGAATATATGAGGTCGAGCTCGGCCGGGATCTGTTCGGTTCGCACGCCTCGCTCGGAAAAGTCCTTGACGACGCCGCCGAAGCCCTCCGCCTTCAGCTTGGCGACGAGCTCGTTGGCCCTGGGCAGACGGGACATCGTGCCTTCGTCCATCGACAGCGAGAGGAGGAAGTCCAACAGCTCACCCATCGGCATCATGCGGAGCTTCCTGCCGGGAAGGATTCCCTCCAGCTCCTCCAGCTGCCCGCCGGCCTCGCGCGCGCTTTCGCGGATCTGGGTCATGCCCTCGGGAAGCTTGGGCCAGCTGGATTCCGCGCTGTAGCGCTTCCACACCTCGCGCTGGCGCTGCACGGTGACGAGGTCGCGGTGCAGGTCGTGGCTCACTGCCCCCGGTCGCACATAGTCTTTCGCCTGTTTCGTCAGACGTCGCCGCTCCGATCCCTTCATCTCCTCGCCGTGGCTTTCGCGCCATTCTTTCGACGCCGTCGCGATCACCATCTCCTGAACGGAGCGCTCGAAAATCTGGGGCAGGAAAATGTCGAGGGAGTGCGAAATTCCGCGCAGCATCTCAATCTGCTCACGCCAGTCCTCGAAAGTCTCCGCCACGGAGAGCCCGGTCTCCTCCGCCGCGCGTTCGGCCTGGGCCTTGACGGCGGGGATCGTCTTGGACGCGAGCTTCTTGGCGAGGGCCATGGCCTCCTCCCCCGCCGCGGCCGTGTGAATGTCCGCGCCGGCCCACGGCGAGTCTGCCATGCCCACGAACGCCCCGAGCTCCGAGGCGTCCTCGAGTTGGGCCTGCACGTGCGAAAGCTCGCCCCGCAGGGCGTGGACGGTGTCGGAGTCCAGCCGGACCCTGCTGCGCGGGGCGTCCTTGCCCTCGGTCAGCCGCGCCAGCCTCTCCAAAAGCGAGTGCACCGAGTGCCCCCACTGGGGATCGACGTCGTGCAGCGAAGCGACGTACTCGCTGAGCTCGCGCCGGACGGCCACGAGGCGCGCCCGCAGCTCCAAAACGTCGGCCGGGTCCTCCTCGTCTCCGCGCAGCCGCATGCCCGTGCGGATGCGGCGCGCCACAGTGTCGAGGTCCGAAAAGTCAAGGACGAGGTCGCCCAGGCCCAGGCGCTCCATCTCGTCCACGAGGGCCCTGGCCGAGGAGGCGCGCCCCGGAATGTAAAGGATCGACCTGCCGGAGGCCGCGGCGTCGGCGACTATCGCCGCGAGGGCGCCCACCGCCTGAGATCCGGGCGGCGCGTCGACCACGATCGACCGCCCGGACGCGATCGCCTCGATGATCGCCAACTCGGCGGGGTCGCGGTCGCCGGCGCCGCGTTCGGCCTCCGGCGAGCGGTCGCGCATCTCGGCGGGAGGCAGCGGCAGCGCGGCGAGGCGCCGGGTCTCGTCGTCGCCCGCCAGCGCCGCCATGATCCCGGAAGTTTCGATGTAGGGCTTCATCGCCTCGAGGTCGGCCAGGAGCACGAGGCCCGGATGCGTGAAACTGCCGAGCAAAGCCCCGTCCTCGTAAGAAAACCCGGGCAGGTACACGCGTCCGAGTTCGCGCAGGTAGGCGACGGCCGCCTCGTGGCGGGCGACGTCGGCCGCCATGGCGCGCAGCCTCGATCCCTCCTCGGCGGTCATTCCGTGGGAACGCAGAGCGCGCAGCACCGCCGGGTTGACGTCGCAGCGGGCTGTGAGCGTGATGTAGGCGTCGTCAGGGCCGGCCTCGTCGAGCCTGGCCGAACGCATGAGCCCTGCCTCGTACATTTCGCGGATCTTGGGGGCCGCCGCGTCGCTCCCGGAGGCTCCGTCCTCAACCGAGTCGGCCGACCTCGTTGCGGCGAGCTCCTCCGTGCTTTCGAATGTCACGCTTTCGAGGTCCTCAAGCGCGTTGCCGCGATCGCCGGGCGCGCTTGCACGCCCCCCTGGCGTGTCCGCCAAGCCGTCGGACGCGTTGCCGAGCGGCCGGGGCGAGTCGTTGTGCGCCTCGCAGGCGCTTCCGCCCGGCGATCCCGCTCCGGCGGCGTCCGCGGCGTGGACTTTGCCGTTGACGGTTGAGCCGTTGCCGCCGTCGCCTCCGGATCCGTCGCCTCCGTTCGCATCTTCGGCCGATCCGTCGCCGACGCTCGGCCTCCCGGGCAGCTCTTCGCCCAGGGCGACGTCGTGCATGTCAGCCCGCGCCGCGCCGATGGCCATCTGCTCAACGGTGTCGCGGCCCAACGCCTTCCCCGAGGAAGCGCCCGGCGAACCGCCCTTCTCGCGGCTTTGCGAGGAGGCGGCAGGCAACTCGGTCCACGATATGTGGCCGATCGCGAGCGTGACCGGCGCGTACCCGTATTGCTCGGAAAGGCCCTCCATTCGCGTGCGCAGCGAGGCCAAATGGGCCTGTGCCTCACGCTGGGCGGATTCCTCCCGGATGACGGACGTCAGCAGGGTCGGCTTGCCGGAGTACAGCTGTGAAGCCCCGGTCGGATGGGGGTGGGTGAGGTCGACGACAGCCGGGTCGCCTGCCCTGATGGGCACAGCGGCTTCGTCGGCGACGACGGCGAGTTCTCTGTGCCAATCCGAATATGCGCGGGAAAGCCGCTCGGCACGCGACGGCCCGCCGACGTCGTCGGCCGAAGCCGGCTGCGCCTCGGCGAATAAGTCCGGCTCCTTCATCTCCCGGGATTTGCGCGCGATGAAGGAACGCTTTCCGGAGCGTTCTGCGCGCTCGGAAACGGACGGGCGATTCTCGTCCGCCTCGGCGGCCTCCGGCGACGGCGCGGCGGACTCGGCCGCGGGCGCGGCCTTGTCATTTTTGCGACTGCGCTTGAAGAAAGGGCTCACGCATCCACGGTATCGGTACTGCAACCGAAATTCCGCTTACCGCGCCGATCGCCCGTAAACGAAGCCGCCCTCACACATCCGCACTCAGGGCTGACCATGCGGCGCGTGCGACGCCGCCTTCGGACCTGCGCGCCGTCCCACTCGGCGCCGTCGGCCTCCCTGCGAAGACGGCGGGAGCGACGCACGTCGTCCTTTCAAGAGGCGACGCCGCCCCTCAAAAACAACTGCGAACTTCGGAGAAGAGCAGTGGCGCCTAGCGCCAGAATGCAAGCTCCTGCAACACTCCCAAGTGAACCCCATTCCCATGCGAACCCCGGAAAAGGCCGGGCTGTCGGTGGCCGCACCGAAAAAACTGCGCCCTCGAAAGGATTCGAACCTTCGACCTACCGCTTAGGAGGCGGTCGCTCT
>ERZ773075.298-NODE-298-length-42046-cov-30.4275_pt1 | contig 42046 bp, 46 predicted proteins | sample MGYA00580614_ERZ773075 | MGnify/ENA primary metagenome ERZ773075 (study PRJEB29015, sample SAMEA2738021) | human oral metagenome | biome: human oral; feature: human-associated habitat; material: dental | place: China | collected 2043 ...
ACAGAATAGGCTCCATAATATCCATAGGAGATTTACCCACTACAAATATTATAGAGCCTATAAAAAGATTAAACAACGGCCTCGTTCCTCATTAAAAGATGAGCAAGGCCGTTGTTGTATTTTTGAAAATAGTTGTTAGTATAGAGATAGTTTTAAGCGCCAATATTCATAATAAACTCCTCAAAAGTAAATCATAGCACTCGGTTTTAAAATGTCCTAATAAGCTCTCTATTAGTGTATTATCACTGTATTTATTAATCTGATTTATAGAGTGAGTCATTCAATATTAAGTAATTCCTATTAAATTTTTTCAATAAGTATATCATGTCTCTGGATTTTTGCTATGTTCAACATTTATAAATCTTGTAAATCGACAACTTCCAAACCATGTTCTGTCAAACGATAGATACTTGTACAAACCTCTTTTAAGAAACGTCGGTCATGCGAAACAGTGATGAGACCGCCGGGATAAGAGGCAAAGAGTTTTCTGATTTCAGGCTGAGAAGTGGGAGAAAAGTTTCGTGTGGGCTCATCCAGAAGGAGAAAGTTTGGTTTACGCAACACTAAATCTAAAAGTAGGAGTTTACCTTGTTGCCCGCCAGATAAGGAGCGGATTTGGTGCTGCATTTCTGGATAGCTGAAATTGAGACTGGCTAGGTGGGATTGAATTTTCTGTAGTTCCTCTTTGTGCCCAGTTTGGCTGAGGTAGGCTACTGGAGATAAATCCAATTGCAGTTTTTTATGGTAATCTTGTGGCATAAAACCAAGTGAAATTTCTCTTTTGGCGCTTAGCTGTTGCCGTAACTTGGCTAACAGAGTCGATTTCCCAACACCATTAGACCCGATGATACCAATTTTATCTTGACCACGGACAGTCAGTTGTAGTTCTTGAGCTAAAACGCGCTCGCCAATAGACAAACTTTCTTTTTCCAGTTGGATTAAGACTTTAGAAGCAGCTAATGGTTGTATATCGGAGAAAAAGAGTTGGATTTGTTCTTCTTCAAGCGGCTTTTGGGTTATCGACTGAGCTTCCTTTTCAAAGCGTTTTTCTTGAGAGAGAACATTTTTCATTTTTTTAGCCAATAGGCGACCGGCAACATCATTTTTAGTGTTACGCAAAGCAGTTTCTACATTTTGCTTGACGCGGCGATGTTTTTCCATGGTTTTGTCATAGGCTCTCTGGTCGTTAGCAGCTTGCTGGCTTTGTCTGGCAAAACTAGCCTTCCTCTGGTCACTATAGCTATCGTAGTCTAAATGCTCCACTAGGGTTTCGGCTTCTTTCCGGTGTTTAACAAGGCGTAAATGGATAATAGTATCCGCAGTTTGAGAAAGAAAGTCTTCATCATGGGAAATGAAAATAACAGTTTGTCTAATCTTGCGAATCTGATTTTTTAGCCAATCAACCGTCTCAAGATCTAGGTCATTTGAAGGTTCATCTAAAAATAGAACTTCAAAGGTTTTTGCTAACTCATGGATGAGCTGAATTTTCAAAGCTTCGCCACCTGATAGACTACCGATTAGTTGTTCACTAGCAAAACGGTCGCTATCAAAATGCAACTCCTCAGCCAAACGATAGAGGAGACTGTAGTCTAAATCATCGGGATCTAAAAAGAAGTAGTCGTATAGAGTTCTATTTTTCAGCTCCTCAGGTAACTTTTGAGGAATGTAGGCCAGTGACTGATGGTCAGACTGGATGTCTCCTCTTATAGTGAAATCAGGCAATGCTTCCCCCATTAAAGCTCGTAGCAAGGTTGATTTGCCATTTCCTTCTTCACCAATAATAGCAACCTTTTCCCCGTCTTGGATAGTCATGCTTAAGTCAGATACAAGGTCTCGTAAATCTTTGTTTTGTGTGATGGTCAGATGATTGATTTTTATCATATTGTTGCCCTTTCTAGAATGTCCATAGTGCATAACAAAAAGCTCTACTTTACCTAGTAGAGCTCAAAGTCACTGTCAAAAACTCTATTATCCATGTCGAAAATCCCGTCAAACTAGGTCAATCTAGCCTTATCCAACCCAAGAGGAGCAGATGGTTAGCTTTCTAGTTTTTTGATTTTCAAAGAGGATAAAGTACCAGAAGATCTAGTACAAAAAGAGCATGCAAAAAGAGACAAAAACAAGATCTACTAAATAAAGTTCTTTATTTGATAGACTTAGTTGTTCATGTCTCCTTTACCTCCAAGTATTAGTACCTCTATCCTATACCTTTAAGGAAATTTTGTCAATAGAAAATTGAGAATTCTAATCTCTAAAATCCAAAAACAGGTCCATAAAGAGTTAGTACGTGTTTGACATGCTCGTAATGGAACTTGTCATAGTTTCGCCAAGCAGTGCGTGCTTGATCATTCAATTTTAGGCTACCCAGTCCAATCAGTAGACTGGTACCTTGGTAAAATTTTTCAAGGTCGATTAAGATACTGTTGTCAAGCTTTTCCGCTTTTTTAAGTTCCTTGAGAGTGCTGTTCAGCAGTTCTTGTAGACGAAAATCATCAGCTGTACCTTGTTTGCAACTTTGGTAGCTTTTATTTAACTCGGAAAGGAGTTGGTAAGCATTAGTAATCAGTTCTTTATCTTCCATATGAGCATCCTCCTTGCTCTGAACTATTCTTGCCTATAGTATAGCACTAAACAGGAAATATGTCATAGTAAATATGTTGAAAATGAGATTTTAATATCAAGGTTTGGAAGGCTGACTTCTAGCCATTTCATGGTATAATCAAGTGAGTAAATCTTTATGGAGGAAATATGAAGTTAAATATTCAAGAAATTCGTAAGCAGCCTGAAGGCTTGCATTTTGAACAAGCTTTAGATCTGGCAACAGACTTACGTAAACGTAATCAAGAAATTATAGATGTTAAAGATATCCTTGCGGTAGGGAAAGTACAGTACGAAGACCGTATGTATTTCTTAGATTATCAACTATCTTACACTATTGTTCTTGCTTCCAGTCGCAGTATGGAGCCAGTTGAGTTGGCTGAGTCTTATCCAGTGACAGAGGTTTTTATGGAAGGCGCGACCAACCAATTGGACCAAGAAGTTTTAGACGATGACTTGGTCCTGCCTATCGAAAATGGTGAAATTGATTTGGCTGAAAGTGTGTCAGATAATATCTTGCTAAACATTCCGATCAAAGTCTTGACGGCTGAAGAAGAAGCTGGTCAAGGTTTTGTGTCTGGAAATGATTGGCAAATCATGACTGAAGACGAATACCAAGCTCAACAAGCAGTCAAGAAAGAAGAAAACAGTCCATTTGCTGGCTTGCAAGGACTCTTTGATGGAGACGAATAATGGTCTTGTCAAAAAAAAGAGCACGAAAGGTGCTAGAAGAAATCATTGCTCTCTTCCCAGATGCCAAGCCAAGTCTCGATTTTACCAATCATTTTGAACTCCTGGTTGCGGTCATGTTGTCAGCTCAGACGACAGATGCTGCAGTCAACAAGGCCACACCAGATCTCTTTGCTGCCTTTCCAACACCTCAAGCTATGTCCGTCGCGACTGAGAGTGAGATTGCATCGCACATTTCTCGTCTGGGACTGTATCGAAATAAGGCCAAATTCCTTAAAAAATGTGCCCAGCAACTCTTGGAAGATTTTGACGGTCAAGTGCCTCAGACACGAGAGGAATTAGAAAGTCTAGCAGGAGTTGGTCGTAAGACAGCCAACGTTGTCATGAGTGTGGGCTTTGGGATTCCAGCCTTTGCAGTGGATACTCATGTGGAGCGTATCTGCAAACACCATGATATTGTCAAAAAATCGGCCACACCACTCGAAGTCGAAAAACGTGTCATGGATGTTCTGCCACCAGAAGAATGGTTGGCAGCTCATCAGGCCATGATTTACTTTGGAAGAGCTATCTGCCATCCCAAAAATCCAGAGTGTGACCAGTACCCACAGTTATATGATTTTAGCAATGTTTAAGGGACTCTGAAAAAGTTTTTGCTTGATTTCAAGGGTGCATTGTGCTATAGTAAGTGGTAACTAAATAATCCTTTAAACCTGTCCTGTGAGGCAGGCAAGGAGCGTGATAAAGTAGAAAGGTGAAGTCTATACTGTTTGCAGTAGGACTCGCTTGGCTATACATTTCGAGTCTCCTTGTAGAAGGAGACTTTTCTTTTTGGAGGTTTGTCATGAAGACAAAAGAAGTTGTAGACGAATTAACCGTCAAACGAGCGATTACGCGTATCACTTATGAGATTATCGAGCGCAATAAAGATTTGAATAAAATTATTCTAGCTGGGATAAAAACGCGTGGTGTTTTCATAGCTCATCGTATCAAAGAACGTTTGGAGCAATTGGAAAACATTACTGTTCCTGTTGTGGAATTAGACACCAAACCTTTCCGTGATGACGTTAAAAGCGGAGAAGATACTTCTTTGATTTCTGTTGATGTGACAGACCGTGAGGTTATTTTAGTGGATGATGTGCTCTATACAGGCCGTACCATCCGCGCTGCTATTGATAATATTGTTGGTCATGGTCGTCCTGCGCGCGTAAGTCTTGCGGTTCTAGTCGATCGTGGACATAGAGAATTGCCAATCCGTCCAGATTACGTTGGAAAAAATATCCCAACCAGTCGTTCTGAAGAGATCATCGTAGAGATGGCAGAACTTGATGGCCAAGACAGAGTTCTGATTACTGAAGAAGCTTAGAAAGCTAAAGGAGTAGCCATGTCAGAAAATCAACAAGCATTGCAACATGTCGTTTCTATGGAAGACCTTACAGTTGATCAAGTGATGAAATTGATCAAGCGAGGAATCGAGTTTAAAAATGGAGCCCAGCTTCCCTACGAGAACAAACCTATCGTGTCCAATCTCTTCTTTGAAGATTCTACACGAACGCATAAGTCTTTCGAAGTGGCAGAGATTAAACTAGGGCTGGAACGACTGGACTTTGATGTGAAGACCAGCTCGGTCAATAAGGGTGAGACACTTTATGATACCATCCTGACTCTATCTGCTTTAGGAGTGGATGTCTGTGTGATTCGCCACCCAGAGGTCGACTACTACAGAGAGTTGATTGCAAGCCCGACGATTACGACTTCTATTATCAATGGTGGAGATGGCTCAGGACAGCATCCCAGTCAGAGCTTGCTTGATTTGATGACTATTTATGAGGAATTTGGCCGCTTTGAGGGGCTCAAAATTGCTATTGCAGGTGATTTAGACCACTCACGTGTTGCCAAGTCCAATATGCAGATTTTGAAGCGTTTGGGAGCTGAACTTTTCTTTGCAGGACCTGAGGAATGGAGAAGTCAAGAGTTTGCGGACTATGGACAGTTTGTAACCATTGATGAAATCATCGATCAGGTTGATGTTCTGATGTTACTCCGCGTTCAACATGAACGTCACGAAAGTGGAACAATCTTTTCAAAAGAAGACTACCATACTCAACATGGCTTGAACCAAGAACGTTATGATTGTTTGAAAGAAACAGCAATTATTATGCATCCAGCTCCAGTCAATCGGGATGTGGAAATTGCTGACCACTTGGTTGAAGCTTCAAAATCACGGATTGTCCAACAAATGACCAATGGTGTCTTTGTTCGAATGGCAATCTTAGAATCCGTATTGGCAAATAGAAAAGCCAAATGAGACACAAAACGTTAAAAGACGCCAGTGAGCGTCCACGAGAGGTGAAAATATGACAAAAAGACTTCTAGTATTAGAAGATGGCACAGTTTTTGAAGGCAAGGCCTTTGGAGCAGATATTGATGTAACAGGCGAAATCGTCTTTAACACAGGGATGACCGGTTACCAAGAGTCCATTACAGATCAGTCTTATAATGGACAAATCTTGACCTTTACTTATCCTTTAGTGGGAAATTATGGAATTAACCGTGATGATTACGAATCCATTATTCCAACTTGTAAGGGAGTCGTTGTTTTCGAAGAAGCACGTAGAGCAAGCAACTGGCGCAATCAAATGACCTTGGATGAATTTTTGAAAGCTAAGAAAATTCCAGGGATTTCAGGAATTGATACGCGTGCACTTACTAAAATCATCCGTAAGCATGGTACTATGCGTGCAACCTTGACCCATGTTGGGGACAGTATGGACCATGTGACGGACCAGCTCCAAGCGACAGTCTTGCCGACAGACAATATCAAACAGGTTTCTACTAAAACTTCCTATCCAGCTCCTGGAGTTGGTTTGAGTGTGGTCTTAGTAGACTTTGGTCTCAAGCACTCAATCCTACGTGAACTTTCTAAGCGTAACTGTAACGTGACGGTTGTTCCTTATTCAACAACAGCAGAAGAAATTCTCCACCTCAATCCTGACGGAGTTATGTTGTCAAATGGTCCAGGTAACCCAGAAGATGTTCCAGAAGCACTGGACATGATTCGTGGTGTGCAAGGAAAAATTCCAATCTTTGGTATCTGTATGGGACACCAACTCTTTGCCATGGCAAATGGGGCTAAGACCTACAAGATGAAATTTGGTCACCGTGGATTTAACCACGCGGTACGTGAGATTGCTACAGGACGCGTAGACTTTACCAGCCAAAACCATGGTTATGCAGTTAGCCGTGAGGACTTGCCAGAGCACTTGATTATTACTCACGAAGAAATCAATGATAAGTCAGTTGAAGGTGTACGTCACAGATACCAACCGGGTTTTTCCGTGCAATTTCACCCAGATGCGGCTCCTGGTCCACACGACGCTAGCTACCTCTTTGATGAATTTATCGAGATGATGGAAGCTTTTAAACAATCAAACTAAGAACGAGTAAAAGAGCTCGTCGGAGAATTTATGTAACTGAACACAGACGGAAAGCTCGGAATTTAGAGAAACCAACTTGGATTGTCAATTCTTCCTTGGTTTACTAAAATTCAATCGCTCTCTATTCGTCCTTTGTATCTTATTTAATGTCGCTCTGTGAGGCGACGAATAGAAAGGCAGGTCGTTTCTTTTAGTCGCTATCAGGCGAACTAAAAACTCCCTGCACTAGATTTTTTACCGAAAAAATATCGTTTCTCTAAAAAATCGTCGGAGAATTTATTTAATGGTAACCTGAGAGTTGCCGAATAGAAAGGAGAAGGGTGGTCCGTATTTGCTGAACTTAATACGGGCCACGGACGGTGCTAAAAAGATAGTTATTCCTAGAACTGATAGTTCTTCGTCATAACTCCTATTTTAGCTTTGTCCGCTTGACGCCCTTAATATCTTATAAATGCCTAAACGTACTGATATTCAAAAAATTATGGTGATTGGTTCTGGTCCGATTATTATTGGTCAGGCTGCTGAGTTTGACTACGCGGGGACCCAGGCCTGCTTGTCTTTGAAAGAGGAAGGTTATGAGGTTGTCTTGGTGAACTCAAACCCTGCCACTATCATGACAGATAAGGAGATTGCGGACAAGGTCTACATCGAACCAATCACACTTGAGTTTGTAACTCGTATTCTCCGTAAGGAACGTCCAGATGCTTTGCTTCCAACTCTTGGTGGTCAAACAGGGCTCAATATGGCCATGGAATTGTCTAAGAATGGCATTCTAGATGAATTGGGTGTCGAACTACTGGGAACTAAATTGTCTGCCATTGACCAAGCAGAGGACCGTGACCTCTTTAAACAATTGATGGAAGAGCTTGAGCAGCCAATTCCAGAATCTGAAATTGTCAACACAGTGGAAGAAGCTGTTGCCTTTGCGGCATCAATCGGCTACCCTGTTATCGTTCGTCCAGCCTTTACCCTTGGTGGTACTGGTGGTGGTATGTGTGCCAACGAGGAAGAATTGCGTGAAATCGCTGAAAATGGGTTGAAATTGTCACCTGTTACCCAATGTTTGATTGAACGTTCAATTGCAGGTTTCAAGGAAATCGAATACGAAGTCATGCGCGATTCAGCTGACAATGCCCTCGTTGTTTGTAACATGGAAAACTTTGACCCAGTTGGGATTCATACAGGGGATTCTATCGTATTCGCCCCTGCTCAAACCATGTCTGACTATGAAAACCAAATGCTCCGTGACGCGAGCTTGAGCATTATCCGCGCTCTCAAGATTGAAGGTGGGTGTAACGTTCAGCTGGCCCTTGATCCGCATAGCTTCAAGTACTATGTTATCGAAGTAAACCCTCGTGTATCGCGTTCGTCAGCCCTTGCTTCTAAGGCGACGGGTTATCCGATTGCTAAATTGGCTGCCAAGATTGCCGTTGGCTTGACCCTAGATGAGGTCATCAACCCAGTTACAGGTTCAACCTATGCTATGTTTGAACCAGCCCTGGACTATGTAGTTGCCAAGATTCCACGTTTCCCATTTGACAAATTTGAAAAAGGGGAACGTCGTCTTGGAACTCAGATGAAAGCGACTGGGGAAGTTATGGCTATTGGTCGTAACATCGAGGAGTCACTTCTTAAAGCTTGTCGCTCCCTTGAAATTGGCGTTCACCACAATGAAATGTCTGAGCTTGCAGCGGTTTCAGATGATGCTTTGATTGAAAAGGTTGTGAAAGCCCAAGATGACCGTCTCTTCTACGTTTCAGAAGCTATTCGCCGTGGTTACACACCAGAAGAAATTTCTGAATTGACCAAGATTGATATCTTCTATTTGGATAAACTCTTGCATATCTTTGAAATTGAGCAAGAATTGGGTGCCCATCCACAAGATCTAGAAGTTTTGAAAACAGCTAAACTAAATGGCTTCTCAGACCGTAAGATTGCTGAACTCTGGAAAATAACAGCTGACCAAGTTCGCCAACTACGTTTGGAAAACCAGATTGTTCCAGTCTATAAGATGGTCGATACTTGTGCGGCAGAGTTCGACTCTGAAACGCCATATTTCTATTCAACCTATGGCTGGGAAAATGAATCTATCAAGTCTGATAAGGAATCTGTACTAGTCCTAGGTTCTGGTCCAATCCGTATCGGACAAGGGGTTGAGTTTGACTACGCAACTGTTCACTCAGTCAAGGCTATTCAGGCTGCTGGTTATGAAGCTATTATCATGAACTCAAACCCAGAGACCGTTTCTACGGACTTCTCTGTGTCTGATAAGCTCTACTTTGAGCCATTAACTTTTGAAGATGTCATGAATGTCATCGACTTGGAGCAACCAAAAGGGGTTATCGTTCAGTTCGGTGGTCAAACAGCCATTAACCTTGCAGAGCCTTTGGCAAAAGCAGGTGTGACTATCCTTGGAACTCAAGTCGCTGACCTGGACCGGGCTGAAGACCGTGACCTCTTCGAGCAAGCCCTAAAAGAATTGGATATTCCACAACCGCCAGGACAAACAGCAATCAATGAAGAAGAAGCGGTGCTTGCTGCTCGCAAGATTGGTTTCCCAGTCTTAGTTCGTCCTTCTTATGTCTTGGGTGGACGCGCCATGGAAATCGTTGAAAACGAAGAAGATCTCCGTTCTTACATGCGTACCGCTGTTAAGGCAAGTCCAGACCATCCAGTTCTCGTTGACTCCTACATCGTTGGGCAAGAGTGTGAAGTTGATGCCATCTCAGATGGAGAAAATGTCCTTATCCCTGGTATTATGGAACATATCGAACGTGCTGGTGTCCACTCAGGTGACTCCATGGCCGTTTATCCTCCACAAACCTTGTCGCAAAAGGTGCAGGAAACCATCGCTGACTATACTAAACGTCTAGCAATTGGCCTTAACTGTCTTGGAATGATGAACATCCAGTTTGTCATCAAGGATGAAAAAGTATACGTTATTGAGGTCAATCCACGTGCCAGCCGTACGGTTCCATTCCTTTCTAAGGTAACTAATATTCCTATGGCTCAGGTAGCGACTAAGCTCATTCTTGGTCAAAGTCTTGAAGAACTTGGCTACCAAGATGGACTTTATCCTGAAGGCACACGAGTTCATATCAAAGCGCCAGTCTTCTCCTTTACCAAGCTAGCGAAAGTAGACAGCTTACTCGGTCCTGAAATGAAATCGACAGGGGAAGTCATGGGTTCTGATACAACTCTTGAAAAAGCGCTCTATAAAGCTTTTGAAGCTTCATACCTTCACTTGCCTACTTTTGGTAATGTTGTCTTTACCATCGCTGATGATGCAAAAGAAGAAGCTTTAGATTTAGCTCGTCGTTTCCAAAACATTGGTTACGGAATCCTTGCAACTGCAGGAACAGCGGAGTTCTTTGCAAATCATGGACTTCAAGCTCAACTAGTTGGGAAAATCGGTGATGACGAACATGATATTCCTAGCTACGTCCGTAAAGGAAAAATCCAAGCTATCATCAATACTGTCGGAACCAAACGAACTGCTGACGAAGATGGTGAGCAAATCCGTCGTTCAGCCATTGAACACGGAGTGCCACTCTTTACAGCTCTAGATACAGCTAATGCCATGCTCAAGGTGCTAGAAAGCCGTAGTTTTGTCACAGAAGCGATCTAGTTGAGAAAGAATTTTTACAGTTTTAAAGCCAGCGTTTTCTGACGCTGGCTTTTATAATACTGATATTGCCTATTTCAACTATCATTTCTTTTATTAGGAATCATTCCAAAATGTGATATAATAAGGGTGAATTGGAAATAGGTAAACTATTTTCATCATTCTTTCAAAAAATATTCTATTAAGAAATATGTAAAGACAGATTAGAAAGTGGGAAATCCCTATGTCCTCTTATGAAAAAGTCTCTCTTTCTGAGATCAATCAATCTATTGAGACTCCAAATAACAATCATTTTTGGCAAAATCTAAAAGCATTTTTAGGGCCTGGAGCTCTTGTAGCAGTTGGCTACATGGATCCTGGAAACTGGATTACCAGCGTGGTTGGTGGTGCTTCCTACAAATATAGTCTCTTATTTGTTATTTTGATTTCATCCATCATTGCCATGCAGCTACAACAGATGGCTGGAAAGCTCGGTATCGTAACTAAGATGGACCTAGCACAGGCAACTGCACATCATGCTCCCAAATGGCTCCGCTATGGTCTTTGGGTGATTTTAGAATTAGCTTTAATGGCAACAGACTTAGCCGAGGTTCTAGGTTCAGCGATTGCTTTAAATCTTTTATTTAAGATACCGATTATGGTCGCTATCCTCTTAACCGTTTTAGATGTATTTTTGTTACTTTTATTGATGAAATTTGGCTTCAAAAAAATTGAAGCCATTGTTACGACCCTTATTTTAACCATATTAGCCATCTTTACCTATCTGGTAGCTTTATCCAATCCAAGTATTCAGGGTATCTTTGGTGGTTATTTACCGACTCCTACATTATTTGAAACAGCATTGCCAGGTTATGAAAGCCAATTGACCTTGGCTCTAGGTATTGTAGGAGCGACAGTCATGCCCCATAATCTCTATCTCCATTCTTCTCTATCACAAACAAGAAAAATTAACCACAAAGATAAGAAGGATGTGCGGAAAGCCGTGCGTTTTATGACCTGGGATTCAAATCTTCAGCTGTCCCTAGCCTTTATTGTCAATTCCTTGCTTCTCATTTTAGGGGCATCCCTCTTTTTTGGTCATGCATCTGAAATTTCAGCTTTCTCTCAAATGTACAATGCTTTACAGGATTCGACGATAGCAGGAGCGATAGCCAGCTCAACCTTGTCAACTTTATTTGCTCTAGCCCTCCTAGCAAGCGGCCAAAATTCGACTATTACAGGCACTTTGACAGGACAGATTGTCATGGAAGGCTTCTTACATCTAAGATTGCCTCAGTGGCTCATCCGTATCGGTACACGTATTTTTGCCTTGCTACCTGTGATTATAGTCGCCGTTTTGTTTGGATATCAAGAAAAAACCTTGGATCAGTTATTGGTCTATTCACAGGTCTTTCTGTCAATCGCTCTTCCGTTTTCAATCTTCCCCTTAATCTATCTGACTTCTAAAAAGTCACTGATGGGAGAATTTACCAATGCTAAGTGGAATACAATCCTAGGCTATGCAGTTTCCATTATCTTAACCATTCTCAATATCAAGCTCCTTTTTGATATTTTTTAAGAGGATGGAAAGTTAAATTCTATTGGTTTAAAAATATCTTTATACAGATGACTTTAAATAGTAAATCGTTACCCTCTTCTTTTATGTTTGAACTTTTCAAACTTTTCACAATCTTAGCTACTGTTTAAAGGGCATTATTTTCTTTTTAGAAGTTGAACTAGAGATTAAAATAAAAGAGATTTTTTAGAAAAATGAAGAATCTAAATCAGATGAACAGATAGCATAGTCGCGTAAGTCTAAGAACTCTGTATCATATTCAAAGTATTCATCCGTATGTAAATTTGATGGATGAGAGATCTTACTGTTTTTAGAATGAATTCATCAATCAGATATGTATTGGTGAAATATTTACAGATCCTATAACAATTTTAATAACTTGATACCCATGTTTATACAGAAAACTGATGACTTTTTCTATAGTATCCAACTCTCAGTGACTAGCGATTAACTTCTTCGAAGTAGTAAGAAATAGAAGTTCCGATAGTGAAATGAACTATAGTTTTAAATGATTTTATATTTGTTTTTTGAGAGCATGAGGATTTTTAGACTGTCTCTTTTAGTATTGGTGGATAGTTTGTTTTTCGTTCAATCTCATCTTCAAGTGTGAACGTAACCTCTCCGTAGGATTTATTTTTTATAACCCTTAGTCAGATGAAGATTCTATGGGGGAGTTAGTATCAAAAGTTTATCTTTTTATTGTATAATTGTGGTGCATCTCTGTACTATATTTGTTGGCAGTGAACAATAAACATAGTACAGAGATGTTTGTTATGCAGTTAAAAAGGGAGTACTTGAACCTGTTTAATTAGACAAATTAAGTATGCGATTAGCCTTTATTGGTTAACCTAATAATTTCAAGATTCTATTGAATAAAATCAAGTACTGGTTCAAAAGTAGTTAGAGCCTCCAATTTTAAGGGCAGGAAAACTAGTTTTATTATGAAAGTTTCATACTGTTTTATTTTTTAAAGAAAGAGAATTTTTTTACAAAAACCTTTGCTAAATTGTTTATTTATGCTATAATAGGAACAATAATTTTTAGGAGGTGCAGTATGTCTTATATGTTTGAGATATTACCAAGTTTATTGAACGGTGCAAGTATGACACTTCAAGTCTTTGCTCTGGTTTTAATTTTTTCAATTCCTTTAGGTCTTGTCGTTGCCTTTGCTTTACAAGTCCGCTGGAACCCCCTCCATTATCTGATTGACCTTTATATTTGGGTGATGCGAGGGACTCCCTTGCTCTTGCAATTAATCTTTATTTACTATGTTCTCCCTAGCATCGGGATACGTTTAGATCGTCTGCCTGCTGCTGTGATCGCTTTTGTATTGAACTATGCAGCCTACTTTGCTGAAATCTTTCGTGGTGGGATCGAAACCATTCCAAAAGGACAGTATGAAGCTGCTAAGGTTTTGAAGTTTAGTCCATTTGACACAGTGCGCTATATTATTTTGCCTCAGGTTACAAAGATTGTCTTACCGAGTGTTTTTAATGAGATTATGAGTTTGGTCAAGGATACTTCTTTGGTCTATGCTTTGGGGATTTCAGATTTGATCTTGGCTAGTCGGACAGCAGCCAATCGAGATGCCAGTCTTGTTCCTATGTTTTTAGCTGGGGCGATTTATTTGATTATGATTGGTCTTGTAACCATTGTAGCAAAAAAACTTGAGAAGAAGTTCAGTTATTACAGATAGGAGGATTGCTATGTTAGAATTACGAAACATTAACAAGGCCTTTGGTGGCAAACAAATCTTAACCAATTTCAGCCTATCAATTCCTGAAAAGCAAATCCTTGCAATCGTAGGTCCATCAGGAGGAGGAAAGACAACCCTATTACGTATGCTAGCTGGATTGGAAACCATCGATTCTGGAGAAATCTACTATAACGGCGAATCGCTAGCTATAGACGAACTAGAAAAGCGCAATCTACTAGGATTTGTCTTCCAAGATTTTCAACTCTTTCCGCATTTGTCAGTTCTAGATAACTTAACCTTGTCGCCCATAAAAACGATGAGAATGGAGAAGGAAGTTGCTGAGAAGAAGGCGCGTGGTTTGTTAGAACAACTTGGGTTAGCAGGACATGCAGATGCCTTTCCATTCTCACTTTCAGGTGGGCAAAAACAACGGGTAGCTTTAGCGCGCGCTATGATGATAAAACCAGAAATTATTGGATATGATGAACCTACATCAGCCTTAGATCCAGAGTTGCGATTAGAAGTAGAAAAACTTATCCTTCAAAATAAAGAGCGTGGGATGACCCAGATTGTTGTTACCCACGATCTTCAGTTTGCGGAAAACATTGCTGATCAGATCCTTAAGGTTGATCCAAAGTAGGAGTAGGAGGTGCCTATGAAGAGAAAGAAAATTGCCCTTGTACTTGCTCTGTTCTTTAGCTTCTTCCTGACGGCTTGTACGCAAAAGGTCAGTGATCCGAAGCAGGATAATTGGTCCAAATATCAAGAACAGGGCAGCATTACCATTGGATTTGACAATACCTTTGTTCCCATGGGATTTGAGGAAAAGAATGGCCAGTATGCAGGTTTTGATATTGACCTAGCCCAAGCTGTTTCTGAAAAGCTTGGAATTCAGATTAAATTTCAACCCATCGACTGGGATATGAAAGAAACCGAACTACAAAATGGTACCATTGATGCCATCTGGAATGGCTATACAGCTACAGATGAACGGAAAGAGAAGGTTGCCTTTACCATTCCTTACATGGAAAATCAACAAGTTTTGGTCTCTAAAAAGTCTCAAAACATCCACTCAGTTCAGGATATGACTGACAAAGTTTTAGGAGCCCAGGCTGGATCTTCTGGCTATTTGAATTTTGAAGGACAACCCGAACTACTCAAGAATCGAGTGAAAGACCAGAAGGCCAATCAATACCAAAGTTTCAATGAAGCCTTGATTGATTTGAAAAATGATCGGATTGATGCCTTGTTGATTGACCGGGTATATGCCAATTATTACCTCCAGTATGAAGGAATATTAAATGACTACAATGTCTTTTCAGCTGGATTTGAAAGTGAAGCTTTTGCAGTGGGTGTTAGACCTGCTGATAAAACTTTGCTAGATGCTCTGAATCAAGCCTTTATCTCACTATACCAAGAAGGAAAATTCCAGGAAATCAGCCAGAAGTGGTTTGGGGAAGATGTAGCCACCAGTCAAGTTAAAAATCAAGAATAAGAAAAGAGATTGAGTTTTTCCTCAGTCTCTTTTTGTATCGAAAAATCCTCTGGCAAGTACCAGAGGATAGGAGTTTATTTCATTGTTGGGAAGAGCAATACGTCACGGATAGTGGTTGTATCAGTGAGGAGCATGCAGAGACGGTCGATACCGATACCCAAACCACCAGTTGGTGGCATACCGTATTCAAGAGCCTCGATGTAGTCGTAGTCGATACCTGTTGCTTCATCATCACCAAGTTCTTTAGCTTTAGCTTGGGCTTCGAAACGGCTAAGCTGATCGATTGGGTCGTTCAACTCGGTAAAGGCATTACCGTATTCTTTGGTCATGATGAAGAGCTCAAAACGGTCAGTAAAGCGGTCGTCTTCAGGATTTTTCTTAGCGAGTGGAGACACAGCTACTGGATGACCATAGACAAAGGTTGGTTGAATCAAGGTTTCTTCAACGAACTCTTCAAAGAAGGCGTTGATAATGTGACCAACTTCAGTGTAATGTTTCTCAACTGGAACTTTCTTCTCAGCAGCGATAGCTTTAGCTTCTTCGAAAGTCATATCTTGCCAGAAGTCTACACCAGTAATTTCTTTGATGGCATCCACCATGTGAACGCGTTTGAATGGTTCGTTGATTTTGATTTCAGTTCCTTGATAGTTGACTGGGCCGTCACCTTTAACAGCTTTAGCAGCATGTTGGATAATGCCTTCCGTCAAGTCCATGATGTCTTGGAAGTCTGCATAAGCTTGGTAAACTTCGATAGAAGTAAACTCAGGGTTATGAGTGGCGTCCATTCCTTCGTTACGGAAGATACGGCCAATTTCATAGACACGCTCCATACCCCCAACGATAAGGCGTTTCAAGTGAAGCTCAGTCGCGATACGAAGAACCATGTCAATGTTTTGGGCATTGTGGTGAGTGATAAATGGACGAGCTGCAGCACCACCAGCTTCGTTGTGGAGGACAGGTGTTTCCACTTCAAGGAAGCCTTTTTGGTCAAGGTAACGACGGATTTCAGAGATGATTTTTGAACGAGTGACAAAACGTTCAAAGCTTTCACGGTTAGAAATCAAGTCAAGGTAACGTTTGCGGTAAATGGTTTCAACGTCAGTTAAACCATGGAATTTCTCTGGAAGTGGGCGAAGTGCTTTAGACAAGTGTGTAATGTGAGTCGCCTTGATAGAGAGTTCTCCCATATCAGTACGCATGACTTCACCTTCGACACCGAGGAAGTCACCGAGGTCAGCCTTTTTGAAGATTTCGTAATTTTCTTCACCGACTTCGTCTTTACGAACGTAGATCTGGATTTGACCTTCTCGGTCTTGAAGATGGGCAAAGCCGACTTTACCTTTACCACGTTTGGTTACTAAGCGACCTGCAATTGTAGCAGTTTCGTTTAATTCATGTAATTGTTCTTTATCAAGTTCTGCAAATTTATCTTTAAGTTCTTGAGAGTTAGCAGTACGTTCAAAACGTTTTCCGAAGGGATCGATTCCTTGTTCACGGAGCGCAGCCATTTTTTCACGGCGAACGATCTGCTGGTCATTTAGTTCTTCCAAATGTTCTGTAGACATGGGTTCCTCCTAGTTTTACTCAAAATTTGATACGATGAGTCATTTTTTGCGATACTCCCATTTTATCATAAATAGCAGAGAAATTCACGGATATTCTTTGAAAACTAAAAAGAACTTGACTATTAAGATCAAGTTCGATTATTTTTCTTGATAGGAAGTGTCATTCCATCTTTCCAGAGTGAAGGTTTCAAAATCCTCGGTTTCTAAAACTGTCAGACTAGCATTGGCCAAGCCTCCATCTTTGCGAAGGTGAGCCTCTTTATAGCCTAAGAGAGTGCGTAGGCTAGCAGTGAGATTTGCCCCATGCCCGACAATCAAAATTCTTTCAGCCGGACTTTCTTTCAGAGATTTGATAAACTGAATGGTTCGCTGAGTCGTAGAGTAGAGAGATTCGGCTTCAAACATCCTCGTATCAAACTGAGCCAGATTAGAGCGAAAGGCCTTGATTTGTTGTGGGTAGATGGCATTGAGCGTAGCGATTTTTAATCCCTCTAGTTTGCCAAGTTGCCATTCACGTAGGTCAGGAATGCTCTTCAAAGGACAAGGGGCTAGGAGTTGACTTTGGATAATCTCAGCAGATTTGACTGCTCTGGGTAAATCACTAGAATAAATCGTATCAAAAGGAATTTCCTTGAGATGTTGACCCAGTTGTTTTAGGATGTCAATGGACTCTGAAAGAAGGGGAGAGTCGCCGCTAGCACCTTGAAAACGTCCTTCAAGATTCCAGACAGTCCGACCATGACGGACAAAATAGAGTTTCATCAGTTGTTTTCCTCCAAGATATCAGCAAAGTCTGCTTTTACAAAGGTGGCTAAGTCTTGAGGTCGGATGATGATACTGTACCCGACTTCTCCAGCAGAGACGATGATTTTATCCAAATCCAAAGCTGTCTGATCAATAAAAATGGGATAATTGTGTTTCTGACGAATACCGACAGGATTATTGGCTCCGTGAATATAACCTGTCGTTTTTTCCAGATCTTTTTGAGGAATCATGCTCACTTTTTTATTGCCAGAAACCTTTGCTAGTTTTTTCTCAGCGAGGTGTTCTGTTATGGGAACGATTCCGATGATTGGCCCCGTCTTATCACCCAGCAGAGCCAAGGTTTTAAAGATATGAGTTCGATCATATTCCGAAGGAAGTTCATCCTCAAGCGCGTTGATCTGAATACCAGTATGGTCAATACCCGCCTTGGTCAAGATTTGTTCGACCAAGGTTTTCTTAATCTTCACTTTCTTTGCCATTATTTATACTTATCCTCCAATTGACTCATCCAGATACCAAGCCAAATGCCAAGTGCAAAGAAGAAGGCAATGAGAACATAGCTCACAATAGAAAGTCCAGTGTATTGGATACTTTCAGCATTTCCAGCATTTGGGATCAAAATTAAGAGGGTGCTTGAAAGCACAATCCCAATGATAAAGTGATAAACACGGGAGTGGTAGTTGTTCAAGGCATGGTCCATTAATTTTGAAAAGATAATGAGAGTTGCCCCTGCACCAATCCCGATAGGAAGGAAGGTACCAAACAAATCAAAGGTCTTAAAACCAGTGAGCATGGGAGCGTACAGTCCCAAAATCAAGAGTAGATTTGACGGACTTAAACCAGGCACCAAGACACCAAGAGCTAAAAGAACACCTGCTAAGATGAAGTTTGCAAAACTAGCACTGAGTGAACCTACGACAAAATTGAGCGCGTAAAGACCCAGTCCAGAAATGACAAAGGTAGACCAGAACCAGACTAGGTCAATCTTATCACGATTAGATTCTCGAGTAGATTCTTTAAGGAGGCTAGGAACCGTACCGATGATAGCTCCAGCAAAGCTCCATAAAACATAGACTTGGTAATTTTCTAGCAAATACTCGATTGGATAAGAAAACAAACCAATCCCTAGCAACATCCCGATAGCTACTGGAATAAAGTATAGGACATTCTCTTTAAAATATTTAAAGGGGTGAGCCAGAAAGCCAATCATTCGCTCGTAAATACCCAAAATTGCAGCCAGAACTCCACCAGAAATCCCAGGTAGGATAAATCCTAATGCAATGACAATCCCTTTAATAACTCGTGCAATCCATGAAAACATAATAAAATCCTCAATTTCATAAAATTCTTTCTCTATGCTATCAATTATAACACAGACAGGGAGAAAATGAAAAAACAAGTGAAAAAGTTTGTTATTTTCACTTGCCTTATGGTCTTAAAAATAGTTTTCTGAAAGTTTCTTCCTTGTCTTTGTCAGTAGAAATTAAATTGATGTCCAAATGATGTTCAAATCCTGCAATTCTCCCCTTAGAAGTGTACTGGTGGAGATCATAGTTCAGATCAGTATTTGGTTTCGTTTCAAAATAACCAGAGTCTGTTCCATAGGAAGGAATCCAAATAGCAGAGAATTTATCCGTACTGATACTGTGCTCTTGCATGAAATAAACTCCAACGTAGATTCCGATATTTTTAGCACCGAGAGCTGCCAGTTTGGCGCGAAAGGCCTCAACACCTTCATTCATATCAGACATTGTTTTTTCTTCAACATCTAACCAGTAGTAGCTAGGATTGTAAGGAGAAGCAGCGTTGTAGAAGACTTCAGCAGCCTTCTCCATATCTTCTTTACTTTTTCCAGCTACGTAGGCATAAACCCCCACAGGGACATTCCATTTTTGAAATTCTGATATGTGATTTTTATAAGCTTTATCGACACCATTGATAAAGGCAGCATCATTTACTTCAGTATGCTGAGCCCCATTGTGCACGCGAACGATAACACCAGAAATATTTTGAGCCAAGATGTCGTAGTTGATTTCCTCAGGTCTTTGCCAACCAGAGACGTCGATAATGGGCTTGTCAAGATTATGCAAGGCTTGAGTTTCAACTTGAAGAGCATTTGGCTTAGTTTTGATAGGATGGTCCTCAAAACTTGGTCTATTGAGGAGTAAAATCGCTAAGAAAATTCCAAATAAACTCAAAATAATAGCTGGATGAATTTTTTTTCTCATACTTATTTAGTTTATCGTAAAATCTAAAAAAAATCAAAGAAAATACTTGAACAACGAGGGATGACGAGGATGTTTTGCGTGGCTCAGAAAGATTAGATAAATGACTATGTCCTTTTAGTTTTACATGAATTCGTTTGTCGTAGTATACCAATGTGGTCTCCAATAGCTTGTTCAAGGTCTTCTCACATATATAAAATACCTCCGATTTCAAAATACCAAAGAAGGACTTCATCATCCCCTTGTCAGGCCTGTTGCTCTTTCGTAATATTGATAGCTGAATTCTCTTTCTTCTCCAAAAAGATGGTATGAAGAGCGTCGATATTGCCATTTTGGTCACTGTGGAGAATAGCACCGATTGATCCTCATAAGTTAGTTTCATAGCAAAACACCCTATAAGTTAGACAAAAAATCTAACTTATAGGGTGAGGTACATATTGCTGAGGCGAGACTAGAAGAATAATTAGTTCCCTTGATCAGGATCGTTTTGTTCTTTCTTCTGTTCATTTTTTATTTCAGTTTCAACTTCTGTTACTGATTCATTTTCAGTCTCAGTTGTTTCTTCTTTTGATTTTACTGATTCAGTCTCTTTGTTTGCCTCGTCTGTTTTAGTTTCAGCTTCTTTCTTATGTTCTTGAGATTCTTTTTTGATTTCTTCAACAGCAGTTTTAACGGTAGAGCTTGTTACACGTCCGACTGTTTGAGCCAAATCTTTTCCTGACTCAGCTAATTCAGTGAATGATTCTTTTGTAATTTTACCACCTGACATTGCCAAGAGACCAGTTACCACAAGTGCAATGCTAGCAAGAAGGGAAAGAATCAAACCAAACCCGATTGAAACACCGTATCCACCAAAGTTAGATACATACTTATTTACGCTGAATAGATTAACAAGAGTGACGAGAGTTGAAATTGCACCTGCAACAATAACACCAATGGCAAAACCTTTAGGCATTGGTTTATTCATATTGTTCAGGCAAGCAAGAACGATAGAGACGATAGCTGCGATGATAACGAACCAGCCATCTCCATTGAAACCATGTACACTATATGAACCAAAAGCACCAATATTCAAACTAGCCCATGGCAAGAGGGCACCAAGAATGGCCACCCCAGCAGAAATGAGGATAAATAAACGATTTTTTTCCATAATAAGTCTCCTTTTATTTGGTTTTATTTATTATACCATAAAGTGAGGTACAAAGAAACCTTGTATTCAAGAGAATGTAAACGGTCAAGAAAAATCTTAGCTTGGATTAGTTTGTAGTGCCTCTTGAATTTTTCCGTATATTTGTTCATTTTCCTCTAAGCTATAGGAATTGGCGCCGCTAGCTAATGGGTGCCCTCCTCCGTCGTGTTGTTTGGCAATTTCATTGATAGGAGTGATTTTACTGCGCATACGCACACGGAAGTGGCCATCAGCTTGTTCAACAAAGATGGCCCAAGCCTTAACTGTATCGATTCGACCAGGTGCTCCGACAATCGCTGCTGTTTCAGCATCCGTAACCTTGTATTTTTTCAAGATGTCTTGAGTAAGCAGAACGCGTGCAGCCCCGTTTTCATCAACTTCTAAATTATCATAGACAAAGCCTTGCAGTTTTGCGATCTTGAAGCTCATGGTATCCATTTGACGAGACAATCCAGCAAAGTCAAAATCAACTTCTCGGAGCTGGGCAGCTATTCTAAAGGTACGAGCACTAGTCGACGGGTAGAGAAAACGGCCTGTGTCCCCGACAATTCCTGCATAGAGAAGTCGTGCCGCTTCACTAGATAAAGCTAGCTGATTTTCTTGAGCAAATAATGCAATCATCTCACTGGCGCTGCTTGAACTTGTATCCACCCAAGATAGGTCACCATAGATATCATCATTTGGATGGTGATCGATTTTGATGATGAAATCAGCTTGTTCGTAGCGTTTATCATCGATACGAGGACGATTCGCTGTATCACAAATAATAGCAAGAGCTCCTTGGTAGTCACTGTCTTGGACAGTATCCATTTCCGCCATCCAAGTTAGAGTTGGTTCGTTAAAACCGACGGCTTTGATGGTTTTTTCTGGAAAATGGTGTTTGAGAAGAGCTTTCAAGCCCACTTGGCTCCCTAAGGCATCAGGATCTGGTTTCATATGACGATGAATGATAATGGTATCGTATTCTTTGATTTTTTCTAAAATTTGCTGGCAAATTTCCATAAATAACCTCAATTCTTTCTCATTTCATTGTAGCACAAGAATTTTTATTTTTAAAATGAAAAAGATATGATATAATGGAGAAAGATAAATTGAGGAGGACGATATGGCATTAGCAAAAATTGTATTTGCCAGTATGACCGGTAATACCGAAGAAATTGCAGATATTGTAGCAGATAAATTGCGTGACTTGGGTTTGGATGTCGATGTTGATGAATGTACGACTGTCGACGCTTCAGACTTCTTGGAGGCGGACATCGCAATTGTTGCGACTTACACTTACGGAGATGGAGAATTGCCAGATGAGATGATGGACTTCTACGAAGACCTAGCAGATCTCAACTTGAATGGCAAAATCTATGGAGTTGTCGGTTCGGGAGATACCTTCTATGACGAATTCTGTAAGGCTGTTGATGACTTTGATCGCGTTTTTGTAGCGACAGGGGCAGAAAAAGGTTCAGAGTGTGTTAAAGTGGACCTCTCTGCCGAAGAAGAAGACATCGAACGCTTGGAACAATTCGCAGAAGAATTGGCTGCAAAAGTAGGATAAGAAACAAGCTGCGCTGACTGGAAGGAGTCAGTGCGTTTTTTTATTAGTTATTTTGGGATTTTACTAGCCTATTTGGTGGCTTTTTGATACAATAATTCAAATAAAGGAGGAGATGCCATGGATTTAGATATGATTCGGCAAGAAATTGATCAGATCGACGACCAAATCGTCAAGCTCCTAGAAGAACGGATGCACCTAGTTGAAGGGGTTGTCGCTTATAAAAAATCATCTGGTAAGCCAATCTTAGATTCTAAGAGAGAAGAAGTTATTTTTGAAAAAGTCAAAAATCGAGTAGAAGATAAGCGCTATCGGGAAACCATTGTTGCGACTTTTTCAGACATTCTCAAACGTTCGCGTGATTATCAGGATCAAAATATCAAATGAAAAAAGAACAATTCTATTCGCTAGGAATTTTTTTAGCTGCCATGTTGGGTGGGCTTGTCCGCTACTTGGTTTCCACTTGGTTACCAGCCAGCCCAGACTTTCCTTGGAGGACCCTTCTCGTCAATTATCTGGGCATTTTCTGCTTGGTTTATCTGGTGAAAGGCTATTTGGTCTATAAAGGAACCAGTAAAGGCTTGGTTTTAGCACTGGGGACGGGTTTTTGCGGAGGTTTAACAACCTTTTCTAGTCTAATGCTTGATGCCGTGAAACTGCTTGATACCGGGCGTTATCTTAGTTTAGGCATCTACCTACTTTTGAGTATTGGAGGAGGTCTGCTATTGGCTTATTATCTGGGGAGGAAGAAATGGTAATCGTTTATCTTGCAATCACCTGCGGGTTCGGAGCACTAGTGCGCTATTTCTTTTCTAGCTACAATCAAGCTTCTAAATTGCCATTGGGAACTCTCATTGCCAATCTTCTAGGATGTTTTTTAATTGGCCTACTCTACAATCATGTGGAGTCCAAGGAAGTCTATGCTATCCTAGCGACAGGTTTTTGTGGTGGCTTGACGACCTTTTCAACCTTGAATGATGAGCTACAAAGACTGTTAAGTAACAAGAAGGTATTCTATAGCTATTTTCTCTTAACTTACATAGGCGGTTTTCTAGCAATTTTTTTAGGAATTCTGCTATAAATTTCTTTACTTTTAGGTGGAAATTTGGTAAACTGTATCTTGTGTGTAATGGACGCACAAAAATACAGTTTATCCGCTGAGGAAGGTTCCTCAAGATTGACAAAGATAGGAGAATAAAATGAATCCATTAATCCAAAGTTTGACTGAAGGTCAACTTCGTACAGATATCCCATCATTCCGTCCTGGTGACACTGTTCGTGTACACGCGAAAGTTGTCGAAGGTAACCGTGAACGTATCCAGATTTTTGAAGGTGTTGTTATCGCACGTAAAGGCGCTGGCATCTCAGAAAACTACACAGTTCGTAAAATCTCTAACGGTGTAGGTGTTGAGCGTATCTTCCCAATCCACACTCCACGTGTTGAAAAGATTGAAGTTGTTCGTTACGGTAAAGTACGTCGTGCGAAATTGTACTACTTGCGTGCTCTTCAAGGTAAAGCAGCTCGTATCAAAGAAATCCGTCGTTAATTCGACTAAAAAACTCTGCTCATCAGCAGAGTTTTTCTCTAGCTCCCTTAGTTCAATGGATATAACAACTCCCTCCTAAGGAGTAGTTGCAGGTTCGATTCCTGCAGGGGGCAGTAATTCAATCAAAAAGCACTGAATAATCAGTGTTTTTTTGTCTTAAAATTGAAACCATTTCAGATGAAAATGGAGGTGTGGTATAATAGACGTAGAATGTTTAGGAGAAAGAAATGAAAAAAGGATTATTTTGGGTTGTTAGTGTAATGCTAATGCTTTTGACACTTTTTGCACTGAATGGATGTGCTTTAGGTGAAGAAACCATTCCCAAAAACAGGACAAAACAACAGTACGAATTTGAAAAAACGTTTGAACCTATGTTTAAATTTTTAGAACAAGACAAGAAGGAGTTTACGGGACTAAAGTCATACACTAGTGATGTTTATATAAAAAATCAAGATGAAGTCAAAAAGTATGAAGTGGACGTAGATATTAATCAATCTGACATTAAAGGGGAGTATACAATAACACTTGGGGAGGATAAAGAAACTGTTCCTGTTACATATTCTAATGGGAAGTTAAATTATGAGTCAGAGATAAATCCTTTATTTGATGAAGAAATTCTAAATTTAATGGTTTCAAGAGATTATTTTGCTTCCTTAGATGTGAAAAAAATATTTAAGAGCGCAGAAACTGAATTGAGTGATATTATTTACCAACCAGAAAATCAGTCAGAGTTATATAAAAAATAGTGGAAAAGTATAACCTTCCATCTGACACAAAACTTTCAGTTAGTCTTGGATATGCGTACTATGACAGATACGATATACTACTAAGTTTAGAATCTAAAGAAAAATTGGTTCAAATTAGTGCTGCAATTTATTTAGTGAAAGGAAAGTAATTTTTTTAAGTCAATCAAAAAGATTATAAGTTAAAAAAAACATAAATACTATTTTATAACTGATTTTTAATGAGCAACAGGAGATATTATGTTAAAATCGAACAAGTGGATATTCCTTGCAGTTTCTATGCCTTTTCTTCTTCTTATTATTCTGTCTTATTTGTTTATGAGGCAGCCATTTGGCAACGCTGGTAAGTTTATTCATGATTATGAAGATTCTATCAAGAGAGAAATTCTTGCTGACATAGACAGTCAAGGACAGTATATAAAGTCAGTGACGCTTTTACCTGGTTCAGCGAGGGGGTCTTTTGATAATGGTGGGGATGTAGGCGGAAATTATCACATTTACTTTACAGCCTATGTTAACAATAATCACAAGCAGTCAATGAAAGTAGAAATATACTTTCCTGATGCTGGTATACCACCTTTTACCTTTATAAAACCCAATCCTTATAAATCTCCTGAAACTATGAAGAGATGGTACTTGTCAGTACAAGAGATATCCAGTGACCCCTCGTGGGATTGGAAGCGAGAGCACGATAAATTGAATGAAATTATGAATAATCTTTTGAATGTTTCTGTTCGCAAAGGCAAGGATGCATTCTGGCAAGTTCGAAAAAAAATTATGATTCGTTTTCTTAACAAATGGCTACATGAACATGAGGAAAATTTCAAACTAGCTATCCAAACAGACCTGTATCGAAACGTTCCAGAATTGGAACAGAAATTAGGAAAGATTCAAAGTATAAGTGTAAGTAACTATCAAATGTACATTCCTTCGACAGATAGAGATATTCGTTTTGATGTTAGATTCGAGAAATATCCTGAAGAAGTAGCTACTATAAACGTTCGCTTGCATTCCCAGGGGAAACAATCAGTTTTTAAGGATCCCTCAGTAGCTGCAACTATTAGTTTTGAAAATGAACGTTTTGCTATAAAAACGGAGTATGACTCCAAGCTATTTCCAATTTTTAATCAAAGTCGATTTGGTAATAGTAATGGAGAAATATCTTATGAGCTCCCAAAAGACTATGAAAATCAATTTTTAATTCCTTAACTATCAAGCAAGCTATTGTGCTTGCTTTTTCTTTATCTTCTATCTCACAAGATGCTAATTGTGTGTTATAAGAGTATATGGAAAGAGAAAAAGAACAAATGACCTGCAGCCCAAAAGTGAGACAGAAAAATCCAACTTTTGTGTGTAGGTTATGATTAGTGTTTTTTCTTGTCTTAAAATTGAAACCATTTCAGATGAAAATGGAGGTGTGGTATAATAGGAGAAAGTATAAGTGCTTATTTGAAGGGGAATTTCTCTCCTTATTATGAGTATTAGGATTTAGTTTTCTGAGAAAAATAATGATGTTTGAGTAAAGAAGGAAATGGAATGAAAATTTCTGGAACAAGCGGTAACATTACTTTTGACTATGAAAATGGCTATGTTTTAAAAGCAGAGGGAGAGTTGTTGACTGATGGTAGCTTTATTGTATATAGGTCAAGCATACAGAATTGGGAGCCACCTTACAATCACATTCCTATCACACAGAACGAGATAGATAAACTTGTCTAGGAAGTGAACTCCAGGATGACGGAGCAAACAATTCAGATCGAATTTATCTGAATTAGAGTAGGAGAAGGATGATGAAAATTGATTACAGTGAACAGATGCTCACATGGGGGTGGGATGGTAGTGAAATAAAGATAGAATTACCAGAAATCATTCATGCGGAATATCATAAAGATGAGAACATGGTGATGGTTTATAGTGGGGAAAATTTTATTAACAAAATCATTTTCTACTATAGTTTAGAAGGAAAATTATTAGGGCGACAAAATGTAGAGGAAGGAAGGCTAGAGTGGCATTATAAGGGCCAACATCAGATTGGTTTTCATCATTTACATCATCTTCGCTTTAGTCCTAAATATCAGCGTATCTTCAGTATATTTCGCTCATCCAGCGATTTTGACCTTCCATCAGAACTAGAGGTTTATAATTTAGAAGGTGAGAGAATCGACCAAATTGAATCTCCTGCAGGGTATACAATGCTATATATTTCTGAGATAAGTAAGAAGAAACTGAGAATTGTATGTGAAGCTCTTAATGAAGATTGTTTTGATAAATTTGGTCGAAGTGATTTCTATTTTAATGTGGATTTAGAAATTAGAAAATGGATAAAAGATGGCGTAGCCTATTGAGGAAGAGAAATAGAAGACGGATTTTTATGATATTTTATGCTGAGAGATAATTGCACTAGGAGAATACAAATGAAACCAACAAAACTACAATGGGAAGATGTTATCCAGTTTGAAGAAGTAAAAGGTTACGGAAAATCCATCTGGAGAAATGATAACAAGTATTATTTAGTTTTAGAAGAGGGAACTGTAGCTTCTTGGTTAGTTGTCTATGAATTACCACAAGAATTATTTATCTTACTAGAGAGTGGAAAACGGACTCTACTTGAAATATCTTGCAAAGTTAAGCACGATTATTGGCCACCGACGGAAGAAGAAAAGAAAGCTAGTGAGAAACAATTTATATTAAAAGGCTTAACTCCCTTGATAGCTAGTCCTAAGAGTTGGGAATTATTTACTCAGGAAGAGCTTGAAAGATTAATTCCACTTGCTGAACAAAAATGGATTGACTGGAGAGGGAAACTTCCAGATGATTATGTATCGCCACTCAAGTAAAAGAGATATATAATGAAACTGAATTCCAGATATTAGAGAGCTCTAATCCAGTTCACTGAAGCTATGAAAAAGCTTATATTATTTGATTATGGTTAGAAAGGGAGTGGAAATGAAAGAAAAAAGTAACTATTATAAAGGACTAGTTCATCTAGGAGAGTTTAAGAACAAATTGGTCTATTATGACTTAAAGGCAAAGAAATTGTATTTTTCAATTCCAGAAAGAACTTCTAAGAGTCAACAGTACGTTATTTTGTCTCTGGTATTGCTCGTTCTTCCTTTTATCAGATTTCTGAATGAATTGACAATCTTTAGTATACCTGCTCACAAGTATCTTTATTTGATTTTATTCTCTTGTCTTTCCTTACTTTTCGGGAAATTGCTAGATGTCTATTTTAAGAAAGATTTGGATTTGTATCCTGCTTTGTTTACAGATTTGGAGTTCTTAGAATTCCTAGAGATAGTAAAGAAAAGTGGAGCTGTTGTTTCTTCCGTAATTCGTGGTAGCGTTATTAGTTTGTTAGTATCTTTAGTCGTCTTCCTGTTATATCCTAGTTTTTTGCCATTATTTTTCCACTCGATGCTTTTGTTTATTGTCTATTTGTGTTTATCCAATAATTTGCACAAGCGAAAGAGGGTTATGGGGAGCTTGATAAGAAATGTCCGCACCAACTAGATCTTTTTGTTTTTGCCTATGATAAAGAAGAAATAAAAAAGTAAAGAAAGTTGATTTATATGACAACAGAAATGCTGCAATACAAAAATTGTAGGATATTAAAAGACAACAATGATTATCAGATCCTGTGGAGTAGAGGGAAAGAAGTGATTAACTTTCCCATTAGCCAGGAATTAGCAGAACGTGTTTCAAAATCAGACAAAGATTCTTTAGAAGTAATGTTTTATTGTGAACATCATCGTTGGCCTAAAGCAGATGAGTTAGAAGATTATAATCAATCGGATACGATTGTACATAGAGGCGATGGATTTATTGTATATGAGACAGACGGCTATTACGAAATAAGCTTCTTTAAAGAAATTGGCGGAGCCATGGGGCCAGAAGTTCGCTATCCTATTTCTAAAGAACTAATGGATAAAGCATTTGAATCTTCTAGGGGAGCATACGAAGTCATGGTTTATGCTGAAACAGGGCACTGGCCTTTATAGTAAAGTGGATTACATCATAAGAACAGCCCCAAAATAGGGAATAACTAATCAGTAGACATTTGGTAGATGGAAAAGGAGATGAGAATGAAAACAATTTATTTAAGCAAAAAAGATATGTTGGAAATCTGTCAAGATGGTGACAAGTATTTCTTGCGTTATCCAACTTTTAATATTACCATGCCAGAAGTGGTTAGAGAAATCCCCAAAGAAGCTGCAGATAGTTATATGTCTGGAGAACATACTGGTAAAGAGTTGATGAATTATGCACAATATGGTTTTTGGAAATCTAAAAAACAGTATACACAAGATGAGTCTGGTAAGCTCTTCATCGAAAATCATCCTTCTTTTATTTTAAAAAAACCAGGAAATACTCGTCGTCTTTTTACAGCAGAGGAATTTACCCAAATTGTCACCAAAGCCATTGTTTCAGCACTGGAACCTAGCGAACTTGATGCAATTGGTATAGTTGATAATCATTTAGAGCTTCTTCTGGTGGATCCAGTTGGCTGGGAGGAAGAGATAGAAGCAGTCCATCTGGAAATTCTGCAAGAAAAAATGAATAATTATATCTACTTTCTCGAAAGCAAGCAGTATGTGGAGCGATATGGTGATAAGTTTGACAAAAAAGTCATCCATATCACATTCCAGTATTCTCCATCGGATAATGGACTAGCCTTTCTTGCTGCGGTTCAGAAGGTGTTACAACCTACAGATATGAGCTTGAAGGTAGAATTGCCAGAGTGAGTTAGAAAATGAGAAGGCGTTTGTCTTCTCTTTTCTAATATTCTTAAACTTTTGCAATCTTTTCTGGACTAGATTTCTAATATGGTATAATGTAAAAAAGTGCTTTCTGATTAATGGCTATAAAACTTGATATAGTAAGAGAACTACTCTATCAGTTTAGCTCATATCATTTAGAATTGAGAGGATCGACTATGTTAACATTAAGTCATGTGATTGAAGATACCTACAATGTTGAGGTGGACTATTATACTCCTCTTACTATTGAATGTTCGAGTTTCCCCTCATATATACGAAAAGCTTACTTCCGTTTAGTAGGTGATAATAGCCTACTTGAAATTGGGATAAATCCAAATTCTTTTCGATTGATGAATATCATACTTGTCCAGGTATCAAATGTGACTTTAATGGATGACATGAGTCTAGAAGAAGTGGAAGAGATAGAAGGCATTCCTGTTTTTCGTGATACTGTCATGTTTACAAATGGACTACATGATAGGAGGCGGTCCTTTGATGTCTTTTTATCTAAAGACTTTTTGAAAATACAGTTGCTTAATCCTAAGGAAACGATGTATCTGACTAATGGGAGAGTAAAATTAGGATTTTCTCAAGATGGAACACTCGTGAGCATCTTGCTCGTAGAACTGACATGTCATGAATATGAAATTTTAAAAAATAGTTTTGAATAGCGATCCAAAAGTCTATTTCCTTGAGTGCTATAAAACTAGACTTATTTGAATAAGGAGAAAAAATGATTAGAGCAAAATATGGTGAAAATATTGTTGTCGCTTTTAAGTACAAAAATCAGTATTCTTGGTATGTTTCTGACTTGGAGCTGTGGTATATTAATTACGAAGAAGCGGGATATAATGTAGAACATATTGATAAAGAGAGATTGCGCTCCCCGTTTTTATTGCCTGAGAATGTCCTTTATTTTTTAGAGGATATGAAAAAATATAGTTGCGACCTTTCAGAGTTAAGGAAAGTCTTTGCTAATGAGTATAAAAGGGATAAACTGAACGCTATTTATGATTTCGCCCCATCTTTATTTGTTGATATAGACAATTTGTTATTGTACTCAAATTACGCAGAGTCTATTTCTTTTGAAGAGTATGTATCAGCTCCATGGATTGGGAAATATCAATATTTCCTAGATTTAATTCCAAGAGAATATTGGTTTTGGACGGAAATAGGGGAAAATGTGTTTGACCAAAATAAAACAAGTGAATAGAGTAAAGAAAATAAACAAAGGAAGAGACTCCGCTCAACAGTTACCAAGAGTATCAGGAATGGTATGACAAACACGTAAACTAGATTTGGAAGGATATGTAGAAAACTACAGAATAATGAAAAGAGGAATAATAATGCCACAAGAGAGATATCTCCAGATTAAGAAAGAATATAAAGTTCGGTTGGTATTAGTAGTTTTTCTTTTAGTCCTTTCTTTTATACTATATTTGTTTATCATTCTAAGTTTTTCTAGACATATCCCATTTATAGCAACAGTTATGGGGACGGTTATTCCCTTTAATCATTTTCTACTGGTCCCAGTTTGGCAAGAGAAAAAAGCGATAGAAGAGGAACATCCTGAATGGAAGAACCTTAGCACAAGTGGAGTCAAGGTTCCCTCATCAGAATCAGATAAAAAGATCCTTCCATTTATTGGAACAGTTCTGGCCTTATTCTTCTCTTTTGCAATGCTCTACAGACCGGTTAAAGTAAATACGAAAATTCCTACTGCTGAGGAAATTAAAAATATGCCTAGATTTGACAATAACTATACTCCAAAGTCAAAAAGTAGTTCGTCCTCTGAACCAGTGTCTAAGTCAGATTTGAACGAGACCTCTTCAACTAATTAGTGATGAGGAATTAAAGAGGGTCATTGATAAAACATTGAAAGATTTCAATGAGAAACGTGAGAAAGAAGAAAATTCAGAAAAGACTGAGTCAGGAAATGAGTGATGTAGTACGGAAAATTTGTTGTTGTGAATATGGTATAATGGAATATGTGGAGGGTTAGTATGCGTAAAGAATATCTAGTTTATCAAAACAAAGTATACTCGAATTTTGTGAATTATATAAATGACTATATTCTTCTTTCAAAAGATCCAGCGATGTTGGAAGAAGGATACGTCCCCTATAGTTTCTATGTAGATGATGCCGGAGAAGGCGTATACGGGAAGCTTGTGCCTTATAGTGAGGTTAGTCAGAGGTATTCGGTTTATGATCGTATCCTATATAAAGGTCAGGAATTTACAATGGCTGGTCACAAGCATGGAGATGATGATTTTACAGCACCCGATTCTTATGTGCGACTCCTGGTTTTTGATAAAGAATTTCTAATTGAAAACAATTTAGCTGATGATGCGGAATTATTGGATGAGAAATATGGCCAGACCATGTATGCATCAGGAAAAATCCCTGTCAGCGAAGTAACGATTCTACGTCGCAGAAAAAATCTACCAGTAGACAGAAGGAGAAAAATATGAAATCAGTTAATTTTACAATAAAAAGCAACCAATCACTAAGAATTGGTGAGGTGCTTCAAGCAGAACTCTTTGAATGTTACAGCGTTTCCGCTAAGGATGCAGGATTAAAGCCATCTGCAGACTCTCTTATTTCGGATTTCCATTCTGTTCAGTTTGGGGTCAAAAAGAAGTCTAGTTTAGGGTTCCGTCTATCTTTTGATGGTCAAGTTTATCAGGTAGCTGTTCCAGATTTGGCGACAGCTTCTGACTGGACTGGGGCCTTGATGTTCTTGAAAACCTTGCTCATTCTCTTAGATGTAAATGTCTGCGAACATGATGGTGTGGCGTATGATAAAGATTCTATTCTAGAATTTCATTTCACGGATATTTTCTTATCTGCTCTTTCAGAATTGACCAAGGAAGTAAAAGTCCATCCTATAGTAGAAGTTATGGGAGTGAAACGTCCCATTTACATCAATGAACTCTACCTAGGGCAGATTATCCATGTTCCGGACGAGCAACTTTTGAATAGCTATGACCAGCGTTTGCGCTTTACCCAACAGCTGAATGCTTATTACTCTGAGCAGCAAGTTTTTAAAGTAGAGCAAAATGGAGAGGATATCATCATTCCTGTCAACTATCTAAATAGTGAAGGACGAACAATCTTACCGGCTCAACCAGAGTTAGAACCTCAATATTTGCAACAGTATAGAGGAAGTAAGGTTGCAGTTGCACGACTATTTATCATGACAGCCGATGGGGAAAAACTAGCCGAAGTTCCTTATCGTCAGTACTTAGAGTCATTGACCGAGGGCATCTATATGCTGGATGCCAAGTATGTTCTGGTGGACCCAATTTCACCTGATACTTTGCAAGCGGTCTTGAAAAAGGGAGGATTTTAAGAAAAATTCCCTTTCAGTTAGCTTTTTTCAATGTTAGAATGTGATGAGAAAAGAATGAAGTAGATAGTGTGAAGATAACCATCTGAAACGTTTTTCAGATGGTTTTAAGTTTTTCGTATGTTGATTCTACTTATATTTTTTATGCTATAATGAGACTAGAATTAAAACTCTCATTCAACAGGTAAAAATAGCGAACTACTTATGCCAACGATTGATACAACGGGACATTCTTATGATGATTTTTTATCTGCGATTAAACGCCAAGGCTATTATGAAATAGAAAATCCACTCGTCTATGAACCAGGTACTAATAAAATTGAGCAAGTTGAGGGGATTTTTAGAATAAATCAATGGAGTAACTAAATGAAAATATATGAATTACCAGAGCCTAAAGATTATCAATCTTTTATTAATTTTTATCGTAATGTGATGGACGAAGGGAAAGAGGAAGAAGCCTTTTTAGGCACAGATGCAAAATATCGTATACGAGAACGGGATTCTTATGAAGTGAATAGTACAGATATTAGTGTATTAATAGAATATTGCTTATTCCCTCTGTATGCAGAAGGTGATAGGGATATAGTGAGAAGAACTTTTGATATTTTAAAAGATTTTAGCTTATCGGTTGACCTAGTCAAATTAGATAAGGTAACTGATTATATTTCTATTCAAAATTGGTTTTTAACTGAATATTCTAATCTTCCCTTTGTCATTGAGACGGATGAATTGGTAAGAAATATTATAGAAAGTATTTCAAAATTATCAGATGAGCAGAAACGTGTTTGGACCTATCAAGGTTTGTGTAATGTATTGGAACGTAATCCATTATATAGACAGTGTGATGAAGAAAAGGTAGAGAAGATTCTTAAGGAATTCAAAGAAAAATACTACAATCCACCAAAGGTAGTAAAAACCATTAAAAACGTTGAGAAAATTGAACTGGATGTTACAAGCATCGATGCGATGGGTGTTTCAGATGACCATCTTGAGTTGTTGTTGATTGATGAAAACAAGTGGATTGAGTCATTAGAAGAGGAACATCTCTTGAAACTTCAAGAAAAACTCAATAACTATATCTACTTCCTCGAAAGCAAGCAGTATGTGGAGCGATATGGTGATAAGTTTGATAAAAAAGTCATCCATATTACATTCCAGTATTCTCCATCTGATAATGGACTAGCCTTTCTCGCTGCGGTTCAGAAGGTATTACAGCCTACAGATATGAGCCTAAAGGTAGAATTACCAGAGTGATAAAGAGAGCGGAAACGCTCTCTTTTTGTGGTATAATGGAATAAAGACACCACAGAACAGCAGTCCTATAGTCTAGCAGAAATCCTAGATGGGAAGGCTAGTCCCATTCAAGCGGCTAAGGATGTCTATGATGATCGTATAAAAGCTGTTAAGGAGATGATGGCTAAGAAGGACCAGTTATCAGATGAGCAGAAACGTACTGACGAAAATGGTCTTATTTAAGTTACGTAACTGGAGTTGGTGCAGGAGGAAACTGATACGATGAGGAAGATATTAAAAAATAAGCGTGCTTTTCAATTTGTGTTAGCTAGCCTAATTCTTATCCCTTTTATTATAGTAGGTACTGTTGGGTTCCAACAATTATTTAAAGAACCTGAAAAAGTCGAATATTCTATTGAAGAATACCATTCTGCAAATGAAAACGTATATTTTTTCGGGAATCAACGGAAATTCGTCTTAATGAACACAGATTCCAATGTGAGACCTGGGAGTAGTATCTATCTTTATACAACCGAGCGGAAAGTGATGACAAATAAAGGCGGAGTTGATTTAACATTTAGAGAAAACATGCCCAAATCAGATTATTGGAAGATCCGTCTTTATGACTATAGAACAGAAGAATTAGCCGTTAAAGAAGTGGATCTAAACAAAGTGGTCGAAGACTATGAGGCTGGTTTTTTTCCGATGTATTTTAAATTTGCAGAATATCGTAATAATCCCAAGAACGTCATCAATATAGAAGTTAAAGATAATCAAGGTACTATGAAAACCTTTGTTTTAAACATTGATAGCGGAAAAGTAGAAGGAGAGTATCAAAAGCGTGTAGATATCTATGAAGAGGGTCCTTACTTTTATTATACGACACTGGATCAACATACAGAGAATAAGGGATACTTGGTAAATCACGTCATCGGTACTTATGGTGATTGGAAGGCAGAGGGAAAAGTTATTGATACCAACATCAACCTCTTTGAGGAATATCCTGAAATTGAGAAAAAAATAACTGAAGAAGGTTGGATTCTTAATCCTCAAGAAGAATACGTGACCTCAGAGGAATGGTTTGACAAAGTTTTGTACTGGATGGCGCCTAAGGGAGAAGAGAAACTGACGATTTATGGTATAGATACTAAGGGTCAAGTTTCTGATACCCCACTCACAACCTATGCAGAATATGAAGCCTGGGTTCAAAAACAACGATCAGAAGGGAAAATAAATGAAACGAATTGATCCTGAGAGAATAAAGAGTATAAAAGCGAGTATCAACGCATCTACTAATGAAATACCAGATGACATTCGCTCGCTGATTGATGCGCCAGTGACAGGTAATTTTGAAGACTGTGTTAAGCGAACCAAAGCAACAATGGAGAGCTTGGTAACAACGGTTGATTCGCTCGATCAGTATTTAGATAGTGTAGCGGATGCTTTTGCGGCAACAGAAGCTAGTTTAGTTGCGGCAATTGATGGAGGTATCTATATTAAAGCATCTGAGTCACGAGCGGAGCGTAGAGAACGACATATCCAAGGTGGAAAAAATTCCCAAGAATGCCACAATCGTAGAAAAATGGTTGAAATTGCAGAAAGTCAATATAGCGATTTTCCATAAATATATGAATCACCTGAATTTATTTCAGGTGGTTTTCTTTTGCTTTTTTATTATTACTCTTCTTGTAGTATCATTCATATGGTATAATGGGACAAAGACATTTTTCTTCTAGTATTTTGGAAATTCTATATTTTTCGCTTGTTTATCCCTTCAGCTATTTACAAAAAAATATATCCTGTCCCTCGCTGTCAACTTCCACCCTCATGATGTGGCATTCTTGCTGATTGACTACAAGGGTGGTGGGATGGCCAATCTCTTTAAAAACCTACCCCATCTCTTGGGAACTATTACCAACTTGGATGGCGCCCAATCCATGCGGGCCTTGGCTTCGATCAATGCGGAGATCCATCGTCGTGAACGACTCTTTGGAGAGTTCGAAGTCAACCATATCAATCAATACCAGAAGAAATTTAAAAACGGAGAAGCGACAGAACCGCTCCCTCACCTCTTTCTCATCTCGGATGAGTTTGCGGAGCTCAAGGTCAACCAGCCTGACTTTATCAAGGAGCTGGTATCTATCGCTCGTGTCGGGCGTTCCCTTGGGGTCCACTTGATCCTAGCTACTCAGAAGCCGTCTGGGGTGGTGGATGATCAGATCTGGTCCAACTCCCGCTTTAAGTTGGCGCTTAAGGTAGCGGATCGTGGAGACTCTATGGAGATGCTTCATACGCCAGATGCGGCAGAGATCACCCAGACAGGACGAGCTTATCTACAGGTCGGCAACAATGAAGTCTATGAACTCTTCCAGTCAGCTTGGTCGGGCGCAGACTACCAGCCGGATAAGGATGATATGGGCATTGAGGACCATACGATTTACCTAATCAATGACCTAGGTCAATATGAGATCCTGAATGAAGACCTATCAGGCTTAGAAGAGGCTGACGAGATCAAAGAAGTACCGACAGAGCTGGACGCGATTGTACAGAACATCAAACTTCTGTGTGAAGAGCAGAATATTCCTCCAGTACCACAACCTTGGCTGCCACCACTCAAAGAGCGGATCTACTTGACAGATCTACGTAAAGGAAAGTTCAAAGAATTTTGGGGACATACCGACCGACCTTTAAAAGCAGTGATTGGTTATGTGGATGTGCCAAGCCAACAAGCTCAATACGCATTAGAACATGATTTTAATGAAGATGGGAATATTGCTCTTTTTGGAGGTCCTTTAACAGGTAAGTCTACTTTTATTCAAACTTTGACGATGGATTTAGCTCGTCAGTTTACCCCTACTCAAGTTAACTTTTACTTGTTGGATTTCGGAACAAATGGACTTTTGCCACTTCGACAACTGCCCCATGTAGCTGATACCATTATGATTGACGATCAGGAAAAAATAACAAAAGTGATTAGCCGTATAAAAGGAGAGATTCGCTATAGAAAAGCTCTTTTACGCAAACATATGGTTGCTGATGTAAATCTTTATCAAGAAATCAGTGGTCATCAAATTCCTAGACTTTTCTTTATGTTAGACGGTTACGATGCTATCAAAGAATCTCCACTAGTTTTGGATATAGAAAATACTTTTTAAGTTATAGCTCGGGAAGGCCTGAGTCTAGGGATATATCTTGTAATTACAGCTGGACGATTAGGAGTTGTGAAAAGTGCTCTATTATCTAGTATTAAAACTCGTATCTCTCTAAAGTTAACAGATGATGCAGACACTCGAACATTAATTGGACGCACCCAATTGATAATTGAAGATAAACCTGGTCGTGCTATGATTAAGCTAGATGAACCAGAGATTTTCCAAGTGGCTCTACCAACGAACGGAAATGATACATCTGAATTAATTGAGCAGATTAGCTCTGAGGCAGGAATGATGTCAGAAGAGTGGGGCGGAGATAGGCCTAAGCCTATTCCGATTGTTCCAGAGGAATTAAGCTTTGATACGTTTGCTAAAACTGCAAGTGTTCAAACAGCTTTGAAAGAAAATAACTTACCGTTAGGTCTAGACTTTGTTAATGTTGAGAGTGTTGATATACCGATGAAAGGTTTCAAACACCTACTATATATAGCTAACGAAGGTGAACATTTGGAGAATATTACACGCCACCTTTTAGAAATGTTCACCACCCTCATTCCAAGTAAGAAAGTCATGTTTATGGATGTAGATGATGAATATGATGGTCAGTTTGATTTATTTGCTCGTATTTCTGAACCAGAAGCTCTTGCGGATATGGCGAATCAACTTATGCTTGAATTAGAGGATCGTAAAAAAGGTGAAACTGGACACGACTTTATCATCTTTATCCCTAATTTAGAGAAATTTGTTCAGGCAAGCGGGCTGACAGGCGAACAAGTATCAACACTCTACCAAGAGGGATGGAAATACAATATGCATTTTGTTGTTGGTAGTTTTTATTCTTATATTAGCAACAATGCTATTGGCAGCCCTGCTCGTCAGGTTAAGGCATATAATCAATACTATCTTTTGGGAATGCGCTTAACAGATCAAACAATATTAGAAAAGCCTTATAACAGCAAGGAACCTTATTTAAATAAGGATGAGTTGTACTTATATGGACATCAATCAAGCGTTAAAATAAAAATAACAATATAAAAGGAGGATCTTATGTCAGTAGGAACAACACAGGGGGTAGGCATTCAGTCTGATCCAGGGGCTGTTCAAACCTATGCAAATGGAATCGCTACAGCTTATCATTCAGTAGGAAAAGAAACTGCTACAAAGGATTCAATTAGTCAGTATGCTGCTTCTGCAACTATTAGTAGTCATATTGATAATGAAGTTAAAGCAAGCGAGCAGGCAGCAGAGCAAGCTGTTGATTTTATACAGGTCTTACATGGTATTCATGCAGAGTTTCAAACAACGGATGCAAAGATTGCCAATTATATTAACAGAAATACAGGCCCAGTCGAATCAGGAACTGCTGGTAGTAATTCTGGAAAGAAGAAAAATAAACAGCTATTTAGTGAGGGAACTAATTAATTATTGTTCAACTAGAAAGGAAGTATATGGTAAAGGTAAATTATGCCAGCCTACAGACGCAGTCTTCCACGATGTCGTCTGTCTCACAGTCACGTGTAGCGGGCTTCAATCAGTTGCTTAGTGCCTTTAATAGCTTTGGCGACAGTGGCAATGAGCTGATAGGAACAGGTTATGATGCAGCCCGTGTATATGCGACAAGTGTCATGAGTCCCTATTATAAAGGTTTCATTCTCTACTCTGAAGCCGTTGCAGATGCGGCCAACACACTGGCGGATAACTATGTAGCCAAGTGCGGGGCTGAAAATTTAGATGAAGAACAGTTACAAGCAGAGATTCACCATGCAACATCGGCTTGCATTAGTTTAGGTAATTCGATTGTTAGGCTAGAGTCCGTTAAGCAAACAGAAGCTATCAAAACTAGACTTAATAATCTTAGAAATCAATACGATGCTGCTCAGAGTCAATTAACTGTAGCCCAGGAGAAACTGGACAAGCTGTTAGCTTTCAGCGCAGAGTCTCTCCTTGCCTGCACCTCAGCAGATACATATCAGCTCTTGATTTATCAGGCTATGTCAGGTATTTCAACCTCCTTTGGAGGAGGTAGCTTTGCTTTGCCACAGGACTTATCGTGGGTAGGTGATGTTGAACAAGGCTGGGCTGACCGAGAGATAGCAATGGAGAATAATTACCTGTCAGCGCTGGAGAAGGTGAACAATGGGGAATCTCTGACTGAAGCGGAGCTGACAGCGATAGAGCGATATGCGGCAGCCTATCCGGATCGTGTGGATGATTCCGTTATACAGTATGTACAGCAAGCACGTCAAGTCAAGGAAGAGGAGATGAAATATCGATCTATCATTGACAAGGTGGATGCAGGGAAAGAGTTGACAGATGAGGAATTTGTCAATCTAGTAGCCTGTGCAGAGCAAAAACCAGATAAAGTATCAGATGTTCATAAAGAAAAAATAAATAAAATGCTTAAAGACTACAGAGATGCTAAAACAGTGGTAAATAAATTAGAAAAGAAATCTGGAACTAATACAGACAAAAAGCAGACGGTTTTAGATTATTTGAATAATGTTTTAATTGAATCTGGTTATTTGGAAGAGTTTAATGAAGGTATGTTAGAGCAATTAATTACTCAAACGGATAAAACGATAGCTTCAAATCCCCAGTTGTTGAAACAATTAGAAAAAGCAGGAATTACATGGGAATTGATTAAACAATTAAAGGCGTATGCAATGGGAATAGACAATATTCCTGTTGGGTCTGGTGCCGGTATTGTTTCGTCCACTCAAGTTGTCGTATCTAATGGAGTTCCATCTCTTCAACTTCAAACTGAAACACCAATAGGACAATTATCTGGTCCTTTGTCAGCTGGATTAGCTATCTTAGATTTTAAGGAGCAAATGGATAAGGGCGAAGATATTGAAGATGCAGCTTTAAAGACAGGTGGTCATTTTTTGATAGGATTAGCTGCAGGGAAAGCTGGAGCAGTAATTGGAGCTGGAATCGGTTCAATTGTTCCAGGTCCTGGCACTGCTATCGGTGGAGCGATAGGCTTTATAGCTGGAATTGGTATGAGTGTTTATACAAACAGTAAATTTAATGATTTTTATGATAAAGAAATAAATCCTGTTGTAGAAAAGATTAAAACTGCTATTGATGATGACTTAAAAGTAAAAACGCCCGGCAGATCAGGTTATCTGGATAACATTGGTTTAGCTGATTAATCAAAACAATCAAACTGACAAGGTTTATAAAGTCAATTAAAAAATTTATGCAATTGGGATGATATATCTTCAATATCATGTAGTCGTTTAATCTTGTAACTCATGAATTATTTTAACTTCCTTTTGTGCGCTATAAATTATAGTTTTCATAATTTGAATTCCTAAAATTATAATGAGTTTTATAAAAATTGATATCTGGTGTTCCAAGATGTTAAGATGTTTTTAAGTGTTAAAAGCTTAAAAAGTTATTTTAAATTTGCATTTAAATTTTTCTCTCTTATACTTTAATCAAGGGGAATAAACGCAATCAAAATTGGTCTTCTGAATAATAATTTCAGATAGGACTATGATTTTAAATGTATCAAACAGGAAGATTATAGTCTAATTAATACAACGAAATCCTAGATATAAAGCAGTATGATTATTACATTAGTTTTATTTCAAGAAAGAATACAATTCTAACAATATTAAAATATTCAATGATTAAGGAGAATAAAATGCCTACATTAAAAAAATTATTGTTTCTTGGAAATTTTCAAGAACAAGATATTTTCTATCATTTTGAATCAGGGAAACTCTATTCTTACTCTTATAAACCAGATAAGGTATGGGACATTAAATGGGCCGTTTTAGCTTCTGGACTGGTTCTTACCAACCTACTCTCTTCAATCGGTTTTCTTACTTTTACAAATTTTTTTGTAAAATACGGTTTACTTATAAGTATGATATTCGCCATTGTTGTTTTAGCAGAATGGGCTTTGAGACTCAAACATGATCAAGAATTGATGAGTTTTAATCCTAGGAACTATTTTGGCTGGTCTGACTTTATTAAGAAGTGCAAACATAATTTGTTGTTCCTCTTATTGACAGGTATTGTTTTCTCCGTAATGACATTTCAATTTTTATTGACCTATCTTCAAGAAGCGAACTTGTATAACTATATCCTGTTTAGCCTTTTTTTCCCAGTTTCTTATTTTTCAACATTTAAGGTTAGACCAATCAAAAGATTTTTTATGTTAAAGAAATTATCAGAGGAGGTATCTAATGGTTACCACATATAAAGATAAGCTGATTCAAAAATGGCAAAATTAATATCTGCAAATAATGGCTTGGAATCTATCCCAATGGAAAATAAAAAAGCTGCAGAAAAGGAAAAAATTCGCTCGAATGATTATTATAATGAATTGAAAAAAAGTAGATAATCTCTATACTTTTTCCGATTTTATATTTAATGTGATGATATAACAATGTGGTTATTTCTTTTAGAGCGAGTGATACTTCTCTAGTTTTCATCAGCAATTCTGCCCTGTTATTCTCCAAAGGGTTATAGTTTTTGCCCTAACCTTCCCTGCTTATGCTATAATAGTCTATGGAAAGTTGAGGAAATGATGAAAAAAGTATGGTTTGTAGCGCTGGTGCAGGGAGTGGCCTTGTTTGTGATAACGGGTCTGCTCTGTTATTTTATGCGAGGGGATTTTTTCTTCCGTGCTTTGGCGCCGATTTTTGGTCTGGCAGCTGGAGCCTTTCGCTTCTTGACGGCCATGGTGACAAAAACGTTGGCTCCTAGTCTTTATGAGAATGGGAAGAAAAAGGAATAATCTATATAGCGTTAGCAGGTCTGGGAATATTGATTCCAGACCTTTTTATAAAAGTGGGTACTTTAAATAAAGACTTTTAATTTTTTTCAGAAAAAGGACAGGTAGGGGGGCTTTCCTAGGCTCTTTGTG
>ERZ773075.299-NODE-299-length-41933-cov-7.54518_pt1 | contig 41933 bp, 44 predicted proteins | sample MGYA00580614_ERZ773075 | MGnify/ENA primary metagenome ERZ773075 (study PRJEB29015, sample SAMEA2738021) | human oral metagenome | biome: human oral; feature: human-associated habitat; material: dental | place: China | collected 2043 ...
GCCCAATAGATCCCTTCTCTTGTCGGATCAGCAACAACCAGACAATAGGGACGGTTATTCTTCTGCGGAAATGTAGAAACTCGTGCTTGATATTGTGCCAATATATCAGGCTTTACAAAGATGCAGTCGCCTACTTCTGCATTTTCTGCCAAGGATAGTTCTTTTCCCATTTCTACCTCCATAAACATAAAAGAGCAACCTAAACAAAGGCTGCTCTTTTAGTTAATCACTGCGTTTTGTGATTCGCCGCAGGAGCGAGAGTTCAATCACTGCGTTTTGTGATTCGCTGCAGGAGCGAGAGTTCAATCACTGCGTTTTGTGATTCGCTGCAGGAGCGAGAGTTCAATCACTGCGTTTTGTGATTCGCTGCAGGAGCGACAGTTAACTTTTCAGTTATATATTATATAATATATAACTGTTTGTCAACTGGTATATCGAACAAAAATACTTAAAACTACAACGGCTACAACTACCGTTGCAAAACTTAATCCAAGTGCCGCAAATGAAATGGCTATAATTCCAGCTTCGCTCATGCTACGCACCTCCTTTATTACTCATATTTATAATTATAACAAAAAATTTTCCAAGCAAAGAAAAACAAAATCACCGTGTCCTATCTCATAGGATACGGTGATTTTTTGATATATCGAAAACTTTGTATCGCTTTTATTTGACAATCTTTACATATTTTGATAATATCCACCTATATTTTTATTATATATAGAATTTTCTCTCTATTTATTATAACACATCTGATTTATAAAGTCAAATTTTGGCATATTGGTCGTTCACCTCTGGTGCCGGGCTGTCGTGAACAGAGCCAGCAATGCTGTCTCTGCCTCTCCGGGCTTCCATCCCTAACGCATGGAAAGAACGGATGAAAACAGGAACTTACAGCGTTATCATTTCCCTCGTGCTTTCGCATTGCGGAACATGCTGCACAAGATCCGCATGTTCCGCAACGCACGCACTCAGGAAAACATAACGCCATTTTGCAAGTTCCTATTTTCTTTGATAGAGCCGCAGCAGCAAAAGTCAAGAACCAATATTCTTGACCTATGCTGCTGCGTGATTTCCGCCGCCCCACCCTCCACCACAAGGGGCTTTGCCCCCTGCACCCCTTTTTATCTCGCCGATGGGCAGAAGGGGAAAAGCATTCCTTTTCCCCTTTGGGGTCTAGCCTGTACCTCATCCCGTTTCGCGTAAAGGCTAAATCCTGTCGGATCGCTCCGCGAGCCTTGACGCTTCACAATATGAAAAAGCATGCACAATAACATAACTTTAATTATAAAATACGGTTTTTATATGTTAAATATATTGTTTTTATACTGTATTTGTAGTATAATTAACTTATAGAAAAGATATAGAAAACATATGAAAGGGTGTTGATTATGTTCTTCGATACGATCACTTCAATTCAAAATCTCAAAAAGAAATATCGTGAACTTGCCTATCAGCATCATCCGGATCACGGCGGCGATGAAGATATGATGAAGCGCATCAACACCGAGTATGAAAAGGTTCTTGTTCGTCTCCAGCGGGATGGAGACGTAAAAAAAGACGCTTCAGGCAAGGAGTACGGTCATTCGGTGGATGATGGATTCCGTGAAATCATCGTCAAAATATGTAATCTGGAAGGACTTGAGATTGAAATATGCGGCTGCTGGATTTGGGTGTCTGGCAATACATACCGGTTCAAAAAAGAGCTAAAGGAAGCGGGGTTTTTCTTCTCTGGGAAGAAAAAGATGTGGTACTGGCGGCCGGAAGATGCTGCTTCCAAGAAAAGGTGGGGCAACATGGATATAGAAGATATTCGCATGAAATATGGTTCGATTGGGGTAAGTGCAGATCGCCAAGGAACAATACGTCCGCTGCTGCATAACGAATCGGCATGATGGGAAACGCGGGGCATCCCGCGTTTTTCTTCCTAAAGATAATTTTACGATATAAATAAATCTAAGAAGAAGTATATTTGCCATATAAATATACTATAAAAGATATATAAATAACATCTTTTATATATCTTTCTATGGTGTTTATCAAATTTGTTGTTGGATTTACTTTGTTGAGATTGATGATCTATTGGGGGTCGTCTTTCTTTGCATTTTCGTTCCTCGTGTCCAGAAATGCCCTTGTATGCGTTTTTATCTGCTTTTTCATAGTTGGATATGGGTTGATCGAAAGAACGGCTCAGAAACGATTCTAGGGGGAAATAACGCCTTTCTTCAGTTCTTGCTAGGTATTTTATCCTAATGGACTGTTCAAGAAATTCCCGCTGACTCCCCTACTCATTTTATTTATATAACTAGCAATTTTATTTTTATACAGAAGCATGATACATCATTCTTGAGAAGTTATCAACAGGGGGTCGCGCGCGCGCGCGATTTCTATACCTTTTTTAGTCTTTCTATACTTTTCTATACTTTATTGCGCGCGCGCGTTAATTGTAGGAAGTGTATGTTTTTCTATCGTGATGATCTGCGTGAATCCCTTGTGTATCAATGAATTTCTGAGTTATCCACAAGTTTGCCTATTTTATCTGATATCCCTACCGATTTTATCTAAACTCCCTACTAGTTTTATTTGATGTCCCTACCGATTTTATCTAAACTTCCTACCAGTTTTATCTGATATCCCTACCGATTTTATCTAAATTCCCTAGCTATTTTATCTTCATTACCTAGGCGTTTTATCTAAACTCCCTACTAGTTTTATCTGATATCCCTACCGATTTTATCTAGATACCACTAGGTGGGGTGAGCAGCAGGTAGGGATATCCCTACCTGATTGACGAATGGGTAGGGATATGATATTCTATACATAGAAGGTAGAAGGTGGTGCGTTTAATGGCAAAGTCAATTCTGGAAAGAGCTGTTATACAGGCAAATCCGCTGATTGAATCTCGGAAAAAGATGAGTTTATCAGAACTTCGGTTATTTGCGTTGGGGTTGCAGGATGTGAAGCCGCATATCACGGAAAATAACACGTATGACGTTGATTTTCCTGAAACGCTGATCCCTCCCAAAGAACTTGCCGAGTTATTTGGCGGCAATACCGGGGGGATTGCCAATTTAAGACGACACATCCGTAAAACCTTTCAGGGGTGCATTGAGATCGATCATGTAGATGGTGGATTTTCACTATATCATATCTTCCAGAAGATGCACTATACTGTCTCAGAGGGATTGACGATTAAATTCGACGATGAAATGAAGCCCTATATTCTTGACTTGCTTGGAAAGCCCTATACCTCCTATGCGTTGAAGCATGTCTTTCCACTCACATCGGAATATGCGTGGCGTTTGATGGAACTCATGCTGCAGTACCAGGGCTACTGGAAAAAAGGTGCAGCGGTGGTTCAACGTCGTTTTACGGTAGAAGAATTGCGTTTTCGCTTGAATGTACCAGAAGGGAAGTATGAAGGTCGTATCGATAATTTTCGAAAGAAAATTATCGATACGCCGATTGAAGAAATCAATAAAAAGACAGGGTATCATTTGGCGTATGAGGTCGAGAAAGAGAACAGGAGAGTTGTTGCCTTTGTTTTCTCGATGCCAAAGCCAGAATGGTATGATACAGAAACAGGCGAGACGATCGACATAAGAGATTACTCCCCAGAAAGACAAGAACCTTCTGCATTTGAGCTGGCTGCTGCTCAAATCGAGAACAAGGATCAGCTGAAAATGGTCATGCGGCAGGAAGGGCTTTTGGTGGCCGGTATTAACACGTGGATCAAGATGTATGGGTTTCAATCGGCGCGGGAATGTTTCTTGCTGGCCGTTGAACATGCGGACAGACGGAAGTTGCCGGTTAAGTCGGAGCAGCGGAAAAAATACCTCAAAAGCTGTATGGATCGCAACATCGCAGAAATCAACGAGCGGGATGCAGCACTGAAAGCAGAGATCGATGCGCGGGAAAAGGATGCTGCTTCAGATAGGAAAAAGTATGCTGAGAATGCCCGAAAGGCGCGGGAAATTCTTGAACAGTCCATGCGGGAGGCAGACGCTAAGGCGCAGGAGCAGAAAAAAGCGTTTTGAAGATTATGAGGTGACTGTGATGGGGGATTTGGATCGAAAAATCCAGCTTTTTCATGAAGTTTTTCCAAAGCTGAGCAGCTTTGAAAAAACGGATTGGGAAGAAAATTTTCTGGTAGAGTTTACGCATGATTCCACATCGATCGAGGGAAACACCTTGACGCTGATCGAAACAAAAATGATCCTTGCGGATGAAGTCGTTCCGGCAGAAACAACGCTGCGGGAACTCGACGAGGTGCGCGGCCATGCGGATGCTTGGCAGTTTGTAAAGGACTGTGTACGAGAACATATTCCTCTTTCGGAGGATGTTATCAAGGATATTCATGAACGGGTTCTTCCTGCACGGGGCGCAGGAGGAATCTACCGCAGTGTTCCGGTATATATTCGAGGAGCGCAGCACGTTCCTCCAAATCCCCGCAAAGTGTGGGACGCAATGAAAAATTTCGCTTACCGCATGGATCATGATACATTTGCAAGCCCGATTGAAAAGGCTGCATGGATTCATGCAGAGTTTGTGAAGATACACCCGTTTCAGGATGGAAATGGGCGAACGGCTCGCCTGATAATGAATTACCATTTGCTGGCAAATGATTTTCCTCCAACGTCCATCAAGCTGAAGAACAAAGAGGAATATTTTTCTGCGCTGGAAGAATATGCGATGCAGGATTCCCTGACATCGTTTTCGTCGCTGCTGCATAAAAATATGGAGCGGGAAATGGATGCGTTTTTGTCCATGTATGCGCAGCATATTGATGTGGCGCAGCTGCGCACGAAATCCCCGGGACTTGAACCGTTGGCAAACGCCTATATAAAGGCCGGCGGATTGACGCAGGAAGAGAAAAAAGGGCGGCTGCACACAGAAAGAAAAGGAGCAGAAAGATAAACTGCTGTAAAATACATGCCGTTAAAACTCGCTGGAAGCCCGTTTAAGCCATCGTTTTTCAAAATGCAAGGTGTGGACTTTGCCTTCCCCTTGACCTCTACGGAGGAATGTAACAGTAAATAAATATTGACACACACAGGGATATTTGTTACAATAATTATATGCTGATACACAAGGAGGAACAATGACATGACATTCCGCAACGAGGAGCATAAGAGATTCTACGAAGCCGCCCGCAAGTATGAGGGCGACCGCGAACGGCTCGCCCTGCTGTACCTCATCGGGCTTGACGATAACAGCCGCGCCCATTGGCGCGACTGCTACGACGAGGAGCGGGGATTGATTCTGCCGGACTGCCTGCGGTGCGGCTGGCAGACAGGGGGAAGCCGCCGCGCGGTCACGCTCGGATTCGCGCTCTTTCGCGGCTCGGACATCGACATCGTAGACGTGATGAGCAACGCCGAATATTACCCCTATTTCGTGACTGCGCTGGACATCCGTTTCGATCACTCACGCGCGGATGCGCGGCCAGCACGCAAGGAATCCACGGGCAGACCTGCCATATACACGGACGATACGCGGCAGGAGGTCAAGCACCGCCACGCTGCGGGGCAGTCCATCCGCAGGATAGCCATCGAACTCGGCATGAGTCCGACGACTGCAGCGAAGCTGCTGCATGAGTAGCGGGGGCGCTGTAAGCCCCTTTAAGCCATCGTTTTTCAAAATGCAAGGAAACCCCCATGAACAAGTAAAAAAATCCATTTTGAGCGATTTCAGAGCGTTTCAAAGGGTGTTTCTTTCGTCGTTTTTAGGGTGTCCTTTGCATCGCTTGAAATCTTTAAAAGAATATGTTACAATTTCCATAGGCAAGCGCGTATCGAAACAGGTATCACAAACGACGAAGCCCCCGTAAGAAGTGGTGTTCTTACGGGGGCTTCTCGCACGTTTAGGGGGCGTGCTCACCTTGGGCTAGCCACTCAATGAAGGCAGCTGTCTAGCCACTTGCAAACGTAGTAGGCTACTATGCTTGCCATGACAGCTTGCACAAAGGCGCGTATCGACATTGTATCACCCCCTCTGCTACTTGAGTGTCGGGGTGAGTAGCTTGATAAGTGTACCATGTTCGCACTAGAAAAAAAAAGAGCCGTATTCCGGTGTGGAATCGGCTTTTTTGATATTTTGGATTGAATCTATATCAGCGCGGCAAACGATCCATCTGCGCTTCTTCCAGTTTTTTTCTGTGATACTCGTTGTCCTCGTCCGGAATCGCGAAGCTGTGCTGCATCTGAATCGCCTGGACGATGCGCGCTTCTGCGCGCTGGCGCATTAGTTCGGCAGAATCGTTGATTGCTGCTTGGTTGGCAACAATCGCATTGGCATTTTTTGTCTGCACCAGCAGACTTTTCAGCAGGAGATTTTTCTGTGTCTCGCTGATTACACCTGCTTGCCGATCCGCAAGAATTTTATCGACCTGGGTTTGTATGGCCGTTTCAAAATCCTGCATCTGATTTGCCCGCTGCACCGTATTCAGGATTTCCTGTTCCTGCATCGCGTCAAATCGCTTGCTATTTTCCTTCAGCGTCTCAGAAGTCAGACCTTCTTTCGAGAAGTCGATCTCCATCATGCGCTCCTTGATGTCTTTCTGCGTTTGGTTTTGTGCAGCAAGAACACCGTCTAATTTCATGTCGAAGATGTCTGCATGTGCGAGCGATTGAACTTCTTCCCCGAAGGATTTGAGTTCCTTCAGGACGCTGTTATATTCCTTTTGATACTCTTTCAAAACGCCGTATTGCTGGGCAATCTCGCTTTGCTTCACCTTTTCAACGGTTTGTTTGATGCCGTTGATGATGTCCTCGACGGTTCCGCCACGGAAGCGCCATCCTTCAGCAATACTAAAAACGCTAAAAAACATTATAAAAGAAATAATTATACCGCTAATAAATATTTTCTTATGCGGTTTTTGTATAGTTTTTATAGCGTTAAGCATATGTATTCACCTCCTATTCATAATGCCCTTTACAGGAAAAAATTTGTATTGAACCATTGCTGATAAAATAAACGAGCCGGTTTTTATCGTCAATGCGTCTGCTCCATAAACCGCTGAAATTTCCCTTTAGGGGTTCAGGTTTTCCGATCCCCTCAAAAGGGGATCTTTCAATATCTTTGAGAATGGCATTGATGCGCCTCAAGGTTTTTTTATCCTGCATCTGCCAGTACAGATAATCCCCCCATGCTTCATCAAACCAGTTTTTATTCATCGTCTCCGGCCTCAATCAAGTCATGCTGCTTGAATTTCCCTGCATTATAATCCTCGATTCCGCGGCGCAAATGTGCCATATTGCTTTCTGAATAAAATGGATCGGAGAGGAGAGGGGAGGCGGTCAGTTCAAATGGGATTTTTCGATCTCTTGCAACGCGGCGCGCGAAGATCAAAATGGCAGAAGGGATAGAAATTCCAATATCAGCGCAGACTTCTTCAAAGCTCAATTTCAGTTCATCGTCCATCGATACAACAATATCCTGCATTTCAAAAACCTCCTTAAATGTAAAATAACATATATTTAACATATGAAAAACGTATAAAAAGAATATATAAACATTTAATTTAATATCCGCTCAAACATTTTTGAAGCGGAACGAAGGTCGCTTCCCATGAAGTAGGAGCATACAAGGAATGTTCCAGTGAACAGCAGCATACTTGAAATGCTGTCTGCCGGGATCGGCGAGAAACCTTCTATTTCGTTCATCAGCAGCCCAAATAGGAAGCAGGTTAGTATCAGGTCGATCGCATGAACCATCACAGACCCCAGCATATTCTTTGCATGGCTCTCTGCGCCCGGAATAAAGGCAAGCGGTATGCCAAGAATTCCAAAGATACATATGAGATAGAAGATCACAAGCTTTACCATGACCCAGAAGGAGAGCGCAAGGCAGCCGATCAGCAGGATAATGACGAGGACGTTATCGACGATGAACGGAAGTATCTGTGCAACCTGCCCATCTAGGGTTGGTTTGATGTGATCACCGATGATGTTTGTAACGCTGGTAAAGAGCTTATCGAACTTCAGGAAGTCCGCTTCTTCAAACGTCCGTCCGGCATAAGTGCTGCCGACTTGTTCAAAGAACGGAATGAACACCTCACGGACAAACAGCTCCCATGACTGGAACGCCATGATATAGAAACAGTAACGGAAGAAGCGTGTAATGACCTCATCCATTGAGACGACCGTTCCGACCGATACTTTACACATCAGCCACGCAAGATCAATGATAATCAGCGCATACAGAAGATATGGCATTACTTCCTGCAGCTTGCCGAATGCTGCGGAAAGTGTCGTCAGAAGATTTTTCGTTACCTTCATCAGTTCTTCGGAGGGAGCGAAGTATTCGGAGTAGTCTATGCTGATATTCGGGACGAAGAAATCATAGATCGAACCGGAAGTTCCGTCCCATCCGTTCAGCGACCATTTGGAAGCAACGAATGATGTTGGGTCTACTGTATTTTCTACATGGTTTCCCCATAGTTCTTTTCGAAGCTCTACATGAATATGCACACCTGTTCCGATGCCTGTTGATCCAACCGTTGCAATGGCTTGTCCTTCATTTACTCGTGTTCCTACACCGAAGAGAAGGGTATCACAATGAGCAAAAGCGACATAACGTCCTGTTGCATCGTCCTTGACTGCAATATAATTTCCATACCCTGAAACCGATCCGGAGAAAGCAACCGTACCAGTTACGAGAGAAGGGATTGGAGTACCTTTTGGAATATCACCTATATCGATTCCGGCATGAAAACTTTGCGTTCCGTATACTGGATGAAAGCGCCATCCGTACGGAGAGGTGACGGTGCCGCCAAAGGCATTTACCGTTGAAAAAGGAAGGAGTACCCCTAGAAAAATCATGCAAAGCAGCATAATTTTTTTCATCGAGTACCTCCTTCCTCTGAATCAAAATGCCGTACCGCTCCAATAGATCGGCACGGCAGCAACAGTGTCGCTTATTTCGGAGCAGGATAACCGCGCCCGTTATTCAGTTCTTCAAACGTCATGGATTTATCGCTGACGTGCTCATAATCTTCTTTTGCAGTATTCTCTCTAAGTTTACCATTTTCGATATAGTACCTTTTTGAAAAATCTTTTTCTAAGATACCGTCTTTGCGTTGCAATGGAAATTTTTTTTGTGAGGCTCTATATTTGCTCTCTCCTTCTTTTTCTAATCTATATTCCGTAGCTGTGAAAGTATTTTTTCCGTTTTCACTGGCTTCAATAACGAGATATGTTTCTATTTTTATATTTTGATGACGTTCGTCAATATCCTCTGGTTTATATCTTACTTCTGTTTCCTTTTTCCATGTACCTAAAAATTCACTCCCTTCTTGTTTTCCGCATCCAGAGAGAATAGAGCATAGCACACAGAACAGTAGTATGAGTGAAATATTTTTTTTCATAATGTCCCCCTGTTAAAAGATTCGTCCAAATGTATTTCTATATGCCCATCTTGCTCCCTGCATTGTTTTTTGCTGAGCAAAATTTCCTGCCTTATTTCCTGCATAATCAATTGGATTGGAAATGCTCATGACCGATCCATGAACCATAGCCCCTGCGATTTCTACAACTTGCCCAAACAAAAATGCTAAGAATATGATAGAGAGTGTATCTTCAAATATTTTAGGAAGATTTGCTTGTGGGTCAAAAGTTCCTTCCGGAACTGCAAACCCTGTATTGATATGCTCGTTGAGCAATCCTATCATGAACGTTGCTACCATGACTTTTACCATACAGGTGAGTAATATGCCGATCGGCTTATCTGCAATGCTCTTTGTCCAGCGTGTCATAGCGAAAGGCAGCAAGCAGACAGAGAGTCCGCCGACAATCCAAAACTGCACGGAAACGGTGAACAGGACATAGGCAATCTTGAAATAGGCAAACGTAGCAACCAGGAGACAGACAATGCAGAGCAGATACAATAAAACTGTATCTGTGCTGATTGAATTGTTCTCCCAAACTTTTTGTAGATATGTAAATATTTTTCCAAGCCCGGTATTTACATAGGTTGATGTTGCTTCCAGCTTAGTGCCGCCGGATGCGTACAAACCAAGCTGCTCCCCGCTCTCATAGACGATCTTCAGAATCTGCCCCCAGTTGCGGATCAGAAATGCAATGAAACCAATATGGATGCATTTGATGATGATATTTCCGAAGTTGAATGCTCCGGAAAAATACATCTCCCATGTTGTCACAATTCCGATCACGGCAAGCAAGGCAAGAAGATCCATCAAGGGATCGGAAAGATTGTAGATTCCATGTGCAACAGTAGATTCTATTTTCCCCTGAATCCCGTCAAGAAGGTTGGTAAATGTTTTTGCAGCTTCCCCCATTATCTCCACCCCTGTGTATCAATGACCTTGAATGCTGCCTCGCTGCGGGAAGAAACAGGTTGTGCATTTTTGCCCTCACGAATAAGAGCCTTTCCGGCATCGCCGAAATCCTTTGCTGTTTTTTCGTAGATTGCCTTTGTGCCGTCCTTTTCCAGCTTCTCTACCTCTGTTTTGATGGCTGCCTGTCTTGCTTGCAGAAGGTGTATATCACTCGTGATATTCTGTGAGTTGATTGTTTCTGCTTGCAGGAGGTTTTCAATCTGAGCAAGGTCTTTTGCGCCATGCGCTCTTTGGATCAGCCCGGTGAGTTTCTGGATACGCTTCTGGGATTCTTGCAGTTCAACCTGCTTTTTGGAAAGCAAATCCGAAATCTGCACAATGGAATCTTCGAGCTTTTGGCGATTTGCGCCAATGTTGCCGTTGATGTCCATGTAGGTCATTGTCCCATAGTCGAGGTTATCAAACTTCTTGAAATTGTCCTCAAAGGCTTTCTTCGCATCTGTTACGCCGCTGATTAGGCTGTTGGCTTCTGCGCGGAGCTTTCCGTACTCCTGTCCGATCATAGCGATATCTTTACGGTAGGGATCGATATTCTCCTTATCCAGAGCGATCAGATTCTCCTTTTGCAAGGTAATCTGTTCCTTTAGGTGGGCGATTTGTTCGCTCGCCTTTTTGATCTGCTCCACGATCTGCGTATAGATTTTCGGATCGTGGACGATGATCGCCGCCTGTGTCGTTGTCGCTATCACGGCAACAACGGCAAAAGACGCAAGGAATTTCTTGTTTTTGAGCAACGACCAGTTCATGACAAGTACCTCCTTATGCGCTCTTATATTCCTTCCATGCAGCGGTAAATTCATCAGGGGGAAGATGTTTATATTCAGCAGCTTTCTTTTGATCGATCTTGCTTGTTGCTGTCAGGAACGCAGCTTCCAGCGAGCTGAGATTGAGATCAAAGATGCGGCCGCCCTCAACCGACCGATAGAAATATTCCTTCTTCGGAATGAGATTTTTCACAATCTCGATTTCTCGTGCGTTCAGCCCGAAAAGTTCATACATTTTCTGGCTCATCGTGTTCATGGCCTCGTTCGCAAGGAAAATCTTTGACGGCATGTTTTCGACAATAACCGGAAGAAGTTCATCTGTGACATCCGTGAGGTTCTGCGTTGCCATAACGACAGATGCATTCTTCTTTCGGAGGTCTTTGAGGTATTCAACAATTTTCTTGCGGAATGCTGCGTTTCGCAGAAACAGCCAGCACTCGTCCAGAATAATCAGCGTCGGCGCGCCTGTCAGCTGGCTTTCGATGCGATGGAAAAGATAGTCGAGCGTTGGCGCAACGATATTCTCATTCTCCATGATCTTTTCCATCTCAAAGACCTGCCAATTTCCTTCGCCGAATTTATCGACCTCGGAATCAAACAGCTGTCCATATGTGCCGCCTTTTCCGTCGCTGCCCTGCAGTGTGGACAGAATCAAACGCCATGTTTCGTTCTGGATCGTTGTCATGAGCGAGGTCATAGTTCTCAGGCGCGGTTCATATGTGGCAATCGTTCGGAGAGCTGTCCTCAGTGCTTGCTTATCCTCCGGGGATAAGATGATATTCTGGCTCTCTGCATAGCGGCACAGCCATTCCAGCACCCATATTTTTTCAATATCATCATGGATATTGGCAAGCGGCTGGAATGAAATGGTGTCCATATCTACAAGAAGATTGTAGAAGTTCCCTCCCATCGCTTGCGTGAGCACGCGGGAGCTTGCAGACTTGTCAAAAATGAACACCTTTGCATCCTGGTATTTTTGAAAATTACAGGCAATGGTATTCAGCAGGACAGATTTTCCCGTTCCGGTCATACCTGCAATGAAGGTGTGTCCCGTATCTTCAACGTGTAAGTTCAGATAGAAGGGCAGTCCCTCAAATGTCTTGCACTTCATAAGGGCTGCATCGGACAGGCCGAGGTTTTCAAAGTGCTTGTTTTTTTTTTCGCCTTCCCACATGGCAGAAATCGGCGATGACGCTGCGAGCGTCAAACTATGGACAAGATACCTCCGGACATTGAACTCGTAGCAGGATGGAATCGTGGAAAGCCATGCGCTGGGCGCATTGTCCTTCTCCAGAACGGCAACAAAGCCCATATCATTCAACAGGCTTTTGACCTCTGAGAGTTCCTTTTCCAAAAGCGCCCGGTCTTTGTTCAGCAAGACGACATTCGTTGTCATATAGCCATAGCCGACCGAATCCTGCTCCAGCTCAATGCTTGCTTGTTTCGCTTCCTGCTCGTCCAGCAAAGCTGATTCATCGACTTTATCGCTCACTTTGTTGGAAACGGCTTCGATCACCATTGTAATAAAGGATTTTGCGCGCTGCTTGTGTTGGTTCTGGATCGTGATGATCTCTTTTTTGGCATCTTCCTTTGAGAGAGCCAAATAGCGGGTACACAAGCGATATTCGCTTTTCAGGGAGTTCAGCTTGTCGAACATGAACGGATGCGCCACAGACGGAAGATCCTTTACCCCGATAATCCCAATATAGCTTGATCCGAGTTTTGGAACGCGCCCAGTCAGGAATGTGCTGTCGGATAGCTCTTGTGTGATGAAGCTGCGGATCGGGCTTTTGATTGGATGGCGCACCTCGGAGATGGTCGAGTGAAGGTAGGTCAGGGTTTCCTGTGCATCCAGCGGCCGAATGTCGATGAAATGACGCTTGAGCATCAGGATAATATCTTCTACCGTATCGATGAAATCATTTTCTACGGCGTTCAGCCCGTCGATGTATTCTTCTGTGTTGTCCTCCAGCGTATCGATACTCGCGCGCGGATTGAATACGTTGGCAAACTCCTTGACTGCGTTCATGAACTCTTTCGCAACGGTCTTATTGTCTTTGTCCAGAACTTTTTCGACGCGCTGCATCAGTTCAGAGGGCTGTTTGTAAACGAATGTCAAAAAATACCGGATGATGAAGTTCTTATCTCCTGTGAGCTTATCCCGGCGGATTTTGTCAAACTCACCTTCCAGACCTTCTTCGGAAATGCGATCCATATACTGATAATCAACTTGCTTCTGTGCTTCAAAAAAGAGCATATAACCGCTTTTTAAGCGTTTTAGTGCGTTATTTATACTTTTAATATACCGTTCTTGTTCATCTTCTGTCATGTTATAACTGTCTTTGCCCGTGAACGTATATGTCTTTTGAATCGTGCGGTTGTTGTTGATTACAACATTTCGGTTCGTCATAACAAGCCAAGTAATGAGATCAGAGATTGTACCGTGTTTTCGTTCTGCCATATCTTCACCCTCTTTCCTTCCCTATCAATCCGGGAAATAACTATCTTTATGCCCTAGATTCTCCTTTAGAATCTCTAAAATCTTGTAGTCAATCCGTACCAGCGTCAGCAGCAGAAGATATACTGCTGCGATCGGCAGGATCGCGCGCAGACTCTTAAAAGCGACAACGCTCAGCATTCCGGCCATGATAATCAGCAAAAATGCAGTACGAGGGATTCCTCCCCATGTCATAGGCTTATACAGACTTTTGAACGTAGGTATTTCCACGAAAAATCCCCCTCAGACGATTTATAGGCGATTTTATCAATTTGGTAAAATCGCCTATAAACGGCGATAAAATTAGTTTGCGAGCCAAGAAACGATGGTCGGCGCGAACAGGGCGATGGAGATTGCAAGAATGATAACGAGGAATTTCCGAACGCCATCCCCGGCATTTCCCGTGAACAGGCCAACACAGGCGATAACAATGCCCATAATACCGAGGGTTGTCGGCAGCGGCCCGGTCAGCTCGTCCTGAAGATCTTTCAGGAAGTTTGTCCAAGGCCACGTTTTTCCGGCGGCAAGAACATGAAACGGGATCATACCGATTATGAACGCCGTTACTGCCGTATACGCCTTATAAATCTCCATCTTCAATCCCTTTTTCATAGTGATTCTCTCCTTGCATTTAGATAACATCAAATACATATTTTTTCTGTTTTTCGTCATAAGAAGATACTTCAATGATTTCATCGACCTTCCGATGTGTGCCATCTTCTCCGGTCTTTTTTTGGATGCTTATAATCGTTTTGACGATCCCTCCAATTAGATAGCGTATATCCTCCGTAGATGTAGATATGCCGCTTTCTTTTACCAGCAGTTCAAGACGTGTAAACGCATCCGCGCAGCCGTCTGCATGGATTGTGCAGAATCCGCCGGGGTGCCCTGTATTCCATGCTTTTAGCACGTCATAAGCAGAACCGTCACGCACCTCCCCTACAATGATTCGATCCGGGCTAAGCCGCAGACTGTCAAAGACAAGATCCTCCATTGTTACAGGATGTTCCTTGCTCTTTGCCGTTTTGAGATATTGAACATCGTCGGAGCTGCATTGCAGCTCGCTGGCATCCTGCAATATCAGCAGTCGATGATCTGGATGAACTTCAGACAGCTTCTTCAGGACAGCGTTCAAGAATGTCGTTTTTCCTGAATTTGTTGCTCCAACGACGATGACATTTTTTCGCTGCTGAATTGCCTGTATGATGTAATTATAGTGTTTTTCTTCCAGAATCCCCTGTGCAAGATATTCTTCTAAGGTGTAGATTCTTGCAGCCATTTTTCGAAGGAAAAACACCGGCCGACTGACAACGGGAGGATATTGTATCTGTGCGCGTATCCGCAGCGTGTCAAGCTCAATGCCAAGCCGAGGGTGATTATTGTCCACCAACTCGTGATTGTACCCTGCGATCGCCATGCAGATACGCTGAACGATTTCCTCATTCAGCTTTATATCGGTGCGTTTTCTCCCGTAGATTGTATCAAGGCGTAAGAGGTAATCGTCATTCAAATAGATTTCGCTGACGGCTTCATCCTTCCAATACCGAAGAATTTCTTCGCCGAAGCTGGATAGAATCAGATTCCCTTGCCTACGCTGGGTTTCCGTCAGCTCCGTGCTCCCGATCTGCGCGGCTGTCACCATTGACCTTCCCTGCTTTCTCGCTGCTATGCTGCTCAAGGAGAATATTCCCTTCAACAGTATATTCTTCCTGCTTATTTTCTTCCTTCGCGTGGTGGATTGCACCGATGATAAATGGAAGATCAGAGAAATCTACCTTGCAAATATTTTTTAGCGTATCGAGCAAAACGACCGCCTGTTTTTTGTTTGCACGGGCTTCGCGCTCTTTCGCTTTTTTGAGCGCAAGCATGGCTTTTTCCTGCCGGGCTTTCGCCTTATTCATGTCCTCAATCATGTCCTGATAAGTATTCATCTCTTATCGTTCCTCCAGTCCAATGTTTTTCTGTTTATCCATACGGTGAGATACTTCGACCTTCCGTATCAGATCGGGATTTATATACCACTTATTCTTCGGTGAGTTGACCGTCAGCCCCTCGATAATCATAGCAGATCGGTCGCGCAGAAGGGTTTGCGTTTCTGCAGGTGTCAACAAATGACGCCCCTTTTCGATGTCTGTGATATTCGTTGCTTGCAGAATCCCTTCCTTTGCGCTCCTTTGCTTGACTAGAATCGTTTTCTTTCCAAGAAGCTCAGACAGGTGTTTCGGCGTAATTTCATCGCGCGGGGCAAAGTATATCTGCGTTTCGCAGTTCGTAAGGATTTCAAAGTTCTTGTAGATTTCCTTGATCTGATCTAAGCCCTGCACAATGAGGAACGCCTTGAATCCGTACCCGGCAATATAGCCAAGCTCGCGGACGAGCTGCGGCATTTTCCCAAATGCGGGGAACTCGTCGATCAGCAGCAAGCATCGATGTTCTTTTTTTGCCTTTTCCAAATCCTCTGTTCCGCGCTGAATGATGAATTCGAGAATGAGGCGGAATAGGCTGCCAACACGCGCTATATCCGATGGAGGAACAACAAGGAAAAGATCGGTTGGAACATCACGGCCGCGAATATCTCCTAGGATAAAATCTGATGTCGCTGTATTGTCAGCAATAATTTTCTCTCCGAAGATACCCAGCGCCGTTACTGCTGTTGAAAGAACGCTCCCACCTTCATTATCCGGTTTGGAAATGAAGCTGGAAAAGGATTGTGTGACAACAGGATGCGAATGGGGATTCTTCCTGTTTTCATCCGTGAAAATGGTGATTTCCTGCGCGCGCTCCAAGCTGACATTCATCAGCAAAGGCGGTAAATCGCTGGTTTTGTTTGGGACGTAAATGTTTGCTGGAAAATGCGGTGTTCGAGCCAATTCCTTTTCCAGCTTTTCACGGAAGGGGATCGGGGTTTTCCCATCATCGTCCATACTCGTCATTAAAAATTCACGCACATGGTAGAAGTTCGTCTCGATGAAATCCTCATCATCCGGAGACAAGCCTTCATTGAGAAAAGCATGGCGATATTTCAAATGGATCACAACGCCGACAATCAATGCCTTTGCGTTTTCGATCCAATGTTTATCGTTCCCGTTCCCTTCGCCAACGATAATCCCGACAACATTTTCAACGTCCTTTCCCTCATTCTCCGTTCCCCAGCGGATTTCATTGAGAGGATTGAATCGTGCTGTTGGACGTGTGTCCGTTGGCGCAAATTCCAAGACCTTATGCTTTAGAATATACTTGCGGTATGCTCCGCAAGTCGATATGTTTTCTCGCTTTAGGTCAGCGACGATTGCGCTGCCGCGCCAATTCAAAAGGGTTGGAATGACCGCGCCAATCCCTTTTCCCGATCGCGACGGCGCACACATAAACGCATGCGTCGGAGCATTGTCTATAATGTACTCTCGTTTGAAAACCCCTATTTTTTCGAGAATGCCGAGGGCAGACCATAGCTGCTGTTTACTACGGAACACCTTTGACAAAAAGGCAAATAGCTTTTCGTAATTCGCACCGGTGTACCAGGTGCCGCAGATGATCCCGTCGTGGATGCCGTGCGTAGGAAAAAGCAGGTTTTTCTTTTGCAGATCACGATGCGTTGCCCAGTGCGCCGTTCCTTCCGATGTTAGCGTCCTTTCGGTCAGCAAGAGTTTTAAGCCGACCAGCGCCAAGAAGGAGAGCAAAAATCCGATGTAGGCAATCGGAAGGAACTTTTGAAAAACAGTGGGAGCTGCGTCGTGATACTTATAATATAGCGTGAGATAGTTAAAGGGATTTAGATAAATTCCCCCAACCGTCCAAATTTCTGCGGAAAATATTTCTTCTCCGGTGACGGCCAACAGTTTCTTCATTGCAATTTGATTTGCAACGAGGTTGATGCTCAAAAAGGAGAAAAGATAAATCAGCCATTTCATGGCTGCTCCTCATACGGACGGATTTTTACATCAACATTCAGCAGAATGTTGAACTGATACCCTTCTCGAATGGTAGCAGTTGGATTGAGCCTGGAATTTTGACGCTGTACCTCACTGTTGATTCCTTGAATGAAGGAGGACAATGCACCGGCCATCGCTTCTTCGCCGGCAGTCCTTTCATCCCGTTTTCCAGTCTTTCTGTCCGTCGCTGCGGCCAATGCTCCGGCAAATACCGTTCCCGTCAAAATGGAGCGTACCGCAAGCCAAGAATGGGTACTGTATTTATCACGCAGCCCTGCATATCCGATCCCGTCGATTGCTTTCAGGTCGGGGAGCATAACGCTGTTCCCGTTTGGGAAGATGATCCTTGAAAACGAAATGTTGACGCGCTTTCCTGACAGCCCCGTTGTTTCGCCGATGATCTTTGTCCCTGCCGGAATCAGAAGTTTTTCGCCGGTGACGCTATCGTAGACGCTTTGCCGGACAATCGCAACAATCGTGCTGTTCATATTATCGCTGTCGATTGCGGTGAGAAGTGTTGCAGGTATGACCGATCCTGCCTGCAGAACTTCATTTGCTTTTACAAGCTGCACATTCTGCTGCATCGGTGCGGCATAAGAAATTGAAGAAAGCCCCGAGAATAAGATAAGCGCAGCAAAAATTATTTTTTTCATCGTGCATTGCCTCCCACAATTTCGATATATCCTTGATTGTTGTAGTAATCGTTGACGCTCTCTGCCTGTGTTGGTTTATGTTCTTTTCTATCCTTATCCTTGGAAAGCGTGAAGAAAATACCGGAACGCTGTCCCTCGCGCGCCTCCTTTTCTCGTTCATCTGCACGCTTCTCCGCTTTTTCTCTCTGGCGCATTTCTATTTCAGATATTTGCGGACTGGACGGGACAATCGGCGGCGGTTGTACGCTGGAATTTACTTGGCTCTGCTGCGGGTCAGCGGCTATTTTCGCGTTTGGATTTTGAGGGTCAGTTGGATTTGTGCCGGGTTTATCACCTGGAACTTTGTCCTTCCCGTTCCCTCTGTTTTCTCGCTCTTTACGCTCAATCTCCACGAGCCTTTCATCCGGAAGAAGGTCTTGCTGCGTTACGACAGCTCTATCCTCCGCATCATTTTTCTTTTTATCGCCGCCTGAGAAAAGTGCATAGCCCATCACTGCAGCAATCAAGAATATTACAACGTACAATATTCCCTTATTGATCTTTTGAGGTTCTTCCGGCTGCGGAGACGTGTCAATCTGTTGTTCTGCGGCAGCAGCTTCAACTTCATCGATCTCGTCCCCTTTTTTCTTGAAGATACTGAATCCCATGAAACCCACTCCTATTTATAGATTTCCTGAATCTCTAATTGAATCGCCGGATCACTATCCGCTGGCTGCGGACTGGAAGCTGATCTTGCTGTTTCTTCTGCACGAATCTCACCTTGCAGCTTCTCGATTGCTCGATCAACATCTTCTTCAGAAAAAGAAGATTGCTCTCTTGCTGAATCATTTGAACGGCTCTCACGGAGAAGTTCTTTCATCTGATTCATTTTTTCTGCTTTTTCACGCTCCTTCAGTGTCACATATGAATCCGTCAAAGGAACTTCAGATGCCTGCCTGTCATTCATTGCGTATATCTTATCGCGATTTACATTCCCAAGATCAATATCTTTTGGATTTGGAATTATATGTGTGCTGCTGGTTCGCTCAACAATCAAATAGCTTTTCTGAGAAAATGCTATTTTCATATTGTGCATGACCTTATCCAGCTCAATAATTCCATTCTTCAATCTGTAATTGATCAACTGGAGCTTCTTCTTATCATATTCATCGAAATAGTAAAATACAGGCATGTTGTCTATATTCTTATTGGATAGCTCCACATAGGTTTTCACGCCATCATCAAAAACTGCCAGAGGAATATAGTCGCTCTTTACATCTTTGTTCTTTTTTACAACGTAGCTGCGGTTGTAGGTTGTGCTGTAAATTTTCTGGAAGCGCCGTTCATCTTCCATCTGCTTTTTCCAGCGGGCATTGCTTGCTCGCATACCTTCTTCAAAATCTTCCTTTGGATAGCTCCAAATGACAATATATCCAATATAATCATTTGTAGAATTTGCAATCAGTCGGTAGCTGCGCTGTGACGTATTGATGATAATATTTGTACGAAGTTCTGGAGCAAGCGCCTTTAGATAAACATGCTCTATTCCTGCAACAAAATCCGTATCGACTGCCCACTGCGAAGAATTTCCTGTCGCAATTTTTTGTACTTCTTCTCCGGGGCGCAGTTGAATATCTGTGACATAACCAACACGGGTATAAATCTCATATTGACGATATGGATTATACTCAAATACCTGTGCTGTTCCATCCGTATAAGCTGGATAATCAACAATTCCATCCTGCGCCGAGGAAATAGATGGGAAAAGTATAATCCCGCTTTGCAAAAAACTAACAAGCAACAATTTTTTCAAATTCATTTTCTTGCCCTCGACTTAGAATCAATACCTTCTTCACTCATGGAGAAATCGACAATGAAAATACCAAGAGGATTATCTTTTAGAATCTTCTCGTCATTGATTGGTTTTCGCTCAATCGAAAAGATTCCCGTATACATCTTTTCTTCTACCTGATTTATACCTACACCGATAAAAGACTCTTTCCATCTTGCCTGATAAGTATCAGTTACATTGGAAACCGGTGTAATAGATAAAACCTCAACTCGATTTGTTCCCGAACCGATCTTTTGTTCAAACTCTGAAAGATACAAGTCCTTAAACTTCTTTGCGCTCTCAGGGCTTAGAATTCTCGTGGCACGCTTTACATTCTCCTGCAATATATATTTATCCGCAGGAACTGAACGTGTTTGTTCAATAAATCGAGACAGAAAGTAATTGATCTCTGCTGGGGTAAGTTCATGCTTAACTTCCTTCAAGCTTCCCAAGCTTGTTGCGAATCCCGTATTTTCATCTACACTGATAATATATGGAATAAATGTTGCTCGTGTGGCGATAAATATTAGGCCGAGAACAGATATAAGAGTAATGGCAACAAGGAGATAAGCCACGCGCTGCCATTTCAAAATCTGCAAGTCTTTCATGGAGATAATATTTGCATAAACATACTTTCCTTGATCTGCCTGATCCGCATAGGTTTTCTTGTGTTCCATGATTCACCCCATCATTTTCTTCCAATATTAACATAAAAATCCATTCTGTAATTATATACTAGCTGCATATAATTATCAATAATAATTTTACTTGAGAAACTGATGCGATTTTAGTACAATAAAACGGAAGCACAGAGACGCGAAGCGATCTCCGTGCTTCAAAAAAAAATAGAATGCCCACTTACACACTATAAAATCCATTTTGGCTTTTATAGTGTATCATGGGCTTTGCAGAAGCAAAGATAGAAAACCTACGGTTTTCCAGATATACCATAGGTATATCTCTATTCGCCCTACGGTGCGATGAAAATAATAGTAGAGAGAAGTGATCTATTCAAAATGGCAACTTATCACTGCAGCATGAAGATTGGAACATCTGGGAAAATGATCCCACATTTTGAATACATAAAACGCGAAGGTAAATTTTCTGTAAAAAATGAGGATTTAGTCTGTACCAATTCGGGGAATATTCCTATTTGGGCTGAGAACGATCGAGATTTTTGGACAGCCTGTGCAATTTATGATAAACGCTCTTATCGAGAACTTGAATTTTCTCTTCCAAATGAATTGAGCAGAGAGGAACAAGTACGATTAGTAGATGAATTTATAAGAGAGATTATTCCGGATAACCCATATACCTATGCAATCCATGAAGTAGAAAGTTCGATATATGGAGAAAAAAATCCGCATTGTCACTTGATATTTTCTGAACGACTTCTGGATGATCGAAGTAAAGACATAAAGACAAAGGAAGAGTTCTTTAAGCGCAGAGGGGTCAGCCGATCTGGGAATATCTACGGAGGTTCTATAAAGGATCGTTCATGGGCGGGCTATCAAGCGACGGGAAAGATTTATGCCATCCGAGAACATTTAGCTAATAAAATCAATGATTTCTATATGCAAAATGGCATTGATAAACAGGTATCATCATTCACACTAAAAAAACAATATGAGCTTAAAGTCCAAAAAGGAAATATCGAAGAAGCTCCCATATACCAAGAGCCTGTAAAAAGAATAAACGAGAGGATATTTATTCCGAATTCTTCAAAGATGAAAAAGGCTTTGAGAGAAGATGTTCTTCTCCCTGAATCTATCCCAGATGAAATTCAGGAGCGTATCTACCGCGAACGCAGCAGGATGATACACAAAGAGCTTTCTGAGCAAATAAAACAGCATAATAAGGATTTATTGCCAACAGAAGATGAACGAAATGTAGCCATTTCTTCTATCAATGGCAACTTGACATCCATTCTGAACAACTATGAAAGCCCCTTCTCTATATTCAGGAAGCAATTAGAGCACGATATTCAAGAATCCTCCAATCATACAGATGCAGGAACTACTCGGCTATATTCCGTTTTGATTGCTGAAAATGAAGAGCGAGAGAAGAAGCTGGAAAAATATATCAATGAAAATGATCGCCATTTTATTCTTGCGGAAGTAATTATAAACCGCGATCGTCTATTTGCGCTGCAAAGCAAGTACCGCAGCTATTCAGAAGATAAAATACGAGAGGATTATATCAACCATCTAACAGATGGTGTGCTTGAAAAGGTGAATGAGAAGATCAGAAGCAAAGCCAGCTTGATTTCTTTTGCCGAAAAAGAAGGAAGAGATGCTGAACAGTTGAAAATAGAACTTGAATCACTTTTAGAAAAGCGTAAAGGCTTATTCTGCTTAATAGATACAGATGAAGCAAAGGCTGAAATCCATAAAATGAAAGAGGAGCTACTAAAAAAGGCAAATGCCCTTTATATTCCCATAAGGGAATTGGAGAAAATTCGTGATTCCTATAAAAAAGGATTTACTCGTGATGATTGGAAAAAAGTAAACATCTATAAAGAGAAAATCCGTACAGTTGGGAAAAAGCATGAGCGCTGGAAAAGACAAATTCAGGAAAAGTCAGATCACATCGTACAAGATATTGAAAAATCTGTGCACGAGCATCAAGAATCCATCAGCAAAACTGAATTTTCCTACCGTCAAAAACTGCTGGATGCAGCTACGGCAGGAAAATATAAAGCTCTTTTAGGAAAAATCAGAAGCAAGAAAAGCCTGATTGAGTATCAAAAAAAACAGGGGAAAGATACTTCCCTTCTACAGAAAGAGCTGCGCACCTTAGAAAAGGAGCTGCACGAGCTAGAAGCGACACATACAACGCCGGAGCTTGCAAAAAAAGCCCATTTGCTCTATATCGACAATATGGAGCGTCAAAAAAATTATGATGCAGCGAGACAGCAAAAGAGAATACAGAGAGTATCTCGAAAAAAGCATTTGTCACAACAAACAAAAGCAAGATGTGGTACACTGGATAAGGCGCTACGCAAAATAATCCGGAGAAATTCGTATGATATTGGTGCTGCATCCGTGCATCAGGAAGATTATGTGATACGGTAGGAGGTCATTATGCAGCTGTATATTACAGAAAAACCGAGTGTTGCAAAAGCATTGGCAGATTACTTCAACAAAAACGGCGCAGAGTTCAAGCGCACAAAGGGAAGCTATATCGACGCCAAGCAGAATACCACAATCACATATGCAGCCGGTCACTTATTGTTCCTTTATACCCCGGAGCAATATTGTCCAGACTGGAAAGCATGGAAATTTGATACACTCCCTCTCGTCCCACCCGATACAAACTTCAAAAAAGCCGTTTACAGCAATAAAAAGGAGCAGTATTCCATCATCAAGGAGCTTATGAAACAGGCTACGACAATTATCAACGTCGGCGATCCGGATCGCGAAGGTCAGCTGCTCATTGACGAACTTCTGACCTCCACAACGGGAAAAATCGTGAAGCGGCTGCTGTTGAACGCCCTTGATGATGAAAGCATAAAAAAGGCACTAAATTCCCTTGACGATAATCAAAAATATGCAGGATTATCAAAGGCCGGGGAAGGACGCTCCTACATTGATTGGCTGATTGGGATGAACTTCACGCGCTTTTTTACACTGAAAGCCCGCATGGGAGGATTTACCAATGTCATGCGGATCGGCAGGGTAAAAGCGCCAACGCTGAACCTCATTGTAGAACGGTATCTTGAAATTAAGAACTTCAAGAAACGAATCTATTATACGGTCTGCCCATATATCAATTATGGAGAGCAAGAAATCCCCCTATCTTACGATGAACAATTCCCTTCGCTGGATGCAGCAAAGTCCTTCATATCTTCCATTGAAGGGAAAACAGCTGTCGTCCAAAAGGTAGAGAGCGAAGTTGTAAGAGAAACCATCAAAGAGTTATACAGCCTTGATACCTTACAGGTTGACGCAAACAAGCAGCTTGATTTATCACCGAAAGAAACCCTCGACTTATTGCAAAGTCTGTATGAAAAGAAATTTACTTCCTATCCGCGATCTGATTGTAAATTTCTGCCGGAAAGTCAGCAAAAGGACAGCTCCATGATCGTAGAAGGATTGAATCAGCTGTTTGATCTAAATGTCCCGCTGCCAAATATGTCCGAAATACAAGCTCCGTTCAATGACAAAAAAATCTCAGCACATCACGCCATCGTTCCGACGGGGAAACTTCCGAAACCAGAGGATCTTTCAGATGATGAACGAAAGCTATACCTTTTGATTGCGAAAAAATATGCCAGCATGTTTTTCAAGCCGTTTACATATCAGCGTGAAAAAGTCTCCTTTTCTGTTGGTGAAAAATCCTTCACTCTTTCGATAAAAAACGTCGTTGATGCAGGATATAAAGCAATCTACGCCAATGATGGCGACAAGATGCAAGATAAAGACGAAACAGAGATCACAGGAAAATTCGTTTTTATCGAACAGCAGGAGTTCCCCATCATAAGAGCAGAGGAAACAGAGAGGGAGACAAAGCCGCCTAGGTATTACAACGAAGGTTCAATCATAAAGGCAATGAGCAGCATTTCCTCCGAAGATCAGGAACTCTCGTCAAAATTGCGTGAGGTAAAGGGGATCGGAACACCTGCGACAAGAGCGACAATCATCGAGGAACTGATAAAAGAAAATCTGATCCAAACACAGAAAAAAAACCTGATTCCAACGGAGGCAGGAATCCAGTTAATCGCATTGATTCCAGAGGAGATAAAAAAAGCGGATTATACCGCTCTCATGGAACTTAAACTGGATCAGGTACAAAACGGTGATATAAAACTCGATTCTGTCATTCAAGAAACGCTGCACTTCATCGAAAAGATCATCCAAAGCAGCGCAAAAATACAGTTTGAGGATAAATCCGTGCCTTGCCCAATCTGCGGGAAAGGACATCTTCACCTCAAACAATACACGAAAGAGGGAAAACGGATTCAGTACGTCCGCTGCTCTGATGAATCGTGCGGAAAAACCTTCCCAGCCGTAAAAGGAAAGGCGAAGATCGTTCCCTGTCCAACCTGCAAGCAAGGATATATGCAGTCCAGGCAAAACAGAACAACTGGAGATATATTCTACTCCTGCTCTCGTTACCCAGACTGCAAACAAACAATGAATGAAGAAACCTTCCAGAAAGCGAAAGGATAAAAGCCATGAGCGAGGAATACAAGAACACCCCAGAGGATGAAGATATTCCAGATATAGAAGAAAGCAGCTTGATCGGCACATCTGATGCCGACCAAGAAAATGAAGATGCCCCCGTCTTTGGAGAAAAGGAAGATGCTTCTTCCCTCTCTCGTCCGGAGGAAACTTCTGAAAAACCGTCTACCCCCGTCACAGAGGGAAAAGGTACAGATATGGCTTCCATCGTTGCAGCAGCCGCAAGCGAAGCCATTTCAGCAGCACTTTCTGCCGTACATCCACAAAAAGATCAAACTGCAGACCTGCAGCTTCTATCCGAGCAGATCGCCGCCTTGAAAAAAGAAGTGGGCGATCTTCGTGAAGAACTGAACACCAGCAAAGCCGATTTGGAAAGCATAAAGAAAAGCACCCTCTATGAAAAAGAAAATGATGATAGTGCAGCCAACATCATAAACGCTTTTCTCTTGCAGCTGCGTGAGGCTCCAAAATATCTTTCAGAAATCCACGAGGAACGCCAAAAACGAGAAGTCCAATCCAAGGAAATTGCTGAACAGCTGGAAAGATTTCAGAGCATATCATCCAACGTCGATGGGATGGTACAACTTTATTCCGATGCTTCCAATATTATCCAGCTTACACAAGATGCAAACCAACCGGCCGCAATGGTAAAAATTGAAAAAACATCGCAGGGAATGCTGAAAAAAATCAAAGGATTTTTGGGAAATAAGGAGTGATCTAAGATATGAGGTATATCTTTCTGACACTCATTTTTCTGCTTGTTTTTCAATCAGGCACCCGAGCACAAACTTTAGCAGAGCATATCAGCCGTTACAATCCTGCTGAAGCTGAATATATTGCGAGCCTGATTATAGCGAGCGGAGAAAAGTACAACATCGATCCTCTTTTTCTGAGCGCGGTGTTTTGTGTCGAAAGCGGATATAACAATGCGGCAGTATCTTCTGCCGGAGCACGCGGGATCGCGCAGCTTATGCCCGATACGGCCGCATTTATTGGCCGCAATCCTGACATCATCGAAGAAAATATCGATGGAGGGGCTTCTTATCTCCGTGATATGCTCGACCTCCACTACGATAAGGGGGTCTATCAGTATAATTTTGCCCTGGCAAGTTACAACGCCGGGTATCAGCGTACAAAGACAAATATTCCCAGTTATACCTATGATTATATTCAGGCCGTAAAAGATGAATATGATTACGAGAAAAGGGTGATTACGGATATTTCTTTCCACTACGCTCCCCCGGCATCCAATCCAACAGACGATGAACTTCTCCGGAAAAAGAAGCTGCTTTTGAAACTCTACCAACTCAGAAAGCTTCAACAAGATAGATATAAATAACAAAAGACGTATAAAAAGTATTTAACAATGTCTTTTTATACGTCTTTTTTATGTTTTATTTATTGCTTTTACTGTTTTTATGTGCTATATTCATCTTTAGAAAGGAGGCTTCTATGGTAATCAATATAGCACATACCAAAGGCGGTGTTGGTAAGAGTACACTTGCAACAAACTTGGCCGTAGAAATGCAGCTTCCCATCGTTGACCTTGATATGCAGCGCAGCTCTTATTTCTTCAATCAGATTCGCAACGACAAAATAGATGTTATTGTGATCCAGACGGAGAACGATCTCGATGTATTGAAAAAATTCAATGGCAACGCCAAACAGCATATCATTGTTGACAGCGGAGGAATGGACAACAACCTGCATCGAAAAGCCCTTCTCTACTCAGACCTTATCATTACGCCGCTGTCTGTCTCTCAAGTTGAATTTCTCGGTCTGGAGAACTTTAACAATCTCGTTGAACAAGGTCACTTGAAAGAAAAAGTTGTTGTTCTTTTGAACAACATCAATCCTAGGGCAACGAAAGAGATTGCAGAGGCTCGACAGATTATCACAGAGGAGTTCGGATTAAAAATTTTCAAATCCATCGTAGGAGGAAGAAAGGTATTCAAAACGGCATTTTCTGAAGGAAAAAGCGTATTTGAAACCAATACTACAAAGGATACGAAAAGCAGCATCATATCCGCACAGGAAGAAGTCAGAAGTCTTATCAATGAAATAGGGAGGATTCTCAATCATGGCAATTAAAACGAGCAAATCATTTATGGATGCAGCACCGCAGGTTGTGCAGGATGATAACAAGCTTCCGGCACAGAAAGTCGGTCGTCGCCGTACTATGACCCTCTATCTCACGGAAAATCACTACACCTATTTGAAACAGCTCAAGCAGGAAAAGATGATTGCATCCAGCGATCTTATCCGAACGCTGCTGGACAAGTATATGGAAGAAAATCCCTTGTAAAAGGAGGTATGCCATATGGAAATCACCGGTTACGATGAATGGGATCTTGCCGTAAAACGGGAAGTCTTATATGAATTTGCATGGTCTCTCCGTGCAAAGATCAACCGGCTTTTTACAAAAGACGAACTCCAGGAAAACCCTATTTTAGATACTCTTTACCAGGATTCTCTAAAAGATTCAGGTCGTTTATTGCTCACCAATGATCCATCTGAAGTTTTGAATATCGAAGGTCGTTTATATGGATTGAAAAACATGATCCCCGTTCTGGAGGGGCTGAAAAAATGAGTTATGAGTTCACCGAACAAGATGTAGATGCTGCATCGAAAAAAATAATAAACGACCTTCTTGCAGAAGGTCGTTTTTCTCCTGTCTCAGAACCAAAACTCTATCTTCTGGGAGGGCAGCCGGGATCTGGAAAAAGTACCATCAGCAATCGACTGATGAACGAATACCCAAATACCGTTTTTATCAATCCGGACACTTATCGCGAGTTTCATCCGCAGTATGCAAAAATCAAGGCGGAACTAAAAAGTGAAGCTGTGCAGGAAACGGGTAAATTTTCCGGAGATGTTACTGAACGGGTTCGTCAGATGCTATCAGATCAGAAATACAATCTGATTATCGAAGGAACATTTCGCACCCTCGAAACACCACAACGAATCACAGAGGAGCTGAATGCAAAGGGCTATACAGCTGAACTCCATGCGATCGCAGTTCCAAGAGATATAAGCTATGTCGGTACACTGCACCGATATTTCATAGGAAAAGAGATAGGAACCGGACGCGCAGTTGACAAGAAGCATCATGATCTCGCAGCGGATAACCTTCCTGCCAATCTGAAAGCACTTGCTGAAAGCGGAATGTTCCAATCCATGCACCTACATACACGGGAAAAGGAAGTGTTTTCAACAGAGCGAGATGCTGATGCGTTTATGAAGCAATTCCATCGCGAGGCAGGGCGTAGGCTTGATCTGATTCAGGCAAAAAGATTGAAAAAGAACATCGACTTCGTAAACCAATCTTTGACAAACGAGGAAAAGAACGGTGTTACAACGATTGCAAAAACACCAATCGCAGAAATCCGTAAAGAACTTCAATCCATCCAAAAGAGCAGAAATATTGGTATGATACGATAAGAACATCAAGGAGGTTGACATGAGTAACAACAGTTTACAGCTTTTAAGCCGCTTGCTCATCGCCCCAAGCCAATGCTTGCAAAGCCTTGAGCAATGTGCTTGAATTTATGCTACTTTGGGCTTTGGACACCAAAGTGGCGAAAAATACTTCCTTGTGGATCTGCTGGCTTAGCGCGTGCCGCAGCTCTTGCGGGCTCTTGTCCCGGTAGGTGTTCAGCCGCTCGTCCTCATACGGCAGGATCTTCATGAGAGCGTGCCCGGAATTCGTTAGGTTCAGCAGATGCTCAATCGCAGTCTTTGTGCGAACTTTGTAGCTGCCGAGCTCCCAGAACATCTTCTGCTCGTAGTAGTTCGTCTCAATGCCCCAGCGGAGCTTGTAGAGCTTGAGCGGGTAAATCGCCATATGCTTGGAGCTGGTGTTGCGGAGCCCTTTGTTCTCCTGCCAAGCAATGCTCATGTGCAGCGCCATCGGATCTATGGTGCTGAAAAAGAGACGGTACGAGCCACTCTTGCTCAGCGTCACATAGGCATGGACGGTATGGTCGCCAAAGATGCGCGTTTTCACCAGACGGTGAGCAACAAAATAGTTGTCCATCCGGCAAAGGTAATTCGTGAGATCATTGGCAATCTCGTCCAGCATCAAGCGTTTACCGTACTTTGGTGGACGGCCGCGACGGCCTGCCGTCGAATCCGGCAACTCGAACATGGCCGTATCGTGGCGTGCATTGCAGGTCACATTGAGATTCGGATAGCTGAGAGCATGTGCGAGCAACTCGCGCTTGGCGTACCAGCTATCGAAGAGCAGGATGACCTGGCGTTTTTCAAGGATTGGCATGACTTCATCGAGAAGCTGGCAGGCAAGTGTCAGCTTCGAGGCTTCGCCGTTGCTCATGACGTAGCCAATCGGCACCGCGATATAACGGATCTGCTGCTTGCCTGCGGTCTCATGGAGGACCGGCACGCTCATCGTCAGGCTGACGAAGGCATGCCCATTGAAATAGGACTTGCCATCGTGTTTGGCGTGGTCGTACAGGATGCCTACACCGTCGAAGTGCTTGCCCCACTTGGCAATGGACGTGTCGTCCACGCTGAGCAGGATAGGCTCCTGCCGCAGTGCCTCTGGCACTATGGCAAGCGCCTGCAGCGCCAAGGCCTGGCGAATGGATGCATCCGTGACGAGGCCGTTGCCAAGGGCGCGGTAATAGCTGTTGAGCGATGCGTCCGTCTGCTTCGATAGGAACTGCCGGAACAGGCAGCGCACCGACGGCGCCGACTCCAGAGCCAGTTGAGCAATGAGTAACCACGCCAGCAGATGGCGCGTCCGTCTCGTCGCAGATGGGAACAAGGAAGAAAAAGTCGTCAGGAGTCTGTTAACTGTCGGCTGACTGGTGTATAATTGAGACATCACGTAGCACCTCTCGTGTTTGGTTTGTGGTGAATCTTGAAGTGGTAAACTAAAATTGGACACGGAGGGGGTAATTTTTGGACATACGGTGTATACTGTACGGATAGTACGAAATTAATTATCGGACAGAAATTCTCCCTCACAGGACAGGAGGTTTGCCGTGAAGTACACAAAAGAACAGAGATTGGACATTGGCCGCCGCATTTACGACGGCGAAATCAGCCGGTATGAAGCTGCAGAGGAATACGTTATCAATGAGCAGACGGCACGGAATTACATGAGAATGTACCGGGATGCCAACCAGTTGCCGCCCAAGCAGGGACGAAGAAGCATCTGTGCGCCCTCGTTCAAGAAAGCTCCGGCAGAGCTGGATGAACTGAAGGCGATGACAAAGGAAGAACTTATCCAGGAACTAATCAAGGCCAAGATAACCGAGGCACGGCTAAAAAAAGGCTACGAGGTGAAGGGGGATGTATAATGTACCCATAGTCATAGACAGTTTGAGAGAGAGTATAGAAAGTGATATGGACATGAAAAGAGTATATTCTATATGAATAGATTTTATATTTGTAAAATTACTATTTTGGGACATTTAGCAAGAAAAAAACAAGTATTGGACAGCTTTCTCTTGGTAAATCCTAAAAAATGGACATTTTTTTCTTTTTGATTGTCTAAAATCGTTTTTGAGCAACTTTTTTCCAAACTGAATGTTATACTATGAATACCAAGCGGAGGTGCTCAAAATGACTGTTAAGCGCTTTACGGAACAGGAGAAACTATTGTTGCGTAAAAACCCCTATACATACAGGGTCACTGATAATATGATATTGTTGACGGTAGAGTTTAAGGAGACATTTTGGAAACTATATATTCAGGGCTTTTCACCAGTGTCTATTTTTAGGGAGTTAGGGTATGATCCTGATCTTTTGGGACAATACAGAATTAATAATTTTGCTTTTAAGCTAAAAAAAGCGATAGAATCCGGAAAGTCTCTTACTCAAGGTGTTGGTGGAGAGATAAAAACTCCGCCGAAGAATAAAGATTACAGCGAGTTACCAATAGAGGCAACAATAGCATCCATGCAGTATGAATTGTCTTATCTTAGACAGGAGGTTGAATTCTTAAAAAAATGTGTTGCTTGGACAAATCAGATTAGCGCGTGAAATAGCTTTGGGGCTAGCAAATAGAAAGTTTCAATTAATTCATAATTTGGTATCTAGGCCAGATAATCGATTGAAAATAGTCCATTTATGTAAACTTGCTCATGTTACTAGATCTGGATACTATAATTGGTTAAGCAACATGGAATTTCGTAATGCCAAGGAGCAAAAAGATAGGGAAGACTTTAGTATTATTCTAGAGGCATATAAATTTAAGGGGTATGATAAGTGCATCCGGGGCATACATATGAGGCTATTGCATTTAGAGAAGCCGGTACTTATGAACCTAAAAAAGATAAGACGATTAATGGTGAAATATAATCTGAGATGCCCTATTAGAAAGCCTAATCCCTATCGGCAAATAGCAAGAGCTTTGAGGACCAACAAGGTAGCACCTAATCTTTTGAACCGGGAATTTAAAGCACATGGACCTAGAAAAGTATTGTTAACAGATATAACTTACATACCATTGAATGATAAATACTGTTATTTATCTACAATTCTAGACTCCTATACGATGCAAGTACTTGGATATTGTCTTAGTGATTCATTGGCAATAGATTTCGTGTTGGAAAGTGTTAATATGGTGCTTGCTAGGCATGGAAGCGAACTTTCTAGTGAGACTATTATTCATTCGGACCAGAGTTCACACTATACGAGTTATAAATTTATACAGTTTGTTAACGATGCTAATTTAAGGCAATCTATGTCGAGAAGAGGTAATTGTTGGGATAATGCACCTCAGGAGAGCTTTTACGGGCACATGAAGGATGAAATCCATATATCTGAGTGCAAAGATTTTGAGTCTCTGCGTTTAGAAATAGATAGGTGGATGGATTATTACAACAACTACAGATACCAATGGAAGTTAGCAAAGCTATCCCCAAACGAGTATTATGAGTATATAAAAACGGGTATTTACCCATTGAAGATAATTTAATAAAAAATAAGAAGCAGCGATTCCAAAAGGGGTCGCTGCTTCTCTCTTTCTTTTGAAAATGTCCTTGACAAAGGGTACGGTTTAATGGTACTGTAATTCTGTACGGCAACAAGATTATCAAGTAATCATGGAACTATCCGGAGAAATTCCGGTGAAGCTTCTTTGCAAGACAATGGGCATCCAGAGGAGCAGTTTCTACGCTTGGAAAAAACATCTTTCTCAGCCGTCGGGCAAAGAAAAGCGCCTTTTGAGCAACGTCCTGCTGTTCCAGGAGTACCATTGGAAGTATCCATCGCACGGCTATCGCTGGCTGAACGCCAAGATACGGTTGGACAAAGAGATTGTCCTGTCCGATCCCTATGCCCACAAATGCTGTAGGATTGCGGGAATCAAGAGCAAATCCAAGCACTACAGGTACAAGAAGGCTGGCGATCCAGCGCGGATATTTCCCAACCTGCTCATGTCTGAAATGCAGATCGATGGGCCAATGCAGTGCATCGTGAGTGATATGACCGCTTTTTATGTGAAAGGCATCTACCATGAACTGACTCTTTATATGGATCTATGGAACAATGAGATTGTCAGTCATTCCCTCTCTGCAAAACGCGGTGATCGCATGACTTACATCAGCGGACTGGAAAATCTGATTGAGTGGCAAAAACGGCATCCGGAGCACCAAATGGTTCTCCATTCTGACCAGGGATCGGTCTACGCCTCCAAAGCCTACAACGAGCTATTGCCCATGTACGGCATCACCCGATCCATGTCACGTGCCGGGACCCCCACAGACAATGCCGCTATGGAGTCCATCAATGGATGGATCAAGGCGGAGCTGTTCATGGACTTGCATGTGACCGGCGAGAAACCGGTCAAGGAGGAGGTGGATGACTACATTCTTTTCTTCAATGAACAGAGGCCAGCCTATTCCTTAGGCTACCTGACGCCGAAGCAGTATCGGGAACGTCACACGCCCATCTGCTGATCTCGTCTGCATTATCGATGGCATGGTTTGTCTAACAAGCTTGAAGGATGTCAGAAAAGTTGATGAATCTTGTACATCGATTCGTTTTTTATGCCTGATTTTTTTAGTTTTGTGTCCAATTTTTGTTGACAAGTGCAAGTGACTGCATCTTTGATTGTATGAAGTGATGTATTAGTAATGGCAATAAGAGTGCTAATTGCTGATGATCACGCTCTATTGAGCCAATACGACCCGTTGAATTTGGCGGGTCGTTCAACAGATAGTAGGAGGTTATTATGAAGAAATTTTGTTTTTTGTTTTTGATAATCTGTGGCTTGATGGTTTTCTGCCTTCAGGATTGTCAAGCGCGGCAGAAATTAAATCTTGCTGATCTGGAAAATAAATATAACGCCGTGATTGGTGTTTACGCCGTTGACATGGAGAATGGAAAAAAAATTTGCTACAAACCTGATACGCGTTTTTCCTACTGCTCGACACACAAAGTTTTTACGGCTGCAGAATTGCTAAGACAAAAAAATACCTCCGATTTGAATGAAATTCGTAAGTTTTCGGCGGAAGATATTTTGTCCTACGCGCCAATCACCAAAGACCATGTTGCTGATGGCATGACGCTGGCGGAAATTTGTTCGGCATCGCTCAGGTGGAGTGACAACACGGCGGCAAATTTAATTTTGCAGGAGATCGGCGGCGTGGAAAATTTCAAGGTGGCACTTAAAAATATTGGCGACAAAACTACCAAACCTGCGCGAAATGAACCTGAACTTAATCTTTTCAATCCAAAAGATAATCGTGATACTAGCACGCCGAGACAGATGGTAAAAAATTTGCAAGTCTATATATTCGGCGATATTTTGAGCGACGACAAGAAAAAACTGCTGATTGATTGGATGAGCGACAATTCCATAACCGACACGCTTATCAAGGCAGAAACTCCGCAAGGTTGGAAAGTTATCGACAAGAGCGGTTCAGGCGATTATGGGGCGCGGAATGATATTGCCGTGATTTATCCGCCCAATCGCAAACCCATTGTCATGGCGATAATGTCGCGCCGCACGGAAAAAAATGCAAAATCTGACGACGCTATGATTGCGGAGGCGGCAAAACGAATTTTTGATAATTTAGTATTTTAAAGGGGCTTGATAGCATCGGTATTGCCGATGGGCAGAGAGGGCCATCACGCAAAAATATTTCGCCAAACATTTATATCTCACTCAAACTTCGCACACCTGAAACCCTTACTATTATATCATATTCCGATTTTCTTCATCAAAAATACGGCAGAGAATCCTGCGTTTCCTCTTGGATTCTCTGCCGTAATCCTTTTTTCCTGCTTATGCTCTGATTTCCGTCCCGTCCTTGAAGGTCACCCGGATATCGTCTTTGCTGTACACTGTGATGAAATCCACCAGGCTGCCCCACAGCCGGGCATCGAACTCCTTAATGAGATCCTGATTCCTAAGCTCCTTGATGAAGCTGTCCATCTGACGGCTCCGGGCCTTGCGATACTGGATGGCTTCACAGGTCTTGTCGTACTGCGTCTTCGCTGCTTCATACCGACTGACCAGTTCGTTGTAGTTCCGGTCATAATCATCCTGGTTCTGCGCGACCCTGGCGTTCTCGGCTATGAGCTGCTGTATCTTGTCGGCCAGCAGGTTCAAGTCTGTACTGAGCTTATCCCGTTCCTCTTCCAGGGCTTCTGTATCGGTAAGCCGTTCTTTCAGCAAGGTAACGTTATCTATGATTTCCGCTTTGTTTTCAATGAGTCGATTGGCAGCCCGGACGAAGGCTTCCTTGATATCATCTTCTGTCAGGTGCGGCGTCTGGCAGTGTCTCTTAAATTTATCGTTGCAGCGGTATATAGTTCTCCGGTACTTGTCAGTCGAATGCCAGACCTTGGCCCCATACCAGCCGCCGCACTGGCCGCACTTGATTTTACTGGAGAAGATGGATACGCCGCTGTAACGTTTTTTCCCTTTACGCCGCCTCTTGATTTCCTCCTGTACCCAATCGAATACCTGCGGGCTGATGATAGCTTCATGGTTATGTTCCACATAATACTGTGGCACTTCCCCTTCATTTTTCTTTGTCTCTTTTGTCAGAAAATCAACCGTGATTTTTTTCTGAAGCAGGGCATCCCCTTTATACTTTTCATTCATGAGAATACTTCGGATCGTGTTAGCTCTCCAGATTTTGCAGCCAGCTGGAGTGGGAATCTTACGTTCCGTCAGTTCTTTTGCAATAGAATGAAACGTGTATCCGCTAAGATACAAACGGTAAATCAACTTTACGATTTCTGCCTGCTTTTTATTCACTATCAGGTTTCCGTCCATTCCCCTATCATAGCCAAGAAAATGACTAAATGCCAGACTGACCTTCCCATCAGCAAACCGTTTCCGGTGTCCCCAGGTTACATTCTCAGAGATGCTGCGGCTCTCTTCCTGTGCCAGGGAACTCATAATGGTAATCAGGAGTTCTCCTTTGGCGTCCAGTGTCCAAATATTTTCTTTTTCAAAATAGATTTCGATTCCTTTATCTTTCAGCTTTCGCACGGTGGTCAGGCTGTCGACCGTATTCCTGGCAAACCGGCTGACAGATTTTGTGATGATAAGGTCAATTTTGCCGTCCATGGCATCATCAATCATCCGTTTAAATCCTTTCCGGTGTTTGGTATTCGTAGCTGAAATGCCTTCATCCGTATACATCCCGACAAATTCCCAATCATTTCTGCTCTGGATATAACGCGTATAATAATCCACCTGTGCTTCATAGCTGGTAAGTTGCTCATCGTGATCCGTTGAAACCCGTGCATAGCCTGCCACCCTTCTCTTTTTTTGACTGTCCATCAGCTTTTTCGTATAACTCCGCAGTGTAGCTGGAATTACCTGCACTTTTTTCATGGCAACTTCACCTCCTTCGTATGACCATCGTTAAATTGAAACAGCAATGTTTCGTTATCCTGTACTTCAATACGCTGCACTTGTGCTCTAAATGCTGTATCATCAAATTCCAATTTTCCCATTGTTTCTGCTGCCATACGCTGCAGCCATTCTTCTTTGATGCTTCTTACATGGATGCATCTATGTTCTCCCCGGCACCGCCAATAAGCCACTTTTCCATTCATACGTTTCTCTAGACAACGTATGAATTTCGTCTGGCACGCAGGACATACAATGCATTCCGAAAAAGCGGTATAACGGCCGGACGTATCACGCTGATGATACGTTTCCATCCATTGCCTCTGCTTTTTCTTCTGCTCATCCGTCCACATATCCTTTAAGGCTGTCGATTTCCATTCCTGTGTGATAACGTTTCCATCTTTGAAATGAAATACCAGCGTGTGATAAGAAGGAACAACAATCTTCTTTACCCGCTGAACAAACAGTTCTTCATCAAATTCATCTGTACCCAGAACGGCTGCGCATGCTTTTTTCAAAGCGGGCTGCGGGATGGAGCCATAGGCTCCGCAGTTTGTCCCCTTGCCCTTATGCGAATCACAGGTCCAGTATTCCCGTATCCTTCCCTTGTATTTCCGAACAACATGGACATAGCTTTTCCCGCAGATGCCACATTTGATGATCCCCGTAAAGCAAGAGGTGTTCAAAAAATCCCTGGCATATCCGCCCCGCTGCATTCCCATTTCCTTGCGATTTTTTAATTCCTGCTGAACCCATTCAAACATATCAGAAGAAATTATGGCTTCATGATGCCATTCCACTACATACCTATTCCTTTCTCCATGATTAACGGCCTGGCGTTTGGTAATAGGGTCCGTCACAAAGGTTTTCTGCATCTCAAGAACGCCCGTATAAATCCGATTCGTAAGAATCTGCCTGATACTGGCATCTTTGAAATAGTTCCCATACATGGTGCGGATCTCCCGCCGCTTTAGTTCCCGTAATATATCTTTTCTGGTTCTGCCCTGCAGATAGGCATCAAAAATTTCTCTGACAATCGCGGCTTCTTCTGGTTGGATGACCAGATTATCTTTCTCCCAGCAATAGCCGTAAACGAAGAACTTTGCATGAGGAATCCCCTGATGAGTAAAAAACCATCAAAAAAATCAACAAAAGGCATTGTGCCTGCAACGAATAATGTAATTCCATCTATCAATACTTCTCAAATTTCTTCATCCCGTTCCGGACAAAATAAAAAAACAGAAGAAATTTTTTCCGTAAGAACATATGCAGGGGGACAAACTGTAAAACTGACACAGTCAAAAGAGGGAGTACGCGAGGCAACTATTACCGAACCTCCTGAATATGCCACAAAAGAGGAGCGAGATAAGATAATTGCAGAGTTCTCAAAGAAGCATAAAACTCAAGTGGAAATAGCTGAAATAATGAATATATCTCAATCAACCGTATCAAATGTTTTAAGAAAAAGTAAGAAGAAATAACAAAAGGCTGGAAAATTTTCCAGCCTTTTGTATTTATATTGTATATTCATTACCACGCTCATTTCTGTGTTTTGAAATAATTGATCGGGCTTCTTGCTCCAAGTTGTAAAATCGGTTGCCATAGGCATTGTAAAGTTCATATTTTGATGATTTCTTGATTGTTCCACGGCAAATACTCTTTGCTGATTGATATAGATGCACCGCTTGATCTCTCACATATCCGAGCTGCTTTGATAGTGCAGCACGTTCTTCCTCACTAGAGAAAGCATCCGAGATATGAATAAACTCACGATCCACTGGAAACATCCTTTCAATCATCAGATGCTTTTCCCACTCCTCCATATTTTCATTGCTCGCTTCTTCATCAAGCGGAATGAAATACAGACGTTCATCTTCCTCCTCGCCCAAATCAAACATAACGCCCAACAAGCGCAATCGAAAGGCTTTCAATTCTCGGTCAACTCTTGCAAGTTTGAGCAGATACTCCTGATCCACACGGCAGACTTTTATCTCGACATCCCTCCCTGCTCCCTTAACAACACGTTTTTTAGTGGTTTTCCCGCTGCTGTTTTTTCCATTTCATCCTTCAGGCGCGGAGAAAGCCCTTTTATCAAATCTCGCTGCTGCTGCAGCTCGTTAATCCCTTTGTCAAAAACACTAGAAACCTTCAGCAAACTCTTATCAACGGCTTCATATGCTTTTCTCTCAATGGCTTTTTTTATCATAGATGGGATTTGCTTGACCTGTTCCAGCTTTTCTTTTAGGTACTCCCTTGCCTTTTTTATTTCCTCGATCCTGTTTTCCTGCTTCTGTTGCTTTAATATCTCTGCTGTAATTGCCTTAAATTCGTTCTGCAGCTCAAGCCCATGTTTGACAGCATCCATCACTTTATCAGGAGATAATCGACGAATATCTCGCTGCTTGATTGCTGCAATGATCGTGGAAATTTCTTCGAGATTTTGATTCAGCTTTTTGATCTCACCATATACAAGATCATTTTCCTTCCGGAAGAAATCTTCTCCTTCCTTCAGCAAACTCGTTGCCTTACGGATTACGTCCTGGTATTCTTCTGAAGGGTTCCCCGTATTTCCCGGTATTTGATGCAGCGCTTGGATTCCATCGGAAATCGCTTGATGTGTCGGCTCATATTCCTTCCATGCACCAGATATTCTATCAAAATCTTCCCCTGCAGATCGAACCTTTTCTCTTTCCATATCAAGGGATTTTGCCGCTTGATTCAATTCCTCATAGTTTAGTCCTTTCGGTTTTTCCATCGCATTGATTGTCTCAAAATAGCTTTCATTAAATCCTGCACCTAATACACGTTCATTCACCTTTTTTTCCTCCTTTATCCATTTCTGCAACACGCCGATAAAATGTGGATGGGTGCATCCCACAAGCGCGCATAGCAGCCCTTGCTGTAATGCTCCCATTTTTCCATTGTTCTATGATTTCTCGCTGTTCCAATGAGATTTCGATGCGTGGCCGTCCGAAGCGTACCCCTCTTTTCTGCGCTATTTTAATACCCTCTCGCTGGCGTGTCCGGATTTTATTCCGCTCCTGCTCAGCGACATAGCTCAATAGGCTTAGAAACTGATCTTCCATCAGTTTTCCAAGCTCCCCCATTTCTCGGAATTTCCGACTGTCAAATAATGATTCCTGTTCCAGTACCACAATATCTACGCCAAGATTTCGTGTGATCTCTTTCCACTCTTCGATAATTCCGTCATAATTGCGCCCCAGTCGATCCAGCGCATCCAAATAAAGCAAATCCCCGCTTCGGATGATCTGCTTCATCGCTTGATAGGCCGGACGATTAAAATCCTTTCCGCTCTGCCGATCCACAAAAATATAACGATCTTCAATCCCAAGCTTTTTCATCTTCTCGATCTGCCGATCGGGATTTTGTGTCTTATCTGAGACACGAATATACCCTATTATCATTTTACAAGGACTTTCCTCCTCGCCCAGCTGCAATGCCGAGGGCTTCGTTACTCCGCTCTGCTTTTCCAAGGAATTTACTCATACTTGACACACGCTGCGGGCTGTTCTTCATGGAATATTCTGCATCCCTCGCAGAAAAACCATCTCGCATCATTGCCATTGCAATACGCTTGTTGGTGTCCGGCAACCAAACGCCCGCATCCGTCTCTAAAACATGCTTTGCATAATGCGTGAACCGTTCCTTTGCCGTCATTCGCTTCACATCTTTTTCTATAGCGCTTGATAAGATTTTCTCGACTTCCTCTTTTTTTACAAGCTCCATCGGTTTCAGCTGCTCACGGATCATCTTTTCGAATAAATCATCTGTACTGTTTGCACTCTGCTGAGATGCTTGTATCATTTCTTCCCTCGAAACTTTGCTTAAATCTAATTCCCATCCAGCTTCTCTGCTAAGCTCCAACATAAACTCACGCTGCGTCCTTCCATTCCCCTCTCGAAAAGGATGCAGCATATTGATCTCCCCTAAATAAAAAGCAGCTTCCTTAGAAAACTGCTCTCTGCTCATATCTTTTAAGAAATCATCTTTTCGCAGCCGATCGAATACACCTTGCTGATAGCTGTCAATAAAGCGCGTTGAACAAAACATATTTCCTTTGGCGATCTCGACTGTCCTAGTCTTTCCTGCCCAATCATATACGTCTTGAAAAATATGCCCATGAATCTTTTGCAAATGCTTAAAGTCGAAAGATCCCTTTATAGGATTTTCCCTAAGTTCTGAAATGCGACTGCCTGTAAAATCTCGTTCTGCTTCTTTCAAGTCAGCTGCATTATCGATTCCCAACTTATTCTTTAGTACGCCATTCTCGTCTACATATGGATCGTTCATGCTTCTTCCTCCAACCGATCACCTCTTTTCCTGGCTTCCACATCACGCAAAATCATTGCGCGATGTTCTTCATGTGATATTTTTCCTTCTGCCAGCATCTCAAACTGTTTCTTCGATCGCTCCGAGAAAACAAAACCTTCCATCTCTACCGAACGCATAGCATATGCAACACTCTCACGACGATCCATAATGATCTCCCCTTTCTTGTCTTTTGTATATTATATCATATATGTGTCAAAAAGTACATTTTTCTTTTGAAACATCCCAAAAGTTATTATATAACTTTTTGATTCTTTTTCTTCTGGTCTTTTTGATGATCTCAAAAGGTATACGTTTTTAGATAAAAAAAAACAGTTACCAGAGCAACTGTTTTTTATTATGATATTGTATATATTTTTATGGTTATTAACATAAAAATATAGCATATGCAAATAATATAATATGATCTGCATATGCTATAAAGTGCTTACATAAAAAATGAAATTATACAAATAATGATAAAAATACTTAATGATACCTTCCAATGATCAAAAATAAGGTTCATTAATTTACCACCTTGTAAACCTTGTTTTTTTAACTCTAATCGTTTTCTACCATATAGAATAACAAATATTAATGCTACCGCCATTTTAACAACTGGATAATTTAGAAAGGAAGTAATTACCAAAAAAGCTATAAATAAAGGGAATACAAATAGTAATTCTTTTTGTCGCAATTCTTTTTGTAATTTATCATTCAAATTGATTTCTTGACTCAATTTCCTTCAACTCCTTTAATACCCAGCGTTCCACATATTTAGGTGGAATACGGTTACCAGATTCCCAATTTTCTAGTGTTCTTAATGGAATTTCCATTAATTCTGACATAGCTGCCCTGGTAAGACCTGCTGCAAGCCGAGCTTCTTTAAATATATTTTGTTCCATAACAAACTCCTTCATAGAATAGGTACCTTTTTCTATATCTATAGTATATCACCCAATGGGTGTTTTGTAAATATATTTTTATGTTATTTTATATAAAAATATATATTAAAACATAAAAATATAGTATACTATCTTCCTTTATGCTTACTTGCTGCTTGTCTTTCTTTTAATTTACATTGTAATTCATGCAGCCTATCATTTTCAGAAATAAGATCAGGTTTATAATTATTAACCTGTGTATTTTTATATTGGCCAGATTTTTTCAAAGCAGCTATATAAGCTGCTTTTTTTTGCCGCTTTTTTTCTTTCATCATCTTATTATAGGGGTCCCGAGCGCCTACGAGGAATTTGTATCGATAAGAAATAGATTTAAAAATTTCGCTGTTATTTTGTACATTTAACTTGACGGTGACATCTCTCTATTGTGAGTTATTAGTGGTACAGTTTTCAACCGTTTTAATTATAAAAAAGTGGTGCATTTTTAAATTGGCACAAACAGGTAACGGTTATTGCAGGTGTATTTCTTATCTATGGGTTTAACATGGATTTTATCATTAAAATCATGAGTATTGTCCGAGAGTGATTGGTCTTGCGTATGGTTAACCCTAAAGTTATGGAAATAAGACTTAGAAGCAAACTTAAGAGTGTGTTGATAGTGCATTA
>ERZ773075.304-NODE-304-length-41511-cov-18.3593_pt1 | contig 41511 bp, 40 predicted proteins | sample MGYA00580614_ERZ773075 | MGnify/ENA primary metagenome ERZ773075 (study PRJEB29015, sample SAMEA2738021) | human oral metagenome | biome: human oral; feature: human-associated habitat; material: dental | place: China | collected 2043 ...
TGCGGAGGGCGCGCGGCCCATGCGCCCGCGCGGGCGCCGCCGGGCCCGGCCCGTCTCGGTGGAGAGCCGGCCGGAGGGGCATGCGCCCGCGCGGGCGCCGTCCGTACTCCCATGAGGCCGGATGCGCTCAGCTCGTGGGTGAAAGGCTCCCACCCGCGCCGCGCATGCCGTAGACATGAGGCATGGCAGACATCACCTTCCACGGCAACCCCGTCCACACCCGCGGCGAGCTTCCGGCCGTCGGCTCCAGGGCCCCCGAGATCGACCTCGTCGGCGTCGACCTGGGCCCCGTCACGCTCGCGGGCCTCGCGGGCCGCCGCGTCGTCCTCAACATCTTCCCGAGCCTCGACACCTCGGTGTGCGCGACGAGCGTCCGCCGGTTCAACGAGCTCGCGGCCGGCCTCGAGAACACGACCGTCGTGTGCGTCTCGAAGGACCTCCCGTTCGCCGCCGGGCGCTTCTGCACCACCGAGGGCATCGAGAACGTCGTCACCGGCTCGGCCTTCCGCTCGCACGCGATGAGCAGGGACTACGGCCTGCGCATGACCGACGGCCCGCTCAAGGGACTCCTGGCCCGTGCCGTCGTCGTCATCGACGAGGACGGCACGATCATCCACACCCAGCTCGTGCCCGAGGTCACCGACGAGCCCGACTACGACGCCGCCGTCGCCGCGCTCGCCTGAGCCCGGCGCCGTGCGCGGGCGACGCCACCATGTTCTCGAAGGTCTGGGCTGTTCGGCGATCCCGGCTCGCGCGCGGACGGCGTTCATCGCCTCCCGACCCGGATGCCGTCCCGAACGGTGCGCCGCCGGGGCCCGGGGACGCGGAGGCGCGCCTCAGCGCTCAGGCTTCCCCGAGGGCCTCGTCGGTCGCGGCGCCCAGCACGGCGCCGATCGAGTCGTGGACGACGAGGTCGGCGCGCCGGTCGGCCGGTGTCGCCGACTTGTTGACGAGGACGAGCGGCTCGCCGCGGAAGTAGTCGAGCAGCCCCGCCGCCGGGTAGACGTTGAGGGAGGTGCCGCCGACGATGAGCACGTCGGCGCGGCCGATCGCCTCCACGGCGGCGGCCATGACGTCCATGTCGAGGCCCTCCTCGTAGAGGACGACCTCGGGCTTGATGATGCCTCCGCAGTCGTCGCAGCGCGGGACGCCGGTGGAGTCCGCGATCGCCTCGACCGGGTAGGACCGGCCGCAGCCCGTGCAGTGGTTGCGCAGCACCGAGCCGTGCACCTCGTGGACGGTCCGCGAACCGGCCATCTGGTGCAGGCCGTCGATGTTCTGGGTGACGACCGCCGCCAGACGGCCGGCCGCCTCGAGCCTGGCGAGCGCCGTGTGAGCGGCGTTCGGGCGGGCCTCGGGATGGAGCATGGTCGCCCGGTAGAACTCGTAGAAGTCCTCCGGGCGGTCACGCCAGCAGCTGTGGGAGAGCATGTACTCGGGCGGGTACGCCCCGCCCGCGTGGGTCGTGTACAGGCCCGTGGCCGACCGGAAGTCGGGGATGCCGCTCTCGGTCGACACGCCCGCCCCGCCGAAGAAGACGGCCCGCGAGGCCCCTGCCAGAATGCTGCTCAGCTCGTCGACAACGCTCATGACCCCACATTAGGTGCTTTCGGCCGCGTCGGCGCCGGTGCGGGGTTGCCCATCGGGCGAGGGGACCGCATGCGAGCCGAGCGGGGCGTGGGCCGACGCGGTGCTGCACGGTCCCCCTGGCCCGCCGGCCGGTACGCGCGGGACGCGGCGTCCAGGACATCGGGCCGATGCGCCGCCCGGCGGGGTCATCGGCCCGACGCACCGCGCGCCTTCGTGCGGCGGGGTGCCGCCGGGGCGGGCGCACGTCGCCCGGGTACCGGTCGGATGACTGGCCGGTATCCGGACGACGGGATCGGTGGGGCTCAGTCGGTGCCGGTCTCCATGGCGGCGTTGTCGAGCGGGGTCGCCTCGGTCTCGCCGGCGTGCAGAGGGTTGTCGGCGATCTCGGACGACTTGCCGGCCTCGAGCCGGCCGACGAGCTTGGCGGCCTCGCCGCCGGTGAGCCGGCCCTGGGCGGCGTACTGCTCGAGGCGGGCGCGCGAGTCGGAGATGTCGAGGTTGCGCATCGTCAGCTGGCCGATGCGGTCGAGCGGGCCGAAGGCGGCGTCCTCGACGCGCTCCATCGACAGACGCTCCGGGTGGTAGCTGAAGGCCGGGCCGTCGGTGCGCAGGATCGAGTAGTCGTCGCCGCGGCGCAGGCGCAGCACGACCTCGCCGGTGACGACGGAGGCCACCCAGCGCTGGATCGACTCGCGGATCATGAGCGACTGCGGGTCGAGCCAGCGGCCCTCGTACATGAGGCGGCCCAGGCGCAGGCCCTCGGTGCGGTAGTTGGTGATGGTGTCCTCGTTGTGGATGGCGTTGACCAGCCGCTCGTAGGCGATGAACAGCAGTGCCATGCCGGGGGCCTCGTAGATGCCGCGGCTCTTGGCCTCGATGATGCGGTTCTCGATCTGGTCGCTCATGCCGAGGCCGTGGCGTCCGCCGATCTCGTTGGCCCGCAGGACGAGGTCGACGGGCGAGTCGAACTCCTCGCCGTTGATCGAGACGGGGCGGCCCTGCTCGAACCCGATGGTGACGACCTCGGGCTCGATGACGACCGACGGGTCCCAGAAGCGGACGCCCATGATGGGCTCGACGGTCTCGATCGAGACGTCGAGACGCTCCAGGGTCTTGGCCTCGTGCGTCGCGCCCCAGATGTTGGCGTCGGTGGAGTAGGCCTTCTCCTTGGAGTCGCGGTAGGGCAGGTCGTGCTCGGTGAGCCAGGTGCTCATCTCGTCGCGCCCGCCGAGCTCGGTGACGAAGTCCTCGTCGAGCCAGGGCTTGTAGATGCGCAGCGCCGGGTTGGCCATGAGGCCGTAGCGGTAGAAGCGCTCGATGTCGTTGCCCTTGTAGGTGGACCCGTCGCCCCAGATGGAGACGTCGTCCTCGGCCATGGCGCGCACGAGCAGCGTGCCGGTGACCGCGCGGCCGATCGGCGTGGTGTTGAAGTAGAACTTGCCGGCGCTCGAGATGTGGAAGGCGCCGCAGGCCAGGGCCGACAGGCCCTCCTCGACGAGCGCCTCGCGGCAGTCGACGAGACGGCTGAGCTCGGCGCCGTACTGCCCGGCCCGGCCCGGCACCGAGGCGATGTCGGGCTCGTCGTACTGCCCGATGTCGGCGGTGTAGGTGCACGGGATGGCGCCCTTTTCGCGCATCCAGGCGACGGCGCAGCTGGTGTCGAGGCCACCGCTGAATGCGATGCCGACCCGCTCGCCCACGGGGAGAGACGTCAGTACTTTGCTCACGGGAACCAAGCATAACCTGAAAAATATGCGATGTCGAACCCGTTCTTGAGCGTGAAACAGGTGAGTACTATTCCTTGGTAAGAATAAGTATGTCGAGTGGGTTCATTCGGTGTCCTTCGGCGGGGAGCGGGCGGCCGGTCCCCGCGGCACTTGGCGCGAGCGACGCCGGCGCGGTCCTCAACGGTTCGAGCGGCCGGTCCGGGCCTGCCCCGGAGTCAGGCGGGGCGACGCGCCGGCACGGTCCTCGGCGGTTCGGGGCGACCGGCCCGGACGTGCGCGCCCGGACCGAGCCGCGCCCCCGCCGATCCCGTCCGGGCCGGTGCTCACCGGGGCATCGGCGGCCCCATGTCCGTGCGGCACGGCTGAGTGGCACGACCGTGCGGCCGGCCGGCCCCGTCCGTCTCCGGACCCGCTCCCCGGCAGCGGCCCCCGGGGCGTGGTGGACGGGCGCTCACCGCGGCGGGTCGGCGACCAGGATGATCTTCCCGGTGTTCTCGCCGGACTCGAGCAGCTCGTGGGCCCGGGCGGCCTCCCGGAGCGGGATGCGCGTCTGGTTGCCGGGCCTGATCGTCCCGTCGGTCAGCAGCGGCCAGACGACCTGCTCCACCCGGCGGCAGATGGCGGCCTTCTGGTCGGCGGGGCGTCCGCGCAGGCTCGTGGCGGTGATCGTGCCGCGCTTGTTGAGCAGGACGGCCAGGTTGAGGGTGCCCTTGACGCCCTTCTGCAGGCCGATCGTCACCATGCGGCCCTCGGTGGCCAGGCAGCGCACGTTCGCCTCGAGGTATCTGGCGCCGATGATGTCGAGGATGACGTCGACGCCGCGGTCGGCCGTGGCGACCATGACGGCCGGCTCCCAGTCGCCGGCGTAGTCGATGACCTTGTCGGCGCCGAGCCGGCGGCAGTAGGGGCCCTTCCGCCGCGAGGCGGTCGTGAGGACGCGGGCGCCGAGAGCCTTCGCGTACTGGATGGCGAAGCCGCCGACGCCGCCGGCGCCGCCGTGGATGAGGACGGTCTCACCGGCGCCCAGTCCGACGCGGTCGAAGTTGGAGACGACGGTGGCGGCCACCTCGACCAGCCCCGCCGCCTTGACCGGGTCGACCCCGGCCGGGACCGGCAGCAGGTGCTCGGCCGACGCGACGAAGTACTCGGCGTAGGCGCCGCCGGCGAGCAGCGCCAGGACCTGCTCGCCGACCTCGTGGTCGCCGACGCCCTCGCCGAGCTCGGCGATGATCCCGAGGCCCTCGAGGCCCATGACCTCGGTGGCGCCGGCGGGGGGCGGGTAGTGGCCCTGGCGCTGGAGGACGTCGCCCCGGTTGACGCCGACCGCCTGCGTGCGCACGAGGACCTCGCCCGGTCCCGGCTCGGGGGTGGGCACCTGCGCCCACGTGATCTTGTCGGCCCCGCCGGGCTCGGAAACGGTGATCGCGTACATGGGTCCAGCTTGCCAGAGATGCCCATCGGCTACCATGAGTGGGCGCCGCCGGATGTCTCCGGCGGTCATGGCGAGGTCGCACAGTGGACTAGTGCAGCCGCCTTGAAAGCGGCCGAGCGAGAGCTCCGTGGGTTCGAATCCCACCCTCGCCGCCCGGAGGGCGCGCCGCCGACGCCCGGGGTCGGGGCCCGCTTGGGCGATGGTGCCCGAGCGGGCCGCCGACCGGTCAGCCCACCGGGTTGTACTCGCAGGCGTCCGAGACGTTTTCGGCGGTGGCGCTCGTCGTGGGGGAGGACGCCGAGCTCTCCTCGTCGTGGCCGGTGCTGCCGATGCCGTGGCTGCCCGCCGTGCCGGCGTCCGTGCCCTCGTCCCCGGCGGCGGGGCTCGGGGCCCGGCTCGTCGCCGGGGACGAGGCGCTCGTCGCGGGGGCCGTGCCGCCGTTCTCGCTCTGGGCGACGGCGTCGGCCACCGCCGCGCGGATCGCGTCGTAGTCGGGGTTGCCCGGGTCGACCTCGAGGGCGCCCGAGGTGCTCGCGCCGGACAGGTTCTGGGCGATGACCAGGCGGCTCACCGTGCCGTCCTTGACGGTGAGGGCCAGATTGGCCAGGTTGTCGAGCAGGTCCTGCGGGATGTCGGTGCTCATCATGTTCTCGCTCGCTGCGGCGATCGCCTCGTAGCGGGTGAGCAGCGTCTGCGGGTTGACCTGCTTGATGATGGCGTTCACCAGGCAGCTCTGGCGGCGCATGCGGCCGTAGTCGTAGTCGGGGTCGTTGCAGCGGCTGCGGGCGTACCACATGGCGTCCTCGCCGTCGAGCGTCTGGTTGGGGCCGACGGTGAGGTATCCGTCGACGCCGCACTCCTCGTCGCCGTAGCCGTTCACGTGGCCGCCCTTGGCGATCGGGAAGTTGATGTTCACGGTGACGCCGCCCATCGCGTCGATGAGCGCTTGGATGCCGTCGATGTTGACCATCATGAAGTAGTCGATCTTGAGACCCGTGACGCCCTGGACGGCCATCTTCGTCGCATCGGCCCCCGGATAGTCGGTGTCGGTGAACAGCTCGGGGTGCTCCCGGGGCACCTCGTTCCAGATGGCGTTGACCATGTAGCTGTCCTCGCTGTCCGAGTAGCCGTCCCAGACGCGCCCGCCGGGGTAGGCCCCGGCCAGGGCGCTGCCCTCGGGGAAGGGCACGTTCTCGAGGTTGCGCGGCAACTGGATGATGACCGTGTCGCCCGTCGTGACGTCGACCGACGCCACCATGAGCGTGTCGGTCCGCAGACCCAGCTCGTCGTCGCGGTTCTCGCCGGAGTCGGCGCCGACGAGCAGGATGTTGAGTCGTCCCATGCCGGCCCACGGGTTGTCGCCGCTGACGTTCGGGCGGGTCTGCGAGCGCGAACCGGTGCCGAAGATGCTGCCCAGGACGATGCTCGTCTGCAGCGCGTAGGCCGAGGCGACGGCGGTGGGCGTGGCCACGAGGAGGGACATGAGGAAGACGACGCCCGCGCCGACCAGGCGCTGGGGGCGGGTCATGCGGCGCGGCCGCGAGACCAGATAGGTGCCGATGATGACGATGACCCACGCCAGCGCGCCGACGAGCAGGGCCACGGCGAGGACGAGCAGGTTGCGCGAGTTGGCGACGAGCGACACGAGCGTGCTGCGGTGCACGAAGGCGAGGACGGCGGCCGCGCCCCCGGCGATGAGGCTCACCGCGAAGAGGAACAGGCCGAGGAGGGTGCGCCGGGTGCCGACGAGGCCCAGCCCCGGGATGATCGAGCCGAAGGTGGTGCGGACCAGGGTCCGACCGAAGCCGGCCGAGCGGTCGTACAGCGGGCTGCCCGCGCCGTGAGTCGCGTGCTCCCCGTCGCGCAGGCCGACCTCCTCGACGTCGAAGATCTCACCGTCGTGGCCGGCCCCGGAGGCCTCCTCGTCGGCGGGACGGGCGTACCGGGGGGTGTAGGTGTAGGTGTCCTCTGCCGCTGCCCGGCGGGGACGGTTGCTGCGCGGGGCGTCGTCCTTGTCGTGGTTTGCCATGACACCTTCTTGGTCGTACGTGCCGGAGGTCGGGCCGGTCGACCCGTGCCCGGGCGGTCCGGGTCGAACCGGTCGGATGCGCTCCGACCGATTCCCTGACCCACCCATGATGCCCCGTGCAGCTGTGGACTGAGCGTGCCGCGCCGCGGAGCGCCCGCGTGGACGCCACGATCGGCGGTCGGCGCGTTGCCCGTCGCGCCCGCAACGGATATGGTTGGAGGCCGCTGGAGGTGTCGCCTAGTCCGGTCTATGGCGCCCGCCTGCTAAGCGGGTTTGGGACTCACATCCCATCGCGGGTTCGAATCCCGCCACCTCCGCCAGCCGGACAGCCCGCCGCATCCGCGGCGGACTGCTTCTCCCTCCGGGGTCGGCGTGCCGCTCGCCCGGGGTCCCGCTCGGCGGGCGACAGACTGCTCTCCATCCGCGGTCCGTTCCGTCGTCCGGGGCGACTGGAGATTCCGCCGGTGAGGGGGTATCGTTCTTTCTCGCCGTCCGGCAAGCGCCCATAGCTTAATGGATAGAGCATCTGACTACGGATCAGAAGGTTGGGGGTTCGACTCCCTCTGGGCGCGCAACGAAACGAGATGGGCCACGGGGACCCTGAGCACTGTGCTCAGGGTCTCCAGGTCTTCCAGGGACCATGCGCGCTTGCCCCACCACTTCCTGCTCACCGAGCTTTGCGCTTGGTCGATTGCCATGCCCAGGCTCGTCTGGTTGAACCCCTTCCTCGCCGCCTCGGCGCGCACGTTGGCGGCGACTGCCTGCACTAGGTCGCTCTGGGTGGGGGTGCGGAATGCGCGGACTTCACTCATGGCGCTCGAGCATGCCATACTGGCATGCTCGAGCGCCATGCGGGGTAGGAGACGTTAGACAGTTAGCTCAGAATGGCATACTTCAGGCTCCATGTGATCTCGAAACAGCATAATCCACCCTGTGTCGGGTTGTCAGGTCATCAAGACTCTGATGGAGCAGCGCAGCATCACGCAGGAAGAGCTTGGCCGCCTCGTCGGACTTGCCCAGCCAGCGGTAAGCAAGCGGCTCAGCGGCGAGCGCCGGTGGCAGGTCGATGAGCTGGTCGCCCTGTCCAGGGCTTGGGGGGTCAGCGTCGACGAGCTCATCGGCAGCGGCCCCGGGCGCGAGGAGGCGGCGTCATGAGCGTCATCTTCGCGACGGTCTCGGCCGCGGGCGCGCTGCTCGCGCTCGCAGCCGCGGTCAGCACGTTCCTGAACGGCCGGCGGCGATGAGCGCCGGTCAGTGGAAGGGCACGTGCGAGGCCCTCGACACCCTCGACTCGTAGCACGAGAGATGGCGGCATAGGCGCCGCCTCCAGCGTCGCCGCCGCCTCGTCGCGGGCGGTCTCCGCGCCGGTCTTCGCCTTCTTGGACAGGTTCGCCCTCCACCAGGCGAAGGCCGCCCCAAGGATCGACAGGGCGGCGCAGACGGCGCTCACCGCGTCAGGCCAGCCATCCCACGAGGAGGCCGTGCTGTGAGCAGAGAGCTGTACCTCGACCGCGACGACATCGATCTCGTCGCCGCCGCCCTCCACAAGCTCGCCGACGGCTACCGGGCCACCGCCGCCCGGCCTGCGCCGGCCGGAGGCCCTCCCGTCTTCGGCCAAGGCGGCAGGCGCCGCGCCGCCAGGCAGGCCGGCCGCTGCGTGAACCTCGCCCAGCGGCTCGGCCGGTTCCCATCCGCACTCGTCGACGAAGGGCCACGCGCATGACCCCCAGAACCCCCAGATTCCAGCGCCGCAACTACGGCTCGGGGCACGGCTACACCCTCGACGGGCACAAGATCCCCGGAGTCGCCACCATCATCGGGAAGACCCTCGACAAGCCCGCCCTCGTCGGCTGGGCGGCCAACACCACCGCCCGCTACGCCGTCGAGAACTGGGCCCACCTGTCCGCCGTCGACCCGATCGCCCGCTACGAGGAGCTCTCGAGGGCCCGCTTCAACACGGTGAAGAAGGCCGCCGACCAGGGCACCCGCATCCACGCCATGGCCGAGCAGATCGCGCTCGGCCGCGAGGTCGAGGTGCCTGAGGAGATCAGCCTCCAAGTCGAGGCCGCAGCCCGGTTCCTCGACCGGTGGGGGCTCGAGACCGTCGCCGTCGAGTTCCCCGTCTGCCACACCGGCTACCGGTACGCCGGAACCGGCGACCTGCTGGTGCGCTCCGACCGGTTCGGCCTGTCCCTCATGGACTGGAAGACCGGCCGGGGCGTCTACGACGACTTCGCGCTGCAGCAGGCCGCCTACCGGTACTCGGACGTGATGCTCGCCGAGACCCCGCAGACCGGCCCGAGGGGCGGGCGGCGGCCGTCCCTGTGGGCGGAGGAGCCGATGCCCCAGGTCGACTCCGTGCTCATCGCGCACGTCACCGGTGACACCGTCGACCTTCACCCGGTCCGCGCCGGCCGTGACGTGTTCGACGTGTTCCTGTACCTCCTCGAGGTCTACGAGGCGTGGATCCGGCGGACCGGCTGGGAGTTCCGCGACGCCGACACCTACGCGCCGACCATCGGCGCGGCCATCTACCCGGAGCAGGACCTGACGAGGGAGGGATTCCCCAATGAGTGAGCATGAGCGGGCCGAGCAGGATGAGGGCCTGGAGCAGCCGGTAGGCGAGGCCCAGCCGGTCGTGTCCGGTGAGGTCATGCCGTACGCGCCGCCGGTCGCGAACCGCACGGTTGACCTGCGGAACGTGGCGACTGACTCGTGGACGGGTGTCCTGGGCGACGTCGTCACTCTGTCGCGGGGTATCTGCGGCACCGAGTTCGTGCCGGCCGGGCTGCGCGGGTCGATGGAGAAGACCACCGCGGCGATCCTGTACGGCCGCGAGCTCGGCCTTCCCCCGATGACCGCGCTCGGCTCGATCCACGTGATCGATGGTCGGGCCGGTACGTCGGCGGAGTCGATGCGCGCCCTGATCCTCCAGGCGGGCCATGAGCTCGAGATCCGCGAGATGACCACGAGTCGCTGCCGGATCGCCGGGCGCCGGCGGGGGAGTGAGTCGTGGACCGAGGCGGTCGCCGCGAAGGTCGAGTTCGACCAGGTGCGGATCCGTACCCGTGGCGGGTCGATGAAGCTGACGGAGAAGGACAACTGGCGGAACTGGCCGGCCGAGATGCTGCTGGCGAGGGCCACGACCCGGCTCGCTCGGATGATGTTCGCGGATGTGATCCATGGCATGCGCTCGACCGAGGAGTTGTCGGACATGACCGAGACCGGCCAGGCGCCTGCCGCCGGGCGGGCCGACGCCGGGCAGGTTCCGGCGCCGGCCGGGCGCACGAGGGTCGCCCGCAAGCGCAAGCCCCACGAGCCCCGGCAGGCCGCCGCGCCAGCAGAGTCCGGCCCTGCCGCCGAGCAGCCTCAGACCCCGGAGCGGCGGCGGAAGCCGCTGCTACACCCGGGCCGAGATGGCCGCACGCGGCATGCGGACCGACGGCCGGGACGTCTGGCATCTGAAGAGAGGACCGAGAGTGCCCGAAATCACCCCTACCGGTGAATCTAGGGCGGCTTCCCAGCCCGTCCGGGGCCCCCAGGGTCCGGCCCTGAAAGGCCGTCAGAATCTATTCTCGCGGGTTTCAGGAGTGGCGTGCGATGACTGGACCGCGAGTACGTGCCCCTGGAGCCCATGCAGGGCCGCACCGGCGGCCCCGAGCCGGCCTACGACGCCTCCTGGAACGACGAGACCCGAGTCCGCTGGCGCTGGGGCTACGACGCCTCCCGGACCGGCGTAGAACTGCGCGTCACCGCCGTCCGCCGCCCCGGCCGCCGGACCCGGTTCATGGTCAGCTGCGGCCCGGTGGGCTTCAGCGACTGCGGCGGCGAGACGGCATGCCAACTGATCCACGACCTGTCCGTCGGCTGGCAGGCCGGCTACGAGGCGGCCGGCGGTCAGCCGACGAGCTGGGCGGCCCGCTGGTGCGAGACCCCCATCAGGTGGCCGACGTCCCGCAGTGTCAGGCCCTCGTCCCGCAGTACCCGGGCGGCCCGCTGGTTCAGTTCGGCGGCGGCACGGTTCGCGGCCGCGGCGGCGGCCCGCTGGTCCTCGGCGCCTCGCATCGCCTCCCAGAACGCGTCGGGCAGCACTGGGGCCACTTCGATGTCGAACGAGTCCTCCGGCAGCCCGGACAGGTAGGCGATCGCTTCCCGGATGTCGTCGGCCGCCTGGTCGAGACGGCGCACCTGGGAGACGGCGCCGACCTCGGCGCACTCGGTCACCCACCACGGGCCACGGCCGCGCTCGGCCGTGACCGTGAACGTTCTGCGGCTCATCGCCACCACCCCTTCCCGCCGAGTTCGTCGGCGAACTGGTCGAAGAACTTGCCCGCGGTCACGTCGTCGACCTCGTTGTGGCGGCCGAGGGTGCGGGTCGTGTCTCCGACTTGCACGGCAGTGTGCCGGGTCAGTTCGCGGGTCTCGAATCGGAGGCCCCGGGCCTTGGCTGCGGCCTTGATCTTCTTGAGCACTGCCTTGCGATTCACGAGTTTAGTCTAGCCCGGGCTTGCAGGACAAGTCAAGCCCGCACTAGCAGTATTCGAGAGGGGTTTCAATTGACCGCCAACACACTCGACCAGCTCGACCAGATCCCGGCACTCGCAGCCGAGGTCCTCCTCACCACCGGGGCGAAGAACCCCAGCGGACACGCCCCAATTCGCGGCCACCGCCAAGACGCGCCCCCAGCGCCCGCGGACCAACCCCGTGGTACCGTAACCTGACAGATGGCGGGCGGAGCACGCCCAGAAACCCGAGGCCCCGAGCACCACAAGCCGAGGCCTTCACCATGACAACCCCATGGCCTACGTCGTCGACCACATCCTCCCGCTCTCCGCCGGCGGACCCGACACCATCGACAACAAGCAGCCGGCGCATCGGGTGTGCAATCGCCAGAAATCGGACAAGGTTTCCGGGATAAGCACGTCACAAGCGATGCGGATGCCATTCGTGCGCGATTCGACATTCGCAGAGTGACCACAGGAGCAACGGGAACAGACTGGGAAACGAGCACGGGCCCAGGGGGGATCCCCTCCGGAGGGCCCCAGCGGGCATCTCCGGCCAAGGCGGTATCCCCCCGGGCCGTCCTGGTCCGCAGCCGGAGGTGATCCGCATGACGCTGGTCAACTCAGCCCGCCAGGGCAGGCTGCCGGGGCTGAAGCGGCTCCGTGACATGCTCGCGGCCCAGCTCGACGAGTGCGATTCGAACCGCGACTTCGCCGCCCTGTCGACACGACTCATCGACGTGCTCGCGCAGATCGACGAGCTCGAGCAGGCGGCAGGGAAGAAACCGGCTGCACGCAAGGAGACCGGACTTGACGAGTTCACGCGCCGGCTCGAGGAACGCCAGCAGGTTCGGCGTCGAGACGCCGCCAAGGGTCCGCGTCGCGCCACCTCGTCGCGGTGACACGTACGGAGACCTGGCATGCTCCCTCGCCTCCTCCTACGGCCTCATCCCGGATGACTGGCAGGAGCTCGTGTTGTCGGACTGGCTGCGGGTGCGGGCCGGGCGGTGGGCGTCGCTCGACTGCGGGCTCTCATGCCCGCGGCAGAACGGCAAGAACGCCATCCTGGAGGTGTACGAGCTGTTCGTCACGGTCGGGCTCGGCCGGCGGGTGCTGCACACCGCGCACGAGGTCAAGACGGGCAGGAAGCACTTCCGGCGGCTCCGGTACTTCTTCGGGGAGCGCGCCGCCGACCCGGGGGCCGAGTTCCAAGAGCTCAACAAGCTCGTGCGCGAGATCAGGAACGTGAATGGCCAGGAGGGGATCTACCTGACGAACGGCGGCTCGATCGAGCTCGTCGCCCGCTCGAAGTCGTCAGGGCGCGGCTTCACCGTCGACACGCTCGTGTGCGACGAGGCCCAGGAGCTGACGGACGACGAGCTGCAGGCCATCAACCCCTCGATCTCCGCCGCGCCGTCCGGCGACCCGCTCGGCGACATCGCGCACATCCTGGGCGAGCTCCTCAAGGACCCGATCGGGTACCCGAACGCAAGGTTGGGGGTTCGACTCCCTCTGGGCGCGCAACGAGGGGCCCGCGCGGATCCGCGCGGGCTCCTCGTGCGTCCCGGAGTCTTCGGTGCGCCCGGGGGCGGAGCGGTTCAGGCGGTGGTGACCATCGCGTCCCGTCCGGCGTCGTGGCGGCGGGCCAGCGCGTGGCGGCGGCCGTAGCCGGCGTAGATGACCAGGCCGATCACCATCCACACGAGGAAGCGCATCCATGTGGCCAGTGACAGGTTCATCATCATGTACAGGCAGGCCAGTACCGAGACGATCGGCAGCACCGGCGAGAACGGCACCGTGAACGGGCGCTCCAGGTCGGGTCGGGTGCGGCGCAGGATCGGGACGGCCGCGCTGACCACGACGAAGGCGAACAGCGTGCCGATCGAGACCATGTCGGCCAGGGCCCGCAGCGGGACGAAGCCGGCCAGCGTCGCGACGAAGATCGTCGTGAGGAGGATGACACGGTAGGGGGTGCCCCACTGCGGGTGCACCCGGGCGATCGCCATGGGCAGCAGGCCGTCGCGGCTCATGGCGAAGGCGATGCGTCCCATGCCGATGATGTCGACGAGGATCACCGAGGTGAGTCCGCAGATGGCGGCGATCGCGATGAGCGCGCCGGCCCAGCCCAGGCCCACCGACTTGAAGGCCTCGGCCACCGGGGCGCCCTCGTCGATCTCGGTGTACTTGACCATGCCCGTGACGACGAGGCAGACCGCCACGTACAGGGCGGTGCAGATGCCCAGCGTGCCGAGCACGCCGCGCACCAGGTCGCGCTGCGGGTTCCTCGTCTCCTCGCCCATGTTGGCGACGACCTCGAAACCCGAGTATGCGAAGAAGACGACGGCGGCCGCGGTGAGGATGCCGGCCACGCCGAAGGTGGACGGCGAGACGCCGGTGACGGCCTGGACCAGGCTCGTCTCCCATCCGGTCCGGCCGTTCTCGGTCGTGGACACCGGGTCGGGAATGAACGGCCGGTAGTGCGCCGCCCGGATGAAGAAGACGCCCACCGCGATGATGAAGATGCAGATGGTCACCTTGATGATGACGAGGGCGTTCGTCACGCGCGCCGACTCCTTGGCGCCGATCATCGCGATGAGCCCGAGCAGCACCGCGATGAGGATGCCGCCCACGTTGACCGTCGACGTCTCGCCGAAGAGGGCGTCCGGAAGGTTGAACAGCGACTTGAGATAGCCTGACCAGCCGCGCGAGACGACGCCGGCGCCGAGCGCGAACTCGAGGACGAGGTCCCAGCCGATGATCCAGGCGAAGATCTCGCCGAGCGTCGCGTAGGCGTAGGTGTAGGCCGAGCCGGCGGTCGGCACGGTCGAGGCCATCTCGCAGTAGCACAGCGCCGCGAGCAGGGCGATGAGGCCGGCCAGTGCGTACGAGATGGTGACGGCCGGGCCCGCGTGGTTGCGGGCCTCGATGCCGGTCAGGGTGAAGATGCCGGTTCCGATGATCATGCCGATGCCCAGCCCGAGCAGGTCCCGGACGGTCAACCGGCGCTTGAGGACGCCGGGGGAGGCGGCGTCGGCGGCAGCGTCCTCGGACTGCTGGGCGATGATGTCCTCGATCGGCTTCAGACGAAGCACTCCATGTCTGCTCACCTGCTCACGGTAATGCCTTGACGTGAAGACATCTTCGCCGTCCACGTTAATTCCGGGGTCGGGGCGTGACCGAGGGCCGACGTGGAGGCCGGCCGGCTCGTGGGGTCGGCCGGCTCGTGGGGTGCTGGTTGGTGCCGGCCGGGGCCTGGACCGGCTCGTCCCCCTTCCGCTCCCACCTCGGTCTTGTGTTCGCACCTCGGACGTGCCCCGGGCGTCAACGTGAGGGTGAGATGGGAACGGACACGGAGCCGGTTCCGCGGGTGATGGGCGCCCCGGACGGGCGACCGGCCCTCACCAGTCGTACATGCCGCCGTCGCGCAGGCGGTTCACCGGCAGCGACCTCGGCTCGTACGGGTAGCGGGCCGCCGCCTCCTCGTCGAACTCGACGCCCAGTCCCGGGGTGCCGTCGAGTGTGATGACGCCTCCTTCGAGTCGGTAGTGGGGAGTGAAGACCCGCCAGGTGTCCTCGGGGTAACCCATGTACTCCTGCATGCCGAAGTTCGGGATCGTCCAGTCGAGGGCGAAGTTCGCGGCCTGGCCGATGGGGGAGATGTCCGAGGCCCCCTGAAGCCCCGAGCGGACGCCGTAGACGTCGGCGAGCGCCAGGATCTGGCGCAGGTGCGTCAGCCCGCCGCCGTGGGTGACGGGGATGCGGATGTAGTCGATGAGACGTTCGGTGATCGCGTGCTGGCAGTCGTGGACGCTGTTCCACACCTCGCCGACGGCGATCGGGCAGCTCGTGAGGGAGCGGACGGTGGCGAAGGCCCGCTGGTCCTCCTCGGGAGTGGGGTCCTCGAGCCAGAACATGCGGTAGGGCTCGAGCCGGCGGCCCATCCAACCGGCCTGGCTCGGGCTGAGGCGGTGATGACCGTCGTGCAGCAGCTCGAAGCCGTAGCCGAGCTCGTCGCGGGTGGCCCTGATGAGTTCGGGCAGGAAGTCCAGATAGGCGCCGGTGTCCCACTCCTCGACGTCCGGAAGGACGCTGCTGGCCGGCTCGTACTCCTCGTCCCCCCTGGCGACGCCGTAGGCGGTGGGCACGCCGGGCACCTGCGCCTGGACGCGGAGGGCCCGGTATCCCTCGGCCAGCCTGGCGGCCGCGTCGGTGAGGGCCGCCTCGACGGTGTGACCGGTGCAGTGCGGGTAGGCGGTGATGAAGTCGCGGGCCCGGCCGCCGAGCAACCGGTGGACGGGCACCCCGAGGGCCTTCGCGTTGAGATCCCACAGGGCCTGGTCGATGGCGGAGATCGCCGACATCGTGACGGGTCCGCGGCGCCAGTAGGCGCCCCGGTAGCAGTACTGCCAGATGTCGTTGATGCGGCTCGCATCGGCCCCGACGAGGGTCGGGGCCACGTGGTCGGCGACATAGGACGCGACGGCCAGTTCGCGGCCGTTCAGCGTACCGTCGCCGTAGCCGACGAGGCCGTCGTCCGTGGCGATGCGCACCGTGCAGAAGGCGCGACCCGGCGAGCACACCAGGACGTCGACGGACTCGATCCTCATGGTTCTCCTCGTGAAACGATTGGTTCACCCAATGGAAAGCATAGTGCCCTCGGACCCGTCCGGCGAGATGGCCGCACCCACCTCCTCATCGGTCGGGCCCGGGTCGGGCGCGGCCTGGGCGTTACCCGTGACGGGGCGTGGTGGTGGCCCGGGCGCGCGGAGCCGGGGCGCCCTGCGCGGCGCCGCCAACATTCCCGGACGGTCTGGCCCGGGCGTGCGCGGCCGGGGCTCGGACCGGCGGCACATGGGGCGGAGTTTCCCGTTCGGACCTCGACGTGTGCGGTCGGGGTCACCAAGGGTCTCTGATCGGTGGGGAATCGGGGCGGGCCCGGGTCGGGCGGGGCCGCGCAGGATCATGCCCCAGGACGAGCGGCGCCCCGGCGGTCGTCCCTTGTCGGGCGTGCGCCCGATCATTGGCCTGGCCCCGTGACCGAGAAGCGCACGGCGGACGGGGGCGCGGCGGGTCCCGTCGCGTCGGCGACGATGCGGGCCGTCGTCCTCGAGGAGCCCGGACCGGCGACGAGGCTCCACGTGCGCGAGCTTCCGGTGCCCGAGCCGCCTCGGGGCTGGGTGCGCATCCGCGTGCGGGCCTTCGGGCTCAACCACTCCGAGCTCATGACCCGGCTTGGGCTGTCGGGCGATGCGGTGCACCTGCCGCGCGTGCTCGGCATCGAGGCCGTCGGGCAGGTCGACGTGGACACCACCGGGACCCTGGCGCCGGGCACGCGGGTCGCCACGATGATGGGCGGCATGGGCCGCGAGTACGACGGCGGCTACGCGCAGTACACCTGCGTGCCGGCCGGGCAGGCCATCGCCTTCGACTCCGGCCTGGACTGGGCGACGCTCGGCGCCGTCCCCGAGATGCTCCAGACCGCGTACGGCTCGCTCACCACCGGCTGCGACGGGCGGGAGGGTCAGAGCCTGCTCATCCGTGGCGGTACGACCTCGGTCGGCATGACCCTGGCGGTGCTGGCGAAGCAGCGGGGCATGACGGTGCTCGCCACGGCGCGCCGCCCGGAGAGCGTCGCTGGCCTGGTCTCGCTCGGCGTCGACCACGTGCTCGTCGACGGCGGGACCGTCGCCGCCGAGGCGCGGCGGCTCGTGCCCGGCGGTGCCGACTGCGCCGTCGAGCTGATCGGCGCCACGACCTTGCGCGACACCGTGCGGGCGCTGCGCCGCGGCGGCGCGGGGCGTCCCGGGGGCGTGTGCTGCTTCACCGGCATGGTCTCGCACGAGTGGTCGCTGCCGGACTTCTACCCCATCGACTTCCTGCCCAACGGGGTGCGGCTCACCGCCTACTCGGGCGAGGCCGCCGACCTGCCCGCCAAGGTGCTCCAGCGCTTCCTCGATGACGTCGCGGCGGGCCGGGTGCGCGTGCCGATCGGGCGGGTCATGGGGTTGGACGAGGTGCCGGCGGCCCACCAGCTGCTCGAGGACGGCGCCGCCGGCGGGAAGATCGTCATCGTCGTCTGACCCCGGCCCGCCGCGCCTCCCTCCGCGATCACGGCTCTCCCGTCTCCCGGTCCCGGCGTCCCCTTCTCGCCCCGTTCTCCCGCCCCGTTCGCACCGCACCTCCCGTCCTCCCGCTCCCGCCTCACTTTCGGTCCCCTGCGTTCGCACCGCACTTTTACGCTGACACCCGGGATATGTCCGAGGTGCGAGCGCAAGAGTGAGGTGGGGGCACGAATGTAGAGGTGCGAGCGGCAGGGCGACGTGCATCGCGCCTCCAGGCCGAACGCTCCGCAGACGACCGGCACGGGCCGGGTGGACGGGGATGCCCGCATCTTCCGGAGGGACGAGGGTGCTTCCGCGGGTGGACGGGGATGCCTACCCAGCTCCTGGAGCGCCGGCCCCGCCTGCGCTCCCCCCGGGTGGACGGGGATGCCCCGATCTGAAAGCGATGGTGTAGCCGTGTGGCCGTGCTCCCCCCGGGTGGACGGGGATGCCTACGCCGCTGATCTGGGAGCAGGGCATTGACCGGTGCTCCCCCGGGCGGACAGGAATGCCCGTGCCTGCCGAACGGCCCCGGGCCCGTAGGCTTGGGCCATGAGTGAGCGCAAGAGTGTTCTGGTCACCGGTGCGACCCGCGGCATCGGCCGCGCGATCGCCGAGGAGCTGGCCGGTGACTGGCACGTCGTCGTCGGCGGGAGGCGCCCCGATGCGGTGCACGCCCTGGTCGAGTCCCTGCCCAGCGCCGAACCCTTCATCGCCGACGTGCTCGACGGCGACGCCCTCGTCGCGGCCGCCGCGCCCATCACCGAGCTCGATGCCCTCGTCCCGTGCGCAGGGCAGACCACGCTCGGGCGCATCGCCGAGCTCACCCCCGAGCAGTGGCGCGCCGAGTTCGAGCTCAACGTCATCGCCCCGGCCCAGCTGACCCGCCTCCTCCTGCCGGCCCTGCGCGCCCGCAGCGGCCACGTCGTCTTCATCAACTCCGGCGGCGGCTTCCACACCCGCGGCAACGACGCCTGCTACTCGGCGTCCAAGCGCGCCCTCATCGCCGTCGCCGACGGCCTGCGCGCCGAGGAGGCCGGTGTCGTGCGCGTCACCTCGATCCACCCCGGCAAGGTCGACACCGACATGCAGGTGGCCATGCAGGCCGAGCTCGGCAACCCGTACGAGCCCGAGCGCTACCTTCGTCCCCACGACGTCGCCCGCACCGTGCGGCTCGCCCTCACGATGGACCCCGGCGCCGTCATCGACATGCTCTCCGTCAGACCCACCCGGTGACGCGGATCTGGGCCCACCGGGGCGCCAGCAGGGCCGCGCCCGAGAACACCGTTCCCGCCTTCACCGCCGCCGCGGCACTCGGCGCCGACGGCATCGAGCTCGACGTGCAGCGCACCCGCGACGGCCGGCTCGTCGTCTGCCACGACGAGCAGATCGACCGGACGAGCACCGGCCACGGCTGGATCCGCGACATGAGCCTGGCCGAGCTGCACCGCCACGACTTCTCGTGCGGCCGCGCCGACTTCGCCGGCACCCGCATCCCCACGCTCGACGACGTGCTCACCGCCCTGGCCGGCACCGGCCTGAGCGCGAACATCGAGCTCAAGAACTCGGTCGTGTCCTATCCGGGCATGGAGGCCGAGGTGGTCGAGACCGTCGAGCGACTGGGCTGGGGCGGCCGGGTGATCTACTCGTCGTTCAACCACGCCTCGATGCGGCTCATGGCCCGGATGGGCGAGCGCGTCGGCCTGCTCTACGACGAGGTGCTGCGGAGGCCGACCAGGTACGCCCTCGACCTCGGGGCCGCGGCGCTCCACCCCTCGGGGAGGGTCATGGCGATCGCGCCGCACACGGTGCGCAAGGCCCACCGCAAGGGCATCGAGGTCAACGTGTGGACGCTCGACCGCCCCGAGCAGGTGCGCGCCGCGCTGGCCCTGGACGTCGACGCGATCATCACGAACACGCCCGACGCGGCCCTCGGCGTGCGCGATGCAGCGGGCGGGAGCCTCCGGCCCGACAAGGGGACCCGAGCCAGGACCTCGGACTGTCAGCTGTCCCGGCGGCGCGCCTGACTGTCCCGGCGGCGCGCCAGTTCGGCGGCGCAGGCCGCCAGCAGGGGCTCCGGGTCGGGCGTCAGCCCGGTCATGAGCTGCACCTGACCGATGCCCTGGAAGACGAGCAGGTCGATGCCGTCCACGCTGACCCGGCCCGCCGCGGCGGCCGCCAGCGAGAGCGCGGACGGGTGGCGCTCGTAGAAGACGTCGAAGACGACCGGGGCGGCACGGACGATCCGCGCGGCCTCGGCGTCGGTGAAGTCGACCGGTGCGATCGACAGCAGCAGATCGGCCCGGTCGGTGCCCAGACCACCGGGGGCCGACAACTCGCCCCAGCCGACCACGTCGAGGTCGATGCCGTAGCGGGCGGCCACCTCGTCCAGGCTGGCGTGGGCGCGCTCAAGGCTGCGGGCGATGACCTCGGCGTGCCGGACGCCGATGCGGGACAGGGCGGCCAGCCCGCTGCGGGCGGTGGCGCCCGCGCCCACCAGGATCGCGCTGTCGGCGCTCGTCAGGCCGCGGTGCGCCAGGGCGCCCGTCATGCCGGGCACGTCCGTGTTGTAGCAGCGGTTGGACTCCCGGCGGCTCGTCCGCCGGGACCCGTCAACGGCGCCGAAGATGATCGTGTTCGCCGCGTCCAGCGCCGTGACGAGCGGTTCCGGTGTGCCGTGGGCGATGATCGCGGACTTGAACGGCATCGTCACCGACAGCCCCACCCAGCTGGAGTCCAGGCCGGACAGGAACTCGTCCAAGTGCCCGGGCTCGACGTCGATCGCCTCGTAGCTCCAGCCGCTCAGGCCGAGCGTCTCGTAGGCGGCCATGTGCAGGGCGGGTGACAGCGAGTGCGCGGCGGGGTGGCCGATGACGGCGCAGCGGTGCTGCACGGAAGCGGTCCGCTGTGCTTCCCGCCCGGTCATCGTGTCCCGCCCAGGCGCTCGTCGATCTCGGTGCGCAGCCGGACCTCGAGGCCCCGAGAGGCCCGCGAGATGTCCACCGCGTTGCGGCTCGGCCGGGCAGGGAGGGCCTCGCGGGCAGGGAGGGCCTCGTCCGCCCCGCCCTCGTCGACGACCGGCCGAAGGCTCTCGGCGATGCAGCCGCCGATGCGGGCCGGGTCGGCGGAGGCGTACGAGGCGCGGTCGTACGGGGCGCGCACCTGGTCGGCGGTGCCATGGGCGAGCGCGATCCCGTTGCGCCCGGCGAGGGCGAACTTCGACTCCGGTTCGGGGGTGCCCCCGGCGCGCGGGTGCGGTTCGGCCTTCGGCAGGCCGGCGACGAAGGGGCTGATGTGCATGGGTCAGGACCTCACTGTGGCAGAAGCGGACGGGTACCCGGACACAGACTCTACGCAACCGGACTCCCATCGGCCCGCGCCCCGACCGCGGAGTGGATCCTCCTCGGCCCCGCCCCGCGGTCCACGGGTTCAGTCCACCCCGGGGTTGCGGAACAGGCCGCACCCGAGGCGGCAAGAAGTGAATCGCCCCGCCCCGCACGCCTCCGCACCGGAGTCGACGACGGCATGGCCGACTACAGTTGGCGTGCACCCGGATCGCCTGCACAGCAGCCGCGACAACAGGAGGAACCCATGGCCACGTACCTGTGCCTCGTCGCCGGGCGCCTCGACGACGTGCTCACCAGCCTCATCGTCGACGACGAGTCCGGCGTCGTGCGGGTCGCCGGGCGCACCGCCACCGGCCCGCGCCCCATGCCCGTCGTCGTCGACGCCGCCCGCGCCCTGGTGCACGTCGGCAACGGCGGGGACCCGCACAGCATCACCACCGTGACCTGGGCGCCCGACGGGTCGACGAGCCCGGTCGCCACGGTGGACTGCCCGATCGCCCAGACCTACATGAGCGTCGTCGGCGACCTGCTCATGGCCGTCAGCTACGCCGGTTGCGAGTTGGCCTGCGCGCGCCTCGGCGCCGACGGGCTCGTCGACGCCTCCAGCTGGCAGGTGGTCCGCACCGGCCATCAGCCTCACTGCATCGTCCCCAGCCCCGACGGCCGGCACGCCTACCTGAGCCTGCTCGGCGAGGACCGCCTCGCGGGCTTCCGCGTCGCCGGAGGCCGGCTCGTGCCCGACGAGTCCCTCGGCGCCCGCCTCGACCCCGGGGCCGGGCCGCGGCACATCCGTCTCTCGCCCGACGGCTCCTCGCTCTACGTCACCGAGGAGTTCGGCGGGCGGGTCGTCCACCTGCGCCGCGACTCGGACAGCGGGGTGCTCGAGCCCAGCGGCAGCACCATGGACTGCGTCGCGCCGGAGGCCGGGTTGCGTCGCGGTGTCTTCGTGCCGCCCGGGCGCCGGCCCGCCGTCGACGAGTCCGAGCGCCGCATCTGGGGCTCCGACCTCGTCATCGCCCCCGACGGCGCCTGGGCGGTCGCCTCCGAGCGCCGCGCATCGACGCTCACCATGGCCGCCCTCGGCCCCGACGGACGCTTCGGCGCCCGGCTCGCACGGATCGTCACCCAGCCGCAGCCGCGCGGCATCGGCCTGATCGGCCCGCACCTGGTCATCGCGGGGGCCGAGCTCGGCGACGCGGCGAGCATCCACCGGGCCGGACCCGAGGGCCTGAGCGAGCTTGCCGTCGTCGACGGCCTGGGCGGGCCCGTCTGGATGGAGTCCGTTCCCCTCGACCCCGCGTGACGGGGAGCGCGAGTGGCCGCCGTGAAGCGGAGTTTCCTCACCGACCTCGGCCCAGCGTCCGGGATGCGCGGCCCCGGTGGGGTCGTCGACGCCGCCAGTGCGAGGCGCCGGCGGGGAACGCCCCGAGGGGCCGTGGTCGCGCGGGGCGCGGCGGCGGGTTCGTTCTGACCGGCAGCCCGGTGCCGGTCTGCCCGGCGACCGGATCGTCGTTCGCGCGCGCAGGGATGGGGTGCGGGCCGTGCTGATCGCGGCGGAGGTGAGTGCTCGCCGTTCGCACGCGGGGATGGGGTCTTTTGCTCCCTGTCTCCCCCCCAGCAGGGGGCCAGCCGATGATTCGCACGCGCGGGGAGGGGCCCGCCTCAACGACGCACTCGCCGCCGAACGTGGCCCGATGATTCGCGCGCGGGGAGGGGGCGGGGTCGGCGTGGACGGCGGCGAGGCCGGTGCCCGATGATTCGCACGCGCGGGAAGAGGCCCTGGCCGACCAGAGGGGGGCTCGCGGACACTGGACGATGATTCGCATGCGCGGGGAGGGGCCTTGGCGGGGCCGGCGTCGTCGAGGCTCGCGCGCACACGCGCCGGGAAGGGCCCCTCGGGAGGCGGATGAACCGCTCCCGAGGGGCCCTTCTGCGGTGCCCGGTCCCCCTGTCCGGTGCATCGCCCGACCGACCAGGGCGTCCTGCCGGCCTCCGGTCGGGGTCGTCGTGCCGACCCTCGGTCAGGGCCTGCCAGCTGGTCGGTCGGTGGTCGGGACCTGCCGGCCGGTCAGTCGGCGGTCAGGGCCGCCGAGGGCGCGACCCGCACCGCCCGCGCCGCCGGCGCCAGCGAGGCGAGCCAGCCGGCCAGCAGGGCGACCGCCGCGATGAGGGCCAGCCTCGGCCACGGCACCTGGATGGCCAGGGGGATGCCGGGCGAGGCCAGCAGGGCCTTCGCCCCGGTGATCCCGAGAACCACGCCGAGTGCCAGCCCGATGACCGTCGCCACGGCGGCCAGCGTCACCGACTCCCAGCCGACCATCTGACGCACTTGGCCCTTCGTCATGCCCAGGGCCCGCAGCAGCCCCAGCTCCTGGGTGCGTTCCAGCACCGACAGGCTCAGCGTGTTGCCCACGCCGACCACGGCGATGATGACGGCCATTGCGAGCAGGCCCATGGCGACGAGCAGCACCGCGTCGATCATCTGCTGGTACTCGGCGCGCTGGGCGGCGCCGCTGTTGATCGAGGCGTTCTTCAAGGCGTCGATCTGACCGATACGGGTCGTGACCCGCTGGGCGTCCGCCTTGTCGGCGTAGCGCACCCAGGCGGTGTTCGCGGCGTCCGGCGACAGCTGCGTCATCGTCGCCGGCGTGACGACGAGGGCATCCGAGTACGAGGAGTCGACATCGGCCGTCAGCTCGACGCTGCGGCCTTCGTGGCTCACCGTGACCCGCTGGCCGTCGGTGAAGTCGGTGTCGTTGGTGCGGAACGTGCCGTCGGCGAGACCCTCGTAGCGCTGCGGGACCCGCGAGATCCCGGCGGCCGCGGACGAGACGCCCACCACCTGCACGTCCCTGTTCGTCCCCTCGTCATCGGCCTGCGCCTGGACGGTGGGCACGAGCTCGGCGGCGGAGACGTCGGGGACGTTGCGGATCTGGTCGAGCACCTCGTCGCTCACGCCGTCCGGGGCCTCGACCACCGCGTCCTGCGGGAAGTGCGAGCCGAGCTCGCGGTCGACCGTCGCCTGGGAGCAGGCGGCGCCCACCGTGAGCACGCCGATGAGCGTGACGCCGACGAGCAGGGCGTTCGCCGTCGCGGCGGCCCGGCCGGGATTGCGGCGCGAGTTCGCGACGGCCAGGTCGCCGGGGACGCTGGCGCGCCGCAGCGGCGCGCCGATGAGCCTGGCGAGGGCCGGGATGAGGCCGCGGCCCAGGACGATGACGCCCAGGAAGGCCAGACCCGCGCCCGACATGGCGGTGAGCAGGGTCGCCGTCCTGCGGGCCTCGTCGTCGCTCGTGCCCGCCGCGTGCCAGCCGGCGACGAGCAGGACCGCGCCGACCAGGAGGAGCAGGCCGCCCAGTACGCCGCGGACGACGCCGAACCGCTTGGCCCTGGTGGTGGCCAGCTCCGGGTGGAGGGCGGCCAGGGGCGCCACTCCGGTGGCCTTGCGGGCCGCGCCGAGGCTCGACAGGAGCGTGATGAGGATGCCCACGACGAACGGCGCGACGAGGGCCCCGACACTCGCGGTGAAGGGCACCTCCATGGCGAACGCGCCCTGCCCGAGGCGCAGGAACAACCATGTCAGGCCGGCGCCGAGGACGACGCCGACGGCCGAACCGAGGGCGCCGAGCACGAGGGCCTCGCCGAGCACGGTGGCGAGGACCTGGCCCTTCGTCGCGCCGACGCAGCGCATCATGGCGAGCTGACGGGCGCGCTGGGCGACGAGGATCGAGAAGGTGTTCGCGATGACGATCACCGAGACGAACAGGGCGATGCCGGCGAACACGAGAAGGAGGTTCGTGATCGACTGGGACTCGCCGGTCAGCCGGTGGATCTCGTGCTGCATCTGCTCCTCGCCGGTGCGCACGGTGAGACCGCCGTCCTTGACGACGCCCAGATCGGAGAGGGTCGTCCGCAGGGCGGTGGGGTCGGAGCCCCGGACCATGAGGGCCTCGTAGCCGGGGATGCCGGTGATGGCGACGGCGCCGGTGTCGGTGGCGTAGACGTAGTCGCTCCGCGATGCGGTGTCGGAGTCGACGAAGCCGACGACGGTGGACTGCCGGGGCCCCTTCTCGTTGGCGTAGCTGCGCGTCGTGATCTGCTCGCCCAGCGTGATGCCGTAGCTGTCACGCATGTGGGTGCTGATGGCGACCTCCTCGTCGGACTGGGGCAGGCGGCCCTCGGCGAGGCTGGTCCCGTCCTCGAGGCGCGGCAGGTTGTCGACGCCGATCTGGGCCTGGGCCCCGGAGCTGGTGAGCACGGCGTAGCTCCGGTAGAGGGCGCGGGTGCCCTGCACGCCCGGGGCGCCGTTCACCGCGTCGATGACCGACTGGTCGATGACCGATTCGGAGGCGGATGAGGAGTTCCCGTCGTCGGGCGGGGTGATGACGGCGGCGGCGTCGCCGATCTCGCGGCCGGCGAGCTGACGCACCGAGGCGTTGAGCGAGGATCCGAACAGCAGGGCCGCGGTCACGAAGGCCACGCCGAGGACGATGGCGATGCCGGCGCTGAGCAGCCGGCGGGGCTGGCGCAGCATCAGTGCTCACCGCCCTCGGCCGGGACCGGCTGACCGGCGGCCTGAGCGGGACGTCCGGGCATCGCATGGAGGGGCTTGTCGGCGATGATCCGACCGTCGGCCAGCTGGAGGAGCCGGTCGGCGTAGCCTGCGGCGTGCGGGTCGTGGGTGACCATGACGATCGTCTGACCGAGCTCGTGGACGCAGCGCGTGAGGAAGTCGAGGAGCTCGTCGCTGGAGGCCGAGTCGAGGGCGCCGGTCGGCTCGTCGGCGAAGATGACGTCGGGGCGGGTGATGAGCGCGCGGGCCGCGGCGACGCGCTGGGCCTGGCCGCCGGACAGCTCGCCGGGGCGGTGTCCCAGACGCTCGGTGAGGCCGAGCACCGTGACGATCGTGGTGAACCACTCCTCGTCCGGCTTGACATGGGCGAGTTTGAGGGGGAGCAGGATGTTCTCGCGGGCGCTCATCGTCGGCAGCAGGTTGAACGACTGGAAGATGAAGCCGATGCGGCGTCGGCGCAGCAGGGTGAGCGCCTTGTCGTTGAGGGAGGTGGCGTCCACCTGGCCGATGACCACCCGGCCCTCCGTGGGGGTGTCCAGCCCGGCGGCGCAGTGCATGAGTGTCGACTTGCCCGAGCCCGAGGGGCCCATGATGGCGGTGAACTGGCCGCGCCGGAAGTCGACGGTCACGTGGTCGAGCGCCACGACGCGGGTGTCGCCCTGCCCGTAGACCTTCGTGAGCTGCTCGGTGTGCACCGCAGCCGTCGTCGGCTGCGCGATCGTTGTCGTCATGGTGATCCTCTTGTCGGAATGCTTTGCGACGAGGGGAATCACTCGCCGCCGGTGATCCCATCGTTCTCGGGCCCGGCGTGCCCGCACATCGGGCGCGGGGCGGGTTCGCGGTTCATACCGCGGAGGGAGCCGTCGTCGTCGACTCGTCCGATCGGAGGAGGAACGGGCGTCCGGGCCGACTACGGGGAGGAGGGGCCCTCGGCCCGATCGGCGTGGTCGGGCCCGACCACGCGCGCGTCGGCGGTGGCGCGCCGCCCGTCTCAGCCGCGGGGCTGGACCATCCCCGCGTCGTACGCGAAGACGACCATGTGCACGCGGTCGCGCAACCCCAGCTTGGCGAGGATGTGGCCCACGTGCGTCTTGACGGTGGCCTCGCCGAGGAAGAGCCGCTCGGCGATCTCGGAGTTGTTGAGGCCCTGACCGACGAGCGTGAGCACCTCGCGCTCGCGCTCGGTGAGAGCCTCCAGCCGCTCGCGGGCGCCGCCGCCCTGGTCGGCCCTGGGCAGCGTGGGTACGAAGCGCTCCAGCAGCCGCCGGGTCGCGCTCGGGGCGACGACCGCCTCGCCTGACGCGACGGCCCGGATGGCGGCCAGCAGCTCCGCCGGCCCGGCGTCCTTGAGCAGGAAGCCGGAGGCGCCGGCCTGCAGGGCCGAGTAGACGTACTCGTCGAGGTCGAAGGTGGTCAGCACGAGCACCTTCGTGTCGGTGGCTGAGGTGATCGACTCGGTGGCGGCCACCCCGTTGAGGTGAGGCATGCGGATGTCCATGAGGACGAGGTCGGGGCGCGCATCGGAGGGGGCTCCGACGACCGCGTCCACGGCGGCCCGGCCGTCGCCCACCTCGCCGACGACGGTCATGTCCTGCTGCGCGTCGAGCACCATGCGGAAGCCCACCCGGACCATTTCCTGGTCATCGGCGAGCAGTAGCGTGATGATGTCCTCGGTCATGAGTTATTCCTCGTCAGATTCGGTGATTCTGCTCAACGGGGCCGGCGCGCCGGGCCCTTCGGCGCCGGTGCGCCGATCGCTCGGCGGACCGTCCTCGTCGACCGGGATGATCGCGAGCACCTCGAAGCCCCCGTCGAGCCTCGGCCGCGCCGCGAGCGTACCCCCGAAGGGGGCGACGCGTTCGCGCATCCCGATGAGCCCGTGGCCGTGTCCGTCATCGGCGTCGGCGCCGTTCCCGTCGTCGCGGATGCTGATCATCAGGCCCGTGCCGGAGTGCGTGAGGTGCACCCAGGCGTGCGCGCCCGGCCCCGCGTGCTTGATCACGTTCGTCAGGGACTCCTGGACGATGCGGTAGGCGGCCGTCTCGCGGGCGGGGCCGAGCGGGGCGTGCGCCTCGGGGGAGCCGTCGACGGCGTAGTCGATGTCCAGCCCGGAGACCCGCGTCGACTCGATGAGCTCGTCGACCTCGTCGAGCAGTGGCTGGGGGGCCATCTCGGGCGCCTCGCCCTCGCGGAGCACGCCGACGAGCGCGCGCGTCTCGCGCAGCGCCTCGCGGGAGGTGGATGCGATGCGGGCCAGGGCCTCGCGGGCCAGTTCGAGCTTGGCGGCGGCGTCGCCGGGCTGGTCGAGCGCGTAGGAGGCGCCGTCGGTCTGGACGACGATGACGCTCAGCGAGTGGGCGACGACGTCGTGCATCTCGCGGGCGATGCGCGAGCGCTCCTGCTCGGCGGCCAGCTGCGCGAAGCGGTCGCGTTCGGCGGCGATGGCGTCGGCGCGGTCCTTGAGGGTGCGCACCGTCGTGAAGCGTTCGCGGGTGAAGGCGCCCAGGAGCCAGCAGACGGTGACCGAGGCGGCGAGCATCACGAAGAGGAAGGTCATGATGCCCACGACGTCGTGAGGGCCCGACCCGTCGCTCTGCGAGCCCACGGCGGCGCCCGTCGTCCATTTGATGGCCGCGGCGAGCGAGGCGGCGACGCCCAGGGCCAGCCACAGCCTGCGCGCCCGTTCGCTGCCGTAGGCGGCGACGGCGAACATCGCGATGAGCACGAAGATGTTCGGGAACATCGGGATGGGCACGACGGCGAGTTGCACCAGGTGGGGGACGACGAGCAGGGTGCACATGAGCGCCGGCCGCGTGCGGCGCCAGATGAGCGGTGCCGCGTACGAGACGCCCCAGGCGATCATGAGGACGTGGTTGAACGCGGTGCTCGGGAAGTAGCCGAGAGGATTCTCCTGCTCCTCCGCGGTGAAGAGGGAGAGCGTGTTGCCGAGGGTCGGCTGCACCAGGATGAGCGCCCAGATGACATCGCCCGCCATCGGGTGCAGGCCGAACCAGTTGGCAAGGCGTTTGATGATCCTCACGCGGCAAGACTACGGGCGGGCCCCTCGTCGCGGATCCACCCGTCGGTTGAGGCGGTGCGCGTTCGCGTGTCGGTCGGGGACGGGCCGGTCCTCCGCTCCCACCTCGTCGTCCCGTCTCTCGCCGTGTGCGTCCCGCCTCCCACCCCACTTCTGCGTTCGCACCCGGGTTGTGTCCGAGGTGGGAGCGCAGAAGTGAGGTGGGAACGACGAGGGTCGGGCCGGGGCGGCTCCCACTCGGCCGGGACGGCCCTCACTCGGCCAGGCCGTAGAGGCGGTCGCCGGCGTCCCCCAGGCCCGGGACGATGTAGCCGCGTTCGTTGAGCCGCTCGTCGATCGAGGCCACGACGAGCCGGCCGTCGACGTCGGTCGAGTCCATGAGCCCGCGCACGCGCTCGATGCCCTCCGGGGCGGCCAGCAGGCAGATGCAGGTGATGTCGGTCGCGCCCCGTCGGGCCAGGAAGTGCACGCAGCCCGCCAGCGAGCCGCCGGTGGCGAGCATCGGGTCGAGCACATAGCACTGGCGTCCGGACAGGTCGTGCGGCAGCCGTTCGGCATAGGTGGTGGGCTTGAGCGTCCGCTCGTCGCGGGCCATCCCGACGAAACCGACCTCCGCCGTCGGGACGAGGCGGGTGAAGCCCTCGAGCATGCCCAGGCCGGCGCGCAGGATCGGCACGGCGAGGGGCTTCTCGCTGAGCCGGACGCCGGTCGTCGGGGCGACGGGGGTGGTGATCCCGGCCTGTTCGACGCGCACCTGACGGGTCGCCTCGTAGGCCAGCAGGGTCACGAGCTCGGCGACGAGCAGGCGGAAGGTCGGGCTCGACGTGCTCTCCTCGCGCAGGTGAGTGAGCTTGTGAGCGACCAGAGGATGATCAACGACGCGCAGTTCCACGGGCCCGAGTGTCCCATACACTTGGGTTACTCGGTGCGCGGGGCCATGGGCGCCGAGCGGGGAGCCCCGGGCAACCGGTGCCGGCTGGGCCATACAGGAGGTCGACATGGCTGAGGACATGACGAGGGATTTCGACGACGACGAGGATGCCGAGGAGCTCGACAGCCTCGATGATCGCGACGACGCCGACCGTGGTGTCATCTCCGATGACTACGACGACCTCGACGACGATGAGGACGAGGACGGCCTCGACGATGACGACGCGGACGACGATGACGACGACGATGACGACGAGGACGACTACGAGGACGCCACAGCCGACGAGATCGACTTCGTGGCGGCCCTCTACCGCGAGGACGGCGCCCCCGTCGTCATGCCGCTGTCCGACGCCTGCGCCAACGACCTCGACGAGCTGATCGCCCAGCTGCGCCGCATGCCGGGCGACACCGGCGCGGTCGGCGTCGCCAGCGTCAACGGCGAGTTCTTCGTCGTCGGCCGCTGTCGCGGGCGCCAGGTGCAGGTGCTGTTGTCCGACTCGCTGTCGAGCAACGACTGGCCGCTGGCCCGCGACGTCGTCGACTACCTCGGACTCGACGTGCCCGACGCCGATGACGACGACGAGGACTCCGAGCCGGTCGGCGACCTCGACATCCTGGCCGACCAGGGCGTCTCCGAGTTCGACATGGAGAACATCCTCGACGACCTCGACGAGGACTCCGGCGAGCTGGCGCACCGCGTCATCGAGAAGATCAAGTTCGCCCCCCAGTTCGACCGCGTCATCCACCTGTGAGGCCGGCTCCCGCGCCCGGGCGGCGGCGATGAGCCGCTGGGACGCCGCCATGTCCGAGGCGCTGGCCGCCGCCCGCGATGCCGGCGCCGCCGGCGACGTTCCGGTCGGGGCCGTCGTCCTCGGGCGGGACGGCGCGGTCCTCGCGACGGCCGGCAACCGCCGCGAGCGCGATGCCGATCCCACCGCCCATGCCGAGGTGCTCGCCCTGCGCGCCGCCGCGAGGGCGCTCGGCCGTCGGCGGCTGGACGACTGCACGCTCGTCGTGACCCTCGAGCCGTGCACCATGTGCGCCGGGGCGCTCGTCGCGGCGCGGGTCGGGACCCTCGTCTTCGGCGCGTTCGACCCGCGGGCGGGCGCGGTGGCCTCGCTCTTCGACGTCGTGCGCGACCCGCGGCTGAACCATCGCCCGCAGGTCGTGAGCGGCATCATGGCCGGACCCTGCTCGGCCGTCCTCGACGGCTTCTTCGCCGACCGCCGCTGAACCGGCCGCCGTGCGCCCGGCGGCCCCGGTCCTGGCGGGCCCGGCACCGGGCCCCGGCCGCGCACGGGATTTGAGCGCGGGCCTCCCGGATCGGTATCGTTGCCCGCGGTGACGTGTCTGAGCGGCCGAAAGAGCTCGCCTCGAAAGCGAGTGTGGTGCAAGCCACCGAGGGTTCAAATCCCTCCGTCACCGCCACTGGGTCCCCCGCTCCGGCGGGGGACCCTCTGCGTGCCGGGCGAATCGTGGGCATGACGTGCAGTGGAGCCGATCTGTCAGTCGGGTCTGTCATCATGCGTCCATGACTGATGCAGATCGTGAACTCCAGGTCTTCGAGTCCGAGGACGGGATCCTGCTCTGGGGCGTGCCGGAGGCCCTCGCCCTGGTCGACGAGGACCCTGCTCTCACGACCCGGACGATCGGACCGTCCAACCTCGTGGCGCGCCTCGGGAACGTGCTCGGCGGAACCAGTGCGCTGATGACCGAGAGCGGACGCTGGCTCCGGCTCGACGACGCCTCCGTCGCCTACGTCAGGCGGCACGGGGTGACGAACCTGTCCCGCGGCGTCCTGCGTACCCGTGATCTTGCCGGAGGCGAGGGAACCCGGATAGCCAAGCATCTGCGGTTCAGCAGCGTGAGTCTGGCCAACCCGGCAGGGACGGCGGTGCTGTCAGCCATGGCGACCCAGATGGCCATTCAGCACTCACTCGAGCAGATGCAGCGGTGCCTCGAGCAGATCGACGTGAAAGTGGGTCGGCTCATCGAGGCGGACAGAACCAGGGTGATGAGCGAGCTCGACGGATTCGCCGGAGCTGTCCGCGAGGCTGAATCGCTCCGCGTCGCGACCGGTACGGTCTCAGCGACGACGTGGTCCAAGGTCGAGAACAACTCGACGCCGCTCAGGGCCCACCAGAGTCGGGCCATCCGGGAACTGAGGTCCTTGGCCGACGAGATCGAGGGGTGCGGAAAGGATGTGGACGGGCTCGCTGATGCGCTGACGCGCGCGGAGAGGGAGACCACGTTCTGGATGAAGGTTCTTGCGAGGACGATCCTCATCCAGGACGAGCAGTACTGCGTGGAGCTCGAACGGGTGGCCTCGGACACCCCGGACGAGCTCGAGGACCACCGTCGGGTCATCGTCACGGTGCGCAGTGAGCGGACCGCGAGCATCATCGAGGCCCTCGAGAGCATCAGCGGGTCGATCGCCAGGAGCGCCGAGTTGTCGAATGCCGGCTGTGTCATGAACCCCATCAACTCCGGCAGGGTGACCCGGCATGCGAACCGGGTCAACGAAATCATCGACGCCTTCGCCTCCAGAGCCGGTGTCGAACTGAGCGGTTCGCGACAGCTCGACGGCAAGAAATGGTTCCGGGCCGTCGGGGGTATGGCCGGCGACGCGGCCGGCGGGGCATCGAGGCTCGTGCACGGCGTCGGGGCGCGCGCCGGCAGATTGCACACCGCTCTCGACGACGCCGTGGTGGCACGGGCGAACAGGATCCTGGACGAGCGCAGGTCCGAGGCCGAGCTCGAGAGGCTGCCGCCCGTACGCGAGGATGCGGCCGGGGACGGGGAAGATCCTCGGTCGGGCGGAACTCGTTCCATCTGACGGGTGGGGGACTCCGCCCCGCGCGGGCGGGGATGATGGCACCGCCACTGACCCCCGCAAGGGCCCGCCGCTCCGTCCCGCGCGGGCGGGGATGATCCCTGTCACCAACCCAGGCGATCCTCACAATTACCCTCCGCCCCGCGCGGGCGGGGATGATCCCGCTGTTCCGCGTTCCATCTGACGGGTGGGGAACTCCGAGGGGAGCCCGGTGGCCGCCGTCCGGTCGCCCCTCCCGGGCGGCGGCGCGCGGCGTTGAACCATCCTCATGGATCGGGGGCTCCGGTAAACTTGCCGCGCATGGTGCCGCTCCGTCGCACCGGTGCCCGGCCGGCCCGCGTCGCAATGGGCCGCCCAGGACGCGCCAACGGCGGCTCCGGCGCTGGTCATCGAATGTTTGGAGGCGGAATGCATGGCACTGGCTGAGTCCCGCGTCACGACTCGGCGCTCGCTGCCGGTCGGCATCTTCTCGGTGGCCGTCGCCATCGTGCTCATCACCATCGCCGTCATCTGGTTCCGGTTCGGCACGCCGACGACCTCCATCATCTGGATCGTCCTGGCCGTGCTCGAGATCGTCATCGCCGTCCTCATGCTGCGTCCCATCACCTTCCACGTCACCGTCGACGAGGACGGGGTGCGCAACGAGGGCCACGCCCCGTGGTCCATCGACCGCGCCAGCATCGCCAACGGCGGCGTCATCGCCGCCAAGCACCCGACGATCTGGGTGCGACCGGTGCCCGATGCCGCGCTGAAGCGCTCGCTCGGTTACACGGAGTCCACCATCGTCCCCGAGCGGAGCTACCTGGCCCCCGTCCGGCGCTCCCAGGCCGAGAGCCTCGCCCGCGCGCTCGCGTCGATCGGTCTGCAGGCCGGCCGCAAGGCCGTCCCCGAGGAGATCAACAAGATCGGCGCCTTCAGGGTCGGCTCCACCGCCATGGGCATGACCGGCGTCGCCGCCGCGGCCGCCGGCCCCGCGAGGGCGTCCGCCGAGCCGGACGAGGCCCCCGCGCACGCCATCGGGGCGGCCGGGGCGAAGACCGCCCCGGGTCGGGCGCCCGATCCCGCACCCGCCGCGCCGGTGGCGTCCGCCGAGCGGACCGCGATCATTCCCGCCGGGCGGACCGCGGCCGTGCCGGCCGCCCGGTACGCCGACGTCCCCGATGCGGCGACTCCCGACCAGGGCCCTCCCGCGGCTCCGGGCCCGGACCCTCATGCGCCCTCCGGCCGGTCCCCCCGCGCGGCCTCCGAGCAGGACGACGTCATCGAGGCCACCGAGCCCATCGGCTGGCCGGGCCCGTCCCGGTCCGGACCGCCGGACGGGGTGTCCGGGCCCCCCGCCGGCTCCGAGCCCATCGGCTGGCCCGTCGGGGCCCGCCGGGCCACCCCCGAGGAGGACGCGGCCTGGTTGTACGGGGACAAGGCCGCCAGCACCGTCGTCACCACCGAGACGCGGGCGCCGCAGCGGGCCCGGCGCGAGGGGCGGGCGGCCGTCCGCCGGTCAGGTGCCGGGCGGGACGAGTCCTACCATCCCCGTCGGGCCCGGCGCGCGGTCCTCGGGGCCGTCGAGGATCTCGAGGACGAGCGCCCCACCCGCCCGATGCGGGCCATCACCGACGACATGACCCGTGAGGAGGCCTTCGGCGCCGAGCCGGAGCCCTCCAGCTGACCCGGAGCAGACAGGGGGGAGGAGCCCATGGCCGCAGCGGACCTGACACTGCTCGTCGCCGCCGCCGTGGCGCTCGTGGCGATCGCCGCCGCCCGCCTGGGTACTCGTGCCGGGCTGCCCGCCCTGCTCCTGTTCCTCCTCGTCGGCGTCGCCCTCGGCAACGCCGGCTTCGGCATCCGCTTCGACGACGCCTCGTTGGCCCACGATCTGGGCTTCGTCGCCCTCGTCCTCATCCTCGCCGAGGGCGGCCTCACGACCTCCTGGAAGCAGATGAGACCGGTCCTCGGCGTCGGCCTGTCCCTGGCCGTCGTCGGCTCGCTCGTGACCATCGCCGTCGTCGGACTGTTCGGCTACTTCGTCCTGGGGCTGCCGCGCGCCGTGGCCTTCCTGCTCGGCGCCGTCGTGGCGCCCACCGATGCCGCGGCCGTCTTCTCGGTGCTGCGCGGGGTGTCGCTGCCGCCCAGGGTGCGGGCGGCCCTCGAGACCGAGTCCGGTTTCAACGACGCCCCCACCGTCCTTCTGGTCATCGCCGGCACCGAGCTGGCGATGGGCAGCAGCCCGGCCGGCGGCATGCCCGGCCTGGCCGGCGAGGTCGTCGGCGAGCTGGCCATCGGCGTCGCCGCGGGCCTCGTGATGGGCTGGATCGGCGTGCAGTTCCTGCGCCGCCTCTCGTTGTCGAACTCCGGCCTGTACCCGCTGGCCGTCATGTGCTGGATCCTCGTCACGTACGGCCTGGTCGGGTTCATCCACGGCTCCGGCTTCGCCGCCGTCTACGTCTGCGCCGTCGCCCTGGGCAACGGGCAGCTGCCGCACCGGCACGCCACGAAGTCCTTCGCCGAGGGCATCGGCTGGGTCGCCCAGATCGGGCTGTTCGTCATGCTCGGCCTGCTCGTCCACCCCTCGACGATCAGCCGGCCCGACATCGGCGCCGGCGTCGCCCTCGGCGTCGTCCTGACCCTCGTCGCCCGCCCGCTGGCCGTCTACGTCAGCACCGTCTGGTTCGGCACCGGCTGGCGGCACCAGGCCTTCATGAGCTGGGCCGGCCTGCGCGGCGCGGTGCCGATCATCCTGGCGACCGTCCCGATGGCGGCCGGCATGCCCGGCTCCGACGTGCTCTTCGACGTCATCGTCGTCTTCGTCGTCGTCTTCACCTCGCTGCAGGCGCCGACGCTGCCGTGGATGGCCAGGCGGCTCGGCCTCGTCGACCCGCGCGCCGCGACCGACGTCGACATCGAGGTGGCGCCCTTCGACGAGCGCCGCGCCGACCTGCTGACCGTCAACATCCCCGAGGGCTCGCGCCTGGCCGGCGTGCGGGTGCTCGAACTGCGCCTGCCGCGCAATGCGATCGTCGCGCTCGTCATGCGCGGGGACGAGTCCTTCTCGCCCGACGGCGACACCGCCCTCGAGACGGGCGACCAGATCCTCGTCGTCACGCCCGCCGATCAGCGCGCCGAGGTCGAGGCCCGCCTTCTGGCCGTCGGGCGCCACGGCCGGCTGGCCGGGTGGACGCGCAGGTCCCGGCGCGCCTGACGGGCTCAGGCGCCGCCCGTCGCCGAGTGACTGGGCTGCGCGACCGGCAGGCAGGCGTGCCCCGAGGGGACGTCGATGCTCGTGGCCGCGTCGGCCTTGAAGCCCTGTCCCAGGTCGTCGGTGACGACGACGTCGACCAGCCCGTTCTGGCGGTGGTCGGTGGTGACCGTCGCGCCGGGGAAGAACGAGGCGACGAGCTGCATCTGCGGATCGTCGCCCGAGGCGCCGACGATGGTCGTGCCCTTGTAGTCGTCGTCGGTGTTGCTGGTGCTGTGGATGACGAAGCCGGCGCCCTTCAGCTGGTTCGCGACCGTCGTGGCCTGGCCCTTGACGGTGCCGGCGTTGTAGACGCGCACCTGCACCTGGCCGGTGCTCAGGCTCGTCAGCGCCGTGGTCTCGCACGCGCTCGCGGGATCGAGCGGCCCGGTGGCCATGCGGACGCCCCACCAGCCCGCGAAGGCGACGAAGAGGACGAGCACCACGAGGAGGACCGGTGTGTACCACTTGCGCATGGGATTGCCTCTCTCACGCCACCACGTCTCACATCACCACGGCACCCGCGCGCCCGCACCGGAAACTCCGCCGGCCGCGTCGCCGGCGGCGCGCGATGCAGTGCCTTGATCATAGACGCACCGGGGGACCGGGACGCGCGGTTCTCGGGCCCCGGGCCGTTCCGGGGGAGCTGCTCGCAGGGGCGCGGCACGGGCCCGGGGCTCGTCGGACGCCCCGACGGCGCCGACGCCCTCGCGGGCCCCGCACGAACCCGGTCTTCCCTCCACCCGGTGAGCAGCGTAGGCTTGCCTCGGTTATTTCTCGGAGGCAACGGCCCGCCGTCGGCGGGTCACGGATGAGGAGGTTCGCAGTGTCAGCAACCACGACGACCGATCGGTGTTCCTCGGCGGACGGGATGGTTCCCCTGACGGCCCTCGGCCCCGGCGGCAGCGGCGTCATCGCGCACGTCGACCCCGATCTCGACCACTCGGTGCAGCACCGGCTGCGTCTGCTCGGATTCTGCGAGGGGCGCGAGATCTCCTACGTGCGTCGTGCCTTCTGGTCGGGCCCCATCGTCTTCCGGGTCTGCGACGTGCACATGTGCATCCGCGCGGAGCAGGCCGCCATGATCCGCGTGGCGGCGGCCTCCTGACCGCTCCTCCCGGCCCATTTCCCAAAGAACCCGACCCCAGGTCCAGATGATCGCCCATGTCCACAGCTCTCAGCCACTGCGTCCCCGCTTCGCCCGCACCGGCCGGCGGCGCACCCCGCATCGCCCTCATCGGCTCGCCGAACGGCGGCAAGACCTCCGTCTTCAACCGTCTCACCGGCCTGCACGCCCGCACCGGCAACTACCCCGGCGTCACCGTCTCCCGGTCGGCCGGGGTGGCCCGCATCGGCGGTGACGAGTACAACATCGAGGATCTGCCCGGCGCCTACTCCCTCACCCCGATCTCGCCCGACGAACAGCTCGTCGTCGATCTGCTCAACGGAGAGGTCGAGGGCATCGGCGCACCGGACGGCCTGCTCGTCATCGCCGACTCCACCGCCCTGCGCCGCTCCCTGCTCCTGTTCGCCGAGGTCGTCCAGCGCCACATGCCGACGGCCCTCGTCCTCACCATGGGCGACGAGCTGAACCGTCGCGGTGGCTCGATCGACACCGCGGCGCTGAGCCGGGCGCTCGGCGTGCCGGTCGTGTCCGTCGTCGCCAACCGGGGCATCGGGATCGGCGAGCTGCGCGATCTCATCACCGGCTGGCGGGACTGGACGGTGCCGCCCGTCGACCCGCCCGCCGACACGACCGAGCTCGCCGGCTGGGTCGACTCGGTGCTGACCGACAGCGGCTACCGGGACCCCCACTCCGACGCCCGCACCGAGCGCATCGACCGCGTCCTGCTCCACCCGGTGCTCGGCACGGTCATCTTCTTCGCCGTCATGTTCGTCTTCTTCCAGGCGATCTTCACCTGGGCGGCGCCCCTGCAGGACGGGGTCGAGGACTTCTTCGGCTGGCTCGCAGGGATCGTCGGCGACCGCCTCGGGGACTCCCTGCTGTCCTCGTTCGTCGCCAACGGCCTGCTCGGCGGCGTCGGCAGCGTGCTCACCTTCGTGCCGCAGATCGTCATGATGTACTTCATCCTCGCCCTGCTCGACGCGGTGGGCTACATGTCGCGGGCGGCCTTCCTCATGGACCGGCTCATGAGCCGCTTCGGCCTCGAGGGGCGCGCCTTCGTGGCCGTGCTCTCGAGCTTCGCCTGCGCCATCCCGGGCGTCATGTCCACCCGCACCCTGCCGAACAGCCGCGATCGCATCGCCACGATGCTCGGCGTGCCGCTGGCCACCTGCTCGGCCAGACTGCCCGTGTACATCCTGCTCGTGGGCATCCTCGTCCCCGACGGAACCCGGGTCGGGCCCTTCAGCGGGCAGGGCGTGGCCATGTTCCTGCTCTACCTGCTCGGCGGCTTCTCGGCCCTCACCGCCTCGGCCGTCGTCAAGCGCATCACCGACCGCCGCAGCACCATCCTGCCGTTCTACATGGAGATGCCGCCCTACCGCATCCCCACCCCTCGCTCGGTCGGCATCGCCATGTGGGAGCCCACCAAGGCCTTCCTGCGCAAGGCCGGAACGATCATCCTCGTCACGACGATGGCCATCTGGGCGCTCACGACCTTCCCGATGCGCGGCGACGCCGAGCTGACGGCCGCCGGCGTCGACCCCGGCGACGAGGTCGCCGTCACCGCCTACACGATGGAGCACTCGGCCGCCGCGTCCGTCGGCAAGGCCATCGAGCCCGTCTTCGAGCCGCTGGGCTTCGACTGGCGCATCGACGTGGCCCTGCTCGGCTCGCTGGCCGCCCGCGAGGTCTCCGTCTCGACGCTCGGCCAGATGGCCGCGGCCCTCGACCCCGAGGACGACGCCGAGGTGGCCGACGCCCTCGACGGCTGGACCTACACCGCCGGCCCGCACGCCGGCGAGAAGGTGTTCACGCCCGCCACCACCGTCGCCCTGCTCCTCTACTTCGCCTTCGCCCTGCAGTGCATGTCGACGGTGGCGATCATGCGGCGCGAGACGGGCGGCTGGAAGTGGCCGGGCATCGCCTTCGGCTACATGTTCGTCCTCGCCTGGGTGATGGCCCTCATCGGCCGCGGCATCACCCTGCTCATCACGTGAGGGCCGCGGGCATGAGGATCACGAGGGGACGCCCGCCCCGATGCCCCGCCGCTCGTGCGGGGCGCGCGCCGGCCCCGGCGGTCATCCACCCCGAGCGCACCGGCGATCCCGCCGTGCTGCGCTGGGTCGTCCACGGCGTCGAGCTGCCCTTCGTCGGCCCGCTGCTCGGCGCGCCCGGCCTGGACGAGCTGCTCGGCGCGGAGCTGACCGCCGTCGAGGCCGTCCCGGGCGCCCTCCTCGTGACCGCCGCCCCCGGCGGCTCCTGGCGGGAGCTCGGCCCTCGGGCGCGCACCGCGCTCGTGACGGCCCTCGGCCGGATCGGCCCCTGGGCCCCCGGTCCCGGCGCGCGGCGCCTCGGCCCGGACGAGACCCTGCGCTGGTGCGCCCGCGAGCTCATCGACGGCCCCGTGGGCGAGATCGCCGCCGCGCACGGCGGTTCCATCGAACTCGTCGGCGCCCGCGACGGCGTCGTCACGGTGCGCATGCACGGGGCCTGCCGCGGCTGCCCGGCCGCCGTCCTCACGATGCGCCAGCGCCTCGAGACGCAGCTGCGCCGCCGGGTCCCCGGCATGCGGGCCGTCGAGGAGGCCTGAGGAACGATCCGTCACCGCCCTCGGCGGATGTGAGAAGCTGGGTGCCATGGCAGATCAGCAACTGTCCGCCGAGCAGGTGGACGGGATCCGTGACAGCTGCGCCTTCGGCGAGCCCGCCATCGACTTGGGCGTTCTCGGCATCGGCGGCGGGCCCGCCACCGATGCGCGCATCCGCATCCCGCTGAGGATGGTCGCCCGGCACGGCCTCATCGCCGGCGCGACGGGCACCGGCAAGACGGTCACCCTCCAGCTGCTCGCCGAGTCGCTCAGCTCCGCCGGCGTGCCCGTCCTGGCGGCCGACATCGAGGGCGATCTGTCGGGCATCGCCCTGCCCGGCGTCCCCGGCGACGGGCTCGCCGCCCGACCCGCCGCCGGCGCCCGGGCCGCCGAGGCCGAGGGCGGGCGGAGCGCCCGGCAGCCCCGGCAGGAGCCCGCCCCCGTCCAGGAGGCCCGGCGGGGCCGGCCCCGCCGGGAGAAGTCGGTCGTCGGGCAGGTCGCCGAGTCCTCGATCCTCGAGCGGTTCGCCCGTTCGGCCGGACGCGGGATCGTCCGCTCCCTCTTCGGCACGGGGCGGCGCCGATGAGCACCGCGCAGGGGCTCGCGGACGACTTCCGGGAGCGCTTCGGCCGGGCGCCGTCCGGCGTCTGGTCGGCCCCCGGCCGCTTCAACCTGGTGGGCGAGCACACCGACTACAACGGCGGCTTCTGCCTCCCGGTCCCGCTGGACCGGCGTACCTGGGTGGCCGCCGCCCCCCGCGACGACGGGCGCCTCCGCATGGTCTCCCTGGACGTGCCCGGCGAGGTCGACGTGCGGCTCGACGAGGTGACGGCCCACCGTCCCGGCGGCTGGGGCGCCTACGCCGCAGGCGTCCTGTGGGCGCTGCGGCGGGCCGGCCTGCCGGTGCGCGGCGTCGACATGCTCATCGGCTCCGATCTGCTCATCGGCGCCGGCCTGTCGAGCTCCGCCGCCCTCGAGTGCTCCGTGGCCGCCGCGGCCTCCGACCTGTTCGGCCTCGGCCTGCTTGCCGACGACGCGGGCCGAGTCGCCCTGGCCGTCCACTGCCAGACCGCGGAGAACGAGATCGCGCAGGCCCCCACCGGCGGCGTCGACCAGACCTCGGCGCTGCGCGGCGTGAAGGGCCACGCCCTCCTCATCGACTTCCTGAACCGGACGCTGCGCCCGGTGCCCTACGATCCGGCGAGCGCCGGGGTCGGCGTGCTCATCCTCGACACCCGGACCCGCCACTCGCTGTCGGCGGGGCACTTCGGCGACCGCCACGCCGAGTGCGACCGCGCGGCCGTGCTGCTCGGCGTCGACCTGCTGCGCCGGGTGGGCGTCGACGAGCTCCCGGCCGCCGAGGCGAGGCTGGACGACGTGCTCTTCCGACGGCTGCGCCACGTCGTCACCGAGAACGCCCGCGCCGTCCGCATGGCCGACGACCTCGAGGCCGGCGACTGGCGGGCCGTGGCCGAGGGCATGACGGCCGCCCACGTCTCGATGCGCGACGACCTGGAGGTCAGCGTGCCGCAGATCGACCTGGCGGTCGGGACGGCGATCGGGGCGGGGGCCTGGGGTGCCCGTCTCGTCGGCGGCGGCTTCGGCGGCTGCGTCATGGCCGTCGTCCCGCTCGACCTGGTCGGCGGCGTCGCCGGCGCCGTGGACCGGGCCTTCGCGGCGGCCGGCTACGACGCCCCCGACGGCTTCCTCGCGACGGCGGGCTCGCCCGCCGGACGCGACCTGTGACGGGCTGCCCCGGCCGGGCGCGACCCGTCCCACGGGGCAGCGGGGGCGCCGGTCCCACGGTCGTGCCCCGGGGCCCGGGGCACGACCCCGCTCAGGCCTGGGACTGGGGCTGATCGTTCGAGATGTTCGGGGCGTTCTGGCCCTGTTGTCCGTTCTGCTGGCCGCCGTTGTTGTTCTGCTGCTCGGTGGGCTGGCCGGCGGCCGTGGTCTGCTCCGCGGCGGTGGCCCCGCCCGTGGCCGTGGCTCCGCCGGTGGTTCCGCCGGTGCCGTAGTCGCCGTAGTCGCCGTTGCCGTAGTCGCCGGTGCCGTAGCCGCCGGTGCCGTAGCCGCCGTCCTCCTCGTCGCCGCCGGTGCCGTAGCCGGTGCTGTGGTCCTCCTCGTCGGCGGTGGCCTGGCTCGTCGGCGCGGCGGTGGTCGTGCGGGCGGACGAGGCCGTGGCGGTCTGCGTCTGGGTGACGGTCTGGGACGGGCTCGGGGCGGCCGACCGGCGGCCCTGCGCCCAGGCCACGATGATGAGCGCGGCGAGCACCGCGATGATGATGACCGCCAGGACGATGCGCCTGTTCCGGCCCGGGTTTTTGCCCCCGGTCCGTCCTCCGCCGGGGCCGGCGGGCGGGCGGGCGCCGCCGCCGGTCGCCGCGGCACCGGCCACCGGGACGAGTGAGGGCGCCGTACCGGCGACGGTCGTCGCGTCCGTGCCCCCGGCCGTCGTGCCCGTG
>ERZ773075.305-NODE-305-length-41318-cov-21.7958_pt1 | contig 41318 bp, 37 predicted proteins | sample MGYA00580614_ERZ773075 | MGnify/ENA primary metagenome ERZ773075 (study PRJEB29015, sample SAMEA2738021) | human oral metagenome | biome: human oral; feature: human-associated habitat; material: dental | place: China | collected 2043 ...
ACCTCCAGGTCACTTCGTCAGGTGCAAAGGGGTAGCCATGGAATGGCTGGGCTGGATCATCGCTGGGTTGCTGGGTGTCGTCCTGGGGATCCTCGCCTGGCGGCAGCGGCGAGTTGCCCTGTCGTTCATTCAGGAACGGGCTCGCATCGAACGCAGAAGCCGCTCCGATGCAGCATCCATCCGCAAACAGGCGGTGGAGGCAGCCGAGCAGCTCAGGGCGGATGCGGAACGGGCCCTGGAACAGGCGAAGGAATGGGCGCACGAGGCCGGCGCCGACATCGACAGGCGCCGCGAGGAGTTGGAGGCGTCGATAGCCACTCAGCGCGCCGAGCTGCGCGAGCAGCGCAGCGCGCAGGAACGCCAGGAAGAACGCCTGAACGAGAAGGAGGACCGGCTCGCCGCGGAGGCCGAGGGACTCGCGACGCGCTCGGAGCTTCTCGAGCAGCAGCGCACGGATCTCAGGAAACAGCGCGAGGAACTCGCTGCGGAACAGGGCCGCGTGCAGATGGAGCTTGAACGTGTGGCGGGGTTGACGGCGAACGCCGCCCAGGCGGAGGTGATGGCAGAGGCGGCACGCCAGGCCCGTTTGTCAGCTGCCACCCTGGCCCGGGACATCGAGGAGACCGCGAAGAAGGAAGCGGACCAGCGGGCCCGGGCGATAGTCGTGACCGCCATCCAGCGGTGCGCGGCAGAGCAGACCAGCGAGTCGGTGGTTTCCAGCGTCGACCTTCCCGGCGACGAGATGAAGGGGCGGATCATCGGGCGTGAGGGCCGCAACATCAGGGCCTTCGAGCAGATCACCGGAGTCAACGTGATGGTGGACGACACCCCGGAGACGGTGCTGCTCAGCTGCTTTGACCCGGTGAGACGGGAAGCCGCCCGGCTGACCCTCATGGACCTGGTCGCCGACGGGCGTATTCATCCGGCAAGAATCGAGGAGGTGCACGCCCGCAGCATCCGGGTGCTGGACGAGCGCATCAGGGCCGTCGGTAACGAGGCCCTCCTGGAGGTGGGAATCGCCGATCTCCACCCGGAACTGATACCCGTGGTCGGCTCCTTGGCCTACCGCACCAGCTTCGGGCAGAACGTGCTCACCCACCTGATCGAGTGCTCCCATCTGGCCGGGATCATGGCGGCCGAACTGGGGCTCGACGTGGCGCAGTGCAAGAGAGCAGCCTTCCTGCACGACATAGGCAAGGCCCTAACCCACGAGTCCGAAGGACCCCATGCGATCATTGGCGCCGACCTGCTGCGCCGCCACGGCGAACACCCCGACGTGGTCCACGCGGTCGAGGCGCACCACAACGAGGTCGAGCCCCGGACCGTCGAGGCGATCCTCACCCAGGCGGCAGATGCCATCTCCGGTTCCCGCCCTGGCGCTAGGCGCGAGTCCCTGGAGGCCTACGTGGAGCGGATGCAGCATCTTGAATCCATCGCAATGGCCCACGAGGGAGTGACCCGCGCCTACGCAATGCAGGCGGGAAGGGAGGTCCGGATCATGGTGGCACCCGAGGTCGTGGATGACGCGATGAGCCGGGTGCTGGCACGCGAGATCGCGGCCGAGGTGGAGGCGAACCTCACCTATCCGGGGCAGATCCGCATCACGGTGGTGCGTGAGTCACGCGCCACCGAACTGGCTCACTGACCGGAGAGCGGCGCGAATTCCCCACGTGGCGTGCGCGGACTCTCCCGGCCGCAGCATGATCCGGTCCCTGTACGTCGGACCCTCGTTGAAGGCGTCGGGACCGCAGGTCATCGGTTCCACCGCCACGCTGTCGCGGTGGGGAGCGGTGAACACCTGCACCCACTGGGTGGTCGCCTCACCCCACACCTCGATCGTGCGGCCGTCCCCGCTCAGGGTGACGGTCCAGTCCCTGGTCAGGGGGTCGGTGAAGGTGGCATCCAGGACCGTCTCCCCGATGGTGCGGGCCCGGATGAAATCGTGCGCGGGGGCGACGGGGCCGAGGCGGATGGGAAGCAGTCTCTCGGGATCGACCGCCAGTTCCGCGTCGAACGGCACCGTCAACTCAACGCCGGAGATGTCCTCGAAACGGAAATAGGGATGGGCGCCGTAGCCCCAGGGGATGGGCATGGTCCCGATGTTCGTGGCGGTGACCTCCACCCTCAGGCCCTGCGCCTCGAGTTGGTGCAGGATCTCCACCGCGAGGATTCCGGGCCAGCCGCGCCGGGGCCAGAGAACGCACCGCTGACGGACAGAGGTCCCGAGATGGGCCAGGCACTCCCAGGCCAGGCCCACGTTCAGGCCATGATTCGCGTTGTTCCGGGAGGGTTCGTTGATGGGCAGCTGGAACTCCTGGCCGCCTAGGTGGTAGCGCCCGTCGCGGAGCCGGTTGGGCCAGGGAAGCAGATGGGCTCCCTCCCAGCCTTTCGGGGCCTGGTCGGGCCCGTGCGTCGCGAGGATTTCCGTGCCGTCGATGGTGAAGCTGCGCAGCCTGGCGCCCACTTCGGTGATCACGGCGCTGCAACCCCCGGCTTTGATCTCGTATTGCTCGCCTGTTGGGAAGACCATGAATCAACCCTAAAGGCCGCGTCAATAGGGGACGGTGAAAATACCCGTACGGCCGCGGGATCTCTGGCGCGCTGTGGGACACTTGGGTTCGGCAACGACACGTCCGGCCCTCCCCGGAATGGTCACTACCACCGGATTCCCTGCACGAAATGCTGTTTCGTGCGGTGCGCCACTAGAGTTGGGCCACCATGAGTTCGCGCACTTATCACGTAATCACCTACGGCTGCCAGATGAACGTCCACGACTCCGAGCGGATCGCGGGACTGCTGGAGGAGGCCGGGCTGAGGCGTGCTCAGGAACCCGCCGAGCCGGTTCTCGGCGCGGGGGCGGACGTGGTGGTTTTCAACACCTGCGCGGTGCGTGAGAACGCCGACAACCGTCTCTACGGAAACCTCGGGCACATGGCCGCCATCAAGGCGCGCCATCCCGGGATGCAGATCGCGGTGGGCGGCTGCATGGCCCAGAAGGACCGGGACGTGATCCTGCGGAAGGCTCCATGGGTGGATGTGGTCTTCGGCACCCACAACGTCGGCAGCCTTCCCACGCTGCTCGAACGGGCTCGCGTCGAGGAGGCCGCGCAGGTGGAGGTGGTCGAGGCCCTTCAGACCTTTCCGAGCAACCTGCCGAGCCGCCGCGAGTCGCCCTACTCGGCCTGGGTGTCGGTGAGCGTCGGATGCAACAACACCTGCACCTTCTGCATCGTTCCGCAACTTCGCGGGAAGGAGACCGACCGGCGACCGGGTGACATCCTCGCCGAGGTGCGGATGCTGGTCGACCAGGGGGTGCAGGAGATCACCCTTCTGGGGCAGAACGTGAACGCCTACGGGGTGGAGTTCGGGGACCGGCAGGCCTTCGCGAAGCTGCTGCGCGCCTGCGGCCAGGTCGAGGGCCTGGAACGGGTACGCTTCACATCCCCTCACCCCAAAGATTTTACCGACGACGTGATTGCCGCCATGGCTGAGACCCCCAACGTCATGCCGCAGCTTCACATGCCCCTGCAATCCGGTTCGGACGCGGTCCTGAAGGCGATGCGGCGTTCCTATCGTCGGAAGCGGTTCCTCGGGATCCTGGAACGCGTCCGGGAGGCCATGCCACATGCGGCCATCACCACGGACATCATCGTGGGTTTCCCGGGCGAGACCGACGAGGACTTCGAGGCCACCATGGACGTGGTGCGCGAGGCCCGTTTCTCCGCCGCCTACACCTTCCAGTACTCGAAACGCCCCGGAACTCCGGCCGCCGAGATGCAGAACCAGGTGGCTCATGAGACGGTCCAGGAACGCTACGAACGGCTGGTCGAGCTGGTGGGAAGGATCGCCTGGGAAGAGAACCGCCGTTTCGAGGGGCAGGAAATCGAGGTGATGTTCGCCCTGGGGGAGGGACGGAAAGACTCCGAGACCAACCGCATGAGCGGGCGGGCCCGCGACAACAGGCTGGTACACGTGGCCGTTGGTGAGGAGCCGTCGGATCGGCCCAGGCCGGGGGACATCGCCTACGCGACCATCACCCACGCCGCGCCGCACCACCTGAATTCGGATGCCCCCCTCAGGGGACTGCGGCGGACCAGGGGCGGCGATGCGTGGGAAGCGGCCAATACGGACGTACCCGAGCCCAAAGGGGTTCCTCTGGGCATGCCAAGCCTGCGGCGCCCCTGAAAAGGAAACAAACCCCGGCCCGGGACCGGAGGTTGCCGAGGTGAGGTGTCAGACCGCTCCGGTAGGAAACGCCGTGGTGGGTGGTGCAACGAGGATCGCGCCGGGGCGGCCGAGACCAGCGGTGCTCACCCGCGAAACCCCGTCCGCGGGACCTTTTACTCGCCCTCCTTCTTGCTGGCCAGGTTGTCAACCTTGTCCTTGACGAAGTCGGCGGCCTGGTTGATCTGCTCGCTGTGCTTGCCGCCGGTCTTCTCGTCGATGAACTCGGCGCCCTTCTCGATCGCCTGATCGATGGTTTCCCCGTGTTGGGCCACCTGTTCACCGATGTTGTCGAAGATTCCCATGTCATTGCCTCCTGGTCCGGGTGCTTGGCGCACCCTAGGGGTCCATCATGCCTGTTCTGGCGAAGTTCCGCACCGGGACTGGCAGGATGGTGGCCATGCATCCGCCCCTGATAGTGCTCGTCGGACCAACTGCGACGGGCAAGTCGGCGCTCGCGGTCTCGCTGGCCCGCGAGCTCATCGGGCGGGGGAAGCCTGCCGAGGTGGTCAACGCGGATTCGATGCTGGTCTACCGGGGCATGGACATCGGTACCGCGAAACCCTCCGAGGCGGAACGAGGCGGGGTCGCACACCACCTGATCGACATTCTGGAGGTCACCGAGACCGCGTCCGTCGCCGATTTCCAGGCCCGCGCCCGGGCCGTGATCGCGGATCTGCGGGGCCGGGGAACCGTTCCGATCCTGGTCGGTGGTTCCGCCCTCTACACGCGGGCCATCACTGATGCCTTCGAGTTCCCGGGTTCCGACGCGGTTCTCAGGGCAGGCCTGGAAACCGAACTGGAACGCGTCGGGGTGGAGGAGTTGTATGCCCGCCTGGCGGTCCTGGCACCGGAATCCGCGGCCCACATCGAACCCGGAAACGGTAGGCGCATCGTGAGGGCGCTGGAGATTCGTGCACTGACGGGGGGGCATCAGGCGGTGCTTCCCGAGTGGACCTACGAACTCGACGGGGTTCACCAGTTCGGGCTGGAACTGGACCGGAGCGAACTGGACAGCCGCATCGATGCACGGGTGGAGGAGATGTGGCGCCTAGGCATCGTGGCCGAAGTTGAGAACCTGATTCCTCGCGGGCTGCGGGAAGGGCGGACGGCCTCCCGCGCGATCGGCTACCGGCAGGTTCTCGCCTTCCTCGATGGGCGGTGCAGCGAGGAGGAGGCGAAGGAGGACGTGAAACGGGCCACCCGGAGGTTTTTCCGCAAGCAGCTGGGCTGGTACCGGCGGGACCCCAGGATCGTGTGGCTGACAGCGGGGGATTCAGACAACCCCACCCGGATCATGGAAATCTCCGGGACATAGAATTGTTGAATCGGGCTGGAAGGGATAGGTGGGCACTTTGTTCCGGTACACGTTCGCCAAGGGTCATGCAACCGGCAACGACTTCATCATCATTGATGATCCACACGGGATGCAGGATCTGAGCGCTGAAGCGGTCGCCGCGCTCTGCGACCGCCACACGGGTGTCGGAGGGGATGGGCTGTTACGGGTGGTACGGGCCGGTCAGATGGCCGGGCACGAATTCGATCCGGAGCTGTGGTTCATGGACTACCGCAACGCCGACGGATCGGTCGCCGAGATGTGCGGCAACGGTTTGCGGTTGTTCTCCCGTTATCTCCTGAACGATCAGCTGGTCCAGAGCGGGGAGTTCACCGTCGCGACCCGGGCTGGACTCAAACAGGTTCGGGTCGCCCGGGGAGGATTGATAGCAACGAACCTGGGTGCGGTCGGTCTGGGAAAGGAGCCCGTCGTCATCACCCACGAGGGACGGACGTTCACGGGACGACCTGCTGATGTCGGCAATCCACACGCCGTCGTGTTCACGGACCGTGATGTGCTCAGGCAACTGGATCTTTCCCGGGCCCCGGTCTGGGAGCCCGCCGATGTCTTCCCCACGGGGGTGAACGTTGAGTTCGTTCACGAGGTCATGCCCGGGGAGCTGCTCATGCGCGTCTATGAGCGTGGCTGCGGGGAAACCCTGAGCTGCGGCACCGGGGTGGTCGCCTCCGCGGCCGCCTACCGTGACCGCAGCGGGTTCGACGGCCCCATCCAGGTGCGCGTTCGTGGCGGAGACCTGGTCGTGACCTTCGAGGGTGACGAGGTCTGGCTGACGGGACCGGCGGTGATCGTTGCGCGCGGCGAGTACTGGAGCTGAGATTTTCTTGCCGGGGCCTGCCAGAATGGTCCGACGATGAGCACATCCCTTCACGCACAGCCGAATCACGACGGCGATCAGTCCGAACTTGCCGAGCGACACTCGCTCAGGCGGGTCGTCGGTATGCGAACCGAACTGGAGGACATCTCCGAAGTCGAGTACCGCCAGTTGCGGCTGGAACGGGTGGTGCTGGTATCCGTGTGGACCTCCGGGACGCAGGAGGACGCCGACAACGCGATGGCCGAGCTGAAACTGCTGGCCGAGACCGCCGGCTCCGAGGTCCTGGAGGCCCTGGTGCAGCGGAGGAGCCAACCGGATCCCGCCACCTACATCGGACGTGGCAAGGTGGAGGAAGTGGCCGATGTGGTTCGAGCCACCGGCGCCGACACCGTAATCTGCGATGGGGAACTGCAACCGGCACAGCTGCGGAACCTGGAAGACCGCATCAAGGTGAAAGTGGTGGACCGGACCGCGTTGATCCTGGACATCTTCGCATCCCATGCGAAATCCGCGGAGGGCAAGGCACAGGTGGAACTGGCCCAGTTGCAGTACCTGAAACAGCGTCTCCGTGGCTGGGGTGGGAACCTGTCCCGGCAGGCCGGCGGCCGCGCCGCCGGCGGCGCGGGTATCGGCGGCCGGGGGCCCGGTGAGACGAAACTCGAGACGGATCGGCGCCGCATCCACCACCGGATCGCGCAGCTTCGCCGCAGGCTCCGCGAGATGGACGTCACCCGGGAAGGCAAACGTGCCGAGCGTCGCAGGAACCGGGTGCCCAGCGTGGCAATCGTCGGCTACACCAACGCGGGTAAGTCCTCTCTGCTGAACCGGTTGACGGGCGCTGGCGTGCTCGTGGAAGACGCGCTGTTCGCCACCTTGGATCCCACAACCCGCCGCACCGAGACCCGGGACGGGAGGGTGTTCACGCTGACCGACACCGTGGGATTCGTCCGGCACCTTCCCCACGACCTGGTGGAGGCGTTCCGTTCCACCTTGGAGGAATCCACCACCGCGGACCTTCTCCTTCACGTGGTCGACGCCTCGGACCCGGACCCCGAGGGGCAGATCGCGGCGGTGCGTCAGGTGCTCGCCGAGATCGGTGCCAGCGATGTGCCGGAGCTGCTGGTCTGCAACAAGGCGGATCGCGCCGATGCGACCACACTGCTGGCCCTACGGGCCGGGCATCCCGGCTGCGTGGTGGTCTCCGCCCGCACGGGACACGGTCTGGAGGAGCTGGCCGACGCGGTGGAGGCCCGCCTGCCGAACCCGGAGGTGTGGGTTGAGACGCTCATTCCGTACAGCCGTGGCGACCTCATGGACCGCATCCACCGGACGGGAACCATTGAGACATTGGAGCACACCGGCGAGGGCACCAAGGTGCGTGCGCGCGTCCATCCCGGCCTGGCGGAGGAGCTGGGCGAATACGGTGTCTGACCTCGCGGAACGGATCCTGGAGCGGGCGGTCTCCGGGATCGGTGGGGGCGAAAGACCCGGCCAGGCGGCGATGGTGGCGGCCGTCGCGGAGTCCTTGGAAGATGGCACTCACCTGCTGGTCCAGGCGGGAACGGGAACCGGCAAGTCCCTCGGCTACCTGGCACCGGCGTTGGCGCGGATCGTGGAGCACGACGAGATCATCGTGGTCGCGACGGCCACCCTGGCTCTCCAGGCCCAGCTCGCAGGCTCCGACATTCCCGCTGCCCTGGACGCTGCCGAGCATGTGACGGGAAAACGGCCCCGGGCCTGCGTGCTGAAGGGACGCAACAACTACGCCTGCCTGTTTCGCGCCCGCGACAAGGTGACGAACGGCGGCCAGGGAACTCTCCTGGGGGCGGCCGAACTGAGCGAGTCCCGCAGCTCCGGGTCCCCCTCGAAGCTCGGGGTTGAGGTGTTGGCGTTGCGTGAATGGGTGGAGGAGCAGCTCCTCGCAGGCGGTGCCGGGGATCGTGATGACGCCCCGACTCATACTGCCGCGGCCTGGCAGCAGGTTTCGATTCCTACTCGGGAATGCCCGGGCGCCTCCCGATGTCCCTTCGGGGCGGAGTGTTTCGTCGAGAGATCACGGGAGTCGGCTCGCGCAGCGGACCTGATCGTCACCAATCATGCCTTGGTGGCGATCAACGCCATGCACGGCGGCACGGCGCTTCCAGAGCACGATGCGTTGATCATCGACGAGGCCCACGAACTGACGGGCCGCCTCACCACGGCCGCTACCGGGGATCTGGGAGCGGGAACTGCGGAACGGGTGGTGAGACGTTGCCTGGCCTGGCTGGGGGATGATCTGGGCGGTGACCTGCTGGATGCGGTCGAAGAACTGCGCGATGCCCTGGCCGACAGCCCCACGGAGCGCATCACCGGGGCCGATGCGCTGTTGCCGGTGGCCTGCGCCGGACTTCGCGACGTCTCACGCCGGGCGATCAGCGAATTGGGAAAGGACAGGGAGAACCCCGAACGTTCCCAGGCCGCCGGGGCCCTGGGCGAAGTCTTCGACATTTCCGAACGAATGGCACGGCTGGCAGATCAGGATGTGGTGTGGGTGAGCCGCTCGGAGCAGGCGGGGGAGATGGCACATGTCGCCCCGCTATCGGTGGCGGGGCTGCTGCGGGAACAGGTTTTCGGGCGGGCAACCACCGTGCTCACCTCCGCGACCCTCACACTGGGGGGTGATTTCCGGGTCTTCGCCACCAGCATTGGGCTGAACCCCGCCGACGAACTGAACGGTGACACGGAAGGAACCGAGGATGGCATCAACTGGCGGGGGGTCGACGTGGGGTCTCCCTTTGACTACGCCAGGCAGGGGATACTGTATGCCGCAGCCGCGCTGCCCCCGCCCGGTAGGGACGGGCTCGCGGATGCCGTGCTGGCCGAGATCGCGCAGCTCGTCTGGGCGGCCGGTGGACGCACCCTCGGATTGTTCGCCTCGCGCAGAAACGCCGAACAGGCGGTGGCGCATTGCCGCCGGGTGTTGCCGGAACTGGAGTTCCTGTGCCAAGGGGATGCGCAGCTTTCCGAGCTTCAACGAAACTTCAGGGAGAGACCAGCCACGAGCCTGTTCGGCACCATGTCCCTGTGGCAGGGCGTCGACGTTCCCGGGGAGACCTGTCAACTGGTCATCATTGACAAGATTCCCTTTCCCCGGCCCGACGACCCGTTGATGCAGGCGCGCAAGAAGGCCGTGGATGATGCGGGAGGCAACGGTTTCATGGCGGTGGCCGCCACCCACGCGGCGTTGTTGCTGGCGCAGGGGACCGGCCGGCTGATTCGGCGCGAGGACGACCGTGGTGTGGTCGCGATTCTCGACCCCCGGGTCGTCAGGGCCCGCTACGGGGGATTTCTGACCAGCTCCCTTCCGGGGTTCTGGCGCACGAAAAACTTGGACATCGCCGCCAATGCGCTGCTGAGACTGCGCGGCGCCGAGTAAAAACCCGGCGCCGCGCAGCTTGAGGGGAAGGAAGAAGAAGTCTCACATGGAAATCCCGATCGATCGGAGATAGCTCATCGGGTTCGTGGCGGAGTACACATTGCCCGGGGTGACCCCGGAGGGGTAGTACTCGAAGTGCAGGTGGGCGCCGAAGCTGCGTCCGGTGCTACCCACGTTCCCGATCTTCTGTCCAGCGGTGACCTGCTGGCCCACCTTCACGTCGGTGTTGCTCATGTGCGCGTACAGGGTCGAGGAACCATCGGCCGCGCGAATGACGACGTAGTTACCGGCCCAGGAACCGACGTTCCCGCTGATCACGGTGCCGGAGGTGGCGGCGTACACGGGGGTGCCGCTGCTGGCGGCGAAGTCCTGGCCCGTGTGGTAGCGGGACCAGCTTCCGGTGGCACCGAAGGCGGCACCGATCCGGTAGCTTCCCTTCGCCAGGGGAGCGGCAGCACCGTTGACGGCCGGTGTGCTGCTGGAGGCGGCGGCATCGCTGCTGACGGTGGAGCTGTTCGACGAGGTACCGGAGGAACTGTTGGTGCCGGAGCCGTTACTCGAGTACGAACGGTTGCTCGAGTACGAACCACCGTTGGAGGAGAAGCTGGTTCGCTTCTTGTTGCTGGTGTACCCCGACTTCTTGGACCAGCTGTTGTACTTCTTGCTGGTGGAGCTCTTGGAGGAGCCGCTGTGTTTCGTGCTGGTGTACCCCGACTTCGTGCTGGTGTACCCCGACTTCTTGCCGGTGGATCCCGACTTCGTGCTTGTGTACCCCGACTTCTTGCCGGTGGTGGAGCCAGAGCTCTTGCTTCCGTTCGAGGAGGATCTGGAGGTTTCCCTGTCGGAGTATGCGCGCCGGGGGGTGGACTGCCCTTCGCAGTCGCGATCGCTGTTGGCCGCGCGCCTCGGGCTCGCGGACTGCCGACTCCGATAGGAGGACTTGGCGGAGACCGAGCTCTGCTTGCCGGAATGGCCGGAGCTGTCGGCGACGGTTTCATGGTGGCCCGCGGAGGGATCGACCTCGGCGGCGGCCGCACTCTGGGACACCATGCCCATCGTTCCGATGCCGCCCGCCAGCACCAGTGCGGCGAGTGGACGACGCCAAGGCGCGGGCGGAGTCGGCAGGGCCCGGCGCGGGATGGCTCCCGGACCAAAGGCGGCGCAGCCACGACGGGGCTGAGTGGGCTTCAAGAATCCCATGGTCGGTCCTTTCGGTTGGAAGATGCCATCAATCCTGAGGGTTTCTCAGGTTGAGTTCAAGTTTACTTCAGGGTTTGCAGGTTACTGCTGGAAAGTTGAAGCTTCAAATCAAGCTGACTAGGAGTTTTGCCGAAAACCTTCACAGGAAACTCACAGCTTGGTTGAGGTTCGGCGTGCAGGAAGGTTGAGCGAAAACTTAGAAGTTCCTTAGGGAAACGGTGAGCCAAGTCGTTCGTGGCAAGGCCGTCGCGGTGGAAGGGGTAGTGCTCGTCGCCATTTGTCTTCTCCTGGAGGGCGGGGAAGCCGAGAAGTCGGGGCGCCGGATCATTCTGGTCCTGTCGCGGAGGTCCTACCCGGCTGCGGTGCACCGGATCGTCCTGCATGTTCTCGCTCGGACGGCATCTCTGCGTCAGGGCCCTGGAATCGCCAGGTGTTTCCCCGTAGGTCTCGCGAGCGGAAGATCTTCCTCCCCGGGACTCCGTGGGCCGGTGTCCGGGTGGGGCGGGCATGTTCGGAACAACCGTTTCAGGGGCTGAAGCGGAAAATCCCGGCCAGATCTCTCTGGCCGGGCCTCCGGGCTTGGTAGCGGGGACAGGATTTGAACCTGTGGCCTCCGGGTTATGAGCCCGGCGAGCTACCGAACTGCTCCACCCCGCGTCGCTCGAACCACTGTACACGGGCTGCGGTGGAATACCAAATCGGCTGACAGGGGCAGCATTAACATCGGGAGGGGGTCGGCGGGTTAGGATTGCCGAGGTCTTCCATCGCCGTCCACACGGGAGAAACGTAGACATGAGAACCAACCGATCCCTCCGTCGCTTGACGGCCCTGCTGGCCATGCTGCTCGGGCTCAACCTGAGCCTGGCGGCCTGCAGCGGGTCCGGCGGGGGTGGCGCGGATTCCGTCGTCCTCAACGTCGGGGCGACGACCGAGCCCACGGGCATGGATCCGGCCGTCGACACGGGGGCGGGCACGCCGTTCGTGCTGCTGTACAACGTCTACGAGACATTGGTGCGTATCGACGAGAAGGGCGAGATCAAACCCCTGCTGGCACGGTCGTGGAGCGCCAGCTCCGACGGCAGCGTCTACACCTTCAAACTGGAACCCAATGCCACCTTCGCATCCGGAAAACCCGTCAACGCGGCCGCGGTCATCGCATCCTTCGAACGCACCCGGGACGGCGAGAACACCACCGAGGTGCTCAAGAAGCAGATGAGCCGCATCAAGGAGATGCGCGCCGTCGATGATCACACGGTGGAGGTGACCCTGACAGCATCGAGCAAGCGCTGGCTCTATGACATCACGTCCACCGCCGGGATCGTCTACGACCTCTCCTCCGGGCAGAACCTGAGCGAACAGCCCGCTGGTTCCGGTCCCTACGTCTTCTCTCGTCACGATGTCGGATCCATGGTTTCTCTGGTGCGCAACAAGAAGTACTGGGGGACCGGGCCCCGCGTGGACGAGGTGAACTTCAGGTATTACGCCGACGCGAACGCCATGGTGGCAGCGATGCTGTCGGGTCAGTTGGACATCGTCTCCAACCTGGCTGTTCCGCAGTCGGTGGGTCAGTTCTCCGACACCTCCCGTTTCAAGGTGCTCGAGGGCACTACGAACGGCGAGGTGGTGCTGGGCTTCAACCACGGCAACCAGGCACTTTCCAATCTCAAGGTCAGGCAGGCCATCAACCACGCCATTGACCGCAGGGCCGTCCTGGACAGCGCCTGGGGTGGGAAGGGAACCCTGATCGGCTCGATGGTTCCCCCCACCGACCCGTGGTACGAGGACCTCTCCAACACCTACCCGTACGATCCGGCCAAGGCGAAACAACTTCTTGAGGAGGCCGGCTACGCCAGTGGCCTGACCTTGCGCCTACGGGTGCCCACCCTGCCCTACGGCCCTCCCATCGCGAAACTCGTCGCCGCTCAGCTGCGTGAGGTCGGCATCGAGGCCAACGTCGAGGAATTGGACTTCTCCACGTGGCTGTCGCAGGTTTACACCCAACACGACTACGACATGACCGTGGTGGCCCATGTCGAGCCCTGGGACCTCTCCCAGTTCGCCAATCCCAACTACTACTGGCAGTACAACAATCCCCAGTTCGCGGAGCTGATCAACAAAGCGGACGCCGCCGCCACGAACACGGAACAGGAGACCACCTTGAAGGAAGCCGCGAAACTGCTGGCGGACGACGCCGCGGCCGACTGGTTGTTCCTGCTTCCCAATCTGGTGGTCACAACGACCGAGATCTCGGGGATAACGACGAACACCACGGGACTGTCGTTCGACATGACTCACGTAGCAACCAGTCGCTGAGGTGTTGCTCAGGGATCTCGGCCGGCGGCTGATCGGCCTCGCGGTGAGCCTGCTGGTGGCGTCGCTCCTGATCTTCCTGGCCACCAACGCGCTTCCCGGGAGTATCGCCAACGTGGTGCTGGGCACCCAGGCGAGCCCGGGTGAGGTGGCCGCCTTCGAGGCGCGTCACGGATTGAGCCGTCCGCTGCTGCTCCGCTACCTCGAATGGCTCAGTGGAGTCTTGGTGGGTGATTTCGGCACCACCTTCGTGGGGGGCCGCGACGTGCTGGGGGAGATCCTGCCGAGGCTCGGCATCTCCGTGTGGCTGGTGGTCCTCGGGATGCTCCTAGCCCTGGTCATCGCGATCCCGCTCGGTTCCTTCGCGGCCCTGAGGCGACGACACGTCAGCGGGTTCGTCGCATCGATGTTCTCCCAGGCCGGCTTGTCCATTCCTGCTTTCTGGGCGGGCATGTGGCTGGTCATAGTGTTCGCGGTGAACCTGCGGTGGCTGCCCGCCGGGGGCTATGTTCCCCTGAGCCGTGATCCGGTGGGATGGGCAACCCACCTGGTGCTTCCCGTCACATCCTTGGCGCTGGTCCAGGGCAGCCTGCTGGCGCGTTACGTCCGAAGTGCCGTGATCGAGGTGACCAGCGAGGACTGGTTCCGTACCGCCCGCGCCGTCGGGTGGTCCAGGCTGGGGGCACTGCTGCGCCACGGAACCCGCAACATCGCGATATCACTGCTCACCGTGATCGGGCTCCAGGTGGCGACGCTGCTGGTGGGGGCGATCATCATCGAACAGGTGTTCGCCATCCAGGGACTGGGATCACGGCTGCTGCTGGCGGTGTCCCAGCGCGACCTGGTACTGGTCCAGGGCATCATCCTGATCCTCGTGTGGGCGGTGCTGGTGATCAACTTCGTGGTTGACGTGGTGTACCAGGCGGTCGATCCGAGGCTCAAGGAAGCGGGGACGATTTCATGATGCGCCGCTCGAATCTGGCCTTCGGTGCCGTGCTGATTTCCTTCGTTTTCCTGCTCGCCCTGGTGGGGTTGTTCTGGACCCCTCACGGACCTGCAGCCGTCACGGGAAGCCTCCGGGAGGCGCCATCGCTCGCCCACTGGCTGGGCACTGACAACAGCGGTTTTGACATCGCCAGCCGCTTGATCGCCGGGGCGAAGCTGGTGCTCTTGGTCGGGCTGGGATCGGTGGCCGGAGCCGCCCTGATCGGCATCCCCGCCGGAATGATCGCGGGGATGTCGCGCGGCTGGGGAGCTTCCCTGATCGCCCGGGGAGCCGATGTGCTATACGGTTTTCCCGCCCTGCTTCTGGCCATCCTTTTCGCGGCTGCACTCGGTGGATCCGTGTGGACCGCCCTGATGGCCATATCCCTGTCGGCGATCCCGGCATTCGTGCGGATCGCCCGGGCCGCGACCATCCAGGTGATGGGACTGGCCTTCGTCGAGGCCGCACGGCTGTCCGGCACCCCGCGCAGGCAGATCGCGCTCAGACACGTGCTGCCCAACATCGCCCCGGTGCTGGGAGTGCAGGCCAGCGTCAGCGTCGGAATCGCCATCCTCGCGGAATCGGGGCTCTCCTATCTGGGACTGGGGTCGGGAACCGAAGTCCCGACCTGGGGGCGGATGCTGCAGGAGGCGCAGAAGGAGATTTTCGTGGCTCCGGCGATCGCCCTGTGGCCTGGGCTGGCCATAGCCGCTGCGACCATGGGGTGCAACCTGCTCGGGGACGGGCTCCGCGATCTCCTCGACCCCAAACTGAGGGAGCTGACGTGAGTCTTCTGGAGATCGAGGATCTGCGGGTTACCTTCGGGCGGCGCCGGAAGGTGGCGGTCGACGGGGTCTCGTTCACCCTGGGGGAGCGGGAACGCCTAGGCATCATCGGGCAGTCCGGTTCCGGGAAAACCGTGATAGCGCTGTCCATCATGGGCCTGCTGCCCGAGAACGCCCGGGTCAGTGGATCGATCCGGTTGGCAGGCAGGGAACTCGTGGGACGCCCCGAGAAGGAACTGCAGAGGCTTCGTGGCGACGCGGTCTCGATGGTTTTCCAGGAACCGATGACGGCACTGGACCCGACCATGCGGGTCGGCCGCCAGGTGGGCGAGGTGGTGGCCCTGCACCACGGCGAACGCAGGGGAGGGATCCGGGCCCTCGTGCTGGAATGGCTGGATCGTGTCGGGTTGCCGGATCCTGAACGCATCGCCGACTCCTTCCCGCATCAGCTCTCCGGTGGGCAACGGCAACGCGCCCTGATCGCCATGGCCCTGGCCAACCGGCCGGATCTGGTGATCTGCGACGAACCGACCACCGCGCTCGACGTGATCGTGCAGAAACAGATCCTCGACCTGCTCGACGCAGAGTTCGCGGGCCGGGCCGCGCTGTTCGTCAGCCACGACCTGGCAGTGGTGCGGCAGGTCTGCCGGCGGGTGATGGTCGTGCTCGACGGGAGGATCGTTGAACACGGCCCCATCGAGGAAGTGATCGGGTCTCCGCAGCATCCCTACACCCACGGCCTGGTGGCCTCCGCACGATTGTCCGACGTGGCCCCCGGGGAGCGGCTCCCGACCGTGGCCGATTACTGGCAGGGGGCGGAAGAATGAATGCGCTGCTCGAACTGGACGGCGTCGATGTGATCTTCCGCCGGGGCAGCAGGACCTTCCAGGCCCTCCACGAGGTGAACCTGGCCCTCTTCGCGGGGGAACGCGTGGGACTGGTCGGGGGTTCCGGCTCGGGAAAAACCACCATACTGAGGACCTTGCTGGGGTTGATCCGTCCCGCGGCCGGGGAGGTGCGTTTCGACGGCCGCAGGGTTGACGGATTGTCCGACAAGGATCTCACCGATCTCCGGAGCCGGGTCTCGCTGGTCTCCCAGGACCCGAACGCATCCCTGAACCCGCGCATGAGGCTGCGCGAGATCGTGGCCGAGCCGCTTCGCTCACCGTGGCTGGGCAGCCGCGGGAGGGCGGAAGGCGCAGTTGCGGAGGCCATCGTGGGGGTCGGGCTGGATGTCGCGATGCTGGAACGTTTCCCGCACGAGCTCTCCGGGGGGCAACGCCAGCGGGTGGCCATCGCCCGGGCGCTGGTGAGTTCGCCGGACCTGCTGATCGCCGACGAACCCGTTTCCGCCCTCGACGTCTCCGTCCGCGCCCAGGTGCTGAACCTGCTCGGCGAAGCCGTCCGTGAACGGAACCTGGCGATGCTGTTCGTCAGCCACGATCTGGCGGTCGTGCGTCACCTGTGCGAGCGGGTAGTGGTGGTGGACCGCGGGAGGATCGTGGAGAAGGGACCCGTTGCGAAGGTTTTCGGGGAGCCCCGGCACGAGTACACGCGGAGACTGCTGGAGGCCAGCCTTTCCCTGTGATCGCGGGACCGGTTGTAACATGACCTGCCGTGAAGGCCCTGCTGCTAGAAAACATCCATTCCGAGGCCGTCCGTGCGCTTGAGAGCCGCGGCCACGAGGTCGAGGCGCGTTCCGGTGCCCTCGGCGAAACCGAACTGATCGATGCCCTCGATGGGGTCGAGCTCCTCGGGATCCGCTCCCGGACCCACATCACCGAACGGGTGTTGAAAGCCCATCCTCAGCTGGTGGCGGTAGGGGCCTTCTGCATCGGGACGAACCAGATCGATCTCTCCGCCGCCGCGTCCGCGGGGGTCGCGGTGTTCAACGCCCCGTACTCCAACACGCGTTCGGTGGTGGAACTGGCCCTCGGGGAGATCATCACCATGGCCCGGCGCCTCGGGGACAAGAACGCCAACATGCATGCGGGTATCTGGGACAAATCCGCCAACGGATCCCACGAGGTGCGCGGCAGGACGCTTGGGATCATCGGCTACGGAAACATCGGATCGCAGCTTTCGGTGCTGGCCGAGGGGCTTGGCATGAAGGTTTACTTCTACGACATCGTGGATCGCCTCGCCCTGGGAAACGCCACACGGGTCTACAGCCTGCAGGAGCTGTTCGAACTGTGCGAGACCATCACCATGCACGTGGACGGCAGAGCCTCGAACGCCCACATGATCGGGGAGAAGGAGTTCTCCCAGATGCGGCCCCGCACTCTCTTCCTGAATCTGTGCCGGGGCAACGTCGTCGATGTCGACGCCTTGGCGGCTGCCCTGAAATCAGGACACATCGCGGGCGCGGCGGTCGACGTGTTCCCGAGCGAACCCAAGAACAGGGAGGAGCCGTTCGTCTCGCCGCTGCAGGGCATCCCGAACGTCATCCTCACCCCGCACGTCGGCGGATCCACCCAGGAGGCGCAGGTCGACATCGGCCGTTACGTGGCCGGCAAACTCGCCGACTACGAGGCCTACGGGAACACCTCGATGTCAGTCAACCTCCCCGAGGTTTCCGTCTCGGCGCCGGGAGCGGAGCGCATCCTGCACCTGCACCGGAACGTCCCCGGGGTGCTGGCGCGGCTCAACCACGCGCTCGCCTCCCACAACATGAACATCGGCTCCCAGACCTTGGCCACCTCGGGCGAGTACGGCTACGTCGTCACCGACGTCGCCGGGGAACACTACGAGGGCCTGCTGGCCGAACTCCAGGATCTCGAGGAGAGCATCCGGGTACGGATGATCTAGAAAACCGGCATCACCCGGCCTCGGAGGGGCGCAGCCTTTCGAGGACGATGTCGTGGAGCAGGCCGTTGGTCGCCAAGGCGTTTCCGTGGTACGGGCCCGGTTCACCATCGATGCTGGTGAACCGGCCACCGGCCTCGCGCACTATGATGTCGAGCGCGGCCATGTCGTAGAGCGCAAGTTCCGGTTCGCAGGCGATGTCCACGGCCCCCTCGGCAACCAGCATGTAGCTCCAGAAATCGCCGTAGCCACGGGAACGCCAGCATTCGCGCATCAGATCGACGAAACCCTGACCGCGCCCCGACTCCACCCAGCCGTTGATGCTCGCGTAGGACAGGGATGCGTCGGAAAGCTGCGACACCCTGCTGGTGTGGATCTGGGTGGCGTTCAGAATCGAACGACCCGTGTAGGCGCCGCCCTCCAGGCTGGCCCACCAGCGACGTCCGAGCGCGGGGGCGGAGACGACGGAGGCGGCGATCTGTCCGTCGATCTCAAGGGCGATCAGCGTCGCCCACACCGGGACCCCGCGCAGGTAATTCGCGGTTCCGTCGATGGGGTCGATGATCCAGCGGCGATTGGACTCTCCCGTGTCCTGCATCTCCTCGCCGTGAACGGCGTCGCGCGGCCGGGTGCGTGACAGGGTGCGCCGGATCGACTCCTCCACTGCGGTGTCGGCCTCCGTGACCGGGGTGGAATCCGGTTTGGTCTTGATCCTCAGGTCCTGGGCCTTGAACCGGCTCATGGAGATGGAATCGGCATCGTCGGCCATCACATGAGCCAGGCGGACATCATCGGTGAGTTCTTTGCTGGCGACCATGCCTCTAAGGTAGCCGAGACCTCCGGGATCAGGCGAAGGCCCGCTCCATCCGGCGGAAGGAAAGCAATCTTTCTGCACCGAGTTTGCCGGAACGAACTGCCTCGTCAAGAGCGCATTCCGGAGCGGAGGAGTCGTGACGGCAGCCGCGAGGGCAGTCGGCCACGAACTTCTCGAGGTCCGGGAAGGCCCCGATGAAGGCGTCCGTACGGACATGGCTGATCCCGAAGGAGCGCACACCGGGGGTGTCGATGATCCAACCACCGCCGGGCAGGGCGATGGCGGCCGCGGAGGTGGAGGTGTGACGGCCCTTGCCTGTCACGTCGCTGACTGCACCGGTGGCCCTGTCCGTCCCCGGGACCAGCATGTTCACCAAGGTCGATTTTCCCACCCCGGAATGCCCGATCAGCACGGTGGTGTGCTGCTCCAGGAGTTCCCTGACCGGGGAGAGATCGCCGCCGGGCCGGGTCACGACCACGGGGATATCCAATGGGGCATATGCGACGCGGAGATCTTCGGGGGAGGCGAGGTCCGCCTTTGTCAGGCAGAGGATCGGGGAGATGCGGGCGTCGTAGGCGGCGACGAGGATGCGGTCGATCATCCCCATCCGCGGTTCCGGGTCCGCGAGGGCCGTGACGATCATCAACTGGTCGGCGTTGGCGACGATGGGGCGCTCGAAGGTGTCCGCGTCGTCGGCGGATCGGCGCAGCCAGGTGCGGCGTTCCGAAACCTCGACGATGCGGGCCAAGGTCCCGGCCGCACCGGAGACGTCACCGTCCAGCTTCACCCGATCCCCGACGATGACGCCTCTGCGCCCCAGGATGCGGGCCTTGGTCGCGGTGACGGCGGTGCCGTCGTCGAGGAGGCAGCGGTACCTGCCCCGGTCTATGGAGGCCACCAGGGCATCCGGGGAGCCCGAGTAGTCGGGGCGGTCCTTGGTGCGGGGACGGCTGCGTTTCCTGGGACGTTCGAAAGCCGCGTGGTCGTCCTGCCAAAGTGTCATCAGGTGGTCACCAGCTGATTCCAGAGCCGCGGGAAATCCGGCATGGTCTTCGAGACGCAGGCGAGGTCGTCGACACCGGTTCCCGGTCGATCCAGGGCGACGATCGCGGCGAAGTGCACCATGCGGTGATCGGCGTAGGAGGACAACTCCACGCCCCCCCGTCCCCGCGGCCCACCCGTGATCTCCAGGCCGCCGTGGTGCTCGATGACCGCGACCCCCAGCTTCCGGAGCTCGGTTGTGAGCGCGGACAGGCGATCGGTCTCGTGACCGCGGATGTGGGCGATCCCCGTGATCCGGGTGGTTCCCTCCGCCAGCGCGGCGAGGGCCGCAACCACAGGGGTCAGCTCCGAGGCGTCGTGCAGATCGACATCGATCCCGCGAAGCCGGCCGGGACCGCTGAGGGTCACGGCTTCCCCGCTGCGAGTCGTGGTGCAGCCCATCCGCTCCGCCACATCCAGGAACCGCGCTCCCGGCTGAAGGGTGGAACCGGGCCAGCCGGGGACCGTGACGCAACCGCCCGTGGCGGCCCCGGCAGCCAGGAAGACCGAGGCGTTCGTCAGGTCGGGCTCGACACGGACGTCGAGCGGCAGGACGGGACCGCTGTGGACCCGCCACGACGTGGCGTCCGGTTCGTCGATGCGCACACCGCGGGCACGCAGCATTTCCACGGTCATCGCTATGTGGGGCCGGGAGGGAAGGGAATCCCCCGCATGTCGCAGCCTGAGCCCGGAGGGAAGGCGGGCCCCGATCAACAGCAGCCCGGAGACGAACTGGCTGGAAGCGGAGGAATCCATCACCACTTCGGAATCACTCGTCATCGGCCCTGGGACCAGGGTGAAGGGCAGCGAGTCGGCGTCGATCCCGGCCCCCAACTGGCGGAGGCCGTCCAGGAGCCCGGACATCGGGCGGGTGGTGGCCTGCGGATCCCCGTAGAAACGGGTGGGGGAATCGGCCAGGGCGACCAACGGGGGCACGAAACGCATCACCGTGCCTGCCAGGCCGCAGTCGATGCCTCCCGGGGCGCCGCGGAAACGCTGCGGAGGCATGATCCGCAGCTCACCCGGGCCGGACGCCTCGATGTTCACCCCGAGCGCTCGCAGCGCATCAACCATGAGGTCGCAGTCCCGCGACTCGAGAGCTCCCGTCACCGTTGACGGACCGTCCGCGAGCGCGGACAACACCAGTGCCCGGTTCGTTCCCGATTTGGAACCGGGCACCTCGACGACCCCCCGGACGGCGGCGTTGGCCGTCACGAGGGGAGCAGCCGTCAGGACGCCACCGCCTGACGCACCTTCCTGGCAGCCCTGGCATTCACCCGGCGGAGCTTGCGGGAGGTGTTCCTGCGGCGCCAGGAAGCGCTGGGACGTCCTTGGAGATCCTGGGCCGCCAGCACGGAGGCGCCGAGAAGCGCCACGTTCTTCAGCACATCGGGTCGCCGTGCTTGTTTCTCCTCGGCGTCGGCTCCCTTCTCGGGCAGGGCCACCGCGATGTTCAGGATGCTGGCGTTGGCGAGCAGGCAGGCCCCGAGGCGGCGGCCGATTCCGGTGGCGAACATCACTCCGCCGACGACCTCAGCGGCGCCGCAGATGCGCACCCACGATTCTGCCTGGTCGGGCACGTGCGAGGAATAGCCGGAGGGAACGACCCGCTGCACGAGGGGGGTGACGCGGGCTGTGAACGCCTCGGCTTCTGGTGCCAGCTCGGCTGGCGAGGTGACCTTGCGCACACCATCGGCGACGAAGGCGCTGGCGAAAAGGCTACGGGCTAGGAAGCGCAACAGACTCATGACCTCAAACTTACCCACCTCGGCGCCCGGTTGGAATGACCGGGAGCAGTTTCCACCGACACAGATGGGTCTGGTGCCGGGAATAATCCCCTTCGGCGGTGCGTTGCAATCCACATGACATCCGCTGCCCTGTTGCTGGACACCTCTTTGGAGTGGGACCGGACACCGGTATGTTCTTTCATGATGGAAGAAACGGATACCACGCTGCTGGATGCTGCGGAACTCGGACTCGCGTTCGAGAACGAGGCCTTGACCCATCTCGACCGCCTTTATTCGGCTGCCCTGCGCATGACCCGGAACCCCGCTGACGCCGAGGACCTGGTTCAGGAAACCTACGCCAAGGCGTTGAGGGGCCGCGATTCCTTCAAGCCCGGCACCAACATGAAGGCCTGGCTGTACCGGATTCTCACCAACACCTACATCAACTCCTACCGGAAGGCGGCCCGCTCCCCACAGATGAGCGGCGAGGAGGAGGTCACGGACCGGCAACTGGCCAGAGCCGCTTCCCACGACTCCCAGGGCCTGCGCTCCGCCGAGATGGAGGCCCTGGACAACACTCCTGATGCCGCTGTCGCCGAAGCCATGGCGGGACTTGCGGAGAACTATCGGCTGGTGGTCTACCTCTCCGATGTCGAGGGGTTCAGTTACAAGGAGATAGCCACCATCATGGGCACCCCGATCGGGACCGTCATGTCGCGTCTGAACCGCGGCCGGGCACAGCTGCGCAAATCCTTGGCCGACTACGCCGCAGATCGCGGCATCGGGGGTGCCAGGGCATGACCGATCCTGAAATGCCGATTCACGACCATGACGACATGGAAGAGTGCGTGCGGGCCCTGGAGGTCGTTCACGCCTTCCTGCACGGAGAGTTGCCCGAGACCGAGGCCGACCGGGTGAGGCACCACCTGCACGCCTGCGAGCGATGTATGGAGAGCTTCGAAATCGAGTACACCATCACCGAGATGATCCGCCGCAGCCAGCCGACCACCGCCGCTCCGGCAGAGCTGCGCAACAAACTCACAGCCCTATGCCTCTCCCTCTGAACTTCTCCGGGAAAACCTTGCGCCCTCGTCCCTGAAATGGGGGAACGAGGGCGCATCATCTGTAACGTGTCAGGCGTTTGGACGCTTGCCGTGGTTGGCCTTGCTCTTGCGGCGCGCGCGACGCTTGCGGCTGGTCTTGCCCATCGGGGCCTCCTTCTTAGAGTTGCGACGGCCCATTGTGCCAGATGCCCCGTGGCGCCACCAGCCGGGACGATGGCAGAGTAAGGGGCATGGCGAGGACACATCTCTCCGAGGAACTCTCCGACTCCGATTGGCTCCTGGCATTCCAGAGCCAATGGCACCTGCTGAGTGATCTTTCCTTCTCGGATCTGTTGCTGTGGATTCCCGAGGAGGACGGCCCCGATTGTGAAGTGTTCACATGCGTGGCCCAGATCCGTCCGGTGACCGGTCCGACGGCTCTGGAGGATGACGTCATCGGGGAACAGATCGCCTACGAACTGGACCATCAGGTGGTGGTGGCGTACATGAGCCACGAGATCAGCGAGACCAGCGACAACGCGCTGTCTGCCGGTATCCCCGTGGACGTGTGGGCAATCCCCATCCTCCGGGGAGGTCGTTGCATAGCGGTGCTGGAGCGCCACACCAACCAGATGGGCATGCGCGCCACCGGGCTCCTGGAGGAGAACTATCTCGAGGCCGCGGACATCCTGACCAGCATGATCCTCGAGGGGAACTTCCCTCTGGCGCCGGTCTCCGACAAGGCCTTCGCTCCCCGGGTATGCGACGGGGTGCTCCGAGTCCAGCCGGGGGGGCGGATCAGCTACGCGTCGCCGAACGCGATCACCGCCTTCCGGCGGCTCGGTGCGCAGGGCGACATCGCGGATGAGGACTTCACCACCCTGATCCGAAGCGTCATGCGGGGGGTCGAATCCATGGGACAGACCGTCCAGGCGGATCTGGCGGAACACCGCAGCGCCGTTTTCGACATCGAACAACCGCGCGCATCCATGCGCCTGGTGGTGTTTCCGCTCGTGGTGAGGGGTGAGCCGGTGGGCTCCCTGATCCTCTGCCGCGACACCACCGACCTGCGCCGCCGGGATCGCATGCTCGTGACCAAGGACGCCACCATCCGGGAGATCCACCACCGGGTCAAGAACAATCTTCAAACGGTGGCGGCCCTGCTGCGGATGCAGGCGCGGAGAATCAGATCGGAGGAGGGCAGGGAAGCGCTGCAGGACGCGATGCGCAGGGTTTCATCCATAGCCGTCGTCCACGACATGCTGAGTCACAGCCTCGACGAGGATGTCGTCTTCGACGGCGTGTGCGACCGTATTCTCCGGATGATCGGTGACCTCGCCGCCACGTCGGGAGCGGTTGAGGCGGTTCGTATCGGCAGTTTCGGGGAGATCCGGGCCGATGCGGCCACGTCCTTGGCCATGATGATCACCGAACTGTGTCAGAACGCGGTCGAGCACGGTTTGGAGGGGGGTGCGGGACGTATCGAGGTCAGACCGGATGCATCGGCTGAGGGCATGGTCATCGACGTGGTCGACGATGGTACGGGTCTACCCGACGGGTTCCGGCTCGGAAACCAGACCAGCCTTGGCCTGGCCATCATTTCTACGCTGGTCGGGGACCTGGGCGGTACATTGGAGATCGGGAACCGGGAGGACGGGCACGGCACGCGCGCCCGCCTGGTGTTTCCTGTGATGATGTGAGATCGCGCCCGCTCAACCGGCGCGCACCCGCGAGCGAGCGGCGCGGCGTTTCATGGCCCGGCGTTCGTCCTCACTCGTGCCACCCCAGACACCGTGATCCTGGCCGGCGTCGAGCGCCCAGTTGAGGCACTGGTCCTTGACCGCACAGCTCTGGCAGATCTTTTTGGCGTCCTCGATCTGCTGGAGTGCGGGGCCGGTATTGCCGACAGGGAAGAACAGCTCCGGGTCCTCTGTCAGGCAGGCTGCCCTGTGGCGCCAGTCCATGAATGGCACTCCTTTTTTCGGCTAGATGATCTTTCGAGCGGATAGAACTTACTCCGGTCCACAGCAATAAACAACCCTGCCGCCCCGCAACAGAGCATGAAACCGTGGAATTCGGAGGTCACTTCAGTCGACCGGTTCCCTCTGAGGGAACGGCCGTGAACCATGAGGGGTCCAGGAATCCTGCCTTCTCAAAGGCATCCCGAATGGCTGATCCGATGTGTTCGGCCCGTCCTGTGGGGCACCATGCGATGATGCAGCCACCGAATCCTCCACCCGTCATCCGGGCCCCGAGTGCTCCCTGCGCCAAGGCCGTCTCCACGGCGAGATCGATGGTCGGGACCGTGATCTCGTAGTCATCGCGCATGGATGCGTGGGATTCGTTCAACAGGGAGGCAATCCCGGCCAGGTTCCCCTTAACCGCGAGTTCCAGGGCGGCGCGGGTTCGATCATTCTCGGTGACCACGTGCCGGACCCGCTTGCGCATCCGCTCGTCGGGAAGCCTCGCCAGGGCTGCATCCAGGTTCGTGACGTCGCGCAGCGCCCTGATCCCGAGGATCGCGGCGGCCTGCTCGCACGTCGCCCGGCGTTCCCCGTACTCCCCGTCCACGTGGCTGTGAGGGGTACGGGTGTCGAGCACCAGGATCTCGACCCCCTGCTCGCGCAGCGGCAGGGGCACCTCGGCGGTCTCGAGCGTGCGGCAGTCCATGAAGAGTCCGTGACCTGCGTGGCAGAGGGTGCTGGCGGCCTGGTCCAGGAGGCCGGTCGGGGCGCCCACGTAGGCGTTCTCCGCCCGCTGCGCCAGCCGTGCACGCTCCATGGGAGCGATCTCCAGGCCGAAGAGGTCGCAGGCGGCAGCCATCACCGCGCACTCGATCGCTGCGGAACTGGACAGACCCGCCCCGAGAGGCACATCCGAGGTGAGCACCAAGTTGACCGCTCCCACCTGGTGTCCCGCCTCGCGCAGTGCCCACAGCACCCCGGCCAGGTAGGCCGCCCAGCCCCCGCCGCCGGGATTGAGATTCGACAGTGGAAGTTCCACGGTTTCCGAGAGATCCATGGCGTGCATGACGATCAGGTCGTCGTCGCGATGCCCCGCTGCGACGAGGGCGCGCTGTTCCAGCGCGAAGGGCAGAACGAAACCGTCGTTGTAGTCGGTGTGTTCGCCGATCAGGTTCACCCGTCCGGGGGCGAACCAGATTCCCTCCGGTACGGAACCCATCAATTTCCGGTAGCAGGTGGTCAGTTTCTCAACGGTATCCATGGCTCACCATCTTCCTCGAGTCCCGGGTCTTGCTGGTCGGGTGAGAATCCCGGTGGCGGAGGCGTGCCCATCACCGGGAAACATCGTCCTCACGCCCCGAAAGCGCTGTTCATCAGATCCGTGGTCTGCTGCTGGTGAACCTTCATGGAACCGACCGACGGGGCGGAGGACCATGGTCGTGCCACCCGGTGCATGCGCAGCGGGATGTCGGTGTGGTTAGCCACGGAATTCGGCAGGTGCACGGAGATGAACGGCCACGGCCCCTGGTTGGCGGGCTCGTCCTGGACGAACCGGATGTCGGTGACGTGACGGTAGCGTTCCAGCACCTTGGCCATCTCGGCTCCGGGCAGCGGATAGAGGCGCTCCAAGGAGATGATTGCCACTTTGCCGTCGAGACCGAACTTCTCCCGGCTGGTCACGAGCTCCCAGCGGATCTTGCCGGAACAGATCAGCAGGCGGGTGACCTCGGACGGATCCGTGATCGTCGGGTCGTCCAGCACCGGATGCCAGGCCCCCGAGGTGAACTCCTCCGGCAGCGAGGCAGCCGCCTTGCTGCGCAGCATCGATTTCGGGGTGGCCACCACGACCGGACGGTGGTAGTTCACGTAGGCGTGCTGGCGCAGCAGGTGGAAATAGCTTGCTGCCGTCGACGGCTGGCTGACGGCGAGGGCGTTCTCGGCGCACAGCTGCAGCCAGCGTTCGATGCGTGCGGAGCTGTGGTCCGGGCCCTGCCCCTCGAAGCCGTGCGGCAGCAGCAGCACCACACCGGACTTCTGGTCCCACTTCGCCTGCCCGGACACGACGAACTCGTCGGCGATGATCTGGGCGCCGTTGGCGAAGTCTCCGAACTGCGCCTCCCACAACACCAGGGCGTCCGGCCGGGCCACGGAGTAGCCGTACTCGAAACCCATGGCAGCGTACTCGCTGAGCAGCGAGTCGTAGACATCGAAGGTGGCCTGGTCGTCGCTCAGGTGTTTCAGGGGCACCCAGGCCTCGTTGGTGACGCGGTCGACGATGGCCGCGAACCGTTGCGAGAAGGTCCCGCGGCGCGAATCCTGCCCGGTCAGCCGGACGGGCCGCCCCTCCATCAGCAGCGAACCGATGGCGAGCAGCTCGGCCGTCGCCCAGTCGATGGGGCCGTTGAGAATCTGATCGGCACGGCGTTTCAGCTGGGGCAACACCTTCGGATGGGGGGTGAAACCCTCCGGGAGCCTGGTGTGCACCTCGCTGATTCGGTGCAGCATCTCCGGTGTGATCTCGGTGAGCCGGTGCCCCTGTTTCGTCGGATAGTAGGGCACCCTCGTGTACTCCTCGATCACCGCGTCGGTGTTCTTGGCATCACGGGCCTCCTTGAACACGTTCTCCAGGCGGGCCCTGAACTTGTCCATCACGTCCTCGGCGTCGGACATGGAAATGTCTCCGCGTCCGATCAGGGCCTCGGTGTACAGGCGCCTGACGGAGCGTTTCTGCTCGATCAGGTCGTACATCTTGGGCTGCGTGAAGCTCGGGTCGTCGCCTTCGTTGTGGCCGCGGCGCCGGTAGCAGACCAGGTCGATCACGACATCCTTATGGAACTGCTGTCGGTAGGTGAAGGCCAGTCGGGCGGCCCGAATGCAGGAATCGGGGTCGTCGCCGTTGATGTGCAGCACCGGGGCGGAGATGGCCTTGGCGACGTCCGTGCAGTAGGTGGAGGTGCGCGACTCGATGGGGGCCGTGGTGAATCCCACCTGGTTGTTGACCACGATGTGGATGGTGCCGCCGGTCTTGTAGCCGCGCAGCTGGCTCATCTGCAGGGTTTCGAAGATGACCCCCTGGCCGCAGAAGGCCGCATCGCCGTGCAGGAGAAGCGGCAGCACCGGGAAGTCGTCGCCACCGACCATGTCCTGTTTCGCCCGGGCGATTCCTTGGAGAACCGGGTTGACCGCTTCCAGATGGGATGGATTGGCTGCGACGGAGGCCTTGATGGTGGCCCCGTTGTTGGCGACGAACTTGCCCTCCGAACCCAGGTGGTACTTGACGTCACCGGTGCCGGAGACGTCGATGGTGCCTGCGAACTCGTGGAAGATCTGGGCGTAGTCCTTGCCGACGATGTTCGACATCACGTTCAGGCGGCCGCGGTGCGGCATACCTATGCACACCTCGTCGAGTTGTTCGTTCGCGGCCTGCTGGCAGATCTCGTCCAGCAGGACGATAACGGATTCACCGCCCTCCAGGGAGAAACGTTTCTGTCCGACGAACTTGGTCTGCAGGAAGGTTTCGAAGACCTCGGCCTCGTTCAGTTTGTCGAGGGCGTGCATGTGCTCCTGGTGGGTTAGGGCCTGGTGGGGCACCTCGATGCGGTCCTGGAACCACTTGCGCTGCTGGGGATCCGCGATGTGCATGTACTCGACGGCCACGGTGCGGCAGTAGGAGTCCTGCAGGATTGCGAGGATCTCCCGCAGCGAGCGGTAGACCCTTTCCTGTCCGCCGAAGGAGCCGACGGCGAACTCACGGTCCAGATCCCAGATGGACAGGCCGTGGGTTTCCAGCCGCAGGTCCTCGTGTGAGCGTTGCCGGTACTCCAGCGGGTCGGTGTCGGCCACCAGGTGTCCCACCGAGCGGTAGGCGTTGATGAGTTCCAGCACCCGTCCCTGCTTCGCAACCTGGTTCTCGCGGTGGGTGGAGATGTCGACACTCCAGCGCAACGGCTCGTACGGGATACGCAGGGCCTCGAAGATCTTGTCGTAGAAGCCCTGCTCCCCGAGCAGCAGCTGGTGGATGATCTTCAGGAACTCGCCCGACTGGGCACCCTGGATCACGCGGTGGTCATAGGTGGAGGTGAGCGTCGTGATCTTGGAGATGCCGAAGTCGTCGACGTGGAACAGCGAGGTCCCCTGGAACTCCGCGGGATAGTCGATGTTCCCGACACCGAGGATCATTCCCTGACCGTTCATCAGCCGGGGCACGGAGTGATTCGTCCCGATGCCCCCGGGATTGGTGATGGTGGCGGTGGTACCGGCGAAATCGGCCACCGTGAGCTCCCCGGCGCGCGCCTTGGCGATGATCTTTTCGTAGTCTGCCCAGAACTGTGCGAAATTGAGCTTTTCGCATCCCTTGATGTTGGGAACCAAGAGCTGGCGGGTGCCATCCGGTTTCTTGAGGTCGATGGCGATTCCCAGGTTGATCGCGGGGTTTTCGATCAGCGTCGGCTTGCCGTTGATGACGTCGTAGGAATTGTTCATCGCGGGCACGGCCTTCAGGGCCTGGATCATCGCGTAGGCGATCAGATGGGTGAAGCTGACCTTGCCGCCCTTGGAGGTTTTCAGGAAGTTGTTGATCCCGGTGCGCTGATCGATCACGAGTTTCATGGGCACGGAACGCACGGATGTGGCGGTGGGCACGCTCAGTGAGGCGTCCATGTTCTTGGCCGTGCGCATCGGGGCGCCGCGAAGTACGGTCAGGCGGGGTGCCACCGCGGAGGGCTCGGGTCGCAGCGACGGGTTCGGTGCGTTGGCCGACAGGCCGGCCCCGGTGCCCGGGGTGGAGGGGGATTCCCTGGTGGGTTTGACCGATTCCACCATCGGTTGGTTTCCCTCCTGCCGGGGAGTGCGCTCCTGCGGGGGAGGGGTGGGACGATCATCCCGCGCTGGGGGAGTGGGTGTGGGGGCCGTGTTCGTGGGGATGGGCTTGTCCTTGAAGAAGGCCTGCCACGATTCGTCCACGGATGAGGGATCCTTTTCCCAGGCATCCCGCATCTCGTCGATCAACCAGGAGTTTGCTCCAAATGCATCGTGTGAGTCAGGTGTCGACATCTTCGCCAGTGGCCGCTGCCACAATCCCCTTACTTGAGACTACTGCTTGGGCGTCAGGCTTCTTCGCCCGAGGATCAGCTTAGCGAATCCCGGCCGGGACGACCGGGGTGAGGGCGGGACGTGGCGCGCCACGCGAGTCCCGCCGTGAATCCCGCCAGGATCACGAGAAGCACGTTGCGCGCCACCAGGGTGGAGGACTCGAAACCGGATCCGTTGGGGATCGCCATGATACCTAGGGTTCCCCAAGGATAGGTGTACTGGGTGAGTAGCGCGATGATCACCAAACCGATCGCCAGAACCCGGCGGGGGCGTTTCAACCACGGGCTGGAACCGAGAGCGAGCAGGGCCGCCAGCGGCCCCGCCAGCCACTGGACGTACTGCGTGGACAGGGTTTTGTTCGAGATCACGGTGGCGAGCACCACGGCGAGCACCGACAACAGGATGGCCTGGGTCAGGTGCTCGTCGCTCGAGCGGAAATTGCGGAGCAGTCTCCACGTGAGCGCCACGGTGAGCAGGATCGAACCGGCGGTGAGGAGAGTCGACAGCCCGAGCAGGGGATCGATGCCCGGCCCACGGAACTCGATGGCGTTGTACTTGCTGAGCTCAACCCGCCAGGCGGGATTGGCGGTGAACGTTCGCAGGAAGATGAGCGGGGTCGCTGGGACGGATTCCATCTGGAGCCCTCGGCTCGACTGCCAGGTCAGAGGGGACGCCGAGCGGGCCCATCCGCCGATCAGCAAAGACGCGAGCCCCAGGGTGAACCCGGTTGCGGCGAAGCCGATCAGGCGGCATCGTCCCCTGCCCGCGTGCAGGGGGGCGGGGGCGGACATCGGGGCGATCAGCAGGGCGGGCCAGAGTTTTATCGCCGCGCCGAGGCCGATCAGGGCGCCCGAGGTGGCGGGGTGGCGGTTGAGCCACAGGCATGCGAGGGCAACGGCGGCTGCGGTCAGCATGTCGAAGCGGAACCACACGATGGGGCCGCAGGCCCCTATGAACAGGATCCAGAAAACTGAGGCACCCACCGAGCCGTGCTTGAACAGCATCGTCGCCACGAGACCGTCGAGCAGGAGCATCGACAGTGCGAAGACCGGCAGCCAGGAATTGAACGCGGTGCTCCTGTAGGGCAGGGACGCGGTGAACCAGACGGCGACGAGCAGGACGGCCAGGGCGGCGCCCCCCAGGAGAGCGAACCGCTTGTGGCCCCAGGCCCACAATGCGGTGAGGAGGGCGATACCGATCAGCGCCCCTCCCACCAGGATCAGCGGCAGCCACCAGGGGTGGCCGCTCCCGAGGGTGTAGAGCAGCTCCAGGAACCAGACGGCGGGAAGGGGATACTCCACCATCACTCCGGAACCGGCCAGTGCCGTCGTGCACTTCAGGTCATGGCTGCCGTCGCCCAGCAGGCACCAGAGCCAATACCCGTAATAGCTGATGTCGTTCTGGACGAAGGTGACCTGGGGAATCTTCCACAACACCACGTTGAATGCGCGGGTGACCGCGAACACGAAGGCCAAGGTCATGGCCCACATCGTGCGGTGTCCCCTCCTGGCGGGCGCTGTTGTGGTTTCGGTCAAGCACGGACTCCCTGGAGTTATGGGCCCGCCGGTAGGTCCGGCCGTGAAGCGCCCCCGCGAGGATTCGAACCTCGGCACCCGCCTCCGGAGGGCGGTGCTCTATCCCCTGAGCTACGGGGGCTTCGACGTCCGACAGGCTAGCATGAACCCGAAGTTCCGGGGCAACTCGGCGATTTCTCAGGACACCGTGGAACTCCGGATGCTGATCCCGGTGGGGCATCACCAGTTTCGCGTGTTCCGCGCCGGACTCCAGGAGCTTGCGGATCATCAGCTCCCCCGGCGAGTGCTCCTCGGCGTTCGGTCTCGAGGGCCACCGAGGTCAGGGAGATGGCCGGGCTGCGCGCGAGGAATGGTGCCGTCGATGGTGCGACGGCCCGCTCTCCCGGGACTGCGATTCGGCTGGACCGCGCCAGGGTCAGAGCGCCGAGCGCGGCCAGGGCGTTGCCCACGAAAAGTGCGGTGGGACGCGGCCCGGGGGCTCCCAGGAGACGATCGGCGGCTGTGAAACCCTCGTAGTCGGTGGTGTCACACGGTTCCACCACGATGTACCCGGCCAGCTCCCGGGAAAACATGCGTTCCTCGTGGATCCGGCGTCGGATCGGGAAGGCGCCAGTCTTCCTGGCCGAGATCTCGTCATCCGAGACGCGGGGCCGGATAGTCGCGCGCAACGAGTTCATGATCGTTTTCGGCCGGTTCCTGACCTTCGTCATCAATGCGGTCATTCACAACTACTGGGGGAGCAGCAACGGACGCTGGTGCGTGATGCTTCTGGTGGCCGTGCTGTCCGCGTTCGGCCTGTTCTTCGAGGTGCCACGGGTGGTGAAGGAGTTTCCGCAGGCGCGTGATGATCATCCTGGGCTTCTGCCTGCCGATCTTCTTCCACGTCCTGGTCGGACTTTCCACCCAGTTCGTTCCCGACGAGTTCCGCGCCCACGGGGAGCAGACAACCCGGAATCCTGCCCAACGCGCCCGTTTTGTGGGGCGTGCCGGAGTTTCGTCGGCCCCGGCACGCCCCATCTGGCAAGCTTTGACCTCATGACCCACGCTCACATCGCCGGCTCGATCCATGCCGACGTAGCCAAAACAGGGCCGCAGTGGCTCACGTTGCCCGAGAACCTCAACCAGCTGCGTGCGGAACTGTGGCCCGCAGGAACCGAGCGGGATGGGTTGGGCCGTATCGTGATCGGTGGGGTCCCCCTGACGCAGGTCGCGGCCGAGCAGGGCACACCAGCCTACGTGATCGACGAACAGGATTTCCGCGACAGGGCGCGGGCCTTCCGCGACCACTTCGCCGGATGGCGGGTCTACTACGCGGGAAAGGCCCTGCTTACCCGGGCGGTGGCGCGCTGGGTGGCCGAGGACGGGCTCCACATGGACGTGACGACCATGGGGGAGATGCGGATCGCCCTGTCCGGGGGGATGCCTGCGGAGCGGCTCGGGTTCCACGGCAACAACAAGTCGGCGGAGGAGATCCGTTTCGCCCTGGAGCAGGGGGTTGGGCGCATCATCGTCGACTCCTTCCACGAAATAGACCGCATCGAGACCGCCTGCCGGGAACTCGGGAGGAAGGCCCATGCGTTGGTGCGGGTCACCACCGGGGTGGAAGCCCACACGCACGAGTACATCGCCACGGCCCACGAGGACCAGAAATTCGGTCTGTCCATCCTCGGGGGCCACGCCCTCGCGGCGCTGGTGCGGTGCCAGTCGTCGCCCTTCATCGAGCTGCGCGGCATCCACAGCCACATTGGTTCCCAGATCTTCGAGACCCACGGCTTCGAGGTGGCGATCCGTCGCACGCTGCGGCTGGCGGAGCAGTTCCGTGTCGCCACCGGGGTGGAACTGGCGGAACTGGACCTCGGGGGCGGATTCGGAATCGCCTACACGGAGGCCGATTCACCCATGCCAACCGATGCCCTAGCCCGGGCCTTCGAGGACATTCTCGACCACGAGTGCCGGGGTTTCGGATTGAAACGCCCCCAGCTCAGCATCGAACCGGGCCGCGCCATCTGTGGTCCGGCAGGAGTGGCCCTGTACGAAGTCGGGACCGTGAAGGTCGTGGAGCTGGAGAACGGGCGTTCGCGCACCTACGTCTCCGTCGACGGGGGTATGAGCGACAACATCCGCCCTGCCCTGTACGCCGCCGAGTATTCCTGCGCCCTGGCGAACCGGACCTCGGAGGCCGACCCCGTGCTCGCGCGGGTCGTCGGGAAGCACTGCGAGGGAGGCGACATCCTGATCCGGGACGTCTTCCTGCCCAAGGACATCCACCCCGGGGACCTGATCGCAGTCCCCGGCGCCGGGGCGTATTGCCGATCGATGGCCAATAACTACAATCAGGTTCCGAAACCGCCCCTGCTGGCGGTGCGCCGGGGGGAGACACGAACGCTTCTCAGGCGGGAAACCCTGGAAGACCTGATGCGACTTGACGTAGGGGAGTGAACATGGCTGAGGAAACTTCGCCATTGAAGGTGGCGCTGCTCGGCGCCGGTGTGGTGGGTTCCCAAGTGGCCCGGATACTGAGCCAGGAGGCGGAATCCTTGCGTCAGCGCATCGGCCGGCCCCTGGAACTCGTCGGGATCGGGGTGCGCCGGCTTGACGTGGAACGTCCCGGAATCGATCCCGGCCTGTTCACCACGGATGTGCACGGCCTCGTCACGCGCGGCGACCTGGACCTGGTGGTCGAGGTGATCGGCGGCATCGAGCCCGCGCGGAACCTGCTAACCGAAGCCATGAATGCGGGGGCATCGGTGATCACCGCCAACAAGGCGCTGCTGGCCGAGGATCTGGCGCGGCTGAGTGCAACCGCCAAGAAGAACGGAGTCGACCTCTACTACGAGGCGGCGGTGGCGGGAGCAATCCCGATCATCCGGCCGCTCCGGGAATCCTTGGTCGGCGACGAGATCCGTGCGGTCATGGGGATCGTCAACGGCACCACCAACTACATCCTCGACCAGATGACCACCAATCATCTGAGCTTCGACGTGGCGCTGCGCCAGGCCCAGGAACTCGGTTTCGCGGAGGCCGATCCCACCGCCGACATCGAGGGCAAGGACGCGGCCGCGAAGGCCGCGATCCTGGCCGGTTTGGCCTTCCACACCGAGGTGCACAGTCCCGAGGTCTTCTGTGAGGGCATTTCCTCCGTCACGGAAGCCGACATCCAGGCGGCCGATCAGATGGGTTGCGTGGTGAAGCTGCTGGCCGTCGCCAAACTGGCCGACGACGACCGGGTCATAGTCAAGGTCCATCCCGCCATGGTCCCGAAGACCCACCCGCTGGCCTCCGTGTCCGGGGCGTACAACGCGATCTTCGTCGAGTCGGTCGAGGCCGGGCAGCTGATGTTCCTCGGCCAGGGGGCGGGTGGCGCTCCCACCGCATCCGCGGTCATGGGTGACGTGGTCACCGCGGCCCGCAACCGGGTGCGGGGAACCGCCGGTCATCTCGGGACCGGATACACCAAACGTGAGGTCGCTCCCATCGGAGACGCGACCAGCCGCTACTACATCCGTTTCCAGGTGGAGGACAAACCGGGTGTGCTGGCCAAGTGCGCCACGATCTTCGGCGCCCACCGGGTTTCCCTGCAAACCTGCCAGCAGTCCTATCTGGAAGGCCTGGGTCGCACCGACGGATTCACCGCGGAGCTGAACTTCATGACCCACGACGCGCGTGAACAGGATCTCCAGGACGTCGTAGCGGCGCTTCGGGAGGCCCCCTTCATCGGGGACTCCATCGACTACATGCGCATCGAGGGCAAGTGAGGCTCACCGTACGTGTCCCGGCGACCACCGCCAATCTGGGGCCGGGATTCGACTGCATCGGGTTGGCGGTGAACTGGTTCGACGAACTGACCCTGGAGGTTTCGGACACCGGGGGGATCAGCATCGAGGTGACCGGTGAGGGCGCCCATCAGGTGCCACGCGACGAATCCCATCTCGTGGTGGCCACGCTGCTGCACGCCCTGCGCCAGTGGGGCGTGGCCCCGCCCGGCGGGTTGGTCCTGAGGGCACACAACACGATCCCGCACTCGCGTGGGCTCGGTTCCTCCGCTGCCGCCATGGTGGCGGGCTGCGCGCTCGCGCACGGTATCGCCTTTCCCGGCAAGGAACTGGACCGGGCCGAACTGACCCGGATCTCCAGTCTTCTTGAGGGGCATCCCGACAACGCGGGCGCGGCGGTCTGGGGCGGTGCGATCCTGGCCTGGCTGGATGGGGAACGGGTGGAACTGATCCGGCTACGACCCGCGGAGGGGCTGCGGTGCCTCGCATTCGTCCCCGATCTGGAGGTCCTCACCGCGGGTGCCAGGGCGGTGCTGCCCGATGTGGTCGCCCGGAGGGACGCCGTGGCCCAGGCGATCGCGGCTGCTTCCCTGCCCTTGGCCCTTGAGCAACGCCCCGATCTGCTACTGCCCGCCACCAGGGACCGGCTGCACCAATTCCACCGTTCCGAACTGATGCCGGCATCCTGGACACTGCTTCGGAGGCTGCGGGAAGTGGGGGTGCCTGCGACAATCTCCGGGGCGGGACCGACCGTGTTCGCGGTCGGGATGGAGTACCAGCTGGCGGCGTCGGAAACCGTCGAACACGAGGGGTTCCGGCGTCACGACCTCGGGATCGGTGGGGGAGTGCAACTCCTGGACTGAGACGGCCGGGTCCAGGCGTGGCGCCGGTGTTCCGCCCCGGGGCGCGCGACTGATTGGGCAGCCGGAGGGTTCTTCCGCAGAGTTGATCCCCGCCGTCGGCGCTCCCTATCCGCGGAACCTTCCAATTCGGTGCTTTGGAAACGACCCGGGGCCCTTTGCTGTAACGCCCGGTGGGGAGAAGCCGTGGTTTCGTGTTATTATTTCCGCAGTCACCTGAACGGCGCCGGTGGCGGATTCTTTTACCACCGTGAAATGAGCGCCTTGACTACACACTTCACCGGCTGAGCATTTCCCCACGCCACCGGTTTCCTGAGCAAGGAAGGCATTCCGTGACCGAATCCGGTTCCAACTCCCTGGCAGACCTGAAGCTCCCGGAGCTCAAGAAGATGGCAGCCGGGATGGGCATCAAGGGCACCTCCGCGATGCGCAAGGGCGATCTGATCGCCGCCATCTCCGGCGGGGTCAACGTCCCGGCCAGGCCCGAGCACCCGACCCGTACCTCGCGCCCCAGGAAGACGGCCGACGCCGAGCCGCAACTTCCGGTGGAAGTGCCGGAGCGCCCAGCACCCGAGCCCTCCGAGGCGGAAAAGGCGGATCCCGGGTCTCCCGCCCAGCAATCCCAGCCGCGGGCGGAGAACGAAGGCCTAAGCCGCAACCGGCGTCGCCGTGAACGCAACAAGGAACGCGATCGCGCGGCCCAGGAGGCGACGAACGAGGAGGTCGGGGAACGGCTTGCCGCGGCACTCGGCCAGACCAGCGCCCCCAACACCGCCCCGGTCCTCGCTCCCGCCAGTGCAGGGGCGGGCCGTTTCGAGGAGGACAACGAGGGTGGCCGCCGTGGACGGCGTCGCCGCAACCGCGACCGCCAGAACCGCCGTAACCGCGGCTCCGGTGGTATGGATCGTTTCGAGAACGAACCCACGGTCTCCGAGGACGACGTGCTCGCCGCTGTTTCCGGGATAGTCGATATCCTCGACAACTACGCCTTCGTGCGCACCACCGGGTACCTTCCCGGCCCCAACGATGCCTACCTGCCGCTGGCCATGGTGCGCCGTTTCGGGTTGCGGCGGGGCGACGTGATCGTCGGCGCCATTCGCACCCCCCGGGAGGGTGAGCGCAAGGAGAAGTACAACCCGCTGGTGCGGATCGACTCCGTCAACGGAGACGATCCGGAGAAGGCCAAGCAGCGTCCCGAGTTCGCGAAACTGACCCCCCTCTACCCCCAGGAGAAGCTTCGCCTCGAGACGGTCAACACGCAGCTGACCGGCCGCGTCATCGACCTGGTGGCCCCGATCGGCAAGGGACAGCGAGGCCTGATCGTCTCCCCGCCCAAGGCCGGCAAGACGATGGTGATGCAGGCCATCGCGAACGCGATAGCCGCGAACAACCCCGAGGTCCACCTCATGGTGGTTCTCGTCGACGAGCGTCCCGAAGAGGTCACCGATTTCCAGCGCACCGTATCCGGTGAGGTGATCGCATCCACCTTCGACCGTCCCGCCGAGGATCACACCGTGGTCGCGGAACTGGCCATCGAACGCGCGAAACGCCTCGTCGAACTCGGCCATGACGTGGTGGTCCTGCTCGACGGCATCACCCGCCTGGGCAGGGCGTACAACCTGGCCGCCCCGGCCTCCGGGCGCATCCTCTCCGGTGGCGTCGACTCCGCGGCCCTCTACCCGCCCAAGAAGTTCTTCGGGGCGGCCCGCAACATCGAGAACGGCGGCTCCCTGACCATCCTGGCCACCGCCCTCATCGAGACCGGATCCCGGATGGACGAGGTCATCTTCGAGGAGTTCAAGGGCACGGGCAACATGGAGCTCAGGCTCGCCAGGCAGCTTGCCGACAAGCGGATCTTCCCCGCGATCGACGTGGACGCCTCCGGAACCCGCCGCGAGGACCTGCTGCTCGGCCGCGACGAGTTGAACATCATCTGGAAGCTGCGGCGCGCGCTCTCCGGTCTCGACGACCAGGCCGCCCTGGAGACCCTGCTGGCCAGGATGCGCAAGACGCAGAACAATCACGAGTTCCTGCTCAGCGTCCTGAAGACCACCCCGGCCCAGGACGGCTGAGCCGTCAGCGCCGGAGCTGTCGGGATCGTTTTGATTCGACGGCATCGGCTGGCACAATTGCACGCTGTGCCGGTTCACGCCCACCGATGGTGTGGCGACCCGGGAAGAACACACGTCTAGGAGAAGAACATGAAGCAGGGTATCCACCCCGATTACGTCGAGACGAAGGTTCACTGCACCTGCGGAAACACCTTCACCACCCGCAGCACCTCGAAGAAGGGGGCCCTGAACGCCGACGTGTGTTCCGAGTGTCACCCCTTCTACACCGGCAAGCAGAAGATCCTCGACACCGGTGGCCGCGTCGCCCGTTTCGAGCGCATGTACGCCAAGAACAAGAAGAAGTGAGTTCGCGGAGCCTGCGAAATTGTTTGAGAACGCGGATCCCCTGATCGCCGAATACGATCAGCTCGAGGTTCAACTGGCAGACCCCGCGACGCACGCCGACCCGGTGCTGATGCGCCGGGTCGGTCGTCGTTATGCGGCGCTGCGTCCCGTGGTCGAGGCCCTGGCCCTGTACCGCGGGTTGGCGGCCGACCGGGAGGCGGCACTCGAACTCGCGGAGCAGGATCCCGCGTTCGCGGAGGAGGCCGGGGCGCTCGGGGCACAGCTGGAGGAGACCGCGGCGCGGCTCACCCGGCTGTTGGCCCCGAGGGATCCGAACGACGACGCCGACGCGATTCTCGAGATCAAGTCGGGGGAGGGCGGTGAGGAGTCCGCGCTGTTCGCGGCCGATCTGTTGCGCATGTACCAGCGGTACGCGGAACAGGTCGGCTGGCACCTCGAGGTGCTGGACTCCCAGGCCACTGATCTCGGCGGATTCAAGTCGGTGACGGTGGCCGTCAAGGGAACCGGCGTCGATGGGGTAGGACCTTACGGTAGGCTCAAGTTCGAGGGTGGGGTGCACCGGGTGCAACGCGTTCCCGTCACCGAGACCCAGGGCCGCATTCACACCTCCGCCGCCGGTGTGCTGGTCTCCCCGGACATCGAGCCAGAGGAATTGGAGATAAGCGAATCCGACCTCAGAATCGACGTGTTCCGCGCATCCGGGCCCGGCGGCCAGGGGGTGAACACCACCGACTCGGCGGTCAGGATCACCCATCTCCCGACGGGGGTGGTGGTGAGCTGCCAGAACGAACGTTCCCAGCTGCAGAATCGCGAACAGGCGATGCGCCTGCTGCGTTCCAGGCTGGCCGCCATCCGGGAGGCGAAGGCCGCGGAGGCGGCGTCCGCCGCCCGCAGGTCGCAGGTGCGCACGGTGGACCGTTCCGAGCGGATCCGCACCTACAACTTCCCGGAGAACCGTTTCGCCGACCACCGGATCGGTTTCAAGGCCCACAACCTGGACCTGGTCCTGGCGGGGGCCCTGGCGCCCGTGCTCGACGCGCTTGCCGAGGCCGACCTGGCCGAACGGCTTTCCGGACCAGGCCGATGAGGGCTTGGGACCTGGTGTTGGAGGTCTCGGAGCAGCTGGCGGAGGCTGGCGTCACCACTCCGGCGGCCGATGCCCGTTGGCTCGTCTGCCACGCCCTGGAATGCGACTCGGCGGCGCTGATCCTCCGGGACGCCTCACCCGGGGACCGCGACCGGGTGGCTGGTTTTGTGGCGCGGCGGAAAACCGGGGAACCGGTCCAGCACATCACGGGCCGGGCTCCGTTCCGCTACGAAACCCTCGATGTGGGACCCGGGGTGTTCATACCGCGTCCCGAAACGGAACTGCTGGTGGACGAGGTGCTCGCGCACTTGGCGGGCCTGCCCGCGGGGAGACACCGTGTGGTTGAACTGTGCGCCGGGTCGGGGGCCATAACCCGGAGCCTCGCGAGGGAACGTGGTGGCCTGGAGCTGCACGCCGTGGAGCGTTCCTCCGACGCGTGGCCCTGGCTGCTGCGGAACCTTGAGGGCCTCGGGGTGGACTGTCGCAGGGAGGACATGTCCGAGGCCTTCCACGATCTCGATGCCCGGGTGGATGTCGTGGTGGCGAACCCGCCCTATGTTCCCACCGGCCTGCGTGGCCGGCTCCCGGCGGAGGTGACCCACGACCCGGCCGAGGCGCTGTTCGGTGGTGAGGATGGGCTGGAGGCCATCCGGGTGGTCCACTCGGTGGCGCGCAGGCTCCTGGTGCCGGGAGGCCTGGTGGCCATGGAACACGACCAGTCGCACGCCGAGCAGGTCCGGGGAATCTTCTCCGACGGTTTCTCCGAGATCCGGACGGTACGCGACCTGGCAGGGTACCCCCGGCACCTCGTAGCCAGACGTGGCAGGATTGGCGGGTGAGTGAAACCGGGTCGAGGACGCTGCTCCTCGAGTTTGAAGCCGATGCCGCCCTCGAGACCGCCCGGGAAGCGGTCGCGGAGGGGCAGTGTGTCGTCTTCCCAACCGACACCGTTTACGGGATCGGGTGTGCCGCATTCGACGCCAAGGCGGTAACGGGGCTGCTGGAGGCGAAGAAACGGGGAAGGGACATGCCGCCGCCGGTGCTGATAGCGGAGGCGTCGATGCTGCGTGCCCTCGCCGGTCAGGTCCCGGAGGCAGCCAGGAAACTGGTTGCACGGTTCTGGCCGGGGGCGTTGACCATCATCGTCAAGGCGCAGCGATCGCTTCCCCTTGACCTGGGGGAGACCCGGGGAACGGTTGCCGTCCGGGTTCCCGACCACGACCAGGCCCGCGCCCTGCTGCGTCGCACGGGGCCCATGGCCGTGAGTTCGGCGAACGTTTCCGGGCAGCCGGCCGCCACCACCGCCGGGGAGGCCCGCCGCATGCTGGCCGAGGCCGTCGCGGTCTATCTGGATGGCGGGAGGGCACCAGGGGGGAAGGCCTCCACGATCATCGACTTCACCGGCGACGAACACGGGCGGGTTCTCCGCCAGGGGGCGATCGATCTCGAGGAGCTCCGCGAGGTGGTGCCGGAGCTGCAGGCTGGCTGATGCGCGAATACCTTCTCGTGCTACTGGTCGCCACCGCCGCCACCTACCTGTTCGCGGCGGTGTGCCGTCAACTGGCCCTGCGCTGGAACGCGGTGGCGAAGGTGAGGGCGCGCGACGTACACACCAGCCCCAAACCCTATTTCGGCGGGCTCGCGATGTTCGGCGGACTGGTCGTCTGCCTGATACTCGCCGTGAACATGCCGTTCCTGTCGCGTTTCGCCACGGTCGGGCACGACGCCCTGGTGGTGCTCCTGGCGAGCGGTCTGATCTGCGCTGTCGGGCTGGTCGATGACGTGGTCGAGCTGAGTCCAGTCGTGAAATTCGGTGGCCAGGTGCTGGCCGCGGGGGCGGCCGTGCTGGGAGGGGTTCGCATCTACTGGATCCCCCTGCCGAACGCTGTGCTGGCCCTCGACGACGCCAGCAGCATCCTGATCACGGTCATCTTCATCGCGGTGTGCGCCAATGCCGTCAACTTCGTCGATGGGCTGGACGGGCTGGCCGCCGGGTTGGTGGCGGTCGGGGCGGGGGCGTTCTTCGCCTACTCGTACGTGCTCGCCTACGAACAGGACCTGGCCCGGGCCA